>Ga0210401_10002559_pt1 | contig 20078 bp, 21 predicted proteins | sample IncBWH32MmetaG_FD_150866 | JGI IMG/M metagenome (GOLD analysis project Ga0210401, IMG submission 150866) | Forest soil microbial communities from Barre Woods Harvard Forest LTER site, Petersham, Massachusetts, United States - Inc-BW-H-32-M | ecosystem: Environmental > Terrestrial > Soil >... | reverse complement strand
AAGGCGAGCAGGTGGGATGTTGGTGACGGATACGGTTTTATTGTAGATAGCTTTCCGACCACGCCAACAAGACTGCTGAAACTGCATGGGAGTACAAATTGGCTGGCTCTGATGGATGGGCTCCCCCGTCGAGGCTTCGCGCAGGTGTCATCCGCATTCGCTAGTCCCCGGCCAGCGATCGCGGCCGCCGATCTCGAGTTTCTCGGTTATCCGGGTCGGCGGGACGCTATTTTTCCGAGCGAATGCCCTGCGCTTCCAGCGATGATCGCAGGGCGAAACAAAAGATTCTTTTTTGAAACTAGCTTCGGTCCTGAATGGGGGAAGTTCTGGCGGGGACTCTGGGAGCAAGCAGCAACCGCGATGGCATGTGCGGAACGTATTGTGATCTGTGGTTATAGCCTGCCGGCGGCCGACGTGGCAGCACGCGATCTCCTTCTGAGTGCTCCGCGGAAAGACGCGGAGATAGAGGTCGTGTGCGGGGATCGAAGGAGCGATGAGATCGTCAATGAATACAAGAGAAAGGGCTGTACGAGGGTCCGAGTTGCTGACCAGCGCTACTTCGAAGACTGGGTGTCGGCTCACTGCCGAGTGAGTGAGGGCCAACGACCAGCGACAAACGACCAACGACGGGCCACCCAAGCCGGATGCTAAAATAGCCTTATCCATGTCTGACCGCACCTTCACCCTCGACGAAGCCCTGATGCTGCTGCCCACTCTTGAGTCACTCTTACGCGTTTCGATTGATGGGAAGAAACTCATCGAATCCGTGGACGCTGAGCTTCAAGAGCTGGCGCATCGTGTGTTTTTGCAGGGCGGGTTGCAGGTGAATGTGGTCCACATGGCGCGTCGCAAGGCCGAGCGCGAGAAGGCAATTCAGCGGGTAAAAGACGCCCTGGCCGAGATCGATGCCACCGGGGTCCAAGTCAAAGACCTCGACATCGGTCTGCTCGATTTCCCCTGCGAAGTGGACGGCCGCACCGTCCTGCTGTGCTGGAAGCTGGGCGAGAATGGAATTACCCACTGGCACAGCGTGAGCGAAGGCTTTGCCGGCCGCAAACCCATCGACGAGCGTATCGCCAAGGCAAAGAGAACCAACTAGTTCCGCGGGCAGCCGATTCCGCGTGCTTTCTTCCGTGCAAGTTCTGGCATTCGAATACGTTCTATCCAAGAGCGCTCGTTCCCGTATTGGTACACGAAGGTAACTGGAACTGCTCTGAGTCGAGTTTTTCTCTGCTACAATTTTCTTGGGGTAGGCGTGCGCCGGAAGGAGACTCGGTTGAGGTTGTCTAACATGTTGAGTGGCAAGAAGAAACTTCAGATTCTGTCTGCGTCTGCGACCCTGCTTTTGTTTGCTGTCGGAATCGCCTGCAACGGGTTTTTTGTTGACCCCGTGCTGACATCCTTGACGGTTGGCCCTACCGCGACCATCAACCAGGGAGGTACGGTGCAGGAAAGCGCCGTCGGCAGCTACAACGATGGTTCAACCAAGAGTCTTTCGAATGTGCAGTGGAGTAGCGGCACCACGAGCGTAGCCTCCATCAGTACGAGTGGCCTCGTCACCGGCGTGTCCCCCGGAACATCGACGATTACCGGCGCATCGGGAACGGTGAGCGGGACCTCGACCATCACCGTGTCTCTGTCAAACGTGACCGGACTAACGATTAATCCAACCACAGCAAACATCAAGGCCAACGGCGGCACTGCCCCGTTTACAGCCATGGCCACGATTTCGGGCGGGCAGCCGGTGGATGTAAGCTCGTCCGTTACTTGGTCCGTGAGCGATACAACCAATGTTACTGTGACACAGGGGTCGGATCCGGCGACAGTTACTGTGAACGCGGCACCGGTCGGCGAAAAAGTCACGCTTTCGGCTCAGTACCTCAGCGGGAGCGGGGTTACCTATACTTCGAATCCGAACGCAACGATCACGGTTACACAGTAACCGCATCCATGGCTGACATTCGCTGCATCGGCATCTGTACCGGGGGCGGCGATGCTCCCGGCCTCAACGCTGTAATTCGCGCGGCGGTCAAGGCCGCCATCCTGAAATACAAATGGAGAGTGATAGGCATTCCTGATGGCTTCGATGGCCTGATCTGGCCGGATAAGTCGCGTGAACTTACTCTTAAAGACGTCAGTGGCATCCTGCCGCGCGGCGGCACCGTTCTGGGTACCACCAACCGGGGCAATCCCTTCCACCACAAAAGCATTGAAAACGGCGTTGAAGTGAGCCGGGACATCTCCGACACTGTGATCGCCAACTCGCGCAAGCTGGGCATGGACGCGGTGATCAGCATCGGCGGCGATGGCTCGCAGAAAATTGCGCAGGAGCTCTTTGTCAAAGGCATGAAGATCGTGGGCGTCCCCAAGACCATCGACAACGATCTTGGCGCTACCGAGGTTACATTCGGCTTTGACACGGCGCTGCACACTGCCACCGACGCAGTCGACAAGATTCACACCACCGCGGAATCGCATCACCGCATCATGGTGGTCGAGGTCATGGGCCGCGATGCGGGGTGGATCGCGATTGAAGCCGGCATCGCCGGGGGCGCGCACGTCATTCTGATTCCCGAGATCCCCTTTACTGTGGAGAAAATCTGTGCCCACATTGCCTTGCGTGAGAGCTATGGCAAACGCTTCACCATCATCGTAGCGGCCGAGGGAATCACCCTGCCCCATGAGTGGAAGGAAAAGCGCCATACTGGATCGGCCGGGCCCCGGATCGGCGATGCCGTGGCCGCAGGTACGGGCAAAGAGGTGCGAGTCAGTGTTCTGGGACACATCCAGCGCGGCGGCTCCCCTACGCCGTTTGACCGGATTCTGGCAACCCGGTTCGGTGTAGCCGCGGTGGAACTGATTGCCCAGGGTGGATTCGGAAAAATGGTCTGCCTGCGCAATGAGTGCATCGGGTCCGTGGACATCAGCCACGCCGTAGGTCAATTGAAGACAGTTGATCCGCAGGGGGAGTTGGTGCGAACCGCGCGCGCCATTGGGATTAGTTTTGGAGATTGACCTGCGAGACTCACCAATCAGCTAAACATCCACCGCCTGTTGCTGCGCTATATTGGGTTTGTGATCCCCTTGAGAGTCAGATCACGATCCCGCCTGCTGCTGGTGTCGTTGGCCCTTCTGCCGCTTACTGCTTGCAATCGACATAGCAAGTTCCAGGAAATCGCGTATGTTTCCGCTCCCCAGGTCGTGCTGCGCGACCGAGTTGCAGCCGTCTTCAACAAAACCGGTACGGTGAAGAACGGCGACCGTGTCCAGATCCTGGAACGAGAAAAGCGCTTCGCCCGCGTGCGTACACCGGCAGCGGCTGAGGGCTGGATGGAGCAACGCTATCTGGTGACGCAGCAGGTGTTCGACCAGTTCCAGAAACTGGTGCAACAGGAGCAGAACGATCCTGTTCAGGCCACTGGAACTACGCGCAATGAAACTAATATTCATCTGGAGCCCGGACGGGAGGCGGAGCATCTGTACCTGCTCAGCCAGGGCTCCAAGGTCTCAGTTCTCAAGCGTGCCACCACCGAGAAAGTTCTCCCCGGAACCGGTCCCACGGCGAAGACCGAGGATAAGCCCGCTGGTTCCCCGGCTCCGATCATGGAGGACTGGTGGCTGATACGAGATCCGCAACAACGCGTCGGTTGGGTGCTGGCGCGGCTGGTGGATATTGATACGCCCCTCGAAATTGCGCAGTACGCCGAGGGCCAGCGAATCGTGGCATTTTTTGTGTTGAACGAGGTGGCGGATGGGGACAAGAAAGTCCCGCAATACCTGGTGTTGCTGACCGAGCCCCGCGACGGCCTGGATTTCGATTTCAATCAGGCGCGCGTCTATACCTGGAACGTCAGACGGCACCGTTATGAAACCGCTTACCGGGAACGCAACCTGCAAGGTGTCCTCCCGGCGACGGTCGCTCAGGAAACTTTTGAGAAAGATGGCACTCTGCCGGTGTTTGTGCTGCGAGTCAAGGACAGCAGCGGAAATACCATTGAGCGCAAGTACAAGCTCAACACGCCGATTGTGAAACGAGTGCTGGCGCCGGGAGAAGAACCGCAGAAGCTGGCGGGGAAAAAGAAGCGCTAAAGGACTGCGATTACCGCTGAGTGTCGCGTGCAGCGACTTCGATTCGGGGCAGCGACGCAGGCGGTTGGTTGTCGTCGAACGCTTTCAGCCACTGGGCCAGCGATTTTAACAATCGCAGTACCTGGATGTCGTGGAAGTCTTGCGGATGTCCGCCAAGGTTGCCCATCGCCCGCACCATCACTGACCGCATGCCGACGTAGTTTCCGGTGGAATGATGATGAAGGGCGACCGCCACTTGAACCAGTCCTTGCCAGATTTTCTTCTCTCCGTGGGGCGCAGACCGCCAGACGTCTTCCAGCACTTCGTGGGCGTCAAAGAACTTGCCCTGGTTGAACAAGGCGATCCCGTGAAGGTGCCCGGTTTGGTTTGCAGTCACTGCGAATGCACTCCCCAAAAAAAATAACCTCGCGCCGTAGCGCGAGGTTAGCAGATACCGTCTATGCTTTACGCGCCGAAAAACCCGTAATGCGAACTGGAGGCCATGAAGAACAGCAGGGGAACCGAGAGAAAGAAGTTGGTCCGCGAAGCTAGAAACGCCTGGCGGGCAAGCACGGCAGCGTTGGCCGGCGGGGACCCTGCCAGCGTGCCCTGGATAATCTTCTTCTGATTCGGCCAGATGATTCCCCAAACGTTGAACAGCATAATGATGCCCATTCCGCCGCCGACGCCAATCGAGAGCACGTGGTTATCGTCCCTGCCAACCGGCGTGTAGTTCACGAACAGATAAGCTGCGGCGATAACGACCACGGTAGTGATGAGGCCCAGCACGTACCCGCTCGGCGCCTTCGAGATCACGAAATACAGGATTCCCCAACTCACGATCCAAATCAACAGGAAAAGCCCATTCGTGCTCGCACCGCTGACCCCCATGCGCTCCGCGTCCCCTCCGACGTAAATCTGACCCCAATACCAATAGCCGACGAAAACCGTAATCAGCGCGCTCCAGCGGAACAACTGCAGTGTCGGCAGGGTCATGTACTGAAAAACTTTCGGCTTCATGCCGGCATCCACCTGCTTCATGAAGGGAACGTTGACCAAGTTGAAGAAATAGAGCAATCCAATCCAAGTGATGCCGGCCAGGAAGTGGAACCAGCGCAGGATGAAGGCCAGGGCCTCCGTGCCGGTATGCGTGGGCATTACCCAGAACGCCGTGATCGCAATCAACTCGTGCATTTTGCCTCCTCCGCCAAACTGTAAAGCGCACTTCCTAAACAGAAGCCGCACGGGCACAGATACCTGCATTTTGTTCCAGTTGCCGTGCGGCGCTGGAATATTTGCACTTTGCGCCGCTTATGTCAACCGGGGGGATTGAGGTGACCGCGTGATTACCTTGAAAAGTGGCCAGCAAGGCCGTATTGTACGGAAGATTGCTTCGGGAGACGCAGGCGCATCTGGCCGGCTCTTGCTCATCTCGAATTTCCCCCCTGTTCTTCGCGCGCAATCGGCGTGAGGGATTGTTGAATCATGGGCAGTTCAGAAAGCTCTCGTTGTCAGGGAGCCGAGGAGATCGGCATGGACAACAAGCCGGCACAAAACATCCAGGATTCGTTTCTCAACACCGCCCGTAAGGAACGACTGAATATCACCATTTACCTTTTAAGCGGCGTCAAGTTGACCGGGCGCATTCGTTCCTTCGATAAGTATTCCGTTGTGCTTGAGACCAACAATCAGGAACAGTTGATTTTCAAGCATGCAATTTCCACCGTAGCGATGGGCCGATCGATTCATGGCCACACCGACAAGCCGACCGTGATGCCGTCATCATCGCCGGCTCCAACTGCTGAACCGGGGACGGCGGCCGCCGCCGCTTCGGGAACGGAAGGATAGGGGCAGTTTTTTTTGGGTGGTGCTGAAAGCAGGACTTTTCGCGAGAGCTCTCGGGGAGGTGGCTCCCCGGGGTTGAAGACTGCCTCGCGATCGTCGGGCGAGCGCGCTTTTCTGGTCGGTATCGAATACCGTGTTCGTTCCTCGCGTACAGCCCAGACCAAAGCTGGGAAGAAGACACGGACTAGCGAGGCTCAGGCGGCTCGCGACAGTGTGGTCCGCACTGCGGGGGGATCCAAGGCGCCGGGCATTCCGGAGTTCAGCGCCGAGGAATCGCTGGAGGAATTGCGAAGTCTCGCCCTGAGCGCTGGCGCGGAAGTGACCGGCGAATTTCTGCAGCATCGCGACAAGCCGGACCCCGCCACTCTGATCGGCAAGGGTAAGCTGCAAGAAATCGCGGGGGCGGCGGCCTCAGTTTCAGCTGATCTGCTGCTATTCGATCACGATCTCACAGCCTCGCAGCAGCGCAATATCGAAAAGGTCGTCAGCATCCGGGTTATCGACCGCACCCAGCTCATTCTCGACATTTTTGCCCGCCATGCCAGAACTCGTGAAGGTCAGCTGCAGGTAGAGTTGGCACAACTGGAATACATGCTTCCGCGACTCGGTGGGAAGGGTATCGAGATGTCGCAGCTGGGCGGCGGAATCGGGACTCGCGGACCTGGGGAAACTCAACTCGAAACCGACCGCAGGAAGATTTACCGGCGTATCCGCCACGTGAAGGAGCAGATTGAGAACGTCCGGCGCATCCGCGCCCAGCAGCGGCAACGGCGTGAGTCGGTACCCGTGGCTACGGTTGCGCTGGTGGGCTACACCAATGCCGGCAAGTCTACCTTGTTCAATGCGCTGACCCAGGCTGCGGTGTTGGAATCGCCCAAAATGTTCGCGACGCTGGATCCAACGATCCGGGCTGTGGGGCTGCCTTCGAAGCGTCGAGCATTGCTCTCAGATACAGTGGGATTCATCCGTAACCTGCCCCACACGCTAGTGTCGGCATTTCGAGCCACCCTGGAAGAGGTGCAACGCGCGGCTTTGATTCTGCAAGTATCCGATGCCAGCAACCCGCTCTCCGCAGAACAGGACGCCCAGGTTGACCGCGTGCTGAAGGAGTTGGAAGTCGACGCCAAGCCTCGGCTGCGGGTGATGAACAAGATCGACTTGCTGCTCCCGAAACAGCGCGACAGTTTGCGCGATGACGCGACGTCAGTTCACGTTTCGGCGGCGAAAGGCATCGGCATGAGCACCCTGCTGGATCGGATTGACCAAGCTCTCTCGGACGATGCCATCAGCCGGATTCGGCTGCGTGTCCCACAGAAAGAAGGGAAGACTCTGGCCATGCTGGAAGCGCGCGCGCGAATCTACTCGCGTGCGTACAAAGATGGCCTGGTGGAGCTGGAAGTTGGAGCACCGGAGTCGGTGGTGAGAAGAGTGAAGGAGTGGGTAGTAGAAGAGAGCCGCAAGAGCTAGGTATTTAAATGGGCCAGCGACCAAGAAGCGGTGACATTCCTTGGCTGCAGGCCCATTCGATCCTGAATTGGATCGGAGGTGATTCTTTTATGCTAGTCCCCTCACCTCAGAAGTCAAGCACTGTTTGCACGGAAAATTGGTCGCTTGACAATTGGCCGAAAGTACAAGTCCGCACCAGCAATGTCGGATCTGATTGCGTTGACACTAAGCCTTGCAGGATGTTAGGTTTAATGGTTTCTTAAGCCCTCATTAGCTCAAAACACTTCAAGACCAAACATGAATGAAACGCTGCGACAAGTAGGGGAATTACTGCTCGGATCCGTACCCACCATCATTTTCATGGTGCTGTTGTACGGACTCTACAGCCTGCTTGTGCACAAACCTCTGGCAAAGGTGTTGGAAGAGCGTCGCAGCAAGACGGAGGGAGCTGTCGAGAAGGCGCGGGCAGACATCGCCGCCGCCGAAGCTCGAACGGCGGAATACGAACAGCGATTACGGGAAGCTCGCCTGGCGCTGTTTAAGAGCCAGGAGGCACGACGGCAGCAGGCATTGCAGGCGCGGTCCGCGGTTGCGGCGGAGGCGCGCGCCAAGGCGCAGGCTCAAGTAGAGCAGGCACGAGCCGCCCTGGAGAAGGACAAAATCGCCGCGCAGGAGAGGTTGCAAGCTGAGAGCGGCAGGATCGCGGCTGAGATCATTCGCACGGTGCTGCAGCCGGGAAGCGCTCCGGCTGCGGGAGGTGCGCGATAATGCGCCGCGTCTTTTTGTCGTTGATCGCTACGATAGCGCTCTGTTTGGTGATTGTTTGTAATGCCCAGGAGCCTTCGCACCCTCAACCCGACCCCAACCGCGGCCCCGGCTTCGGTCAGCAACTGGTGAAGGAATCCCGCGAAGCCGCGGGTGAAGATGACAACACTAAACTCAAGCATTCGAGCTCGGTACGCTGGGTGTCAAAGCTGACGGGGCTGGATTTGGAATCTGCATACTGGCTTTGCGTGGCGCTGAACTTTGCGGTCATCGCTGGTGTGATTTTCTGGTTCTCAAAGAAGAATTTGCCCGGTGCGTTCCGTAACCGCACTGCTTCGATCCAGAAGGCGATGGAAGAGGCGCGCAAGGCCAGCGAAGAAGCTAACCGGCGGCTGGGCGAAATTGAGTCACGGCTTTCCCGGCTGAGTGTTGAAATCGGAGCGATGCGCACGACTGCCGAAAAAGAAGCCGCCGCCGAGGAGGAACGAATTAAGGCGGCAGCGGCTGAGGATGCTCATAAAATCGTCGCTTCCGCCGAACAGGAGATCGCGGCAGCAGCCAAGTTGGCGCGGCGAGAGCTCACCGCCTACGCCGCTGATCTCGCGGTGGCGCTGGCGAGAAAACAGATTCAAGTGGATGCCGGCACCGATCAGGCCTTGGTACAGAGCTTCGCGCAACACATTGCCGCGAGTGACGGTGGTTCGAAGGGCAAACAATAAATGGCGACGGTCATCAACACTTACGCGCGCGCCTTCGCCGATGTGGTCTTTGACAGCCACCTCGACGTAGCCCAGACCCTGAAAGAAGCGCAAGCTTTAGCTGAGCTGGTGGCCGCGAACAAGCAACTGCGCGACGTCTGGGCAACGCCCTCGATTCGGGCTGAGCAAAAGCGTGCGGTGCTGGATGCGATCGTCAAACGCGAAGGCATATCGAGGCCGGTGCGCAATTTCGTAGCCGTGCTGATGGACCATCACCGGATTAGTTTCCTGGCGGCCATCGTCAAGCAGTTCGAGCTCGAACTGGACGCGCACATGGGGTTTGCCGAGGCGCAAATCACCAGCGCCCGCGAACTGGGCGAAGGAGAACGTGCCGCGCTGGAGAGTCAGGTGCAGATCCTGGTAGGGAAGAAAGTCCGGGCGCGCTATTTCCGGGACGCATCGCTACTGGGGGGTGCCGTGGTCAGAGTCGGCAGCACGATTTACGACGGCTCGGTGGAAGGACAACTGGAGAGAATTCGGGAAGCAATTAGCACTTAGCTTTTGGTCATTCTGATCCAGGGTTGGCAATTGCCAACTGCTATCAAAAATTTAGATGGAAGTAGCGCAAGCGATTCTATGGCCCAAATCAAAGCAGATGAAATCACGCAGTTAATCCGGCAGCAGATCTCGAACTATGAATCGAAGATTGCCGTCGACGAAGTCGGCACGGTGGTCACCCTTGGCGACGGCATTGCCCGCGTCTACGGTCTGGACAAAGTCATGGCCGGAGAGTTGCTGTCTTTTCCCCATGATGTGGCCGGCATCGCCATGAACCTGGAAGAAGACCAGGTGGGCGTAGTGCTGCTGGGTGAGTACACCGAGATCAAAGAAGGCGACGAGGTCAAACGCACCGGGCGCATCATGAGCGTGCCGGTGGGCGACGCCCTGATCGGGCGCGTAGTGAATTCGCTCGGCCAGCCTATCGACGACAAAGGTCCGATCCAAACCGACAAATTCATTGCCTTGGAGCGTATCGCACCCGGTGTCATCGACCGTCAACCGGTGCGGGAGCCCATGGCGACAGGTCTTAAGGCGATCGACAGCATGATTCCCATCGGGCGCGGCCAGCGCGAGCTGATCATCGGAGACCGCCAAACGGGAAAGACCGCGGTCGCTCTCGACACCATTATCAACAGCAAGGGCAACGACCTGATTTGCATTTATAACGCCATCGGCCAGAAACGGTCGTCGATCGCGCAGGTGGTCAAGATTCTGGAAGACGCGGGTGCGATGGAATATACCATTGTGGTCGCGGCTTCGGCCTCGGAACCCGCGCCCATGCAGTACATCTCTCCCTACGCAGCCTGCGCCATGGGTGAGTACTTCCGCGACACCAAGCGCCATGCGCTAGTGATTTACGACGATCTTTCGAAGCACGCCGCGTCGTATCGCGAAATCTCGCTGCTGTTGCGACGGCCACCGGGACGCGAGGCGTATCCTGGCGACGTGTTCTACCTCCACTCAAGACTTCTGGAGCGTGCCGCGAAACTGAGTGACAAAAACGGTGGAGGATCGCTGACCGCGCTGCCGGTGATCGAGACTCAGGCAGGTGACGTTTCCGCCTACATTCCGACCAACGTCATTTCTATCACCGACGGCCAAATCTTCTTGGAAACCGATCTGTTTAACAGCGGCATCCGTCCGGCGGTGAACGTCGGCATCTCGGTTAGCCGCGTGGGCGGCAGTGCGCAAATCAAAGCCATGCGCCAGGTTGCCGGCAGCATGAAACTTGAATTGGCTCAGTTCCGCGAGTTGGCGGCTTTCGCCCAATTCGGCAGCGACCTCGACAAAGCGACCCAGGCCCAGCTCAGTCGCGGACAGCGGCTGGTCGAAGTGCTGAAGCAAAAGCAGTTTTCGCCGCTGCCGTTTTCCAAGCAGATTCTGATCATTTATGCGGGCACCAACGGATTGCTGGATGATCTGGCGGTTGACCAGTTACGAGACTTTGAGGCAGAACTCTACAGGTTCGTCGATACCACCAATCCAGGAGTGCTGCGCACGATCATGGAAAAGAAGGTGCTCGACGACAACCTGAAGGCTGAGATGACCAAAGTGATCAAGCAGTGCAAAGAGACTTTCGTGGCGCAGAAACAGAAATAGCTCTTAGCTCTTAGCTTTTGGCTTTTAGCTTGGAGCCAACCGAAGAAGCTAAGAGTAACGGCTGAGAGCCAAGAGCTGAATTATTATGGCCAACATTCTCGATATCCGGCGGCGGATTCGCAGCGTGACCAACACGCGGCAAATCACCAAGGCCATGAAAATGGTTTCGGCAGCCAAGTTGCGTCGTGCTCAGGAGCGAGCCCTGGCAGCACGGCCCTACGCGCAGATGTTGACCAACGTTCTGAAATCGCTGGTATCGCGGGCCGAAATTTACGATGCCGAGACCGGTGAACCGAAGCATCCGCTCTTGGCGCAGCGTCCCGAGAACAATATTTTGCTGATCGTGGTGACCGGAGATAAAGGCCTGGCTGGGGCTTTCAATACCAACATTTTGAAGGCGGCCATGCGATTCTTACAAGCCTTGTCCGGCAAGAACGTTGAAATCGAGGCCATCGGCCGCAAGGGCCGCGACTTTCTGCGCCGCCGGTATCCGACCGCTGCGCCCCGAGTTGCCGATTCCCAAGATCCGGCGCGTATCGTCCTGATCGGTGAACAGATTGGTGTGTTCAACAAGATTGAGTACGGCCTGGCTTCCGGGATTGCAGAGCGCGTTATAGCGCGCTATGCGAAAACGGATATCGACGCGGTATATCTGGTCTATAACGAGTTCAAGTCGGTCATCTCCCAGCGCTTGGTGGTCGAAAAGGTATTGCCGATTGAGCAGGTCGGCGAGATCAGCGTCGCCCAGGCCGAGGCGATGGGCGAGGAAGAGCGAAAGCGGGCGCTGGAAGCGGCCAAGGGCGCCGGCGTCAGTCTGCGCCCCGCAGATACAAGTGTGGCGGATGCGGAGGCCGCAAAGTTTGCGGCGGCCTCGGTCGACTACATTTACGAGCAGCCAGCCGAGGAATTGTTCCGTTCGCTGTTGCCTAAATATGTGGCCATCCAGATTTTTCGCGGATTGCTGGAATCGGTGGCGGCCGAGCACGCCGCCCGCATGACCGCCATGGACGCCGCCACCAGCAACGCAACCGACATGATCGATTCGCTGACCCTGGCTATGAACCGGGCGCGTCAGGCGAAGATTACGAAAGAAATCATTGAGATCGTCAGTGGAGCAGCAGCAGCGTCGTAAATAGCTTTTGGCCATTGGCTGTTAGCTTGGATCGATCAGAAGGATTTAGGAGCTGGAAGCCAAAAGCCAAAAGCGAAGAGCCGAGGTGTTATGCCAGAAAACGTAGGACACGTAATCCAAATATCCGGTCCCGCAGTGGACGTGCAGTTCGAGCCCGGCAAGATGCCACCCATCTATGAGGCACTGCGCGTGGTGGACGAGGGTTTCAAGGTGCCTTCGCCGATCAACGTCATTCTCGAAGTGCAGCAGCACCTGGGCGACGGGCGCGTGCGTTGCGTAGCTATGGAGGCCACCGACGGCATGGTGCGCGGGATGAAGGCCATTGACCTGGACGGCCCAATTTCTGTACCGGTGGGCCACGGCACACTCGGCCGAGTGATGAATGTCATCGGACAGCCGGTCGATCAATTGGGCCCGATCGAACACACCGTGACCATGCCCATTCACCGTCTTGCACCCGCCTTTGATGAACAATCGACTACGGCGGAAATGTTTGAAACCGGCGTCAAGGTCGTCGACCTGATCCAGCCCTTTCTCAAAGGCGGCAAGATCGGCCTGTTTGGCGGAGCCGGTGTGGGCAAGACGGTATTCATCCAGGAACTGATTAACAACGTCGCCAAGCAGCACGGCGGATACTCGGTGTTTGCGGGCGTCGGCGAGCGTACCCGCGAGGGTAACGATCTTTGGCTGGAAATGAGCGAGTCGGGAGTTATTAAACCTGGCGATCCGTCAAAATCGAAAGCCGCGCTGATTTATGGTCAAATGACAGAGCCACCCGGCGCCCGTCTCCGAGTCGCGCTCACCGGGCTGACCGTCGCCGAATATTTCCGCGATGTGGAAGGCGCAGACACACTGCTTTTCATTGACAACATCTTCCGCTTTACACAAGCGGGATCCGAAGTTTCGGCGCTGCTGGGCCGAATGCCCAGCGCGGTGGGTTACCAGCCTAACCTGGCCACTGAAATGGGCGAACTGCAGGAGCGGATTACCTCCACGAAGAAAGGTTCGGTGACGTCAGTGCAGGCAATTTATGTGCCCGCCGACGACTTGACCGATCCGGCTCCGGCGACGACGTTTGCTCACCTCGACGCCACCACCGTGCTTTCGCGTGCACTGACGGAAATCGGAATTTATCCCGCGGTCGATCCACTGGCCTCGACCTCGCGCATTCTCGATCCACGCATTGTTGGCCAGGAACATTATGACGTGGCGCAATCAGTGAAAAGAACGCTGCAAAGCTACAAAGACTTGCAGGACATCATTGCGATTCTGGGTATTGACGAACTGAGCGAAGATCAGAAGATAACGGTAGCCAGGGCGCGCAAGATTCAGCGTTTCCTATCGCAGCCGTTCCACGTCGCCGAGCAATTCACGGGCGCTCCCGGCCGGTATGTCAAAATTGCGGACACGGTAAAAGGTTTCAAGGACATCGTCGGTGGCAAGTACGACGACATCCCGGAGCAAGCGTTCTATATGAAGGGCACGATCGACGAAGTTCTGGAAGCAGCGGAGAAGCTGAAGGCTGCGTGAGAGCTTTCAGCCATCAGCGTTCAGCCAACCCGCTGAAACTGACGGTTCATGACAAGTCTGAGAGCTGAGAGCTGAATTTATGCCCGACACATTCCAACTCGAAATCGTCACCCCGGAAAAGATGGTGGTGCGCGACGTCGCGGAAGAGATCCAGATTCCCGGAAAAGATGGATATCTCGGGGTTCTTCCCGGTCACGCGCCCCTGATTTCCGAGCTGGCGGTGGGGGAAATTACCTATCGCAACGGAAACAACACGCACCGCTTCGCAGTGGCCTGGGGATTCGCCGAGGTATTGCCGGACAAAGTTACCATCCTGGCGGAAACCGCCGAGCGAGCCAACGAAATCGACACCAACCGCGCCCAAGCCGCGAAGCAGCGGGCAGAGGCAAATCTAGCCAGTTCAGCCACGGAAGAAGATTTCCAGCGCGTAGCCGCCGACCTGCAACGTGCCGAGATTCGGCTCGAGGTGGCGGAGAAGAAGAACTGAACGGTCAAAATTGTTCCTTCTGTTCCAGCTATAACCTTTCCCGATACATCCCATAAATACTTTCGATTTCCCAAGGAGCATCCGCGCGGGTAGAGTGGCGCCATTGAGCGTGTCTCGCTCACCGGGGTGGCGGGCATCCATGGAAAAAAATAGATTTGCGCTCTTCATCGTTCTGTCGCTCGTCCTCCTGACTGTCGCGCCGTCGCTGCTGGCGCAGGCTTCGTCGGCATCTGATCCACAACAGACTCGCCTGGCGAGCCTCGAGCGGCAGGTCGCGGACGCCAAAAGCTCTGGCGACAATGCCTGGATGTTGACCAGTACGGCGCTGGTGTTGATGATGACGGGTCCCGGCCTCGCGCTGTTTTACGGTGGCCTGGTGCGAAAGAAGAATGTTCTCGGAACCATGATGCAAAGCTTTGCCATGATGGCCATCATCACGGTGTTGTGGGCGGTGGCTGGCTACAGCTTGTGTTTTGGGTCGGGAAACACTTTTGTAGGCGGTCTGCACAACCTGTTTCTGCGAGGCGTGGGAGCTGCGCCGGATGGGGATTATGCCGCCACTATTCCGTCACAAACGTTCATGATCTATCAGTTGATGTTTGCCATTATCACGCCTGCACTCATTACCGGGGCTTTTGCCGAGCGGATGAAGTTCGGCGCCATGGTGTTGTTCATGGTGTTGTGGTCAGTGCTGGTCTATGATCCCATGGCGCACATGGTTTGGGGTAAGGGCGGGTTGCTGAACGCGGTTCTGGGCGGTCGTTTCCCCACCCTCGATTTTGCCGGTGGCACGGTGGTTCACATTACCTCTGGCGTTTCGGCATTGGTTTGTGCTCTCTATCTGGGGCGCCGCGTGGGATATCCCGAGGAACCGATGCCGCCGCACAGCGTGGTGCTGAGTTTCATCGGTGCCTGCATGTTGTGGGTAGGATGGTTTGGCTTCAATGCCGGCAGCGCATTGGCCGCGGGCAGTTTAGCCACTAGCGCTTTCGTGGCTACCCATTTCGCGGCTGCGGCGGCGGTTGTAGGCTGGAGCGGAGCCGAGTGGCTGCGCAACGGCAAGCCCAGCGCGCTGGGCGCGATTTCCGGTTCGGTGGCGGGGCTGGTTGCGATCACTCCAGCAGCTGGTTTTGTCGGCCCGATGCCAGCTTTGGCCATCGGGTTGATCGCCGGAGTGGCCTGTTATCACATGGTGGTTACCGTCAAGGCGCGTTTTGGCTACGACGATTCTCTCGACGCCTTTGGCGTGCATGGCGCAGGAGGGACGTTGGGCGCGATATTGACCGGAGTTTTTGCCTCCAGTGCTATTAATCCCATCTTCAAGAACCCGCACGGCTCGACTTTGCCGTCGGGTCTTCTCGAAGGCAATACGCATCAACTGATCAACCAACTTGTCGGGGTTGGAGTGGCTTGGGCGCTGGCGATCATCGGCACTCTGGCCGCCCTCAAGATCGTGGACATGACGATCGGTCTGCGCGTCGCCGAAGGCCAGGAGATCCTGGGTCTCGATCTTTCGCAGCACGGCGAAGAAGGTTACTGCTGGGACACTCCTGCTTACGAGGCAGCCGGGGATTAAACGAAATCTGTTTGCCCTACTCAAACCGACGCCATAGAAGTCGGGCGAGCACTCCTCCTCAAGCCGGGCAAGTACCTGAAAACATGTGGCCTGGGAGGCTCGATCCGCAGTCTTGCCTCGAAATTAACATTTTAACAATCCGAAGAAGACGCCCGAGGGTAGTATCATTCCGCATGGAAAAAGACTTACTTCGCATCGACGATAAGCCAGGATCGCAGCCCGGACAGCGGGTTTTGAGACTGACCGGGGCCCTTGTGCTAACTACGGTATTTGATTTTCAGGCGACCGTCCGCGCCGACCAATCCCGTTACCTGATCATCGATTTCAGCGGGGTTCCCTACGTTGATTCGGCGGGAATCGGCGCATTGGTCGGAGCCTACGTGACCCGCCAGAACGGGAGGGGGCCTGGCGTTGGTGGGAGTAAGCACCCGGATCCAGAACGCGCTCAAAATAACCCACGTGGAGAAATTTTTCCGCGTTTTTCCATCCGTAACCGCCGCTGAGGAAGCAATGGTCGCCTAGGCGGAAATCGCCGAGCATAGGGCTAGTCTTACTTCAGGGCCTTTTCCAACAACGAGGCAGTGCTCAGGCCGCCTTTGGACTCCACGAACTTAGTCATCACCGGCAGGAACTTGCCTGCCATCTCCGGCGATAGTCCCAATTTGTGGAAAGCTTCCGCGGCTTCCGCCATGCGGCCCATGTTTCCGGGCAGGGCACTCTCCAGGCCGGAGAACTCAGAATGCTCGGGGGCGGGAGCTGACTTGAGCAGACCGCTCATGCCAGGCACCGCAGCCGATACCTTGCTGAATTCGTCCTCGGTCAGTCGACTCTTGGCCAGAGCGAACAGGGCACCCGCTCCCCCGCGAGCCTGGGGGCGCGTGACGGACAGTTCTTTGGTCAACTGCCCTACAAGTTCCGAACTGGACCCTTTTGTGGCCGATGCGACCGAGGTCTGAGCTTCGACTTGGACGCCGGCCAGGACAACCAAACTGCAAAAGCAAGCTGCGGCACCAATAGTGAGCAATCGATGCGTTTTGGATTTCATGCCTTGTCGCCCCTCACCGCCTGAAAGTAGCGCTGCTTTCTCATTTCTAAAGCGCACTGATCATACACCTGTCCCCGTTTTGCGCCGTCGGCGTGGGAACGGCCCAGCCATAGGTGGGGGAATCGAATCCGCAGTTCCTGATGAAGCCGGCCGTGCGGCGAAACCCTACTCGCCAGCTTTGGCCGCCAGTGTTTCCACGACCGCGATGTTCTGCATTAATTCCTGCGGTACGCCGTGGCGCTCCTGCAAATAGGCGGGGCTGTTGTAAGAAACCCAGACTTTTCCCTGGGCATCTTCCCAGACCAGAATCTTGAGCGGAAGGTCGATGGCGATGCTGGGGGCGGCCAGCATCAGGGGTGTGCCGGCTTTGGGATTGCCGAAGATTAGCAGTTTCGTGGGAGGCATCTTTATGCCGACCTTTTCCGCTTCTCCGCTATGGTCGACCAGCGCAAACAGGGCGACTCCCTTCGCCCGAAGAATCGTCTTAAGTCTTTCCACTGTCTGGTCGACCGATTGATTGCTGGGCTTGTCGATGATGCCGTTGTTGTTGCCGAGCGCCATAAATGTCTCCTCGCTATTCTGCTACTCCGTCCGTCGTCTGCTTCGGGGGGTATGGCATTAGCGTCATCCTCAAGAAGGATGCGCGTTGGGTGTGACAAGAATGCGAGTCTCGCTTCAGCTCTTCTTGCCCTTGCCGGGAGGAACCAGCGCCACGGCCGCCTCGGTGGTGAGCAGGAGGAAAGTGAGCGTCTCCTGCAGATACAAGCGGACCGCAGCGTCAGTGTGGCTGAGATACCCGATGGAGACGTCCTGGCCGATGTGCAGCTCGAAATCACCTCCACGAGTGGTCAGCACGAAAGCGCCGGCAATGGCGGGCGCCCAAATGATCTGATCCTCGACCAGCCGCTTGACGTGTTCCAGAACCGGGTATCCGTGGTCGCTGGTCTCAGCCAGTGCGGTGTAGGCGTCGGCGCCGAGCAGCACGGAGTAGGGGCCGTTTACACCGACGAGACGCAACCGGCTCAAGCCTTGGGCAATAGCTTCCGGGTACTCGCGTACGTCGGCAGGGAGCGTCATGATCGGATTGCTGGTTCCCTGACGGATGCCTCCGATGCCGGCGGCGGCATAGCCTTCGAATATGGCACCGTCCTCGGCAAAAGCGATTTGCCGCGCGGCGTCCTTCGCCGGTTGCCAGTCGGAGTCGTTCGCGCCACGATCGACATCGTCGATCGACTGGCGATCCAGTTCGAACGGAACCCGCAGCTCGACCAGCGCCTTTGCCTCGCGCTGCCGCGCGAGGATGTTCTTCGCCGGGGACGCGATCGTCCGCAAGTGGCCGGTGCCAACGGCAGAAATACCGGCGCCGCCCGGCCCTTTTACATCAACGACACGTCGTCCGGCAAGATAGCGTTTAAGCGTGCGCGACGTTTCCTCTTCGATCTGAGCCCATGCGGAATCCGAAATAGGGGCAAGTTCGCGATGAAGATTATTCATGTACGATGTCTCCTTTAAGGGAACCAATGGCGAGTGAACCATCGCGCCCTGATGCGATGGACGCAGAAGGGTTGGCCGGGGCGACCGAAGGCTCTACAACCGCAGATTGGTCTTCAGTCACACTTTCCAGGAATGTCGCTGAAGGCACGAAGAACAGGTTTCCGGTAACAGCGCGGCTGAAGTCGAGGAGACGGTCGTAGTTGCCGGGCGGCCGGCCGACGAACATGTTCTCGAGCATCTGCTCAATGGTACGCGGTGAGCGACTGTAGCCGATGAAGTAGGTGCCAAATTCACCGTGGGCGGCCCGGCCGAAGGGCATGTTGTCGCGAAGGATCTTAATCTCTTTCCCGTTTTCAACGATCGTAGTAAGTGCGTTGTGTGCCGACGTGGGCTTCACAGAATCGTCCAATTCGATATCGGATAGCTTGGCGCGCCCGATGATACGTTCTTGCGCTTCCGTAGAGAGAGCATTCCATGCCTCAAGATTGTGGAGATATTTCTGCACAATCACGTAGCTGCCAACGACGAACGTTGCGTCCTCTTCGCCAATAAGGACGGCGTCGGTCGCTGCCGCACCCCTGGGATTCTCCGTCCCATCGACGAAGCCGACGAGATCGCGGTCGTCGAAGTAGCGGAAACCGTGTACTTCGTCTGCTGGCGATACGGCATCACCGAGACGTGCCATAATTTGCGTCGCGAGCTCGAAGCACATATCCATGCGCTCGGCACGGATGTGGAACAGCAGGTCGCCTGGCGTAGAGACCGCATGTCGCTCCCCGGCGCGAATCTCCCGGAACGGGTGCAGTTCAGCCGGCCGCGGCGATCCAAAGAGGCGATCCCACGCTTCGGATCCAAACCCCATGACGCACGAGAGGCCGCCTTCCAGATCGCGAAATTCCACCGCGCGCACCAGTGCGGCCAGGTCTCCGCAGAACGAGCGTATGACGGCGCGATTATCAGCGCCTGGCTTGAGCGTCACGACCAGAAAGATCGCGGCACGGGTCAGCGGCGCGGCTACTGCCTGCGCTGCGGCTGCCTGCGCTGGGGGTGCGCTCGTCGGAATGGGCTTCATCGAGTGTCATCCTGACCGTATGTAGCAGTTCGGAACGTCAGCTTACCATCGCCTGCCGACAGTCGTCCAACTGCCTGCTTGGCGTAAGTGCTGAATCGGCGATTTGCGATGGGTCGACTCCCTCTGCTACCAGCGAGAGCGGGATCGCAAGCGACGGAAGCGTGACCGGCCCTGGAACACGCACCGTCTTCGTAACCGTTTGTGTCGGCGAGTAAAAGCCACCCGAAACGCGGTGTTTTTGGCGGGGATGGCTTGTTGTTGCTTGGACAAGATAGAATTGCGCCGTGAGTTCTGGGCTACCGGCCTTTAGTTTGGCTCCCTCGCTCTAGCAGGTGGTGGCGGCGTCAGCAACACTCGGCTCGATAACCTGTAGCGCTTGCTCGACCTCGCCACCCGTGGTGAGACAGGAAAGGACCAATGGGAAACCAGTCTGACAACTCAGTTCAGTCAAAAGGGGTTTCTTATTAAGCAACGGAGCAAGCCGACAGGGCTGTACCGCAAACTCCGCCGGAGACTCTCCGTGACGCCGTTAAGAAAGCCCGTCCTCTGGCTGCGTCATCACGGCTTCCGGCCGGAGGATGTCTTCCTGGGTTCCTACCCGCGTTCAGGGCAGACTTGGTCGCGTTTCGTGCTGTACGAAATCCTCACCGGGAAAGAGGGCGGATTTGATGAGGTGAACGGGTCGATTCACCTCATTGCCGACCATGCTACAGGTGCTTCGCTGCTCCCTGGCGGAGGGCGTTTGATCGCAACCCACGAG
>Ga0210401_10002558_pt1 | contig 20080 bp, 11 predicted proteins | sample IncBWH32MmetaG_FD_150866 | JGI IMG/M metagenome (GOLD analysis project Ga0210401, IMG submission 150866) | Forest soil microbial communities from Barre Woods Harvard Forest LTER site, Petersham, Massachusetts, United States - Inc-BW-H-32-M | ecosystem: Environmental > Terrestrial > Soil >... | reverse complement strand
TGGACTGGGGTGCTCCTAAGATCCACGGCGAGTTGCGGAAGCTCGGCTTCAATGTCTCCGAAAGAACCGTGGCTCGGTATCTTCAACGTATTCGACGTCGGGGCGATCCATCCAAGCGCTGGCTCACATTCCTGAGAAATCATCGCGAGGTGATCGTGGCCCTCGATTTCTTCACCGTACCGACGGTGACTTTCAAGCTGCTTTACTGCTTTTTCGCCATCGAGCACGGTCGCCGCAAGATCCTGCACATCAATACCACTTGTCATCCGACTGTCGAGTGGGTGGTGCAGCAGTTGCGTGAGACCTTTCCCGAGACGGGGCAGTATCGTTATGTGATCTTGGACCGTGACTCAAAATTTGACGCCGACGTCATCACATTCCTAAAAGCCACGGGCGTGAAGCCCACGCGCACGAGCATCCGCTCGCCTTGGCAAAATGGCACCGCGGAACGCTGGGTGGGAAGTTGTCGGCGTGAGTTGCTGGACCATGTAATCCTATTGAACGAGGAGCATCTGCGCCGGTTAATTCGTGAGTATGTGAGGTATTATCACGAAGACCGTATTCACGACAGCCTCGGCAAAGACACACCGTACGGTCGGGCAGTCGAAACGAAGCCGTCTCCGCAGGCAACGGTGATTTCAACCGTGCGCCTCGGTGGTTTGCATCACCGCTACCATTGGCACGAAGCGGCATAAGAAGGGCGCGTGGGCCGACTGTTTGGTCAACGATAGGTCACTACGGGTACCGCAATTAGGCCCGAGAGCAAAATCGAGCGCGACCGCCACGGAATATATCTTTCCACAATTGGCATGCGCTCCTCTGGGATTCCGTGCACATCTTCAGTCAGGAACGGCAGACACGCGGTACACCGCTGCGACTGGTTCGCAAAGTTCCATCCTCCTGCGATTCCCGTTTTGGCTACATACAGGGACATTTAAACCTGTTGTCCGGACAGACTCACCAAACTAGCGTCGATTCTCTTCCCGGCACAGTCGTCAATGGATCCGTAATCGCCAATCTCAACCCGGTCGATGACGATTGCACCAAAGAAGCGGTCGTGCGGATGACCAGCAAAAACGTCGGCGACCTCCTGAATGCAAAGAATGTCACGTGGGGATGGTTCTACGCGGACTTCGATCCCGTCGCGACCGTGAATGGCGTTGCTCAGTGTGACAGCATCTATAACGCTCACTACGCGCCGTTCCAGTATTGGGCATCCACAGCCAACCCGCATCACTTGCCGCCGAGTTCACCCGACATGATCGGCCAGACGGATCAGGCCAATCACCAATATTCGCTGGCCACTCTGTGGAACATGGTCGCGAATGGAGGAACCCTTCCCGCGGTGACATTCCTGAAGGCCACGACGTCGCAGACGGGACATCCCGCCGATTCGACACCCCTAGCCGAACAGGCCTTCCTGGTTCAGACGATCAACTTCCTGGAGTCTCTTCGCAGTGGAGCGACGTGGCGATCCTCATCACCTATGATGACTCAGATGGTTGGTACGACCATGTCATGCCGCCTATCGTGAATACGTCAGCCGATCCCGCCAACGACGCACTAGCAGAGCCGATGGGTTTGTGCGGAACTGTCGCGAGTGGAGCATACAATGATCGCTGTGGTTATGGACCGCATCTGCCTCTCGTGGTTATTTCGCCCTTCGCAAGACAGAATTTTGTAGACCACACGCTAAGTGACCAATCTTCGATTCTGCGATTCATCGAAGATAATTGGCAGCTCGGAAGAATCGGAGACCAGTCTTTCGATGCGCTGGCGGGTACTCTTCTGAACCTCTTCACGTTCGCGGGATCGTCCGCGCCGCCGCTGTTTCTCGACCCAGCCACGGGCCAAATCGTTAAATGACACCGATGGCTAGGGAACTGTGACAAACACATCGAGACCGAACGAATCCAGCCCGGCCTGTTCCGCGAATCCAAGGTGATCGAGACCGAAGAGATCCTCAATGGTCCGCAATATCGAGTAGTGGTTGTACGGAGTCGTTACAACGGTTCCAGGACGCACAAACTTCGATAGAACTAGCGCGCCGACCCGGCCTCCGCCAGGTCCGGTAATGCCAGGCACTGGCGAATTGGGGCCCGGAAGTTCGTTGCAGCAAGCCGTCGTGTCCGCGTTGGACGCGCCGAATTCCGACTCATCAAACAGAATTAGCAGCAAGCCATCGTGCTGGTACGCTGGAGAGCTCAGGATTTGTGGGACCCATTGGCGTAAGAAGGCATCGGCGGAAACAAGTCCGCCCGGTTCCCCATCCACGCAGGGAGAATCGTGCCCGTCGTGGCACAGATTGGGCGTGATGAATACATAGTTCGGCGTCGTGGCCTGTTGCTGGAGATCGGCGGCAAATTGCGTCAAGGGAACGTCATTCGCCACACACGAAGGTGTATCGATGATGGAATGGAAGTAGACAAAGGGGTTGTGGCGGGCGGCGTATTGATCTCCGACCTTTGCCGTTTGAGTCTGGTCCTGCGTGTTGAGCGCAGGATGCAGGCACGGCTGAGACATGTCTTCCATGTATCCACGCCAAGTGAGTTGATTCGCTGCCAGCTGGTCCGCGATGGTCTTGATTTCAGATGGAAACACGCAACCTTGTCCCACAATCTGGCCATTGACATCCACTTGGACCGTGGAGCCAGGCAAGAAGTCCTGGTAAATCTGACAATCGCTTTGAGTCATGACGTTGGGAGCCTGCCCGCTCGCAAGTGCGATGTAGTTGTCGAGACTATTGTGCCCAATGCCGTAGTAGTTGGTAAGCAACTCGCCCTGGGCGGTCAGTTGTTTTGAGAGATATGGCGCGGGCGAGTTCGGTCCGAACGATTCATCGTAACTCTTGTTCTCGAGAACAATCGTGAATACATGCCGGATCGGCGGCCGTTGAGCGACGGCCGGAATCGCCAGAAGCCAACATATTGTGAGAGTCTTTCGCATGATCTCCTCCAGTTAAAAAAGTGGAAATCCCTGGCTGCCCGCGAGAGTTTGAAGGGTCGCCCATTCACTTTCCTCGTCAGTGGTCGCCGCCTGGGGGCAAACCGCGCCGAATGGCCCGGCCGGCACGCCGTAGAGGGGCGCAGCGTAGTTGGGTTGATTGAAATCGAGGGCCAGTGCCAGATTATTGGCTGTCGCGTCGCGAACTGTCAGTGGAGCAAGTTGCCAGCGCCACTCAATCAGCTTCAGAACAGAAGTATGGTCGAACTGCATGTGCGACACATAACCTCGGCGCGACCACGGCGAGATGAGCAAAGCTGGCGTCCGGAACCCGAGCCTTCCATCCTGGTTTCCGGCGAGCTGGTCGGCTACGGGGATCGGTGCTGTAGGGGGCGGTACGTGATCGAAAAAGCCGCCCCATTCATCGAAGTTAATGACCAGCAGCGTGTAGGGCCAGGCAGGACCGCTGGTGACTGCGCGATAGACTTCATTCAAAAACGCTTCGCCGTTGCGGATGTCCGCATGGGGGTGATCGTCGTTCGAGCTTCCGCTCGTTTCATCCTCAAAGCGCGGGTCAATGAAACTCACTTGCGGCAGATTGCCCGTCGCGCAATCCGTCAGGAACTCTGCGAAGGGGCTCGAGATGCCGAGGTACTTCGGGCCCCATAGCGCGGTGAACGGTATGTCACCGTAATAATATTTGCCCGCTAAAGAGGCCGCCTGAAGCCGATCCCAAATCGTCGGCAACAGAGACGTAGTCGTGCTGTTGTGGATGCGATCGGTTTGTGCGGCATGTTGATAGAGGCGGTTGGGATAAGTCTCGGCCATGATAGCAGCGAAGTAGTTGTCACAGACAGTCCAACCGGGAGCGGCTGCGCCCAGGAATGGGAGGTCGTTTTGCTGGTAGTACCCAATCGAGAATACGTCGTTCACCTGCAGCCAGCCATCGCATTTTCCGTTGTCGTACTCGATGCGGGCGCCTTCGTAGGAATGATCAGGATCTTGAAACGGGCAGCCCTGAAAGTCGGTCAGGTGATGAGTTGGTTGGAGTTGCCCAGTGAAATCGGGATAACGAAGTCCGGCCTGGCGTCCATTGGCTCCTGGCAGCCAGCCGAGAAAATGGTCGAAGGACCGATTCTCCATCATTACCAGAACGACGTGATCGATGCCCGAGTTCTCCGGAGTTGACAGACTGCCGGAGTCTGGTTGCTGAGCGATGGCTTGTCGACCAGCTAGCGTGCTTAACGACGCCGCAGCCGTGAGACCTGTCAGGAAGCGGCGCCGTGAAACTCTTTCCACGTGAAACTGCATTTTTTCCTCTTGCCGTCGGCTGTCCGCGTTGTTGGGATGCTCACTCTTCCCACTTGCTCGATACTCATTTGCAGCCATTTGGGAAGAGTTGAGCAGCTCAAGCGCGTCCAATCGCGTGCCAACTTGCACGAGGATTGCCGCTACTGTTACGAATCTGTTTCAATTCGAACGAGCGTCGCGAGACAGGAGTTAATTGCTAACGTGCGTATTCGCCGAGCCTGCATCCACTGGCATGGCAGTCGCGGACCGAACTTGCGCGCGCGCATGCAACTCGGCCTTTTCGAGCGCTTGGACTGTCACAGTCACCTTGACTTTATCTCCAGGAGAGACTCGGCCAAGCGTCACAACTACGACGGAACCGTTCACCGTCACGCTGACGCCACCGCTGGAACTCACGAACTGGACTCCTTCAGGCAGCGTAAATACTGCTTGCGCGCCGTTCAAGGCGCGATTCAAGCCCGAGACCGTCAACGTGTAATCGAAGTGATCGCCGACTGAGACTTTATCAGCAGCGGAGAACCCCGTCTCCACATCGCCAAGCTCAGGCTTGGTCAGCGTGAACGCGTCCAGGAGCGCGGGAGTGCCTATGGCGGGTGGGGAAATCACGGTTCGTGTCACAGGATCGAAGACTGTGTCAGGTATGGGATCGTTCAACCGATTCCCGTTGATATCGGTGCCGAAAGGAAAGGGATTGGCGGCGGTGGCGGAAGACGAGTTCGTGAGCGGTTCTGTGATCTGGCGCAGAGTGAGTTGATTGCCGTCGACAACTATGTCCGCGAACGAGAATACCTTCGCTTTGAACTTGGTCGTGATCTTCGTTCCGCTTCCGGCCGTTGGTAGAAACGTCGTCATGGCGGTGTTGGTGAGATACGTATCCAGCCAGGAGGCCGGCCCGTTCGGATAGGTTTTGCCCAGCAGAGGCACGGATTGGCCCGTCGCCGAGTCTTCCTGATCGATAGTCAAGGGGGCACTCCCGCGCGGGTTCGGCAGAGCATCGTCAAAATCGCGATTACCTCCCGCTCCCTCCACCAGATAGATGACTCCATCCGGGACCGTATCGTGTACGCCATCAAACGCCGTATCGATGGCTACGGCGGCCGGCCCCGACGGATTCGGGGCCTGCGTCACGGTCGCGAGCGCTCGCAACGGCAGCGTACGCTGATAATTATGTTCGTGCCCGTTGAACACCATGTTGACGCCGTGGTCCTCAAGAAACTTCGCGACAGTGCGCATTTGGTCGTTTCTCAAGGTCGCGTTGCCGGATGAAAAAGCCGGATGATGATAGACCACTACCTTCCAGGTCTGATCACTGCTATCGAGGTCGTTGATCAGCCAGTCGCGCAAGGCAGATGGATATGACGGGAACGGAAACGTCGGCGGACTTTGAAAGGTCGCGTCGCCTGGCAAAATGTCGTCGAACAGGTGTGGATTGGCATCCAGGAAGACAAAATGGGCATTCCCGTAATCGAACGAATAGTTGCTCATGTGGTCGATTTGGCGTTTTGCACCCGCTCCCGTATTAACCGTGGAGCTTGCCCGAAGGGCCTCGACTGACACTGGAGAGCTGTAAGGATTGCCGCCGTTGAATCCTGGATATTGGAAAAAGAAATTGCTGGCGGTAGAGTTGTCTCCAACAAAATTTTGTTGGATGTCCACTCCCGATGGCCCGTTTAGCGGGAAGTAGTAATTATTGAAATAGGCGAGCGCGTCGCCTCCGCTCAGGCCTCCGCCGAAGGGCCCTGGACCAGAAAACCCGGGCGTAGTCGCACCGCTGTCGGCTAGAAGATTGGCGGTGGCGCCGGTGCTGCCGATGTCGTGGTTGCCGACTACGATGAAAAAGGGAATATTTCGAATGAATGGCGCGCCTCTTTCATTCGAATCCACATCGCTGTTCCAGTTGCCAAACCAGAAGTCGCGATAGCTGCTTTCTCCGCCTGCGATGTAAACGTTATCTCCGGTGTTCAGCGCCAAGTCAGGCTTCGGTAGCTGCGGCACGCCCGGAAGAGACAGCTTATCGACGTTGTACATGGTGTGAATGATTCGCGCTTCATAGTCGGCAACGAGGCTGGGATCGCCGGGATTTACCTTCGGGATGCCCGGGTAGTAACCTTCGTCCCCCTGAACAAGAAATGAAAAATGATCCTGCTGCGTGCGCGTTTGAAAAGACGCGGAAAAACCGGCAGCTGGAAGACCAGGCCCCGTGACCTGATAATAGTACCGCGTGTCGTATTTCAGCCCCGAGAGCAACGCGTAATAATCGGTATGGGCACCGTAGGCGGTCGGTATCGACACGGCTGCCAACACCGGATCCGCGGAGAGATAGTTGTCCACTATGCGTCCGGTTGGATGAGTCTGCGCCGCATGCTTCAAATTTGAATCTGTCCCATACAGGATCAGGTAGGCAGCGGCGTTCGGCGTTACCTCATTGGTTTGCCAGGCTATGACCATCTGGTCGGCCGCTCCAAACCGGCCTGCGTCCCCCGGCTGAATGTAGGGTTGATACGTCACTTGCTGGGCGTTTAGTCCCAGGCCAAGAAGGCCGGCAATCAAACACATTTTGATTCTCATGATGTTCGAAAGCTTAGCCACTATTTGTTATCGGAAAACTTCAAATGTGTGAATTCTTGGTTGCGCGTAACCGTGAGCCGCTGTCGACATTCGTTTTTCTTGTCTCTTACATCACCCTTTAACACTCGTCTGCTAATCTTCTCGACGCCGAACGTATGGCACAGGAGATCCTATGCGCATTCTAAGAAGTAACGGTTGTACTGCCTTTGCGATGCTGGCGTGTCTTGCGGCCCTCGGTCCGGTCGCGGTCGCCGGGGACCATGACACGCCAACTCAGAAAACGGCCACGCCAATCCAGCATGTGGTCATCATTTTTCAGGAGAACGTGTCGTTTGATCACTACTTCGCCACCTATCCGCATGCCGCGAATAACAACCCGGCTGAACCGTCCTTCGGCCCGGCATCCTCAAACACGCCGCCTACCAATAACCTTCTTTCGGCGGGCTTATTGACGCAAAATCCTAATTCCAGCCAACCCTTCCGCTTGTCGCGCGCCCAGAATTACACATGCGATCAGGATCACGACTATAAACCTGAACAGCAGGCTTTTAACGGCGGCCTCCTGGATAAATTTCCGGAGTTCGCCGGAGTCGGAGGAGGAAGCCCGCCCTGCGATTTCGGAAAGGGAACAGGCTTGGTAATGGGCTACTACGATGGCAACACCGTAACGGCGCTTTGGAACTACGCCCAGAACTTCGCGATGAGTGACAACTCTTTCAACACGATGTTCGGTCCCTCCACGCCGGGTGCCTTAAACCTCGTGGCAGGTCAGACGTGCTGCGTCGTCGCCTCTGTAGGCGACATCTCCGGCGACACCGTGACCGCTGGTGGAAAAACTACGGTAATCAACGATCCAGACCCTCTGTATGACGATTGTGGTAGCCCGGATCAAGTAGGCCTGGGCTCGACTGCCCTTAACATTGGCGATCTCTTGAACTCAGCCGGAATTACGTGGGGCTGGTTCCAGGGAGGGTTCAAGCCGTCGACCCCTTATGCCGGAGGCGCCACAAAGGCGGTCTGTGCATCTCAGACTGCCAATTTTGGTGGAGTGCTGCAGACCGATTACAGCGCTCATCACGAACCGTTCGAGTATTTTCTTTCCACCGCGAATCCGCATCACCTCCCCCCGAGCTCGGTGGCAATGATCGGCCAGAGCGACGCCGCCAATCATCAATACGACCTGACTGATTTCTGGAATGCAGTGGACGCAGGCAAAATGCCGGCGGTCAGCTTCTTGAAAGCGAAACGATCTCAGGACGGCCATGCCGGCTATTCTTCGCCTCTGGATGAACAATTGTTCCTCGTGAACACGCTCAACAGCCTGCAGCAGCGTCCGGAATGGGCAGACACCGCGGTCTTTATCTTGTGGGACGATTCTGACGGGTGGTATGACCACGTGATGGGTCCCATCGTCAGCCAGTCTGCTACCCCACAGGATGCCTTGACCAATGGAAGCTGCGGTTCAGCCGCGAAAGCTCTAGGCGGCATTCAGGGACGCTGCGGCTACGGGCCGCGCCTTCCTTTCCTTCTCATCTCCCCGTTTGCCCAGGTCAATTTTGTGGACCACAGCATCACCGACCAGTCGTCGCCGGTGCGGTTCATCGAGGACAACTGGCTGAATGGCAAGCGTCTTGGCGGAGGGTCATTCGACGGCATAGCCGGTTCGCCCATGAATCTCTTCGATTTCGATAAAGGGCACGCTCATACCACCAAACTTCTCCTGGATCCTACAACTGGCAACGTCAATCACAGGGAAGAATAGCCAACGATCAGGACGAACTCAGGCGTGTCCACTCCGCTACGGCGGCGGGTCTTGAGCCACGATCGCCCGGCGTGTTTTCTCTAGACTGTTGCGCAGAGATTCGGCAGGCACGCTATGTAGTATCGGACCCAGCACATTGCCCATTCCGAACGGGATATCTCTACTCAGACTGACCGCTTCAGACTCCACGTAGACGCCGGCGTCCCGTTCTTCGAAAAACCAGTAGCCGTTCATGCGCCAGAGCAAACCGCGATCTTTTCCGACCGGCAGTTCATGTTCGGTGGGCTTGCCGGGATCGATCACTTCAGAAATCCGCCTGCTGTATGAGCGACTGTAAATGCGCGTGGAATCAAGCTGGACGAAGTGAATCTCGTGTTCACTGTTCAGCACTGCTGAGACCAGGAATTTCGCCTTTACGATTCGAAGGTATATTCTGAAATCATTGCCTTGCCGCGACAGGATGCGGGCCGCTGCGACCTCAGGCTGATAAATGATGTTGTGCCGCTGATAGTCCTGCGCCACACCGATGGTTTTGGTTAGCGTGGCAGCGGGCATAAACACTGCGCCCCACCAGTCATGAATCAGGCCGTTCTTGACTGGTGTGGTTCCCTTATTCCGTGCTCCTTCTATTACAATTTCGCCGTGCAGTAATGAGTTCCGTTGTAGTTGAGGAAGTTCGTCCGACCACAAGAAGTGTTCGACGTTATAGCGCTGGTTGATGCGTTCCTCCACCGCTGCCACATAGCGGTCGAATTCGTCAATGGTTTCTCCCTTCAGTTCGGCTGCCCTCAAGTGAACACTGGAAAGCGGCAGAACAACGACGGCCAGGATCGCCGCGCGAATTATCGGTCTCGACACTCACCCTAGCATCGCACGGTTGTTGTTATTGACCGTGACCATGCGTCTAGAAGTTATTTAGCCTCCTTCGCGTCGAAGCGACGCGCGCGCTGCAAACTCGTCGAAGACAGTTGCACGATTCTCATTGTAAATTTATCGTTCTGTCACGTCAGGATGTTAGTTTTCGAAAATCATGAAAACTTTGCTCTGCCTGCTAGTGGGAACCGGACTGCTCTTCGGGCAGTTCGAATACGGCGAAATTCTCGGAACAGTCCGGGATGCGAGCCAGGCGGTCGTTATGGGCGCGAAAGTCACCCTTCGCAACCTCGATACCAATGTCGTACGCGAAGGAGTCACCAATGAACAGGGCGACTATTCGTTTCCTGGCTTGCGTGCTGGCCGCTACTCAATCCAGTCCGAGAAGGAGGGTTTTCGCACAGCGACGACGTCGAACCTTGAATTGCGGACCGGCGATCACTTACGCACCGACCTTGCTCTTGAGACGGGCAGCGTTAGCGAACAGATAACCGTCGACGCTACTGCACCGCTGCTCGAAACCGATACAAGTGAGCGCGGACAGGTCGTGGCTGGGGCGCAAGTCCGCGAGTTGCCCTTAAATAAGCGCGATTACACACAACTGGTGTTGCTGGTTCCCGGTACGACATACAATGCCGATCAGCGGTTGGGCGGCGCCATCAGCGTCAACGGGAATCGGACTCTGCAAAATGATTATCTGCTGGATGGGATCGACAATAATTCTCATGCCACCAGTTTCCGCGGGGATCGCGTGGACGTTATGCTGCCTTCCGTAGATGCTGTCGAGGAATTCCGCGTGCAGAGCAACGGCTACTCGGCCGAGTATGGTCACAGTGCCGGCGCCGTGGTCAATGTCACGATCAAGAGCGGCAGTAATCAGTTGCATGGCGCGGCGTGGGAGTTCTTCCGTAACGATGACCTGGATGCGCATGGCTGGACCCCCACGCTGGGCGGGGTCAAACCCGAAGTCCGATTCAACCTGTACGGCGCGAACATCGGTGGACCGATTGTCAAGGACAAGACGTTCTTCTTCGTGAACTATGAGGGCGATCGCGAACATGACGGCAATGTTTTTCAGGCGACCGTCCCGACCTTAGCGCTCACGCAGGGGATTTTCGCAAATGCCCCCGCTTCGCTCGGCTCTACTTTGAAGGTACTTCCCGTCGATCCCAACACGGGCGCTCCTTTCGCGAACGGAATTATTCCGATGAACCGCTGGAGCCCAGTGGCAGAGCGTATCCTCGCTTATCCTCAGTTTCCAGTGCCGAACGCCAGCCCGCAGATCACTACGGCGGGCGCTTATATCAATACCGTGATTAACACTGTACGAGCGGACAAGTTCGACATCCGCATCGATCACAATATATCCAGCCGGTGGCGTTTGTTCGGGCGTTATAGCTTCTCCGATTCCACAACTTTTCGGCCGGCGCCTTTCAACGGATATGCCGAAGGATCCAACAACGACCAGTTCGGCAATACTTTGACTCGTGGCCAAAGCGCGGTAGCTGGTAGCACCGTGACCCTTAACCCAACTACGATTCTGGATGTGCGCCTCGGATACACGAGGCTTGGGGCGGCCGTGTTCCCCCCGAACTTTGGATCTCCCAGTTCTACACAACTGCTCGGCATTCCCAACCTGCCGCAAGGCCCAAATATCAATGCGGGATGGCCGAAATTCAATATTTCGGGGCTCAGCGCGTTTGGCAGCACGACCTCGCAGCCCCAGTACCAGATTCCAAATACCTACCTCGTGAGCGGCGTTCTTTCACTGCAGCGGGGCGCGCACAGCATCAAGCTGGGCACCGATATCACGTACATTCAAACGGCGATTCTGGATGTCTCGGCGTTGCGTGGCACTTTTAATTTTTCCAATACCTGGAGCGGTAATCCGTTTGGAGACTTCCTGCTAGGGCTGCCCTCTTCTTATACACAAACCAGCCCGACTGTCGCCTACAACCGGAACTGGATCTCCAACTTTTTTGCCCAGGACGATTATCGCGTGCTCCCGAACCTGACTCTGAATCTGGGGCTGCGTTACGAGTATGGGACGCCCATCTACGAGAAGTACAATCGGCTGGATAATTACGAGATCGCGACCGGTACTCTGGTTCAGGCGTCCAGCAGTGATCGGTCGCTCGTGAACCCGGATCTCCTGAATTTTGCGCCGCGGATTGGACTGGCTTGGACGGCTATGCCGAAGCTAGTTGTGCGGTCGGCGTATGGGATGTTCTATCAACACACTTTCCGCCAGGGGCGCGAGAACCTTCTGGCCGAGAACCCGCCTTTCTTGCATGACCTGACGCGCTCGCAAGGTCCCGGTGCGCCTCCGTTCGTCACGCTCGACGCCGGACCGCCCGCCAACTTCTTTGCGACCGCCCTGCCGACGGACCAGGCCGTGCGTGGTAACGACCCGAACCTCAAATCCGGGCAGGTGCAGCAATGGAATTTGACCCTGCAGTACGCCTTGGCTAAGGACTGGATCTTCGAAGTTGGCTACGTCGGCAATAAAGGCACCCACCTCTCGCGCTTCTGGAATGCCAACCAGCCTACGGCGGCAGGCCCCTCTGGGACGCTGGCGGCCCGGCGTCCGAACACAGGTTTTGGCGACATCGAGTACATGGATTCGGGCGGGAACAGTTTCTATAACGCGCTGCAGACGCGCTTGGAAAAGCGATTCTCGAACGGACTGACGCTGCTGCATTCCTTTACGTATGCGCGAGGCCTGGACAATGTAGGCGCGTGGAACGACCCGAACGGCTCGCTTTATCCTCAGGACGCTTACAATTTCGCCAATGAAAGGGCACTGGCGGAGAACATCGTAAAATTCAATTCGGTGGCAAGCTGGGTCTACCAGGTGCCGTTCGGCCGCGGCCGCAAGATGATGACTTCCGCGCCACGCATGGTCGACGCACTGCTCGGCGGCTGGGAGTCGGATGGCATCTGGACCTGGCGGTCCGGTCTGCCGGTGACGATCGCGAGTCCCGCCTGCACCAATTGCATGATGGGCGGTGACCGGAGCATTCGTGCCAACGTCGTGCCAGGCATCTCTCCGAATGTCAGCAGTCCTAGTGCTCTGGAATGGTTTAATCCTGCGGCATTCGCGCTCCAGACCACGCCTTATGGAACGGTCGGTCGCGACACCGTTTGGGGTCCCGGTGTACTCCAGTGGGACTTGGGCTTCGCCAAGAATTTTTCGTTCTCCGAGCGGCGCTACTTCCAGTTCCGTGGCGAATTGTTCAATGCCTTCAATAACGTCAACTATCAGCCACCAATTTCTACGGTGGGCAGCGCCGGATTCGGAACCATCACCGCCGCGCGTGCCGGCAGAAATGTTCAACTCGGATTAAAGTTTTACTGGTAGATCAAAATGATAAAGAAACTGTTGACGCTGATGTGCGCTGGTACTCTGGTTCTGCCGCCCCTGGATGCCTGGGGTGTGCGTGGCCACACGGTTGCCAATCTAGCGGCTGTGGAAGGGATCCCTGCGGATGGCCCTGTGTTTCTCAAAGCCCAGGAGGCTTATATCGGTCACCTGGGCACGATCCCCGATACCTGGCGCGGCTACACTGAACCATATCTGCGGATTTCGGAAGACGCCAATCACGGTTGGTATACCGAACAATTCGATTTCATCCCCAACCCACCGCGTTCGCGTACGGAATTCATACTGCGCGTCTACGACCAATACCTCAAGGTGAAAGCGGCCGATCCCGACCGGGCCAAGTTGCTCAACATCCGCTATACAGGACTGCAAGCCTACTCGATCATGGAAGGGTACGAGCGTATGAAGGCGGGTATGCGGCTCTATCGGGCCGTGGACAATCCGCAACAATCCCGCGCTAATCTCGCTTCAACTCTGGCGGCCATTTCACCGCTTTTCACCGATGCTTCCCGAGTGAAACAGATGCTGGCGAACGACATCGCTTTCTATATGGGTTGGGTTGGCCATTACGTTGCCGACGCGGCTCAGCCATTGCATAACTCCATGCACCACGACGGCTGGTCTGGAGCCAATCCCAAAGGATACACACGCGACCCTGAGATCCACGGCCGGTTCGAATCGCGCTTCGTCGACCTGATCGAAACCACAGCTCCCGACGTGGTCAAATACATGCGCAAAGATGCCCGCCATCTGGACGACGTTTGGAAAGCTACTCTGGACCATTCGCTCGAAGCGCGTAATTCAGTAGAAGACATTTATCGCGCGGACCAGCGAGGGGCGCTTCAGAAGAAAGACGACACGGAGGCCCGCGAGCTGGTTTACAAACGCCTGGCTGCGGGCGCGAGTTTTCTGCGGGACCTGACTGACACGGCCTGGATCGAGAGCGCGAAACCCATCCCGAGTATCGACCCTATCAAAAGGATGGAAAATCCGGCGAACCCAAGGTACAATCCTGCGGCAGGATCCGCGCCCGCACAATGACTATTCACGGTAGCGAATCGGTGCATCGCCCAACTTGTCCTTGAGCGGGCCGAGCCAGGGCTCGTAGTTCCGCCACTGGCAAAGCCCGTCGCGAAAGATCGGCTGGCGGACCTGTTCTGAGCTGGCCGTGGTCACACTACGTTCTGTCTTGTAGAACTGGACGCAGGCCGGTTCGAATTCCAGGCCACAGAATTCCAGGATGCGCTGCACGTTTGTGCCGAGCTCCTCCACGACGTCCTCGTGCCATACTCGCAGAATCCGGCCGGGAAGCACGGCGTCCCAATGTCGCATCAGCTCGAGATAGGTCCGGTAGTAGCGGGCGATGTCCTCAATGCTATAGGTGAACTCCTGCCCGCTGGCAAACAACTGCTTCAGGTTGCTAAAACAGCACGCCATGGGCTCGCGGCGCACGTCGATGATTTTGGCGTTCGGCAACATGAGATGGATGAGTCCGATGTGGTGGAAGTTGTTCGGCATCTTGTCGATGAAGAATCGCTTGTGCCCACGGTAAGCGCGCGTGTCCGTGATGTAGCGCTCGCCCAGCGTGCGGAAATCTTCAGGCGAAAGTTCGGCTATGCCCCCCGGATAAGAATCTCCCACCCCCGATTGCTTCGCTCGCGTTTCGAGCCCGTGCACGATGCGCTGGATATCCGAGAGTTCATGCGTGCCTTCGACCTGAGAGTGGGAGGCGAGGATTTGTTCGATGAGCGTGGATCCGGAACGCGGCAATCCAACAACGAAAATAGGGTCAGGGTCCGGATCGCCGATACCCTCGCGCGCGGCGAAGAATTGCGGCGTACACACCTCAGTCTGCCGGCACGTGTTTCTTTCGGTGATGTCCGGATCGTAACGGCTCTCGGCCCGTTTGAGTGCGTTGCCTCGCTCGTAATATTGCCATGATTCCGCATACTCGTTCCGGTCCTCGAACGCCTTGCCGAGCGCGAAGCACAGATGGTAGCGATCGACAGGGTGTGTGGCTGGCGCGGCTTCCTCAGCGCAGATCTGCGTGATCTCGTTCTGCGAAAAGCGATAGCTCTTGAGATTGGCCAGGCTCCACCAGGCATCGCCGAAGCCAGGTCTGGCCGCCGCCGCCATTTGGTAGGATGCGGTCGCCTCCTTCTGGCGTCCGACGGCCTTAAGGGAATGCCCCAGCGAGACGTGCAGATCGGCTGACTTCGGCGACCCGGCTATAAGCTGGCGATACAACGCGATCGCCCGCTCGTTTTGTCCGAGGCCGGCGCACGCTGCTGCGTACAGTAAAAGATAATCCCTGTTAGCCGGCTCGAGCTTCAACAGGTTATCGATCTCATCATGCGCCCGCGGATATTTCTGCCAGTCAATCAGGACACGGACGTAGTCCAAACGTGCAGCGACGTAATTCGGTGCGAGCTTCAGGACGGCTTCGAGCAGCAATTCCGCTTCACCCAGCGCCTCGCGTTGGTGCTCGATTCTGCCCAGCAGCCGTAGCGCCTCGACATCGTTGCCGGCTCTGAGCAGATATGTCCGGAGGATGTTCTCCGCGGCAGACAGTTCGCCGTCCGAGAACAGGCTCCCGGCCTGCACGACTTCGGGCTGCAGGCGTTTCAGGGTGGAGACGCGCTCGGCTGCGGCGACTGCATTGCCCATTTCACCGGCCATGCGATACAGACGTTCGAGTATGCTCCAGCTCGTCAGCTGCGCCGGGTTGATGTCCACGCCTCGACGAAAGGCTTCGATCGCGTGCGACGCATCGCGCAGGGTCATGTAACAATAACCGCGCTCCTGGTAAAGCAAACTGAACCGCGGATGAAATTGCTCCAGGCGCCGCGAAGTTGCCAGCGCCTCGTGCAACTGGTTCAGGCATCGCTGGTTGGCCGCGATCAGGTAGAGGACATCGCGGTTTTGAGGCGCTGCCGCTGTCAGCATTTCAGCCGCGGCGAGCGCTTCGGAGTGACGTCCGGCTTTGCTGAGCTCGCGGATGCGTCCCAATTCGAGCTCGATCGCGGACGGGCGTGGCATGCTAACGGCTCATAATACCGCCGCTTAATTACATTCTTATGTAACGCAACCTTATGTGACGCAACTAAACAAGATTCATCGCCAATTCATCGTGACGTCATCGGCGTGCGACAGTACTCCCCTAGTCTCATTGCTTGCTGGTGTGCATCACTAGCAAAAGCTCGCGGCCGCGTTTTCTGAGCCGCACAGTCTCAAAAAAGGGGAGGCACTTTATGATACAAACCGATCGGCGTAGATTTTTGCAGATGATGGGCGTGACGGCCGTAACGAGTTCGCTGAAAACGAATATCGCCAAGGCGATCGAGATTCGAGCCAATAACCGCACAGGGACAATTCAGGATGTTGAGCACATCATCATCCTGACGCAGGAGAACCGCCCTTTCGACCACCATTTCGGCAGCCTTCGCGGTGTGCGCGGTTTCTCTGACCCGCGCGCGGTTAACATCAATCTGCCACTCAAGAACGGCGCCGGCAGCACTCCGGTTCCGGTTTTTTTGCAGCCGGCCGGCGCGGCTAACGAGGCGGCAGGATTCGCAGTGCCCCCGAACTCTGGAAACTTCGGTGGTCCGGCGGATGGCGTGGACGTGATCCCGCCGTTCCGCGTGAATCCCGCGAGCGTCAGCCCTGGGCTGAAGAGCTTGGGTCTGACTTATCTACCGGGAACCGGTCATGGTTGGGCGGGAACGCACGACGCTTGGAACCAAGGTCAGTATGACAACTGGGCGGCTCACCAGGGCCCCATTGCTATGTCCTACATGACGCGGGACGACATCCCGTACCACTACGCTTTGGCGGATGCTTTCACTGTCGGTGATGCCTATCACTGCGCGATCATGGGGCCGACCAACCCCAATCGCATGTACCTGTGGTCGGGCTGTATCGGCAATGTGAACTACCTTGGCAGCGGGGGCACCGACGGCCTGGGCGCCGGGCCGGTCACCTACAACGGCCTCAGCGTTAACAATGCGTACTTCGTCTTCGAGACTCTCCCCGAAGTGCTGCAGCGGGCAGGCGTGAGCTGGAAGATCTACCAGGACCTTGCCGGGGCAACCTTTGCACCGGATTTCGGAGACGGTACGGGCAATAACTTCGCCGGCAACTTCACTGACAATCCCGTGCTTTACTTTAAGCAGTACGCGACCGCCGCCCCGGGCACACCGCTGTTCGACAACGGTGCGACGGGCACGGAGATCATCAATACCATTCCGAACCCTGGAGCGTCCGCGCAAGCCTGGCAAGCCTGGGCCGAGAGTCAGTTCGACGAACTCCGAAACGACGTGCAGAGCGGGAAACTGCCGCAGGTTTCCTGGATCATGTCTCCGGCCGGTTATACCGAACACTCGGATTTTCCGATCAACTATGGCGCCTGGTACATCTCGCAGATCTTGGACATCCTGGTGTCCAACCCCGACGTGTTCAGCAAGACCGTCCTCATCCTCAATTACGACGAGGCCGACGGGAGCTTCGACCACATCGTACCCCCGACACCGCCGGCGACACCCGCTAATGGCGCGTCGACAGTTAGCATCGAAAACGAGATCGTCACGACGTCGGTCCCGAATGGCCCCATTGGACTCGGCACGCGTGTTCCGTTCGTTGCGATCTCCCCCTGGAGCAAGGGAGGCTTCGTCAATTCCCAAGTCTTCGATCACACCTCGGTGGTCCAGTTCATCGAGAAACGCTTCGGAGTTTTTGAACGCAACATCTCTCCATGGCGCCGTGCGGTGGCGGGTGACCTGACATCGGTATTCAATTTTGCCAACCCGAACGACGCTCCCGCCAACCTGCCGGGTACCGATGGCTATCTGCCGCCGCCAGCCGAACTAGCGGGCGGAAACACCAACACCTTCCAGCCGACTTTGAATAGCGTGATCCTCGGCGTGCCGGCGCAGGAAAAAGGTATTCGGCCGGCGCGTGCGTTGCCTTACGAGTTGGATGTTCAAGCATCGATAAATGCTTCGAACAGCAACGTAGTCTTGACGTTCCTCAACACCGGCCGCGCGACGGCTGTGTTTCACGTGCGGTCCGGCAACACCGGCGACCCAGTGCGCTATTACACCGTGGAACCGGGCAAGACGCTGGCCGGTGCGTGGAATGTCGCCTCTACTTATAATCTGTTCGTCTACGGCCCCAATGGCTTCGTGCGCTATTTCAGCGGCAGGATCGGAGCCGGCGCCGCAGTTCTCGAGATTGACTTGAGCTATGGCAGCGAAGGTGGCCGCGCCACGATCCAATGGAAAATCTCTAATGACGCAGTAGACCAAGCCGAAATCAGCGTACTCGATGCCTATACCGGCAACGTGAGCACGCGGTCTCTCCATACCCACGCGATGTTTGTAGACAAGTTAGCGCTGGATCAGTTCCATGGCTGGTACGACCTCATCGTCACGGTGGCCGGAGACCCGACCTTCAAATACCGGCTTGCGGGTCATGTCGAAACCGGAGAGGATAGTTTCTCGGACCCCGCTCTCGGAGGCCTGGTCACCCTCAAGGGCTAATCGGTGTTATTGCGCCCTCTCGTCTTTTGCGATTCCGGCATTCCGCTTCGCTGGTTCCTTGGTTGCAAAGCCGGCATTGGTCAACCCATGTCGGTGCTCATGAGTTGATGGGCCGCAGACGAACTGGCGTGGATGTTCGAGCTTGTTGGTCGAAGCGATCGTAGCGGGATTGAGAGCTCGTGACCAATCATCGAGCAAACGACAGGGTGTCACATTGGCGCTTTGAATCAATGCCCCTCCAGGGATTTGCCCGCCGGTTTGAAGTGGCTAATCGCGAAAAAGCAGTGGGATGGTTGCCACCGTGAGCCACACGATGATGCGGAAGCAGTCCATAAAAGCCAGCAGTTTTACTTGGTGTTGGAGTTGCTGGAGTGTCCAAAATAGGACATCCGCCCGCCAACCTCACTCTTAGAAGTGCAGTTTCAGAATCTTCGTTTCGAGTGAAAATACACCACCAAGTCCATTCAGGGCGATCAACTCTTTGCTTCCGACACTGTCTCGGAAGAATGAGGCAACCGGCTATCCATCAGGAAACCGCTTTGAGCATCAGAATGACGCCTGTAGGTCGCCAAAATGCCGTTCGTCCGAACATCTCAGCAGCGCGAGTGCTCATCTTGATATAACGGCGAATTGATGCTTTGGCTGATCACTGCGGTATTCACCTGCTTACAAGGCTTCGTTCGATCTCGTCACGATCTGGGGCTTGAAATCGTTGCGTTACGACACCAGTTGGTTGTTTTGAAGCGTCGAACCAAGCGGCCACGGTTGCGCCATTCCGACCGGCTCTTTTGGATTCTGCTGCGCCAGTTCTGGCCGCACTGGGCCAAGTCACTCCTGATTGTCAGGCCGGAGACCGTGGTTGGGTGGCATCGGCAGGGTTTCCGTCTATACTGGCGTTTTCGCTCCCGGAGCAAAACGGCCGGAAGGCCTGCAATTTGCCGCGAGATTCGGTCCATAATCCAGCGGATGGCGCCCGAAAACCTCACCTGGGGGGCACCCCGCATCCATGGTGAACTGCTCAAACTGGGAGTCGATGTTTCGGAGCGGACCGTCTCCCGATATCTTTCGCGTTTGCGTCGGAACGGCAATGCAGGTCAACGTTGGCGGACATTCTTGAAGAATCACCATGAGAGCATCGCCGGGATGGATTTCTTCACGGTCATCACGGCAAACTTCCGCATTCTGTACTGCTTGTTTTTGATCCGCTATGATCGCCGGGAGATCATCCATTTCAATAGCACACAGCACCCCACCAGTGAATGGATCGTACAACAGCTCCGCGAGGCGTTCCCCGAAAGTACGGAGGACCGGTATCTCATCTTCGATCGCGACGCGAAGTTTGGCGCCGAAGTGCTCGATTTCCTGGACTCCTGCGGAATTTCTCCCGTGCGGACGAGTTACCGCAGCCCCTGGCAAAACGGAGTCGCCGAACGCTGGGTTCGAAACATCCGCAACGAACTACTCGACCATGTGATAGTGCTCAACGAACGCCACCTGCGACGCCTGGCGCAAGATTACGTCCGCTATTATCATCGGGATCGTACCCACGAGGGATTAAATAAGGATACGCCTGCGAAGCGGCCGACGGTCCATAGGAACAATGGCGAGTGGCTTCAATCGATGCCTCGCCTCGGCGGTCTTCACCATCGATATTCTTGGGCAAAAGCTGCATGAGGAATGCCCATGAACTTTTGGCGACCTACA
>Ga0210401_10002557_pt1 | contig 20082 bp, 12 predicted proteins | sample IncBWH32MmetaG_FD_150866 | JGI IMG/M metagenome (GOLD analysis project Ga0210401, IMG submission 150866) | Forest soil microbial communities from Barre Woods Harvard Forest LTER site, Petersham, Massachusetts, United States - Inc-BW-H-32-M | ecosystem: Environmental > Terrestrial > Soil >... | reverse complement strand
ATGTCAGCGGCTCAAACTCGCCAGCGAGTTGCACAAGGACGGCAGCATCTTCGTCATGGACGAACCGACGACCGGACTGCACATGTCGGACATCACGCATCTGCTCGCGATCATGGACCGACTGGTCGACGAGGGAAACAGCGTCATCGTGATCGAGCACAACCTCGATGTCATCGGGAACGCGGATTGGATCATCGATCTAGGCCCAGAGGGCGGCAGCAAAGGCGGCGAGGTTGTGTTTGAGGGAACGCCGATGCAGTTGGTGAAACATAAGCAGTCGCTGACAGGACAGTACTTACGACGGTGAACGGTCGGTGACACCATCGATTGCGCGTGACCATATCCTTCGGCCAGACTTCCCTCATTAAGTTTGTGGTTGTCACCCACGAGGCGAAAGAACCCTGACCGGTAAGGGCTTAACCACTTGCCGACACACACGCAGCCTTGGCGCCAGCGCCTACGCTACTATAAACAGCATCAAGCTCAAGTCTGAAAAACTGTGCCGGGTCGCGCCGGTTGTCGCTCGCTTCATGGGACGCGTATGCAACCTCTCGAAATTCCGGTGGCCTCACCGACCGCCAAACTGGTTATGGGAACTGTGTGCGTCTTGATCAATTTTGCCGAGCTCCGGTACGCCTTGCCGGGTTTCGTTCGATTTGTGCGGGTCAAGGCCGGCTGGGAGTCGCAAAAACCAGGGACGAAGTCCATTCCACTGGGTTGGGGGCTTTTCATCTACCTGGTCCTTTTCTTTCCGGGGGTCCTCACCGGCCTCATCTTCATTGGGATTACCACTACGCCCCCCTCGGTGGTTTCCGACGCCGGAGTGGCCGGAGGAGGGGGCCCGCTGACTTCGCGCAAGACCATCGCCTGGGACGAAGTGCAACGCGTCGATTGCCTCATGGGACACGATCAGAGCGTAAGGATTATTCGCGTGGTCTCCGGTGCTAAGCGCGTCGAACTGTCCGGCGGCGGCGATCTCACCGGCGTCCACGACCTCATTTCGCAGCGGGTTGCCGCGCAAGCCGTCCGCCGCTGCTCCATCCCCATGCGTAGCACCCGCTAGACTGCCAGCCAACCGTCATTCCGAACGGAGCAGGCCGACTTTCTAATCCCGTTCATTTCCTGCTCACCCCGGATGTTTAGCGGGGCGAACTGGTCGGCCGGCGCGTAAGCGCCATTCGGAGGCCGGCATTAGTCACTGCCCTCCGGTAATGGCGAGCCTTCTGACTCCTAGGGTCGTGTTGACGAAAGGCAAAGATGAAGCGGCGGCCCACAAGCTCGATGGGAAATCGATCAGCGACGTATGGTCGCTCACCACGGTGCAGGCGCTCAGGTTCCTACGGGGGCACGCTTCCGGACTGGGGATGGTTCTTTCGAAATATCGGCGCCAGCGCCGGCGTATTACTATCGTACGGACCCGATGCTATCGAACCAGAGCCCTGGCCAAGCCTTCGACCGACCGTTGATTCAGGCCCAAAACGTTTCGCGCCAGTATCGCCTGGGGGAAGCCGTCATTTCCGCCATAAACGACGTGTCCCTCGAAATCCGAGGCGGAGAATTTCTCGCGCTGCTCGGAAGCTCTGGCTCAGGTAAGTCCACCTTCCTCAATCTTCTGGCCGGACTCGATCGCCCTAGTTCGGGAGCCATACACGTTCGCGGATGCAACCTTGCGGCTATTGACTCGACGGAGCTTGCGCGGTACCGGCGCGACACCGTCGGCATGGTCTTCCAATCCTTTAACCTGCTCCCGCGCATTACCCTGGAAGAAAACGTGGAACTGCCGTTGCGTCTAGCCGAAGTCGATCGTGCCGACCGTGAAGTCCGCGTCGCTGCGGCACTGGAACACGTTCGGCTCGGAGCGCGCCGGCGACACCGGCCGAGCGAACTTTCCGGGGGCGAGCAACAACGCGGTGCGCTGGCCCGAGCTTTGGTCAATCGCCCGGCCATCCTGTTTGCCGATGAACCCACCGGCAATCTGGACAGCGTAAACGGCGAACAGATCCTGCTGCTTCTTCGCGAAATTCAATCCAGTCTCGGCATGACCATCATTATGGTTACCCACGAGCGCCCTCTGGCTGAGCGCTTCGCTAACCGCATCGCCGTGCTCTCCGACGGACGGCTGGTGAGCGACACGTTCTGCCGGGCTGAAGCCCAGCGCCTACAATCGGGGGAACAAGCCGGCGAAGCCTTCGGTGCAAACTCGTGAAAAGCCGCGACCTCACCGAACTCGCTTTCCGGAATTTGCGTGAAGCCGTGCTGCGGAATTCACTTACGACTCTGGGAGTTGCGGTTGGGGTGGCGTCGCTCGTCGCGATGCTGTCGCTCGGCGTTGGCCTTCAAACGCTGGCTTCGCAGCGCCTGAACAAATCCGGGCTGTTCGACGCTGTCTTCGTCACCTCCAAACGCGGGGTGCGCGGCATGAACGGCGACGGACCGCGCCCCGCCACCACAAAATCCGCCAAGCCCGAAGACGCCAAACCTCTGGACGAAGCAGCCCGTCAACAATTCGAGAGTTTACCGAAGGTGACGGAAGTCTATCCGCAGGTGCGTTTCCTCACGGAAGTGCGTTTCAACGGCGCCAGCTATTCGACAAATGTTCTGGGCTTGCCGGACTCCTCGCGTGCAAGCGGGACGTTCGACGGCATCATCGGCAAAGCGTTCTCTTCACCCACGGCCGACGAGGCTATCCTGCAATCGGAATTCGCCAAGGAACTCTCGCCGCAACCCGCGACGCTGGTCGGAAAAGAACTGACTCTGCGCTATGCGCAGCGGCAGGAAACTTCTTCTTCCGATGTGGCTAATGAAAAAGATATTGACAAACAAATGGACGAAATGATGTCGGGGGGCATCTCGATCGTCTCGCGCGAGAAAAAGCTGCGCATCGCCGGGATCATCGACTCCGACCCCGCCGCCGGAATTGGAGGCTTCGGAGGCGGGCGAGTGTTCATTCCCCTGCGTGTCGCGGAAGACCTTCACGTAGCGCAACCTAACGATGTGCAGGAATTCGTGCGGGCTGGGGGTTTGAGCAAGCGGGCCTATGTGGCGCTGACGGTTCGCGTGAAATCCCCAAAAGACGTGCTGAAAGTCGAAGAAGCCGTCAAGAACATGGGTTACAACACGTTTTCGCTGCTTGACGCAACGCGTAGCCTGCGGTTGGTCTTCACGGTGTTCGATTTGTTTCTGGGATTGTTCGGCAGCCTAGCGCTCACGGTCGCTTCTCTCGGCATCATCAACACGCTGGTAATGGCGATTCTGGAGCGCCGGCGAGAAATTGGCGTGCTGAAAGCGCTCGGGGCGACCGACCGCGACGTGCGGAGTCTGTTTTTTGCGGAAGCGGGGGCCATGGGGCTTCTCGGCGGCATTTCCGGTGTAGCGCTGGGCTGGCTGATCGGAGCAGCGCTGACTTGGGGCACGACCATTTACCTGCGACGCCAGGATCTTCCGGGAGTGAAAATTTCTTACGTCCCTTGGTGGCTGGCAATGGGCGCGATCGCCTTCGCCGTCGTCGTCAGTCTGCTGGCGGGGTTATACCCGGCGGGCCGAGCGGCGCGGCTGAATCCGGTCGAGGCGCTACGTTATGAATAGGGTGAATGGCAGGCGCTCCGCGGTGGAATAGTGTGCAGGGGGTGACGCCGGGCGGGGCAAGCCCCGCCCCTACAGGGGAGTGGCGGCAGCCGGAATGGCCGTCATGGGGATAGCCGCACGAGGATCTCTTTTACGATTCGTCAAATGGCAGGCCAACGTAATTTTCGGCGAGCGCGGTCGCCGGTGCTCGCGAACTCGTGACGTAATCGAGTTCGGCTACGTGGAGGTTGTGTTGAAAACTGTCTTCGTTGGGGAAACGATGCAGCATCGACGTCATCCACCACGAAAAGCGTTGTACCTTCCAAACACGCCGCAGGCACATTTCAGAATAGCGGTTCAAACCATCGGTAGTACCTGCTTTGTAGAAATCGACCAACGCTCGCGTCAGAACGCGCACGTCGGCTACCGCAAGATTCAATCCCTTCGCGCCGGTGGGAGGAACGATGTGCGCGGCGTCACCGAGAAGAAACAGCTTGCGGTGGCGCATCGGCTCGGCTACGAAGCTGCGCATCGGGGTGATGCCCTTCTGCAGGATTGGTCCATCGGCGAGCTTCCAGCCATCGTGTGTAGCCATTCGCGCGCGCAGTTCGGTCCAAATGCGGTCGTCGGACCAGTCGGCAATATCTTCTTGGGGATCACACTGTAGATATAGTCGCGAAATTTCTGGGGAACGCATGCTCAGCAGCGCGAATCCGCGGTCACTGTAGGTGTAAATCAGTTCGTGGGAGGCCGGCGCAACTTTGGCGAGGATGCCGAGCCACGCGAAGGGATAAACGCGCTCGTGTGTGCGCAGGAGTCCAGCCGGCATGGCGGAGCGGCAAATTCCGTGGAAGCCGTCACAACCGGCGACGAAATCGCACTCGAGCGCTTGGGTTTCGCCGCCGAGCCGAAAGCGAATCTTCGGCTTGTCATCGAGATCATGGACGCTGACTGCTTCGGCTTCAAAAAAGATTTTACCGCCAGCGGCTCGACGGGCCGCCACGAGGTCTTTGATGACTTCGTGCTGCGCGTACACGGTGATCGATTTGCCGCCGGTCAGGTCTGCGAAGTCGATGCGATGGCCTGCGCCGCCGAAGCGTAACTCGATGCCATAGTGCACCAGGCCTTCGCGCTGCAGCCGCGAGCCGACGCCGGACTGCACCAACAGGTCCGCGGTGCCTTTTTCCAGCACTCCGGCGCGCACGCGGTGCTCGATGTATTCCTGGGAACGACTTTCGAGGACGACGGAGTCAACACCTTGCAAATACAGCAGGTGCGCGAGCATCAGCCCCGCAGGTCCCGCACCGATGATTCCTACCTGGGTTCGCATCGTATCTCAATCGAATCGGAGTGTCCTCAGGGGCTAAAGCCCAGTTTTCGCGCTAAATGTCGGAGCTAAAGCTCCGACCCCCAGTTCGCCGGCTCGCCAGCACTCTCGAATCTTCGTCGATGTTACTATAGGCGCTCGCGATGTGATGTTGGAGTGGGTAAGAACACAGGCGGAATGCCTGGGCAGATAAGAGAGAACAAAGATGGAGACGGCCTATATCTGTGACGGCATTCGCACGCCGATTGGGCGCTACGGCGGAGCGCTGGCGAGCGTGCGCACCGATGATCTCGCCGCCATCCCCATCGCTGCGCTCATGGAGCGGAATCGCGGCGTGGATTGGAACGCGCTTGACGACGTGATCTATGGGTGCGCGAATCAAGCCGGTGAAGACAATCGCAACGTCGGACGCATGGCGTTGCTGCTGGCGGGGTTGCCGAAGGAAGTGCCAGGTTCCACAGTGAATCGTTTGTGCGGTTCGAGCATGGACGCGGTGGCTACGGCGGCTCGTGCGATCAAGAGTGGCGAGGCGGATCTGATGATTGCAGGCGGGGTGGAGAGTATGTCGCGCGCGCCGTTTGTGATCGGCAAAGCGGATGCGGCGTTTTCGCGATCGTTGAAGCTCGAAGACACTACACTTGGCTGGCGTTTTGTGAATCCCCTGCTGAAGGCAAAATACGGAACGGATTCAATGCCGGAGACCGGAGAGATCGTCGCTGAGGAATATCGCATTTCGCGGGAGGACCAGGATGCGTTCGCGCTGCGCAGTCAGCAGCGGGCTGGGCATGCGGTGCGCGGCGGGCGACTAGCGGAAGAAATTGTATGCGTGCCGATACCGCAGAAAAAAGGCGATCCCGTTTGTGTCCGCGAGGACGAGCATCCGCGACCGGAAACCACAATGGAAGCGCTGGCTAGATTGAAGGGCGTCGTGAAATCAGGCGGAACGGTTACTGCTGGAAATGCTTCGGGCATCAACGACGGGGCTTGCGCTTTGCTCTTGGCTTCCGGAGCGGCCGTGCGCAAATACGGATTGACGCCGAAAGCGCGGGTGTTGGCTGGCGCGCTGGCGGGAGTTGCGCCTCGTGTGATGGGAATGGGGCCCGTGCCGGCTACGCGGAAAGTTTTGGCGAAGACCGGGCTCGCGATTGGACAGATGGATGTGCTCGAGTTGAATGAAGCGTTTGCAGCGCAGGTATTGGCGGTGTTGCGCGAGTTGGGCGTGGCGGAGGATGCGGCGCACGTCAATCCAAACGGGGGCGCGATTGCATTGGGGCATCCTTTGGGCGCGAGCGGGGCGCGATTGGTGACCACGGCGATGTATCAGTTGCAGCGGACGAAAGGTCAGTACGCGCTGTGTACGATGTGCATCGGAGTGGGACAAGGGATTGCGGTGATTTTGGAACGGATCTAGAGTCGGCAGGCAAAGACGGGAAAGAGAAAGATAATGCAGAGATGCAGAGTTCGCTGAGGAGCGCTGAGTTCAGGGATTCCTCAGACTTGTGTTCAGGAGCCAATTAAGCTTCCGCATGGATGTGCTCGATCAGCTGTTTCGTTCTGAGGATGTAGAGAAGGTTTTGTCGGATCGGGCGTGTTTGCAGGGCATGCTTGATTTCGAGGCGGCGCTTGCGACAGCGGAGGCGCGCGCCGGGGTGATTCCCTCCTCTGCCGCAGTGGCTATCGCGGCGAAATGCAAGGTGGAGTTCTTAGATGTCGGGGAGCTAGCTCGCGGCGCGAAGCTGGCGGGAAATGTCGCGATTCCCTTGGTGAAAGCGCTCACGGGTTTGGTCGCGCAGGGCGACAAGGATGCGGCGCGCTATGTGCATTGGGGCGCGACTAGCCAAGACGCGATTGACACTGGGTGCGTGCTGCAATTGCGGCAAGCCCTGGCTTTGTTGGCGAGCGATCTTGACCGCCTGGCGCGGGGATTGGCCGAGCTTGCAACGAAGCGTCGTTCCACGATTGTGGTGGGAAGAACGTGGATGCAGCAGGCGCTGCCCACTACGTTTGGCGTGAAAGTGGCTGGTTGGCTGGATGCCGTGGATCGCCACCGTGAACGAATGCGCGAGACGCAACGGCGCGTCGTGGTGCTGCAATTCGGCGGTGCGGTCGGGACGTTGGCGGCGCTGGGAGATCGTGGCGCCGACGTTGCGAAGCATCTGGTGGAAAACCTTGCGCTGGAATTGCCGGCGATTCCGTGGCACTGTCACCGCGATCGCTTCGCCGAAGTGGCAACGACGTTGGGGCTTTGCGTCGGCACACTTGGAAAAATCGCGAAAGACATTTCATTGCATTCGCAGACGGAAGTCGCGGAAGTCTTCGAGCCAGTGGAAAAAGGGCGTGGCGGCTCTTCGACCATGCCGCACAAGAGGAATCCTGTTGCATCGGCAGTCGTTCTGTCGGCGGCGTTGCGAGTGCCGGGACTGGTCAGCACAATGCTGGCGGCGATGGTGCAGGAGCAGGAACGTGGACTGGGTGGGTGGCTCGCCGAATGGGAGACGCTGACGGAAATTGTTTCGCTAAGCGCGGGGGCTTTGCGCCGGATTGTGGAGATGGTGCCAAAGCTTGAGATTGATGCCGAGCGGATGAAGACAAATCTCGAAGCCACGCACGGATTGATCTTTGCGGAAGCGTTGTCCATGGCATTGGCCTCGAAGATCGGTAAGGCGCAGGCGCATGAGGTCGTCGAGACGGCTTGCGAGACGGCACGGAGAGAGAAGCGGCACCTTCGCGACGTCATTGTTGCCGATGCGCGAACGCAAACCCTTCTTTCGGCGGCCGATCTCGATGGGCTTTTCGACCCGCAAAGGTATTTGGGAGCGGCCGAAGAGTTCGTCGATCGTGTGGTAGCCGCAAGCGCGCGTAGCATATGAGAAGGCAGCAGACGGGCGAGGAGGTTTATGGCTTTCGCTGAACTAAAGGATCTGCGAATGCACTATGAGGTCGCAGGCCCGGTGGGCGCGCCAGTACTGGTGTTTTCCAATTCGCTGGGGACGGATTTGTCGATGTGGGATGTGCAAGCGGTGGAGTTTGCTAAGAAGTATCGCGTGGTGCGCTACGACAAGCGCGGGCACGGGCAGTCTTCGTCGCCCGCCGGACCATACACGATTGAGATGTTGGGGCGCGATGTGGTGGGGCTGCTGGATTTCTTAGAGTTCGACAGGGTCCACTTTTGCGGATTGTCGATCGGCGGGCAGACGGGCATGTGGCTGGGCGTGAATGCGGCTCAGCGGTTGAACAAATTGGTGCTGAGCAATACGGCGGCGAAAATCGGCACGACCGATGGATGGAACTTGCGGATCGAAACAGTCAGCACGAGCGGAATGAAATCGGTGGCGGCCACGGTCGTCGAGCGATGGTTTACGGTGGGATTCCGCGCGGAGGAACCCGCGGAGGTTTCCCGAATCCAGCGTGTGCTGGAAAATGCTAACGTCCGGGGATATGCAGGATGCTGCGCGGCGGTGCGCGATTTTGACTACCGGGAAAAAGTGGGCGAGATTCGGACGTCGACGATGGCCATTGCCGGGACTCACGATCCTGCGACGCCGCCGGGGGATACACGGTGGGTTGCCGACCGGATTGCGGGATCGCGATTTGTGGAGCTGAATGCTTCGCATTTGTCGAATATCGAGGCGCACGAACGATTTTCAGCGGAGCTTGGCGCGTTTTTGGCGGCATGACCGGGATTCGGATTTAGGCGAAAGACTCGGAGCTTCGCGAATTGGTCCGGGCAAGCTGGGGCGAAGCAGTGCTGCGCCCCAGCAATGTGGAGCGACGGGGCTTGCGCAGCGCGTATCGCGTGAGGAGAGCTAACTATGGATGAGCGGAAGCGCTACGAACAGGGTATGAAGGTGCGGCGGGAGGTGTTGGGTGACGCGCATGTGGATCGCTCGCTGCAGAATCGCGATGCGTTCAACGAGGAGTTTCAGGATTTGATTACTCGCTATGCTTGGGGCGAGATCTGGAGCCGGCCGGGGCTTCCCCGGCAGACACGCAGCATGATTACTTTGGCGTTGATGGTGGCTTTGAATCGTGGGGAGGAGTTTCGAATGCACGTGCGTGCGGCTTTGAGTAACGGCGTCACGCGGGAAGAGATCAAGGAAGTTCTGTTGCAGTGCGCGATTTATTGCGGAGTGCCCGCGGCCAACTCAGCGTTTCATGCGGCGGACGAGGCTTTGGGGAAATAGGGCGCAAGGGTGTCCTCGGTGATTACGATCCGATGAGCGACGATCATAGTAGCTACATAAAGGTACCAAGGAGATCACTGACTCCGCAGGAAGAGGAATGGATCCGAGAGATTGTCTTGGCGAATCCGCGATGGGCGGACGCCGACCTTGGAAATCTTTTCATAGTCGGAGCCTGCACTTGCGGCTGCCGCTCTGTTGTGATCGAAGCGACTCCTCAGACCCAGAATCCGAAACTTGTCGGTCATCAGGGTCTGGTCGGAGGAATAGATTTGAGTGTAAGAGTCGGAGCAAAAGATGATGTTATCAGCGTATTACTGCACTTCGCCGAAGGTAGCCTGAGCCTGCTCGAAGTAGTTTGGTACAACTTTCCTGATCCTGTTCCTTCCACCTGGGTCGAGATCAGTCGGCGCGTCTGCGTCGAGGGCTAGGTTCTGAAGAGATTGGGTTGCCGGATTGGTCCGGGCAAGCCGGAACGCAGCAGCGCTGCGCCCCTACAAGGGAAGGCCGAGCGGGCGGGGTCAGTTCCCGGTTGACGGGGTTGGAGCGGCCGCCGGGGCGGGGGCTTCTTTTACAAGGATGGGCCAGCGGGGGAAGGCGAAGTTTCCGGCGTTGTCGTCTACTACGTTGACTTGGCAGGTGTAGAAGCCTGGCTTCAGGGATTGCAACGGCAGGTCGATCTGGAAGATGACGGCTTTACGGTCGGGGGCGGTTACTTCATTGGCCACGACTTGCTTCGACTCGTAAACTTTCGCGTCTCCCTGTAAAAATTCGATGCTGGTAAGTACGCGAACGGCGTCGCGCGGCGCTTTTTCTTTCGGCGCGTTCGCCGCACCGTTTCCGGCTGCTTGGGTTGCCGCAGGTGCACCTTTCATGGCGTGAGCCGCGTCGTAAACCTCGTACTGCAGATAGAGATGCTGGTCCTGCGTGAAGACGTGGGTGATGTTAGGAACCAGCTCCGTCTGATTCTGGATGAGCGGATGCGGACCCTTTTTGGTGCCCGTCGCAGGAACGCGTTGGCTGGCCAGGACTACCGAACTCATGCGCAATGGAACCTTCCGTAGATCGGGAATTTGCACGTCGGTCTCGAACGTCCCCATACGTCCAGTGCGATTTTCGCGGACGACGAATTTCAGGTGATAGCTGCCGGGAGCGAGTAGGAAACCCGTGTTGTACTGCACATTTTTGCGGCGGACTTGCTGCGCGCTGTCGACGGCTAGCTTTACGGTGTCGCGCTGGTGTCCTACGGGCAATTTTCCTCCGGCTAGAACTTCTCCGATGATATCGATCGTGGCGTTGTCCTTGTCTTTCGCTTGCACGAAGGGAATCTGCGAGCCGGGGATCACGAGCGAGACGCCGAGATAGTAGTGCGAGTCGTCCTGGCGGAAATAGTGGGCGCCAGCGTAAACGGCCACGTCCGTTTGCGGTAGTTGTGCTTCGAGTTCGTCGGTCAGCTGCTCTTCGCGGTCGGAGTTGTTCAGATGTTGGAAGTCGCGGCCTGCGTAGTATCCCGAGCGATATTCCAGCTTCACGTCCTGGCGATTGAGCTGCACTTTCAGATGACGGAAGTGTCCGTCCTTTAGTGGATTAGTGCTGGTGAAACCTAGAACGTAGTAGGCGGAGGTGTCTTTCTGGACTTGCGAGAAGACGCCGCTGAAATCGTTGGAGTCGAAGAAGGCTTTGCCGCCGGTATCTTCGGCGAGCGTAGCTAGCGTTTCCTGGGAATTGGCATTGCCGTTGAGATCGTTGAAGACGGCGTTGCCGTTGTAGGCGGATTGGCCGTGGAGGCTGGCATTCTGCGCCTCTCCACCCGGTGGAAATGCCTGCAAACCGCGAACATCGAGCGGGTAAATGGAGACGTTGGCCCTGACCGCGGATGCGGTGGTGGCGCGCAAAGCGGATTGATTGTCTACGCCGGACTGCGTGATTCCGTTGCTGAAATAGATGATTGATTTTTTCTGATCGATTTTGCCTAGGGCCTGCATGATGGCCTGCAGGGCTAGAAGTTTGCGGTCGGCGGTGAAGGTGTTGTAGTCGGTGTCGTCGGGAGTGTAGGAGCCGCCAGATTCGGCTTCGCCTTCGGAAGAGCCCTCGGAGCCGAGATCGTAGCCCTGGCCCTGGCTGGAAGTGTACGAGGATAGAACGGAGAGGACTTTGGCTTTGTCGGAGGTGAAATCGAGATCGACACGCACGTTGGTGGAGAGTGAAACGAGCGCGATCATGTCGGCGGGAAGCATTTTATCTTTGACGAATTTTTTGGCGGAATCGACGCCGCGGTCGATCTGCTCAGGGTCCATGCCGGAGAAATCGAAAAAGAGGAGCATGAGGCGGCGGTCGCGGGCGTCGAAGGGGTTGGCGCCAGCCGGGGCGGAATGCAGGAGGTTGGCGGAGCCGGCTGCTCCAGTGATGGTGGCTTGGGCGGCGCCTGCGGTGGCGAGCTCGTCGACATTTTCAAAGTCGAAGGTGGAGATCTGCTGGCGCTTGCCGTCTTCGGTGACCGTGAAGTCTTCTTTTTTCAGATCGCGGATGAGATTGCCTTTTTTGTCACGCGCTACGACGTTGACGAGGACGAGTTCGGAGGTTACGTGCATGCGATATTGCGGGCGCTGGGGGGCCTCCGGCGGCGGCGGCGGCTGGGATTGGGGTGATTGCTGTTGCGAAGGTTGCGCCTGCGATTGGGGCGCGCTTTGAGGGCGCGCGAGCGGGGCGTTAGCGAGCAGGAGCCAAGCGGCGAGCAATGCGACGATTTGGCGCGAGAATGACATTGTTGTTCCTGGCTGAAGCTCTAGGTTCCTTCTTACCTTGAGATCCTTCCCCTGTCCTTATCGGATGGACTCAGGATGACAGATTTTTGCTCGTTTGAACTTCCGGGTACCTTGAAACCTTTCTTTAGAAAACACACGCTCAAACAGAAACATGCAAATTGCCAGACTGCTAAAAACGAAACCGCGCGATCAGGGTTATGCGGCGGGTTGCGCCCGCTGCGGTTACCTGACCGAACTGCAATGAGTTCACGGTCGTGTTGATCGAGGTGTAGTTAATAAAGTTAAAGACGTTGGCGGCCTGGAAGCGCAGTTCGAGAGCGCGCGATTCTTTGATCGTGAAGCTCTTGCTCAACGACATGTCCACGACGACCTCGCCAGGGCCTTCGATGATGTGGCGTCCGGCATCGCCGAATTGGCCGCCGTTGGGATTGACGCAAGTATTGGTGGTGCCCGAACTGCTCGAGGGGGAGCAAAAGGCGGCGGTGTTGAACCACTCGGCGGTGGTGGGATTCGGGAGTGAAATAGACTGGCCGGTGACATCTGCGCGAAGCGAACCGGTGACGCCGCGGTTGAGGTCGACGCTGTTGCCCAGCACGTTGGGTGTAAACGGCAGCCCGGAGGCGATGGTGTAGTCGCCGCTCAATTGCCAACTGGCCAGAATGTGCGACCAGGCGCCGCGCTGCGCAAAGCGGCGATTTTCGCCAAAGGGCAGATCATACATCCAGCTGCCGGTAAATTTGTGGCGCTGGTCGAAACTGGAGAGGCCGCGATCGGCGGCGATGTCGAAGGGATTCTGTGCCACGATTACCGCGCCGCCGCCAATGGAGGAAGCATCATCGATGGATTTGGAAAAGACATAGCTGGCCTGAAAGCCGATGCCGTGGGCCATGCGCTTGCGTACCCGCACTGAGCCGGCGTTGAAAATTGAATCGGCTGCGGACGATTCGTAGAGGAACGGTTGAATGCCGGGGATCTCGATGGCGCGATATTCGTCGAGTCTTGAACCCTTCGAACCGTTGTAGTCCAAATTGAGCAGGAAACCATGCGGCAGGGTGCGCTGAATGTCGAGATTCCAGACCTGCACGTAGCCGAGTTTATAGTTGGGATCGACGGCGAAATTGTTGGTGACCGAACCCGGGACGATGGGGGGAAAGCCGTTGGTCAACGTGAGTGGTACGGCGGCGCTGGTGACGTTCGTTGAGGTGATCGCGAAGGGCGGCTGGAAAGCGAAATTCTGAATGATGTTGCCGTACTGCGCGAGATTGTAGTTGATGCCATAGCCAAAGCGCACCACGGTTTGCTTCAGCGGACGCCAGGCGACTCCGATTCGCGGAGCCCAGTCGTTGTGGTCGCCGTGAATCAGCGAAGCCGGGTAAGTACCGTTGAATGCACCGGTCTGTCCTGGCAGCACCGGAGCCGCCGCCGTGAAGCCGGGCGCCACATCGAGATTGGCGATCTGGTTGTTCGCTTCGGTGTAAGGCCCGATGTATTCGTATCGAACGCCGAGGTTCAACGAGAGTTTTGAAAAAATGCGCCAATCGTCTTGGAAGAAAGCGTCGAGAGAATTAGCGGCGAAGTTATAGGAGTTGGTGCCGGATTGCAGTGAAGTCTGCTGCGGCAGGCCTAGAAGAAAGTCGGCGAAGTCGAAGCCCGTATCGGTTACGGGCTGGCTACTGCCGGGAAGAAATTCAGAAGTTTCTAATCCGCTGAAGATGAAACTCCCTTCGGCATTTTTCGCCGAGCGGAAGCTCTGCAGGATGCGGCGATAGTCCCCGCCGAACCGCAAATTATGTTTGCCGCGGTACCAGGCGACGGTGTCGGAGATGGTGTAGGTCTGATCGAGCTCGCGGCGCGCGATCGGATTGGAAAGGCCGCCGAACTGCGTGAAGCTGATGGTCGGTAGACCAAAGTCGAAGGGATCGGTGGAGACACCCTGAATGCCCGCAAGCCCCGCGACGTCTACCGCATTCGAGTAGAGGTTCGAGGTACCGACGTGATTGTGGTTGTAGGTGAAGCGGAGAATGTTGGTGCGGCGCCCGTTTCCATAGGTCCAGCCGGAGGTCGCTTGCAGCCCCTGCGTGTCGGTGTTCCCGGACAGTGACGGGAAGGCGCCGACAGTTTGGGTGTTATTGCGCGTCCAGTTCAGACCGAAGTTGATGTTGTTCTGCGCGCGCCGTCCTCCGCCTCCACCTCCGCGTCCACCGCCGCCACCGCCCGGGCCCCCGCCGCCCGTGGGGCCAAAGGGAGGTGTGCTCGTGAAATTGTGGATCAGGCGGAAGCTTACGGCGTCGCTGTTGCTGTTGTCGTTGGTCACGAAGTGAAAATTTTGTGTAGGTGTATTCAGATTGGGCAGCGGGATGTATTGCAGCAAGGCTTGCGCGGAGGGGCTAATCATCGCGGGATTGATGACGTTGGCTTGGCCATTGAAGCTGAGCTGCTGGCTGGTTGTGGGATCGAAAATTTGCACGGGCGAGCCGTCTTTGTAGGTCGCGCCGGAGAAATTGCCGGCGCGCTCGGCGGCCGTGGGAACGGTGGAGTATTCGTCAAACGGCGTGCTGCCGCGCGAGCCGTTCCAGCCGGCGAAGAAAAACCACTTGTTGCCACCGTTGAAAATTTTGGGGATGTTCAGGGGACCGCCGACGAAGGCGCCGAACTTCGCGGCATTGTAACTGGCCTTCGGCGTTTCGAGGCCGGTGAGGGAATAGGACTTGGCGTCGAGGTCCGCGTTGTCATTGGAAAAATAGACCGTGCCGTGCGGCTGATTGATGTTCAGGCCACGAGGTAAGCGGATGGCCATCGGTCCGCCGCCACCAAAACCGCCCGGCCCTCCGCCGGCGCCGCCACCGCCCGGTCCGCCGCCCTGGCCGCCCGGAATCAGGCCTTCGCGTTGTGCGCGCTCGCGAAATTCCTGGATGCGATCCTGCAAATCTTCTTCGCTGCCGCCGCCGAAGTCTTGCGTGCGGCCTTGCGCTCCCGTGACGCTGACGGATTCGGTAGCGGTGTCGGCGCCTGCGCCATTCATGGGGAGGCTTGAGATGTCACCAGTGCCTGCGCCGCCACCTTGCGCGCCGCCGGGAGAGCCCAGAGTGCCGCCGGCGAGCGACGAGAGCGTATTTTCGATGGACAGGCTCTGGAAGCCGCGTCCGCCTGTGATCGCGGCGATAGCGCTCGCGGCCGTCGATTGTTCTTGTTGACGCGAAGCCAGAATTAGCTCGGCATCAAACTTACCGGTCGGCGTTTCGGGCTTGAGAATGATTTCCTGGGTCTGCGGCGCGAAAGCCATGAATTCCACGCGAACGACGTAACGCCCTCGCGGAAGTCCGGTGAAGCTGTATGTGCCGTTCGAGGAGGTGGCGACGGAAAATTTCTTCCCGGTGAGCGTGTTCGCCGCGGTGACCGTGACGCCCGGCAGCGGTGTCTTTCCGGATCGCACCGTGCCGCTTATCTCAAACGAACTCGATTGGGTTGTCACGGAAACAGTCGGCGTCTGTGCGGGCGCGCTCGTTTCCGGCTGCGGTGCCGTCACAGAGGGCGCTGCCGCAGGATCTTGCGCACGCGTCAAACCGGCCAGCGAAAATACCAGCAGGAAAAGGAGGACGTGGCGACGCAATTTCAATGCTGGGGCCCCGGAGGATTCGACGGAGGCGCGGGTGAAGCCGGATCGGCGGGAGCCGTTGGGGGAGGCGCCGCGCCGCCCGCGCCACCCTGCTGCCTGCGCTGACGTCCACCTTCGCCGCCCGCCTGACCGCCCATCTCTTGCATGCGTTTCCATTGCTCGGGACCAATCACGATCACCGTCTTCGGGACGAACACATTGTTTTCCACGGCGCCGCGCGCGAAAAGATGATCGCCAGGCTGGATGTCCGCCATGGTGATGGAGTCGCGGCCCTTGCGCAGTGAAGTCTCCTCGTTCAATTCCAGCGTTTGCGTGACGTTGTCCGAGCGCAAGACGGAGAGTTTCGGGGCGTCGATCGATTTGATTTCGCCTGCCACGTAGTCCTTGCCGAGCGTTCCGGTTTGCGCGAAGCGACCGCCGCCGGGACCCCCGGGGCCGCCGCGCCCATTCGGACCGTTGGGGCCGTTCATCGAGCGCGCAGCCACGGTTTGCGCAGTCCAAGAGTGATCAGCATTTTCTTCGCCGCGAACGACGATGATGTCGCCCACTTTAAAGTCAGTACGTTTGGCGGGTTGCCGATCTTTCCGGAATTCCGTCTGTCCACTGATCTTTACGGTGACGGTATCCCCGTTGGTGTCCACAACTTCCAGCGAACTGTCGTGAAGAGCGGCAATCTTGCCAAACAGCGGCATGCGCTGCCCATCCGGAGCCTGGCCAGACTGTCGTGGCGCGTCCTGCAATACTGAGGGCGCCGACGCCCGCGCGAGTGCCAAGCGGGCGCCAGCCCATCCCAGAACAAGACCCAAAAACAAGACCATTAGCGACCGCACAACGTCTGACCTCATAGAGATCCCTCGATTGCGAGCTTTGCGCAGGATGTACTGTAGGAATGGACGCTATTTTCGTAGGTGGGGTTTCTTCGTGCGCCAGCGCGGCTGCCGCGCCTTGCGGGAACATCTGCAAACTTGGATGCGTATCTTACTGCGTAGCTTTCTCTCACTCTTTCACTTCCCGGAAAAGGAGGCCAAAGTTCCTTTCGGACCGGATTTGCGGCCTGTTCGCTCGTGGGACAATTATTCCCATTTTCGGTCATTGGTGCTACTTTGGTGCTGGATTCCTCGGCTATAAGTGCCTGAGTAGCAACCAGTTAGGCAAAGCGCGCGCGGGGCACCCCGCGTGCGATTTTAGTAGTACGCGATAACTCTTATGGACATCCAAAGACCATCAAACGCTCGAGCAAAAAAGATCAAGAGAATCATCTACGTCACCGTCGCGGTCCTCGCGATTGCTGGCGTGACCGCGGGTCTCGCGCACTTGAAGCCGGCTGCGCCGTCCGTTGACCGTGGCACCGTGTGGACCGACGTCGTCAAGCGCGGGCCGATGCTGCGGGAAGTGCGCGGGCTGGGTACGCTAGTCCCCTTGGATATTCGCTGGATTCCCGCGCAGACCGCGGCGCGTGTCGACAAGATCGTGCTTCGGCCGAGCAGCAAGCTGGTCACGCCCGATACGGTCATCCTGATCATGAGCGATCCGACTGTGCAACAGGCGCTGCTCGACGCCGAGTATCAGCTAAAAGGAGCCGAGGCCGATTACGCGAACCTAGAGGTGCAAGTCAATAGCGACCTCATGAACCAGAAGTCTGTCGAAGCGAGCGTACGGAGCGACTACGAGCAAGCCAAACTGGAGCACGCTGTCGATGTGAAGCTCCTCAAGGAAGGCATTTATTCGGAGCATACCGAACAACTTGCCAACGTGAAGGAAGAACAGCTCGGCATCCGCCTTAATCTCGAAACCGAGCGCACGCGAATCGCCGCCGACTCCGCCAAGGCAAAGCTGCAGGCGCAACAGTCGCACATCGATCAGTACAAGGCTATGTACGGATTGCGGAAGAGCCAGGCGGAGGCGTTGATTGTGCGCGCCGGCATCAATGGCGTGCTCCAACTGCTGCCCGTTGACGTGGGGCAAAACGTCGCGGTGGGAACAAACCTTGCGCGCGTCGCAGACCCCACCAAATTGAAAGCCGAAATCAAGATCGCGGAGACGCAGGCTAAGGACATCACTATCGGCCAGAACGCTACGGTGGATACCCGGAACGGCATTGTGAAGGGGCATGTCATCCGCATCGATCCATCGGTGGTCAACGGCACCGTTACCGTTGACGTGGGCATCGACGATCCGCTTCCGCTTGGCGCACGTCCGGATCTGAGCGTCGATGGCACCATCGAGCTCGAAAACTTGAAGGATGTGCTGTACGTCGGCCCGTCCGTACACGGCCAGTCCGACAGCACTATCAGCCTGTTCAAGGTGCTTTCCGACGATTCTGACGCCGAGCGCGTCAACGTCAAGCTGGGGCGCAGTTCGGTCAACACTGTCGAAATCCTCCAAGGCCTGCAAATCGGCGACAAAGTGATCCTTTCGGATATGTCGCAATGGGACAACGTGGACCGCATCCGGCTGAAGTAACGCCGCACGGACATTTTTTGCCGAACTTTTATCGCCAATCGGACGTATCTGCTTCAAGACAGAAGAGCGGGTCGCAACGTCTACTAACGGGGTGGAGCTCTACATGAACAGTTTTTGGCAGGACATCCGGTACGGCCTGCGCATGCTGGCGAAGAATCCCGGGTTCACGGCGATTGCGGTGATTACTTTGGCGCTCGGTATCGGCGCGAATACGGCCATCTTTTCGCTAATGAACCAGGTGTTGCTGCGGCGCTTGCCGGTGCAAAATCCCAGCGAACTAGTCATCCTTCACAACCCTGGCCCGCAAACGGGGCGCGTTTCCAGCGACGGCGACGAGACTGAATCCTTCTCTTACCTGATGTATAAGGGCCTGCGCGATGGCAGCACGAATGTTTGCAGCATGCTGGCTCGTTCTTCCTTCTCCGCAAGCATCGCGTCTCAAGGCCAAACCGAGCGCGCTAGGGGCGAGTTGGTTTCCGGCAACTACTTTGAAGTTCTGGGCGTTCCGCCGGCTCTGGGGCGCGTATTCACGTTGGAAGATGACCGCGCTCCCGGTGCCGAACCCTATGTGGTCTTGAGCCATTCGTATTGGCAGCGGCGGTTCGCAGGCGATCCGAGTGTTCTCAACAAAACGCTGCTGATCAATAACGTCGAGATGACCGTCGTGGGAGTGTCGCGCGTTGGCTTTTACGGCGTCCAGATTGGCCAGTCGCCCGATGTGTTTGTACCGGTGATGATGGCGCCGCTAATGGACTCGGATACCGTGGCGCTCACGGAATGGAACAATTATTGGCTCAAAGTGCTGGCACGACGCAAACCAGAACCCACCAATCAACAGGTGGCTGGGACGATTAATGCGGCGTATCACCCGCTCCTGGAAGAGCAATTGACGAAAATCACTTCGCCTTGGAGCGAACAGAAACGCCAGGCTTTTCTAAACAAGATGATTGTCCTGTCACCGGGAGCCCATGGCCGCACCGTGGCGCAGCGTGATGCGGAGGGTCCACTGCTCGCGCTGTTTGCGATGGTGGCGTTAGTGCTGCTGATCGCCTGCACCAATGTGGCCAACCTGCTGCTGGCTCGCGGTGCTGCGCGGCAACGCGAATTCGCGATTCGCGGCGCAATGGGCGCCAGCCGGGGCCGCTTGATTCGGCAGTTGATAATCGAAAGCTTTTTGTGCGCGTTGGGCGGTGGTCTCTTGGGCGTTGTGGTGGGTTCGTGGTTGAACAGCGTGCTGACCCCGATGGTGGTGGACAATACCGGAATCCAAGGGCTGACGGCAAAACTCGACCTGAGTGTTTTGGGATTCGCGGTTGCCGCAACGCTGGTCTCCGGACTTTTCTTCGGGATCATTCCCGCATGGCGGGTGACGCGTTCCTCGGTCACCGACGTGATCAAGGATCAAGGTTCGACTTCTTCGGCCAGCGTTTCGCACGTGCGCTTCCGCAAGGTGCTGGTCGCCGGACAGGTGGCCTTCACAATGTTGCTACTCGCGGGCGCGGCGCTGTTCACGCGCACGTTGTGGAACCTGCGCAACACCGATCTGGGGATCCGGACTGAGAACGTGATCAGTTTTTCGATCGCGCCGGCGTTGAATGGCTACGACATTCACCGCACCATCGCGCTCGTCGATCAATTGCGCGCACGCTTCGCTGCGCTTCCGGGCGTTCGCTCGGTGGGGACGTCAGAAATTCCCACACTCACCGGGGATCGACAAGGTTCCAACATTACGGCCGAAGGTGGCGTCCAGCTTCCCGAAGAGCAACAGGACGTGGACTACGTTTCGGTGAGCGCCGGTTATCTCTCCACTCTGGGTGTGCCTCTGCTGTCCGGGCGTGAATTCACGGAAGCAGACAACGGCACGAGCCCCAAGGTGGCGGTCGCAAGCGAGTCGATGGCGAAGCGCTTTTTCCCGGGACGCAATCCGATCGGCAGGCATTTTTGCTTCGGCGGCGGGGGCAAAGTGAAGCCTGACATCGAAATCGTCGGAGTCGTAAAGGACGTAAAGCAAGATCATGTCAAAGAGTCGGGAGCTTTCCCCTACGTCTACGTTCCTTATGCGCAGAGGCCCGAGCTTTCCGGCATGACATTTTATGTGAGCACCGAGCGCGATCCTCTGCTGCTTGCTTCCACATTGCAAAATGAAATCCGGCTGGCGGACCCCAA
>Ga0210401_10002556_pt1 | contig 20084 bp, 15 predicted proteins | sample IncBWH32MmetaG_FD_150866 | JGI IMG/M metagenome (GOLD analysis project Ga0210401, IMG submission 150866) | Forest soil microbial communities from Barre Woods Harvard Forest LTER site, Petersham, Massachusetts, United States - Inc-BW-H-32-M | ecosystem: Environmental > Terrestrial > Soil >... | reverse complement strand
ATTTTGAAAGCGGGGAAATCTCAGTCGGAAAATCGTACAAAATCGTGGGCTGAATCAACTGATGTTCAGCCACGGTTTCAAACAGCAATCCCGTAATTTCACCGTCCTTCATGCTTGTCAAACCCGGCAAAGGCTCGCGGCCAGCGGACTGCGCCCAAATGTTGTAGCGCTCGGCAGCGGCCAGTGGCCCTCCCGGCGACGCTAGTTCCGCAATACTGGTCGCCGGCGCGGCGCCGGAAGGCCAATAGTGGGCGACGGCCTCGCGCATCGAAAGGCGCTGAAACTTCGAGAAATCGAGTTCATGTTCGCCATATTTCACAAACGTCGAACCGGTTACTTCCGTTGCCAAAGACGCGAATAGTTCCTCGTTCAATTTCATCAGATCCTGGTAATCGCTATAGGCCTCATAAAATTCGAGCATTGTAAATTCGGGATTGTGCGAAGTGGAGATGCCCTCGTTCCGGAAATTGCGGTTAATCTCGTAGACGCGGTCCAGTCCGCCGACCACCAGGCGCTTTAGATAGAGTTCGGGCGCGATGCGCAAATACAAGTCCAGATCGAGCGCGTTATGGTGGGTAATGAATGGCCGCGCCGCTGCTCCTCCGGCGATGGGCTGCATCATCGGCGTTTCGACTTCGATGTAGCCGCGAGCGTTGAAAAACCTCCTTAGCTCACGGACAATTTGCGCACGCCGGATGAAAATTCCGCGGGCCCTTTCATTGCTGATCAAGTCGAGATATCGCTGCCGGTAACGAACTTCCACATCCGAGAGTCCGTGCCATTTTTCCGGCAAAGGCAGGAGGGCTTTGCTGAGGAGAGTAACCTCAGTGACCCAGACTGTGAGTTCGCCCGTCTTGGTCCTGAACAAGTGTCCCGCGACGCCAATCAAATCCCCGAGATCGAGCAACTGGAACAATTCGTAGGACTTGGGGCCGACATTGTCCAGCTTCACATAGATTTGCAGCCGCTGGCCCGCACCGTAAATGTGCGCGAATCCCGCCTTTCCGTGGAGGCGCAGCGCGACAATCCGGCCGGCTACGCGGACCGCCGGCTTGGCCGTTTCGAGCGTGGCCGCGTCGGCATTGCCGTATTGCTCGAGCAGTTCCGATTGAGTTGCGCTCCAATCGAATTTGTGCGGATACGCTTCATGCCCGCGAGCCTCGATTTCGGCTAGCTTTTTCTGGCGTTGAAGAAACTGGTCGACTGGATCAAATGGTAACAGGGAGGTCTCCCCTCGAAAGGCAATGCGCAGTATAACGGCTGCCTATGGCGCTGGCAAGAAAGCCGAGACTTGGAAAGTGACTCAGTTTGCCCATAGAGATGTCCGTTCCGTCCCGGAAAACACTGGACGGTTCACCGTGAACGCTCACCGTGAACGGAACGGCCGCTACAATATCACTCTATGTTGTTGGCGGCGGGTTTTGTAGCGGCCGCCCGTTTTTTGGGCGGGTAGCCGTTTGCTCAATCCAGTACCAAGTTGAGTCACTACCGAGACTTGCCTGCTGTGGTATAATTAGGGTTTAAGAGTCTATGTGAGGATTCGTGCTCTTGTAGCTTCCCTTCGAAGCGGGCATTTGGTTTGATTTTGAAATGCCTTCCTGAAGGATTCCGCTACAAGACTCTCGAAAATTGAATTTTCACATAGGCTTTTGGTGGGGGGCTTGGGAGTGATGCGCGCGAAACGCGCAGTCCAACGTTCACGAACTGTCCGCGAGGATTGGCTTGCCTGGATTCCCACGGAAATGGACCAGTTGTTTGACGCTACCCGTAACGACCTCGAATCTTCAAACTTCATTTTGAGCATCAGCCTGGACGAGGCCCTGTCTCTTTGTAAAGGAGGTAACTTTGACTCCGCAAAGGACCGGGTGACTGTGATTGGCGGACTATTCGATCGCCTGGCAATGCGTGTTTGCCATGTAATTCGCACGATCAAGGAACACGGTTCCCATTTTGGGACGCTGCCGAATGTAATACCGCTGTCTCCGGCCAATTTTCGGGGGGCGACCGCTCACCGGGTTTCCCTGATGAACAACATGCTCGCCAAGGTCTTATTCCGGGAAAGGACACGTTTTTTTCATAAGCTACACTGCCTGGGTGAAATCGTGGAAGATGCGCAAAAGGAAGCGCGCGAGACCCTCGCCCTCATTTCCATGGGGAGCTCCGACTACTCCGACCACGCCTTTCAGTTCCTGGAAGTCCTTGGTTATGATCTAAATACATGCATGGGAGAGACGACCATCCTGCTGAAATCGTTTTTCTGCGCCCTCCCTCCAGAGGAACTGGAAACGTTCCGGGCGAGACTGGTCAACCTGGTAGGATCCTCCACCCCGGTACGTACCGGGAAGAGGCAATCATTCGATTTAGATAGCAATTAAAATCTTGGGTATCACCTTGTCCATTAGGCCCGACCGTCATTCGATACGAGAAACCTGAATTCATCCAGCACAGCCGGTATAATACACATGCAACTTAAGGAGCAGGGGTCGCATCCCAAAGCGTGGATGCATCCCGAACGGGTACGGTGACCCGCACGAGACGCACAGAAACCAGCGAAATGACTGAGGCAGAGGCCATAAGCCTAGCCCAACAGGGCGACGCTGGCGCCTTTGAGCGAATCTATCGGCTGCACAGCCGGCGGGTCTATGCCTTGTGTCTGCGCATGGTCGGAAACACGGCGGAAGCCGAAGACCTGACACAGGACGCCTTCTTGCAGCTATTTCGCAAGATTGGCACGTTCCGGGGAGAGTCGGCCTTTTCAACCTGGCTGCATCGACTGGCTGTGAATGTGGTCCTGATGAAGCTGAGGAAGAAAACGCTGCCGGAAACGTCGCTGGAGGAATCAACCGATCCGGAGGACGAGTCGAGCGGGCCGCGGAGAGAAATTGGCGCACCCGACCTGTTGCTTACCGGTTCCATCGACCGAGTTCATTTGGAGCGGGCCATTGAGCAGTTGCCGCCGGGTTACCGGCAGGTATTCGTGCTCCATGACGTGCAGGGATTTGAGCACAACGAGATCGCCGGATTGATGCAGTGCTCGATTGGAAATTCCAAATCGCAGTTGCACAAGGCCCGGATGCGGTTGCGGGAACTTTTGCAGGAAACGCTACGGGACATCGCCCGGCAGGAACGCCAAGCAGCGAAGAGTTCAGGAAGCTAGAGGCTGGACGGAAAGATCAAGTTTTGAACAACGGGTAATAAACAGCCGATATTGAGGATCATGAAAGTTTACCGGGACAAAAGAGAAAGCTGGGAGAAGGAAGAACCTGGGAGAAAGAAGAACGATGATGGACATGCAGTGTAAGCAGTTCGAACAGATTTTAGAACAGCAGGATGAAGGCGCGCTGCCGAAGGCGGCGCTTGCTCACGTGGAGTCCTGTGACACGTGCCGGGCCCTCTCGGCTGATTTCGGCGCTATCCACGATATGGCATTGGAACTGGGCATCGACGGGATTGCTCCTCCCGAGCGCGTGTGGATTTCGCTGCGCAACCAGCTCGAATCGGAGGGACTGATCCACGACGCTGAGCCCGCCCTTCAACAAGCGGCTCCCCTACCTGATCGTTGGTGGTCTGTTTTTCAACGCCCTGCCTTTGCTGGCGCTTTTCTGGGGCTCGTGCTGGCCGCAGCTTCGGCTGTTAGTTATCTTTCGAATTTCGCTCCGAGAGCGGTCCAATCGCAAGTGACACCTCAGCAGGAGAATAGTTCCGTCCCCGCAGCGGACAGCGTTTTCAAGGAAGAAGTCCTGACCGTAGGGAATGATTCAATCCCGGGTCTGCAAAGACAGGATACCGCCGTGACCGATTCCATCCGGCGGAACCTGCAAATTGTTGACAACTTTATCGCAATATGTGAAAAGAGCGTACGCGAACAGCCTGACAATCAGATGGCTCGAGAATACTTGTACGGAGCCTACCAGCAGAAGGCGGAGCTTTTGGCTAGCGCCACGAGTCGTAGTATGACGGGAGGACTGCAGTGAACGCATCTTCAATTCTGCGGGCTGCAAGTACAGCCCGCACCCGTATCCCCGTATGTGTAAGCACACTGGGCGCGGTCATGGCTGGGTTAATTCTCGCCGCGGCTCCCGCTCAGGCCGACCGCATCGAAAAACATTTCCCGGTGCAGAACAAGCCGAAGATCACCGTGCGGAATTCGAGCGGGCGGATCCAGGTGAAAGCTTGGACCAAGAGTGAAGTGCTGGTGGCCTGGACGAATAAAAGCGGCAGGTCAGTGGTGGAAACGGAAGCAGCCGGAAATCGGGTGGAAGTGGCCACGCAGCCAAACGACGATGGGGTTTCGGCGGACGATATGAAGACGGATTTCGAAATCACGGTTCCAGTGGAGAGCGAACTCAGTGTTCGAACCGACTCCGGTAACGTCACGGTGGACAGCGTTCACGGGGATATGACTTTTGACACCGTCGGCGCGAACCTGCAGCTTTCCGACGTGTCCGGCTACATGGTCGTCAAAACGATTGACGGTTCCTTGGTCTGCACGCGGTGCTCGGGCAAGCTGGAAGCCAATTCGATCAGCGGCAACGTGCAGATGGTTTCGCCGACGCTTGACAGCGTCCGCGTGCAAACCTCTTCCGGAAATATTCTTTTTGACGGCAGCTTTTTGAGCCGCGGCATCTACATCATGAAGAATTTCAGCGGCACCATCGAAGTGCATTTTTCTTCCAGCGATTCCTTTGATGTGAACGCGACCTCTCTGAAGGGCGACGTCATCAATCAAGCCACCTTCAAGCCCGATACGCACGGCAGTCCTCATCCCGCTTCCAAATGGGGGCACAGCCTGTTTGGCACGCTGAATGAGGGGCACGCCAAAGTCGAGCTCTCTTCCTTTAGTGGTACAATCAAGATTCTGAAGCGTGACTAACGCTCACGGAATCGCTTGCAGGATTTATCCCCATCAAACATGCCCGCGCCAGGGCCTGTGCCGGAGTGCCGCGTGGTTTGCCTGACCGGATTTATGGGCTCGGGCAAGAGCACTGTGGGCCGCATGCTCGCCGCTCAGCTGGCATGGCACTTCGCCGATCTCGACGCGGAAATTGAACGCGAATCCAACCTGTCCATCTCCCAAATTTTTGCCCAAAAAGGCGAGAACGTATTCCGCGAGATCGAACACGAATGTCTGGCGCGCATTCTGGGATCTGCCTCGGAACGGAATACGCGATTGATTCTGGCGCTGGGCGGGGGCACGTTCACGCAACCTCGCAACGCCGAGCTCATCCGCGAATTTGGCGGCATCACCAGGGGAGCCGGGTCCGCCGTCATTTGGCTCGATTGCTCCGCGGAAGATCTTCTGCAGCGCTGTGTACTCATGGGCGACCGGCCGCTCTTTCGCGACGAAGCAAGTTTTCGTAAACTCTACGAAGAACGCTTGCCGTATTACCGGCAGGCCGATTATCGTGTCGACAGCGGGGGAGAGCCTATGCGCGTCGTCGAGCAAATTCTGGCCCTGGGAATTTTCGGCCGTTCGCAACCCCAGGCAGGCGGGAGCGTCCCCGGAGTTCCATTGTCATGAATCGTGACAACTATTTCTGGAAACGCATGTCCGAAGCCGCGCTGGCATTGTCCCTGACTCTTTTCGTCCTCCTGGCGTCCCCGGGGATCGCTGGCCGCCGTAGCACAGGCTCGCGCCCGTGGGGTTTCGGGCCATCCTGGCCGAGTGCAGCGAGGCCCGCGGGCGCGCCATCCGTCTTTTCTCCTGACAAGGGAAAGCTGCGCATCCTGATCAACGGCCAGCGCATCGGGAGCGAGGATTTTGAGATTTCCCAATCCGGCGAAGCTTGGATCGAGCACAGCTCCATGAGCGCGCACGCGCCAGATGGCGGAGAGATCAAAGCCACTGGACATCTCAAGCTATCCGCGGAGGGCGCGCCCCTGCACTACGATTGGTCCGCTGAGGCTCAGAAAAAAGCCACCGGCGCCGTCGATTTTGTCGGCGGGACCGCAAAATGCTCGGCCGACCTGGGTGCGGCAGTGCCGCTCCGCAAGGATTTTGTATTCACCTCGCCGCTCATCGCCGTCCTCGACAATAATCTCTACTTTCAATTCGGAGTGCTGGCCAGGATCTACGACTGGAAGACGGGCGGGAAACAAACATTTCCTGTGCTCATCCCGCAGGACATGGTTCCAGGAAGCATTTCGGTGGAGTCACTCGGCCAGCAGGAGGCAGGAAACGCGAAATATGAAGCCGTACGGGTCAGCTCGTCCGACCTTGAAATCATGGTTTTTTTGGACGGAAACCATCGCCTGATGCGGCTCGAAGTGCCTTCCTCAAACGTTATCATCGAGCGGGAATGAGTCCGCGGCGAGTACTACATTCGGAAGCGAATCCGGCGAGACACCCTCAAGAAGAATGATGCAAGGTGACAGTCGAGCCATGCGCCCAGGTAAGGAGCCGGTGGCGCAAGAACCCGAGTTGTTTGTTCAAGAAATTTTGACGATCGAGGAATGGCAGCGCGGGAGGACGCCGGCATCCAAGTCTCTGACGCGCCTGCTCTATGCATAACTGGCGGCCCAAGGATGCGAGGCCCCTATCAAGTATCATAAGCGCTTCCTCGCGCCGTCCGGCGGAGGTGTAGACTTCGGCCAGGTTCAAATATAACTGCGCTTCATTGCGCTTCAGCTTCAGCGCTGATTCACAAAGTTCGAGCGCTGTATTCCAATTCCGTTCCGCACGAGCCAGAGCCACACCCACAAATGAGCGATAGTAGGGATTATTTTTCTCCAGGTCCACGGCAACTCGGAAATGCGCAAGTGCGTTGTGCGGACGGCCATCGCGCAACATTTTCACGCCTCGCTTGAACTCGGTGACAGCCACGTTTTCAGTCATGATGTAACCCCGAATCGGCAGGATAGACACTAACGGGAATGAGATTACAAGGGTGTTACAAACGAGGTCTACTGTCCTGACGGACAGATCAGGGCGAGGGCGAAATTGTACTTCTGGCCGAGGAGGGCCAGTGTCGGACCTTTGTCGCGGGTTACCGATTGGAGGCTACTGACTCGCTGAGAGTAGGGGCGGATACTTGTTATCGACCGTTCGCAATTTAGTGCAAATCCAAGTTACGCCAAAACGAAGATACATGGCCGCCCTTTTTTTGGGCGGGCAGCCGTTTGCTCCATCCAGTATCAAACTGAGTCACCACCTGAAATCGACTCCCATTGAAAGTCAGGGAAAATGGTTTTATAATCTCTTCATCGACACTCTTTGTCGAATCGACATTCTTTGTCGAGAAGGAGGTGATCCAGTGAGGTACGGTTTATCTTGATTGAGATTTAGGAGAGGCGCTTGTGATTCCGCCTCGCGCCTCTCTTTTTTGTTCACACCTTTTGCATCCCCCGCCTTCCTGCAAGCACACACGAACGATCAATCGAGAGTTGCCAATTTGCGGCCCAGACACGGCATGAGTCCTGTTGATTGAGTGGGACAAACAAGGGTTTCTCGCGACGCCAAGTTCCAGTTTTCGACAATGTCGTTTGAGGAGAACGAGGAAAAGGCGGGAGCAACGTTGTGGGCTCCATGCTTGAATGCTTCAATTTGAGGCTACGTAGAAATTTCTTTCAAAATACAGAATTCACCCGATGGGCATTGCTACGGGATGCATCTAGAATTTTGTCTCCTCCGATAAACTAACCTAGGGACCGAATGTGACCAGTCGGTCCCCGTTTCTTTTTTCGATTTTGCCGGGTTGTTGCTGTTTGGCCGTTGGCTTCGCCATCGCCCCCTCAAGCCCATCGCCGCTCAAGAATGGAACGCGGCGCAGTCCATGGTGGTTGGCTAACGGCGATCTCAGGGGGGAGTCAATATCCATGACCAAGCGTCGCTCATTGGAGTGGTTTAGTGCAGGCGGAAAGAGACGACCAGCGTGGTTACAATATTGGCGGGACGGCCATTCATCCTTTGGGCTTGATATTGCCATTGCTGCACCGCTTCCGCGGCAGCGCGAGCCAGGATGGGCGGGCCGTCGAGAACTTTCAAATCTGTAACGCGGCCAGTGCTGGAAACATACACGCGGAGGACCACATCGCCTTCGATCCCCGCCTGTCGCGCCACTTCGGGATAGACCGGCGCCACGGAGTGCTCCAAGTGCTTCTGCATTTCGTCAGCGTCCACCGGAATTCCGCCCCACCAGGACTCCAGAATTCTCCGGCGCATTTCACCAAAAAAACCATCCGCGTCAATAAAATCATCGCGCGTTTCGGAATTCACAGGCGCCAGCACCGAGGGGTTCTGCACAAGCCCCATCCATCCCGCTGGTAAGGCCGCGCTCGATTCCACATCCGGTTCGTCCAGCCGCAACAAGATATTTCCCGAGACCGTTTTCAAGTGGAAGAGTTCGCCGCCCCCGTTAAGCAGCCCCTCGCAATGAATCATGCGGGAGCCCTCGGCGGAATCGGTGCAATTGATTCGAAAAGGCAAGCCAGGATCAGTGGCGATTCGATGTCCGCTGCCCTGCTGGACAATCGCATCGATCGTGGCGGCTAGTTTGCGCGGGATGTACAGGACGATGTCGCCGCTCGTAGAGGTCAATTGTGAAGCCCGATCTCGCTTATGAGCGCCTGCATTTCCGCCGGTTTTCCCACCGCCGATATCGGTTAGCCAGGCGGTAATCCCTCCATCGTTTGCAGACACATTAAGCGGCGCGGATACCTGGCGGAGGACCATGCCGCCGCCGGCAGTATCCGCGGCAACGCTTGAGCCTGCGCCGTCAATGTGAACATTGCCGCCGCCGGAATCCAGCGCCGCATTCCCGGCGATGTTTCTCGCGTAGATTTGGCCTCCGCCGGTCCGCAGGACGGCATCGCCACCAATGTTTCCGGCCGTGATGTGTCCGCCCGACGTGGTGGCGTGAAGCGTCCCCGCCACATCGCCCACGGTGATGTGCCCGCCTTGCGTCTCGATGTTCGCCGACACCGGCAGGACAGGCTTCCGCTTGTCGCTCTGGTCCCGAATAGCCTCGCGCGCCGCTCGACCGGAGTCGTCCCCGACGCCCACTCCACCCACTTTGATATTTCCGCCCGCGCTGGTCAGTCGGACGCGGCCATCGATATCTTGAACTTCGATGTTGCCGCCCCCGGTGCTGACTTCGAGGTTGCAATGGCGAGGAATATGAATCTCAATCGCGGCGCCGAAACGCCCGTGAAGCCGTTGCCATGGCACCTTAGCATCCAGGGCCACGCCCCACGGCATCCGTCGCGCTCTGAGACTGAATTGCCGCAAAAATTCCTCCGCTTCTGGATCGCGGGAGTCTGCCTCCACGATGGCGCGATAAGAAATCCGCGCAGATTCGTCCGTGAACACCTGGACATTACCCAACTCGATGTTTAAGCGCAAAGTCCGGCCGTCTTTGGCGGGAATTGTCCCGGATTTTTCGGCGGTAAGTTTCGGGAAATTTTCGGCCGGGTCAAAGGCGGGGGAATCCTCGATGAGGACCGCGGCTGGATCGCGCGGCCCCGAATCAGGACGATAAGAATGACGATGGGCAAAGATTGGCGACGGCAGGATGGCCAGAGTCACTGCTGCTACCGAGGTCAGTTTTTGCCAATTTGCCATGAGTTTCGTGCAGGGCTTTGATTGATTCAGGTAGCGCCGGCCTTCGGGCGGGCATCGCAATTTAAAGCGGAGCCCGCCTGAAGGCCGGCGCTACAAAGCTACTGGCCGCCCAGTTCGCGCAGGGCGGCTTGGCTCTGCAGGCGAACGTAATTGTTGGGATCATTCCGCAAACGGTCGCGCAACACGCCAAGTGTTTGGGGGTCGGAGGCGACAATCCCGTTGCCAGTGCGCAGGGCGCCGAGAAGCAAATTGATAGCCTCGACGCGCACTCCGGAATTGTCGTCGCTCTGCAGCGCGGCGAGAAGCGTCTCGCGGACTTCGGGGTCCTGCTCAAATCCCTGCAATGCTTCAATCGCCTTCATGCGCACACCGGCATTACGATCCATCCGAGCCGCGGCGCACAGCGAGCGGCGCACCTCAGGATCCATGGCGCGGGTGCGCAAGACGTCCAACGAATCGAGGCGCGCGTCAGGATCGAAACGCTGGCTGTTTTGCAGAACAAAAGTGAGCGCGCGCTCCACGTCAGCGTCATCAGGCGCGCCGACGATGTTCATCGGCGTTTGCGACATGAGCTGCACTTGCACGGTGGGAGTGCGCGAACCGGAAGGCGTCACCCAAGCCACGTGAGCGCTTCCGGCGCTTTGCAATTGCTGGTCGGTAATTCTGGGCGAGGGAGAAACCGTCATCGCCGGGCGCACCGCAACGGCCTGAGGGGGAGCAACGCGCAGCCTCTGTCCCGCGACACCGGCGAGAAAACCAGCCGCCATGAGCACGGTCATGCTCATCGCCGGATGATAAATCAGCGTATGGCGCAGCGCACCCCACCACGCAACAGGAGAAAAAACCGAGAGCCAGGCGGAGCGTTTGGCATTGGCGGCGCGATCATCGAGCGCTTCAGCCAATTCGCTGCGGCATTGCGCCAGGAGCAGACCGGAGCGATCCAGCGAATCAGCCGGCTGCTCGAGCGAGGCGATCGCTTTTTGCAGGCGTTCTTCGCGCAGAATTACGGCCGAGCAGGCAGGGCATTGCGCAAGATGCGCGCTGAGTTCAGCGACCGCGGCGGCGTCCAATTCGCCGCAGGCGTAAAGAACCGCGGTCGATTCAATTTCTTCGCAGGGAAAGCGCCGCTGATTTTGCAGCGTGTCTCGCGGCGTATCGGGCCGCGAATTTTGATGCTTTTCGTTCACAGTAATCCTTCCAATTGCGCTCGCAGCTTGCGCGTCGCGCGAAACAAGGAATTCTTTACGGTTTCTTCGGTGGTGCCGAGAGCGTCGCCGATGTCGCGCAGCTTCAGGCCCTGATAATGCTTCATCTCGAACACCATCCGTTCGCGAGGCGTAAGCCGGTCGAGGGCGGTCGTGATTTGCCGGCTGATTTCCAGGCCCTGCATGCGGCGCTCCGGATCGGACAACGCTGCGTCCGCTGGTTGCCGGTCGAAGAAATCGCCGGCGACCGTGTCGCCATTTCTATTGGACGCAGGTTCCGGCGCTTGGTCTTCCGGCCGGCTGCTTCGGCGGCGCAGGTGATCGAGGCAGACATTGGTCACGATGCGGTAGGTCCAGGTATAAAAGCTGCACTCAAAGCGGAAATTGGCCAGGTTTTTGTAAATTTTCAGGAATGCTTCTTGATAGACATCGCGCGCATCTTCAGGCCTGCGCAAAATGTTTAGGGCAATTCTCAGAACGTCGCGGTCGTAGCGGTGCACTAGCTCTTCAAACGCGTCGCGGTCGCCGCCTTGAGCGCGCTCGATCAAGGCGCGTTCTTCGGCTGAGGCTAGACTGCGTCCTGTGATACCGATGGATGCAGATCCGCCCGCGGGGTCACCGGAGGTGTTACCAGACCAGGCGATCGTCATTTCGTCAGCGGCCATGGCGACGGACTCGCTAAAATTGCTCGTACTTCAACACTCAATTAGACGCATCTGCGCATATAAAGGTGAGCACCTTGCCCATCTTTAGCCCGAAAGCCGCAGAATGCTCTAACTGTTTCATTCCCAATATATTAGACTACCGCCGTTTCGGCAACAATTAGGACAGGCACTCCGGTCCTACTCAAAAATGACCATCGCTAAAGCCGACAGCAAAAACGGCACCCTGAAATCCGCCACGAAAATTTCCGTGGTACCCATGATCACGGCAACCTACTTCATGGTTGCCGGCGGCCCCTACGGCCTTGAGGACATCGTCCAGAAAACTGGGTATGCAGCGACGTTGTTGATCCTGGTCTTAACGCCGCTGCTGTGGAGCCTGCCCACCGCGATGATGGTGAGCGAGCTCGCCACCGCGATCCCCGAAGAGGGCGGCTTCTATATCTGGGTACGCCGGGGGATGGGCCGGTTCTGGGGATTCCAGGAAACATGGCTGACTTTGGCGGGTAGCGTATTTGAAATGGCGCTCTACCCGAATCTCTGCATCGACTACATCGGTCAATTCGCTCCGGGGCTGGTTGCCGGGCATCGCGGCCTGATTCTTGGTTTTGCGATGATCGCGATCTGCACGGGGTGGAATGTTTTGGGAGTCCGCTCAGTCGGTGAAGGTTCGGTTTGGCTGAACGTGGCTCTGCTGGCGCCCTTTGTCGCGCTCACAGTTTTGGCGCTTGGTAGCGGAAAGTTTGCGGGAGCAGGCGAGGCTCCGGCCCCCCTGCGACACGCCGACCTGCTTGGCGGCGTGCTCATCGCCATGTGGAATTACATGGGCTGGGACAATTTATCGACGATTGCGGGCGAGGTAGACACTCCGCAACGCACGTATTCGCGCGCGATGTTTGGAGCGGTGCTGCTGGTGGTGGTCAGCTATTTAATTCCCGTGGGCGCAGTTGCGCGCACAGGTATCGATCCGAATCGCTGGACGACGGGCGGCTGGGTCGATATCGGGCAAATCGTCGGCGGTGAAACACTCGCCATCGCCATCGCGGTCGCGGGCGTGATCGGAGCGATTGGATCATTCGGCACGCTCATGCTTTCCTTTACGCGGCTCCCGCTGGTGATGGCGGAGGACGGCTACCTGCCACGCATTTTTGCCCGACGCGATGCGCGCACCGGCGCGCCGTGGGTCGCCATTCTTGTCTGCGCCATCTTGTGGGCCATTTGCTTTCCGCTCGGTTTCGAGAAGAGCCTGATTCTGGATGTGCTGTTGACGGGCTTGAGCATCCTGCTGGAATTCTGGGCGCTCGTGGCTCTGCGCATTCGCGAACCGGAACTCGCGCGCCCATTGCGCGTTCCCGGTGGAATCGCGGGAGCTGTGGCCATCGGCGTCCCTCCGCTGGCACTGATGATTACAGCCTTCGTGCGCAATAGGGCGGAGCACCTCGGTTCGACAAATGAGTTGGTTATTGGCATGGGCGTGATCGCGGCGGGGATAGGACTCTACTTTCTTAGCCGCCTGTTAAGGAAAAATGTTCAGGAATAAACGGTAGGATGGACCTTTGAATAATTATTTATAAATAATTTATATCATAGATATATATTTGAAGGTTTCCCCGCGAAAATACCGCGCGAATGCACGATCGTTTACCGCGCCAACGGCGCGGAGGATGCCCGCCCGGGGCAACGCCCCGGGTATTGTGCCTCCTCTCGCCCTGCGCCCCTTCAGGGCGCGCCGCATTCCGTTTGGCTCCCGCCACCCAGGGCGTTGCCCTGGGCTAGCATCCGCCGGCGCTTTCAGCGCCGGGAGATGAGGTGCTGGCTTCCTACTTGAAAAATCGTTCCATGAATATTTTCATGCCCGCTATCTAAGGGTATTCATGAGAGGGCTCCATGAAACTAGGAACACCATGCCGACAGGCTCGCTCGCGGCGGCGGACCTATCCTACCGGCTGCGCTGCCAACGCGTCAGCGGCCAAGCAAGGAACGCGAGCCCAAACACGAGGACGGTGTAGCCATTGGCGTGGAAATAGGGATTGGGTTGCTCGAGCAAGTCAATTGCGCCGGGAATCAGCACCAACATCGCGGCGATCAGAAAGTACCCCAGCACGTTGAATCGCGCGATGCGCGTAACTGCGTACCAGAGCGCGGCAACAGCGACCAATTGGAATGCCGCCTCGCGGAAAAAAGCACTTGTGGTGGCTACGTTTGTGGCCAGCACCGCGGCGCAAAAAATCAACAGGGCAACGCGCATCCACATGGGACGGACATACGCAGCGATGAGGGCCGCGGCCAGGCCGAGGAGCCCTGCGACTAGAAAGGCGGCGGCCGTGGAGGAAGCGACCACACCCACCGCCGGGTTGATCGCGTCCAGATTTTCAGGAACGTTCGTGCCCAATGCATGACGGAACAAGGGCCACCGCGCGAGCAGCAAGGGCAATCGAGCCAGTCCCATCACCGCGGAGGAACCAAAAAGCGCCAGACACAGAGCGTCGCGGAAGTAAGCGCCTTTCAATCCGCGCCAAGAGGGAATGCATCCCGGGCCAAACGTCCGCTCCAGGAAAAACCAGGCCAGCCCAAGCAGGAGGACGGCGCCCGACATGTAGATGGCCACAACGAAAATCATAGTGAGAGAGAGAGTGGCATAGAAGGTTGCCAGCGGCGTGGAAGTTGGGTAGCTCTTGAAGAATTGCGGGAACCGATTGACGTATATTGCATTCCCCGCCAGTAGCATCAAAATGGACAATTTTCCCAGCGAGCGCCATGGAACCCGGGCCACCTCTGGATTTTTCAGGTTGCGGAAGAAAATCACGAGGACGGTGATAAATGCGACTCCGATCCCCGCAGCCTTGCCAAATGACTGCGCGATTTGCGCCGACGTGGTGCGGCTTTCCGTGTCGCGCCAGGTTTCGGGAATCTTGATGAAGATCCGGTAGCCGGAAACTTCGTCTCCTTGCACCAGTAGTTGCATGCGGATGTGCGCGCCCGCCCCCGCGGGCTGGCCTGACGCGGCGGGCTGTCCAGGCGCAACATCCAGCGCGGCGTTTTGTTCCCACTCAAAAAAGTGATCGGTCCTGGCAGGCTTCTTGTCGGTGTGCGACTCGACCAGATTCCAATCCACGAGGTTCACACCTTTGCGATCGCGCAAGAACCTTTCCGCGCGAGCCTGCGCTTCTTCTTTTGAAAGATTCGCGCCCTGAGCTTTTTCTTCGAGCGTGTGATGGACAGAATGAAGCGATCCGTCCGGTTTCAGAACCACCGTGTATTCTTCATTTTGTGAATCGCGGAAATAGCGGACTGTCCAGAAAGCGGAGGGAACCTGTTCGCGATAAACGCGGTTGGCCGCGGCGATGCCGATGGTCCGGCGGAGATATTCATTCGTGTATTCGTCAAACGTGTAGGTAACCGTGGCGGCGCGGTGATACGTAGCGGGGTCGAGGTTGAGCTGGCGCATGTCCTCGCTTGCGCGGTCAGTGGCCTCGTGCGCGTCGATCGAGAAGCGCACGAAATCGCCGATCGTCTCGCGCTTTACTCCGGCAAGCAGAGCCATGCCCGCGACCCCGCAAGCAATTAAAATTGCCAGCGCGCGCGACGACATGGCGGCGTAGCCCGCGGATTGGTCGGGTGCAGCAACCGGGGCTGTGGTTTCAGGCGCTGGTTGCGGAGTTTCTGTTTGTGGCGCCCCCGCCCGGGGACGGTCAAGGGGCCGGGCGCCATTCAAAAGCGACGCATCGGATACGAATCCGCCGCGCGAAACGTAGGAAATGGCGGCTATGGCTAGAGGAATCAGCGCGGCGCCACCTACGATTGCTCCAGAGACGCGCAGGTACGCGCCATGGGAGCGCAGCAAGGATGTGCTGATCAGAAATGCGTCCACCGTGTAGTGCCAGATCAGCGTGGCCCAAATTCCCCAACGCAGCATAACCAGTCCGGCGACAATTCCGATCAGGCCGATTTCCAGGCCGCGAATGTACGCGGGTTCCTGCGGATAGTTCACGTGCAGAAATCCCCAGAAAAATGCGGGAAGCACGACGGCGAGGAAACGCGACTTCGTCATGCGCAACAAGAATGGAATCGCAAAAAGGCGAAAGAGAAATTCCTCGCTCGTCGCCGCGTAAATTCCTATCGTCAGCGGGTAGACCCAGGGCACGTAAGTGCTGACCACATTTTCGTAATTGAGGTCTTGCGGCGCCCACGCGCCCAATTGGCGGCTGATGATGTAGAAAACGGTGATGTATCCGATGTGCGCGGCGGCCAGGCAAATGCCAATGACGTTGGCTCGAAAAAATTCCTTAGTACGAATTCCCGCCAGTCGCAATCCAACGTCCAGCCGGAGTTTATCGGGCTGAAATAGCCGATAAAGCGGTTCTCCCGGGATGACGGCGATCACAGCCAGCAAGGCGCTTGTAATGCTGAGAAGCGCGGCTTTTCCGAGCTGGCTCAGAAAAAAACTGGAGTACGGCGTGTTGGTATCGTACTCCGCCCGGTCCAGCGGCCATTGATTCATGGTCATCAGGAAAAACAAGACTGTCAGGAAAATGCCTAACGCAAATCCGATACGCCATTCGAGCAAGTCGCGGCGCCCCAGGGAAATGATCACGGAAAGACAGCCACCAATGAGGAACGCGTAAGGCAGCAGAGCGATAAATTCGAGGAGATTGTTGGACGACCGCAGGTGTTCGTAGTCCCGGCTCCACGCTTCGGGGACCTTCAGGTATTCGTTGTAGCCGCTGACGCGGTCGCCGGCCAGCGCGACGGTCAGGCGGTACGGCGCGTCTTTGGCGCGGAAACCGCGCCGCTCCCAGGAAAAACTCCAATCACGGCGCGCCGGGCGCTCTGTCGGATTCGCTTCCTCCTCGCGAAAATCATAGAGCGAAAGGTCGGCGTGCACGGTATCGCGCAAAAAGGATTCCGCCGTAGTTTGGGCCGCGGCGCGTTCGAGGCGCGCGCCGGGCGCGGCCTCCTCGAGTTCGTGCAGGTAGCCGACGATGCCGCCTGCGGGATCGACACGCACATCGAATTCCTCTTTTTGCAGGGGACGGAAGAACCGCGTCTGCCAATACCAGATGTGGACCTCGTTCGTCATCATCCGGTTGGCTTGCTGAAGGCCTACTTCGCGTTCGAGGTATGTTTTCGCCTCGTCGTCCACTTCAAAAACGATGCTCGAATCGTATGCGCCGAGCTGCGCTCCTTGTGTCGCCGCGAATTGCTTCGCTATTGTCAGGGCATCCGTGCGCGGCACCTTGAACTCCACGGAGGCTTCGGGAAAGGCCTGGAAAAAATATGAGTAAGCCACGTATGCGCCGACGAGGCCCGCAAGAATCCAGATCAAGAGGACTTTTGCGTCGTTTCGGTCGAGCCGTTCCAGCGGCAAGCACGCCTCCCGTGGCGCAAACACAAACAATCCATCTTTTCCCATGCTGCCATCGATTGCAAGCATCCAATAGGGCGGGCTTTACAGACTGCGGAAAATAATTCATTTTGTCATTCCGAGCGAAGCGGGGAATCTCTCTCTGGTATTAAACGCAGGAAAAGAGAGATTCCTCGCTTCGCTCGGAATGACAAAAATTTGGGATCGTTCGCAGATTCTTTAGCCCGTCGGGTTTCGTTTGCGAGCTGCCGCGGCAGTGCGAGAGGCTGAAGCCCGTCCTACTCATGCGCCTGCGATGATATAAAGAAGTAATGCCCGTGACGCCAACAACGGAACTGATGTACCTCAAAGGCGTGGGGCCGCGCCGGGCCGAACTTCTCGCCAAACGCGGACTGCGGACATTTGAAGACCTGCTTGGCTACTTGCCCTTCCGCTACGAAGACAGAATTCACTTTGCCAAAATTCGCGATATTGTCCCAGGGCGCGTGTACACCATTCGCGCGCAGGTCCAGAGCGGCAGTCTGGTCCGGTACACGCGATCGCGCGGCGCCATGTATCACTTGCAGGTCCGCGACGAAACAGGCTTGCTCGCCTGCAAATTTTTTCACGGGCATTATCTCGAAAAAAGATTCAAAGCCGGCCAGGGACTGGTAGTTCACGGGAAGGCCGAGCTGGATGCGATGCGGCCGGGCCGCATCGAGATGATCAATCCAGCATACGAATTGCTTGGCGACGAAGCTGCCGACTCGACCGAAGTGGGCCGCATGGTTCCCATTTACGAAGCCATCGGCGAGATCAGTCCGCGAACCATGCGGCGCATCGTCTATCAGGCGCTCGAAAAATTCTCCGGACCGCTGACCGATCCGCTGCCCCCGGAAATTCTGGCTCGTTACAAATTTCCTTCGCGCCACGCTGCCATCCAGTTCGTGCACTTTCCGCCACCGACGGAATCGCTGGAGGCGCTGAATTCGTTTCGTTCGCCTGCCCACTTGCGCCTGATTTTCGAGGAGTTTTTCTTTTACCAGTTGAGCGTGGCCATGCGCAAGAAGTCGGCGCAGCAGCAGACGGGAATCGCGTTTCGCGTGCGCGAGCCGGCCATCCGCGAAGCGATCAAGCGCGTTCTGCCCTTCAAGCCGACCGGCGCGCAAAAGCGGGCGCTCGCGGAAATCGCGGCGGACCTCGAGCGCGGCGTGCCCATGAATCGCTTGCTGCAGGGCGACGTGGGCAGCGGCAAAACCATCGTCGCCCTCGAAGCCGCGACCATCGTGATCGAAAACGGTTACCAGGCCGTGCTGATGGCGCCGACCGAAATTCTTGCCGTGCAGCATTTTCTGGCCGCGGGAAAAATATTCGCGCGCGCGGGCTATCGCGTGGAATTGCTGATCAGCGGATTGAAAACAGCGGAGAAAAAAGCTGCACTCGAACGGGTGCGAACCGGCGAGGCGAAGCTGGTTGTAGGGACACACGCGCTGCTCGAGCCGCAAGTGGAGTTCAACCGGCTGGGCTTCGTGATCGTGGACGAACAACACCGCTTCGGCGTACTGCAACGCAAGGAGCTGATGGAAAAAGGGAAGGCGCCGGATGTGCTGGTGATGACGGCCACGCCGATCCCGCGCACGCTTTCGCTCACTCTTTACGGCGATTTGGATATTTCGGTGATCGACGAGATGCCGCCGGGGCGCGTGCCCATAGTGACACGCGTTTCTTCCGATGGAAACCTGCCGGGCGTGTGGGATTTCTTGCGGCGCGAAATGGCCGCCGGCCGCCAGGCCTATGTTGTATACCCGGTGATCGAGCAATCGAAATCCGAGGAGTCGCAACGCTCCCTGAAAGCGGCCATCGTTGAATTCGAGAGGCTGCGCAGCGTGATCTTTCCGAACCGGCACGTGGGCCTGCTGCACGGCCGCATGAAGAGCGAGGAAAAAGAAGATGTGATGGATCGATTCCGCCGCCACGAAATCGACCTTCTGGTGGCGACCACGGTGATTGAAGTCGGCGTCGACGTGCCGAACGCGACCGTAATGGTTATCGAGCACGCCAACCGTTTCGGCCTCTCGCAACTGCATCAGCTGCGTGGTCGTATTGGGCGCGGCGGAGAAAAGGGCACTTGCATCCTGATTGCTCCGAAGAATCCGGGGGACGATGCGCAAGTGCGTCTCGAAGCCATGGTGCGCACCACCAACGGTTTCGAGATCGCGGAAACCGATTTGAAATTGCGTGGCCCAGGAGAATTTTTCGGCACGCGCCAGCACGGCGAACTCGGCTTCCATATCGCCAATCCGATCCGCGATTTCGATTTGCTGGAAATGGCGCGGCGCGACGCACTCGCACTCGTCGAACCTCCCGAAGCCGCGCTCGCGCGGCAGCGCCTCCTGGCGCGGCTTCCCGTTGAGTGGCAGCGCCGTTATCAGCTCGCGTCTGTCGGATAAGAGCTTGGAACCACGGATGCACACAGATGAACACGGATAAGGAAAAAGCAAAAGGGATTGAGACAATAGCGCAAGAGGTGTGAATAATTAAATCCCAGATTCGCAGTTATTCAGGCATGAATTTTACCTCTTGCATATTCATTTATTTCTCTTTATCCGTGTTCATCTGTGTGCATCCGTGGTTCCAAAGGATCTCCGTATGCGCGTAATTGCGGGAAAACACCGGAGCAGGACGCTGCGCAGCTTGAAGGGGCAGATGCTGCGGCCGACCAGCGATCGCTTGCGCGAGACGCTGTTTAACATTCTGGGGCCGACCGTAGGCGGCGCCACCTTTGTGGATCTCTACGCTGGCACAGGAGCGGTCGGCATCGAAGCGCTCAGCCGCGGCGCGCACCACGCGATTTTTGTAGAGCAACATGCGGCCGCGGTGGCCCTGATTCGCCGCAATCTGGAATCGCTGGGGATCGGCTCGGAGGCGGAAATTCTCGGGATGGCCGTCGCGCGCGCCATCGAGCGGTTGGAGTCTCGCCAGGCTCATGCGCAATTCGTTTTTCTCGATCCGCCCTACGCCGCCGATTCCGAGTACGAAAGCGTCCTGGAGGCACTGGGAGAATCGCCATTGATCGCGCCGGGTGGCCGCGTGATTGTGGAACACTTGAAGAAACGCGACCTGGCGGAGCGAATTGGAGATTTGGAGCTGGCGCGCGTGGTCGAACAAGGGGATGCGGCGCTCAGCATTTACAGGCTTGCGCTCGCCGCGTAATACGTATTCGATACTGAGTGGCGCAGGCTTTTTACCTTGAGCATCTCTGAAGGGCAGCCTGTGGGTTTTGAGGCTTGCAAGGACTAAACCCGCAGGCTGAA
>Ga0210401_10002551_pt1 | contig 20096 bp, 15 predicted proteins | sample IncBWH32MmetaG_FD_150866 | JGI IMG/M metagenome (GOLD analysis project Ga0210401, IMG submission 150866) | Forest soil microbial communities from Barre Woods Harvard Forest LTER site, Petersham, Massachusetts, United States - Inc-BW-H-32-M | ecosystem: Environmental > Terrestrial > Soil >... | reverse complement strand
GACTTCCCACGGCTAGAACCTGTTCCCCGACTTCCACATTGTTTGAATTGCCCAGCGTCATCATTGGCAGATCAAATCCGGGAATCTTTATGAGTGCAATGTCTTTCCGAGAGTCGAAGGCTAAGACGGTAAACGAATCAAACTTCTCCCCGGAAGCCAGTTGCACACCGCCATTCTTGAGGCCCTCCACGACATGTAGATTCGTCGCGATCTTGCCATCGCTCGAAATGATGAATCCAGTCCCGAGAACCTCCCCGGAACTTGTCGTTCCTTTAATCAGCACGACACCCGGTGAGACCTTCTTGGTGATTTGAGCGGAATCGAACGACTGAGACACGGCTTGAGCGTTCGCTGACGGAACGAACGTTGTGGACAAAAGAGCGAGCGCTGTCCAAACAGTTTTCATCCCCGGCCTCCTCCAGCATCCAAATCTATCAGCCTGGGCGACTGTCGGGCCTATTTAATTGGCAGCACTATAACAATTAGTTACCTCTCATCCTGACGGATGACGTGCTACCCACGCTGCTGGATCGGCTTTCGAGCGATGCGCGTGTTAAAATGAGCCTTGATCCACACGTTGCACACGTAGAAATTGAGGGAGGTACAAGCAAGGATGGAGCTTGACCCCAACGAGATATGCAAGAACTGTGGCTGGAGACTCTACCAGCACAAACCAAAGACTTTGAACTGCGTGAGCAGAGATCGGCGGGGCTGGGCGGAAACGACTTTTAACCCGAAGAGTCGTTCGGGGGAAATAGGCGGAAAGCGAACGAAGAGCATCAAGTGAACACGAGTTCCATACCGGGAGCTTCAAAAGTTTGGAGGCGCGGGTCGAGTCGAACAGTCGAACCGACGGAGCTTGATGTTCCGCGTGGGTGATTAGCTCAACGCCGACCATGCGTCGTCCCGGACAACAGATGGCTTGCTTAGAGCACGCAGCCGACACGTCAACGATCTAAATTGGTATAAAATTGGCGTACCAGACTGTGGATTGAGTCGATTGAGTGGATTCACAGCATTGAAAATACGCAACTTACTGATTCCACTGACGGGTTCATCCTCTAGAATGAATACTTACAAAAAACCAGGGGGAGGGTGGTAATCAGCTAGTTACCATGCAAAACGCGATCGCGATCGCCCAAGCATTCTTAGGATTGGCCGAGAAACTCCCCCAGCAACATATGAAAATGATGCACGCCATTCTCACGCTTCACCGAATACCGCCCACGGTCGTACAGCGCGGACTGCAACCCCCGCTGCACGCTCTCGCACAGCCCAATATCTTCCTGCTGCACCTCGTCGCTGAACGCAATGGCCTTCTTCATCTGCTCTCGCACTTTCGCCGACGCAATATCGTGAAAAAACCACTCAAAAATGGTTAGTGTCTTGTCCTGAGAAAGCGGAACGATCAAATTGGTCGACACATTGTCCGGATAAATATTCAGCATCAAGTTTGGGAAAATCCAAAAGTACAGTGCCTCCCGTGTACCGCTACCCGGAGCGTAGGCGCGATCACCAGAGTCCTCCGCCTTCATCGCCCGAATCGGCGCAAACTGCTGCGAGTGATACCGAAACGTGTCCGTCCGGTATTGCGAATAATCGATCTCTCGCATCAACCCAGGATGCGCAATAGGAATGTGATAGCCCTCGAGATAGTTGTCGACGTACACCTTCCAGTTGCAATTGATCACGTAGTCGCGCCGCTCAGCGAATTGCAGACCCGCAAACTGAAATCCCCGCGCCTGTTCGGGAATATCTCCGAGATAAGCCGAAAGCGGCTCGGCGCCGCGGTCGAAATTCACAAAGATGAACTGCTCCCAAGTTTCCAACCGCAGTGGCACCATCCCCATCGTGCTGCGATCGAAAAATTCAACGCCCTCCACGTCCGGCGTCCCGATCAATCGACCATCCAGGGTGTAGGTCCAACCGTGGTAGGCGCATCGCAGCACATTCTTGCACCCGCTACCCAACGCGATCGGCCCAGCCCGGTGCCGGCACACATTGCTGAATGCGCGAAGCGCGCCCTCCTTGTCGCGCACCACCACAATCGGCTCGCCGGCGACTTCCGCAGTGAAAAAAGTCTCACGATCGGCAATCGTCCGCTGCAAGCCGTTAACTTCACCGCAAGCGTGATCGAGCGTCCCGACAAGTTGCCAGGTACGCCGAAAAATCCGCGCCTTCTCGATCTCCAGAATCGAGGCATCGGTATAGAACCGCGAAGCCAGGGTATGGGCGCATTCAATCCGTTCGCTGACGTCGAGCTGCAGCGGCGCTGTGGGTCGCACGGGTTTAGTGGTCATGTTCAGTGCTCATGAAATGGATTTCATTTTGGAGACCAGTCGACACCGCCAACAAAATGAGCGGCGAAAGGGGCTCGGTTTTTGGCCAAGACGCTGTGGCCGGGAGGAGCAAGCTCCTCCCCTGCAGGGATTCGCGGCGCGCGGATCAGCTCTTGGTTGGAACGTTAGAACTTCCGCGTCTCCTGCCGCGACCAGCGCTCTACAACAATCTTCGATTCCGTATAAAACTCCACCGCATCGCGCCCTTGCCCGTGCAAAATCCCAAAGAAGCTTTCTTTCCATCCGCTGAACGGGAAATAAGCCATGGGAGCCGCCACGCCAATATTGATCCCAATGTTCCCCGCCGGCGCCTCGTAGCGAAACTTCCGCGCCGCCGCCCCGCTGGTCGTAAACAGAGACGCCTGATTGCCGTAGGGACTCTTGGCCAAAAATTCCATCGCATCATCAATCGAATTTGCGTGAACCAGGCTCAACACCGGGCCAAAAATCTCGGTATTCGCAAGACTGCTCGACGCCGGCAAACCGTCCAACACCGTCGGCTTTAGAAAATTGCCGCCTTCGTGATTCGGCACTTTGGCGTTGCGCCCGTCGACAATCGCTCTGGCGCCATCGCCCACGCCTTGTCCGATCAGCGACTCGATGCGCTGCTTGCTCTCCGGGCTAATCACCGGCCCCATCTGCACGCCCGCGTCGAGACCATTGCCGATGTGAATCTTCGACGCCGCGTCGGCAATCGACTCACCAAACTTCTTCTGTGCTTCGCCGATGGTCACCGCGACGGACACCGCAAGACACCGCTGCCCCGCGCACCCAAAAGCGCTATCGCTGATGATCTGGGTCGCCAGTTCCATGTCCGCATCGGGCAACACGATCACATGATTTTTCGCGCCACCTTGGCACTGCATGCGTTTGCCGCTGGCCGCCGCGCGCGCGTAAACATGTCTCGCCACCGGCGTCGAGCCGACGAAGCTGATCGCGCGCACCTGCGGATGGTCGCACAGCGCATTCACCACATCGCGTCCGCCGTTCACGAGATTGACAACGCCCTTCGGAAGCCCGGTCTTCTCAACCAAGTCCATTACATAGTGCATGGTCAGCGGCACGCGTTCAGACGGCTTAAGCACGAAGGTATTTCCGCAGGCGATGGCATAGGGCAAAAACCAGAACGAAATCATCCCCGGAAAATTAAACGGCACGATCGCGGCCACCACTCCCAGCGGCTGCCGAATCTGCATCTCGTCCACACCCGGCGTCACATCCTCCAGGTTGTAGCCCTGCATCATCATCGGAATGCCGCAGGCCACTTCGACGTTCTCGATACCGCGGCGCATCTCGGCTTTGGCTTCGGCAAAGGTCTTGCCGTTTTCCCGGGTGATCAGGCGCGCAATTTCATCGATGTGTTCTTCCAGCAAATTCTTGAGCTTGAATAGATACTGGACGCGTTCACCCGGCGGAGTGCGCCGCCACGCGGGAAACGCATCGGCAGCGGCCTGCACTGCCGCATTCACTTCGGTGACGGTGGAGAGTGGGGTGTGCGCCAGGATTTCCGCGGTCGCCGGGTTCGCGACGTCCACGTATTCGGTGGCCGCAGATCGCTGCCAGCCGCCACCAACGTAATTCTGCAAATCGATCGCTTGTGTTGTCGTTGCGCTGCTCATGTCTAGCTCCTAGTTCTCTACCTGACTCGCGCGTTCTTTCCGCGCAAAATACTCCCGAAGGCACAGCTTACCAAACAAAGTAACGTTTAACACGGTCGAGGTTAGTGCGACATGCGGAGGACGATCGCAGGGACGCGGCGCTGCTTTACGCCGAAAGTTTCGACGAAGTTTACGAAGACCCTCGAGCTTTACCTGCGGATCGAAGCCAGTGCTTCGTAAGCGGCGCCAAGCAACGGAGCGGACTCGTTCAGCACTACCGATACCGGAATATTCGCGAGCAGGCTCTCAAACTTCCACTTGTCCTTAAACGCGGCGACGAATCTTCCGTCCTTCATCTTCTCAATGATTTTGACCGCGATGCCGCCGGCCACGTAAACCCCGCCGAGCGCCAGCACCTTCAGCGCAAGATTCCCGGCCTCCGCCCCGTAGATGGAAGTCCACAAATCCAGCGTCTCCACGCAGACCGGGCAAGTCTTAGCCAAGCCTTTGCTCGTGATTTCCGGTGCGGGATCCGCGTCGGGATCCGCGAAGGAACGGTGCTTCACTTCCGGAGCAAGAAATTCATGAAGGGTGCGGAAGCCGCGGCCCGAGAGAATCAGCTCCCAGCTGACCTGCGGATTGCGGCGGCGCATGAAGCGCAACAACTCGATCTGCTGTTCGGTGTGCGGTGCAAAATCGGAATGCCCGCCCTCGGATGGCGCGATGCGATAGCGCGTGCCGTCCCAAACCAGGAAGGATTGCCCGAGTCCGGTGCCCGCCGCCAGCAACGCCATGGTGCCGCCCGGCTCCGGCCTTCCCGCATTCAGGACCGTGAATTCTTCAGGCGCGAGGTGTTCGATACTATGTCCCGTGGCTCCGAGATCATTCAACAACACGATCTTTTCAACTTCTAATTCGCGTTCGAGAATTTTCGCATCCACGGTCCACGGAAGATTGGTCGCGCGAACGTGATTGTCGATCACCGGTCCGGCCACTCCAAAACCCGCCGCGACCACGCGATCGCTAGACAAATGGGACGCCGCTTGTCGCGAAAATTCCTTCACGATCAGCTCGAACTTCGCGAACTCCTTGCTCGCAAACCGCTGCTTGAAAACGGTCGTCAGCTTCCCGCTCTTTTCCGAAAAAAGCGCAAGGTTGCACTTCGTGCCGCCTACGTCACCGGCAAGGATCACCTTTCCCCCTGTTCCTAGTTCGTTACTTCGCCCTGTGTGTTGATGCGCTTGCAGCTGTAGCTATGAATTGAACCACTGTCGGCCTTCGCGTTCCAGCAGAACATCGGATTCGCGTGGACCCCAGCTCCCTGCTGGATAGTGCGGTACGTTCGCGGTCTTCGCCGCGCTCCAAACATCCAGAATGGGATCGACGAGCGCCCAAGCGGCCTCGACGCTGTCGCCCCGGTCGAATAGTGTGGCGTCGCCGCGCACGCAATCGCCGAGCAGCGTTGAATATGCGCTGCGCGCGCCATCGCCAAATCCTTCGCGGTAACTGAAATTCATGGTGACGTTGCCGATGGCCATGTCGGGTCCCGGCTTTTTGGCGCCGAAGGATACAGAAATTCCCTCGTCGGGTTGAATGTTGAGGACCAGGCGATTGGCCTCGACGTCACGCTCGCGGAATACGATATGTGGAGCACGTTTGAACTGAATCACGATCTCGGTCGTACGTTTCGCCATGCGCTTGCCGGTGCGCAAATAAAATGGAACGCCGGCCCATCGCCAGTTGTCGATCAAAACTTGCGCGGCAACGAAGGTCTCGGTTCGAGACGTGGGGCTGACGCCGGGTTCGGAACGATAACCTGGAACGGACTTGCCGTCTATTTGGCCGGCGGCATACTGCCCGCGCACCACCGACTGCGCGACCATTCCCAGATCGAACGGCCGGATGGACTGCAGCACCTTGAGTTTTTCGTTTCGCACCGCGGTGGCGTCAAAGGATGCGGGAGGTTCCACCGCGACGAGTGACGTGAGTTGCAAGACGTGGCTCTGAATCATGTCTCGCAGCGCGCCGGTGGTTTCGTAAAATCCGCCGCGCCTCTCCACGCCCAGGGTCTCCGCGGCGGTGATCTGAACGTGATCGACATAGTTGCGGTTCCAGAGGGGTTCAAAAATGCCGTTGCTGAAACGCAGCACCAATAAATTCTGTACGGTGTCTTTACCGAGGTAGTGGTCGATCCGGTAGACCTGATGTTCCGCAAAGACGTTCAGCACGATTTTGTTCAACTCTTTTGCGGAAGCCAGATCGCGGCCGAACGGCTTTTCAATGATGATGCGCACCCAGGAATCGGGACAAGTTGGCCGCGCGAGTCCCGCTTTGCCAAGCTGCTCAACGATGTCCTTGTACACCTCGGGAGGTGTGGAAAGGTAGAAGAGCCGGTTGCCTGCCAGTTTTTTTTCGGACTCTAGCTCCTTCAGGCGCTGCGCGAGTTTAACGAAATCCTCGGCTTTGCCGTATTCCCCCGGTTGGTAATAAAGGTTCGACGCGAATTCCTCCCAATTTTTGGGATCGATCGGTCCGATTTCCGACATATTTTTGGCGGCATCGCCGATGGAGGCTCGAAAGCTTTCATCGTTCATGGGCGTGCGTGCGTATCCCACAATCGCATACAGAGGACCGAGGGAGTTGTGCCTCGCCAAGTCGAACATCGCGGGGATCACCTTGCGCTTGGCGAGGTCCCCGGACGCACCAAACAAAACCACGGTGCATGCATCACAGCCATTTCCGCCTGCGGAACGATTTGCATCCATGGTTTTCGGTCTCCCCTCGAGTGAAATTCAGGCGTTGCTTGGCGCGATGGACGGCGTTTGACACTATACCTCAACGCCGTACTTTTGCAGATCACAGCGGAGTTGCTGGGCGTTCTGATAGTGGATGGCATTGATGCCCAATCGCCGAGGGGCCTCGAGATTCAGAGCACGGTCATCAATGAAAACGCATTGCTCCGGCGGCCGCTGGGTTACCTCGAGGGCCACGCGAAAAATCATCTCTTCGGGCTTCCTCGCGTGCACGTAACACGAACTGAAGAAGACCAGAAAATCGCGGCGCAAATCAAACGCCTCAATGCGGTATTGATTGAGTTCCAGCGGTTCGTTATTGATCGCTCCGATGAAGTATTTGCCGGATTGCGCGGTCTGTTTCAGGAGCGCTCTCGATTGGGAGAATTCCCTGGACTGCGAGAACATGAAGGCGGTGAACTCTTCCCGCGTAAACGAGCGGGTCCGGTAAAATAGGGTGCGATCAAGATACTCGTCCAAAGTGATGTGCCCGGAATCAAAGGCGGGAAAAGAGAGTTCGTGGCGGTCCTGGAACTCTTCCCAATCCAAATGAAACACAGTGGCGGCTTCGCGCCGCGAGGCGCGATCCCAACCGTTGGTCAGGACTACTCCACCGATATCCCAAAACAGCGTAGTGATTTTGGACACGCCCGCGACACCTCGCTTCGAAGGTATTCCTTAAATACTTTTGTTCGGTGAGCCGTCCGCGGCCCTCGATTCAGGTGGACTCCGCGAGCTTTACCTAGCAGGCTGCGGAAAAATGCAACAAAAAGAAGAAAAGCTTCCTTCAGGGGCCCTTCGTCCCTCAGGATAAACTGAAGCCCGTTGGGAGCACGCAGCTTACGTCGGCGCCCTTCGAGACTCAGGATGAACTAAAGCACCGACCTCCTGAAGAAAAAGACTTTCCCGCAGCCTGCTAGAGCTTTTGAGCCACGAGCTCGAGTTCCGACAAGCCTTGCTCCAGGCCCTGAGTGCAGTGCAGTTGCATGAGCAGTGTGCGCCGCAACTCCAGCGATTCGAAGTCGCTGAGCGCCAGAGCCAATTGTAGCCGTCCAAAGGTATATCCGGCACCAGGAATGCCGATATCCTCCGCCGGTTCACTGGTAAGAATCAAGAACAGTCCCCTGGATGGCCCACCCTTATACACTTGCTCGAAATTGCGAAGATACCGAGGGCCGGAACTCAGTAACACGGGAATTTGCAGCCGCGAAGCGAGCTGTTCGCGCAATCGGCCGAGCGCGGCATCTGTTGCGGGCTGGTTGCCGGCATAGGTTATGATCGCTAGATATCCATCGGCTTCCCGAGCTTCCAGGAAAGTTCGTAACGCCTCGGAGAGATTCAAAGTCGAAATCTGGAGCCGCGTCTCGGATTCCGCGTAAAGTTCAATTCCCTTTTCGCGGACCCTCGCGGTACGAGCCGGCCATTGGCGCTTGGTCGAGAGTATCTCAAGTATGGTGGAGACCCTTCCTCTATTCTCCTGGACGTCCGGCTCATCAAACGGATTCACATTCAGCGGAACGCATGCCAGCGCGGTTGCGATTTCCCACTTGAACGTCTCCGCACCTAACTCGTCGGGGTTATTTATCTCGATCGATACGGTTGGCAGCCCGGCCCTCCTTAGCAGGGTCTCGAATTCGGTCACCTCGGAGTTCTCGTCCTCGCGCATCGTTAGAATCGCGGCACTGAAGCCCCGACGGTAGATTTCCAGCCATCTGGGAGGTTCATCGCATACCGGAAGTAATCCATGTCCGTTCTTGCACATGCTTGCGCCAAGCAGTTGTCCTATCCGGTAGGTCAAGTTCCGCGTGCTCGTTGTACCTAGCAGAAGAAGCTTGTGGTTCCCGTCGAGCGCGCCGGCCGCGAGGAATGCAGCAAGTCCCAGGGCTGGGTTTTTGTCGACACCAGCCGATTGCCGGCACGCGTCGCGCATGGCCGCAGCCTGCGACACGAAGGTTTGCGGCTCGCCGTTCCAAAGCGCGGACAGTAGCAGTCCAAAATGAATCAAAGATGAATAACGGCCCTTGATGCCTGGTGACTCAAGGAGGGTGGACCGAAATCCGTAGTTTTTCGCTAGCACGGATAGATACGAATCTGCTTCCGTGACCGCGACAAAGCATCGGCCAGGGTCACCTACGCCTTGCGCTTTGAGCCTGTTCAAGAAATAGAGCAGGAGCGCGTGAGTCTCAATCCTCTTCCCAGACTTGCTGGCGACGACAAACAGAGTCTTTCCATAGTCCAGCTGTTTATCGACGGCGCGAATAGCGCTGGGGTCGGTGCTGTCCAAAAGAAATACCCTTCCATATCGTTTCTGTGCGCGTGTGTTTAAAAGAGTCTCCGCGGCCAGGTTGGAATCACCCATGGCAATGAGGACCACGTCCCGAAAGCCTTCCTGCTTTGTGGATTCCGCCAATTGTGCGACGCGTTCCATATACGCGCCGATGTGGTCCGGCAAATCGAGCCAGGCCAGATTCCCACCTACGGATCGCTTTTGGCCTTCGGGGCCCTGCCACAGGGTTACATCCTTTGCCCATAGCCGATCGACGGCTTTCGCGGCCACCAAATTGTCAAACTCGCGGCGCCAAGCCACGGCTAGTTTTCCTGGGTAAAGTATTTGACTGGGCAATAACGAAATCCTCTACTGCGATGTATAAAAATTATCTTAGCGTGAGTCTCGCGGTGACGACAAACGATCTGCGGTATGATTAAGCGCTTGGTGCCGCACTTCACACCCCCGAAGTGGAATTTCCCTGCTGCTTGGGGTATCGTCGAAATTCAGGTGTTTTCCAGGAGCCCCGATGGCCAATGAATCTTGCGATCCTATTCCAGCGCCGACCGAACCGGTCAAGCCCGGGACGCGCATGGTGCACTGCGTGAAGTTTGGAAGAGAGATGCCGGGGTTGGATCGCGTCCCCTGGAAAGGGGAACTCGGCAAGCGCGTCTACGAGAGCGTATCGAAGGATGCTTGGAAGCTGTGGATTGAACATTCCAAGATGGTGATGAACGAATACCGGCTTAACCCGCTCGACCCGAACTCGCAGAAAATCATGGAAGAACAGATGGAGCAGTTTTTCTTCGGTGAGGGATCGAAGCTTCCGGAAGGTTACGTGGCGCCCAAGGCCAAGGGCTGATTTTTCCCGGACCATTTCGCTCGCCAGTTTTTCTTTAGCTCGCCCTCAGTCAGCGCAATCCGTTCCTAGCTGACCATGCCTCTGGTCGCCGGGTGTTCTACCGCGAGTCGCGGCGAGATGGTAAATCGTAATTTTGCATGTGCGGCTCGAAGGGCGCTCTCGGCTTCTTCCGGTGATTGCGCCTGTGAAAATAAAAACCCTAGATAAGTGGAGCCCTCCGGCCATGCCGCGATGTGATCGTGCAGGCGTGCGGTAATCTGTAATTCGCTGATGCCCGGTATCGCCCGGGCATGGTCGTCGCCGTCCACTTTTTCCAAGATTCCGCTTCGCGGAACTGGGATCATCATCACGCCCGAGGCCTCGGACTCGCGGGGCCAATCGGCGCCAGGCAAATGCAGCGCGTGGCGGAGCAACAACTCTTCCAGGCCGATCAGGCCGCCGTCGTCTAGGTGCTGGAATCGCAGGGCGCGCGCGCAAAGCCCGCCAATCGGCCGCGGGGCAACCTCCAGCGGCCACACCCCCTGTTCATTGATGCGAAATTCCGCGTGGATAGGGCCTTGCGTCAGGCCCAATGCCCGGACGGCATCCCGAGTGCATCGCTCGACGTCGCGTAGCTCCGATTGCGATAGGCGCGACGGCGTCACGTAAATCGTTTCTTCGAAATATGGGCCTTCCAGCGGGTCGGGCTTGTCAAAGATCGTCAGGACGCGGAGTTGGCCATCGGTCAACAAGCCTTCCAGGGCCACTTCTCTGCCCGGGATGTAACCCTCGACAATCACCTGATCGAGATTCGCTTCGCGCGTCGCTAAAATTTCCGGCGACGCCAGCAGCTTTCGAATCCTTTCCGCGGCGCCAACGAATTCCTCGCGCGTGTTGGCACGGATGACTCCCTGACTCGCGGAAAGCGACATGGGCTTGAGCACACACGGATAGGAAATGCCGAGAAGCGCGGGCTCCGGCGGGGGATGCAACGCTATGGTGCGGAACCACGGCCCAGGCAATCCTGCGTCGCGAAACACTTCGCGCGTGCGCAATTTGCTGCGGCACGCCTGGACGGCAGCGGGATGGTTGTAAGCAAGAGCTAAACCGCGAGCAACGTAGGCCGCCGCAACGGCGGGCCGATCGCCAAACGTCAGGATTCCATCGACGGGCTGGCCGTTAGCGCGGACCGCCTCCAAGACCGCGTATGCCGCCGCATCTGGCGACTCGAAATGGACAGCTATTGCGCGATCGCCCCAGGGATCGTCGAGTTGGTGGCAGCGGTCGGTCACAAAGACGTTATCGACGGCGAGTTTGCGGGCAGCTTCGTCGAGACTGCGGGTTTGGTATCCCAGCTTGCTTGCAAAAACTAGTACTCGCTTGCGCTTCACTCGTGCTGCCTTTCTCTGAAGAGATGCGGTCCGTTGCCGCTGCGGACCAGGGTCGGCTTGGTTCGCCGTGCTGAACAGTCTGTGTGAGAACTGAAAGAAGAAGCCCTCAGCGGCTAAAGCCTTGTTAATTCGGCTTCAGTAGAGGCACGGCTGAAGCCGTGCCCTGACGAAAACCAGAGTTCTCACACAGACTCCGAAGCACAGCGCCTACATTTCACACGAAGCCGTCGGCGCTCACGGTTGCTGGTTCGGCGGGCTTCTTCGTCACGCTTCCGATCGAAACCAATTGCTCCTTTGTGGGCTCGGCGCAGCAATACCAGGGCTCACTTAAGAACGGCACAGCTACGCCGGATAGTTGTGCCAACTGCGGCGCTTCGATTCCGACCACGCCATGGGCCGCGCCGGCCGCGGTGTGGGCCGCCGTCCAGATCTTTGCGAACGCTACGAACCGCGATTCCTTCTTTCGGTCGGCCGCGGCGGCGACTTCTTGGACGATATCGCTCAGGTCGTCGACACGCACGTCCGGATTCTTCCACGGATAGACCAGCGACTCGGCGTCAAAGGCGCCGACTCCACGGCGCACTTCCTCTAACTCCAGCAGGCGCGAGCCTTCGGGAATCAGCAGGCGAATTCCCAGCTGGATCGGCGCCACGTTCTCGACCAGCTCTTCGGCCGCGAGCACGCGTAACAAATCCAGATAGCCATCCATGGTTGTCCACGGCGTAAACGCGACAAATGTTGGATGCAATGTCATGCCTAAAGAACGAAAGGTTCGCGCCACGTGCAAGAAATCCTCGCGCGTGTGGCCTTTGTCCAGGCGCTGCAAGATTCTGTCGTCTACGGATTCGACCGCGCTGATCACGAAGAGGCAGCCCGTGTCGCGTAGGGTCGTTAAGTGCTGCTCGTACTTGCGCAAATGCTCGATCTTGATGGTCACGTCGTAGGTCACATCGGGAAATTCTGAATGAAATGCGGAGACGAGTTCCAACGCATGGCGTATCCCGTTAAAAAAGTCTGGATCGCCGAACGAGATATGCTGGGCTCCCGCCGCTACTTGTTGCCGCACGTCAGCCATTACCACTTCGCGGCTCACAATGCGGAACACGCCATTGTAGACCGGCACGATTGGGCAATGCCGGCAAAGATGTTTGCAGCCGCGGCTGGCCTCAGTCGAACCCACCACGCGATAGCCACCGCCCGGAATAATCAGGTGAGCGTATTTCGCGAGCGCGGGCATCCCCGCCCGGTCGGGCACCTCAAATGCCAGCCGCTCCAGTGACACGATCGGTTCAAGCTGCGCCGTGCGGTCGCTCTGCACACTCATTCGCTCGGCCAAACTAACCAACCCACCCTCAAACTCTCCTCCCAAGATCGTTTGCGCTCCCAACGACCGCAAATACTTCGCGTTCATTGGCGCGTAGAGGCCGTAGCAACAGATATGCGCAGCGGGATTTTGTTCGCGCAACGTCGGAATCAATTTCGCCGCCAATCGCGTGGCCGTATGCATCGGCAAATAAATCGCGATCAACGCAGCGGCGCGAACCACGTTTTGGTCCAATTCCTGACGGGTCAAGTCGAAGCACGCTACCTCGTGGCCGCGCTTGCGCAACCATGCCGCTGGCGACACCACGCCAAAAGGCTGGCGGCCCAACTCGTACGTCGAGATCAGAACTATCTTCATCGATCTAAGTATACCTTCGAGACGCATTGCCGCCGTCTTCTTGCCCTGAGCCCGGAAGGGTGAGGCGGCGGGCTTAGAGTCGAGACATGTACTACCGCGAGGCCGGAGCGGAGGTGGTGCTGTGGGTGCACATGAGCACCTACCTAAACGGAGCGTGGGCCTAAATGGAGGGTGGAGATTGACTGAGACGGTTGGGCGGGGCTGGCTCTAAACCCCGCCCTCTCGGAGAGGGCGGCTACAGGGCGGGCATCCGGTGCCGATTATTTTCCGACGGGTACGCGCAGCTTGTCGGTTGCGAACTGAATCGGTCCGGTGAAGGACGCACGAATTGATTTCCGCACGGCGTCCTCTTGTCCCAACACGTCGGGAGCTAGATGGCTCAGCAACAGGCTCTTTGCGCCGGTGTCGCGGGCGGCTTGGCCAATTTTCTTCGGCGGCGTGTGCAGGGCGTACAACTGTGAGGGCGAATCCGGCGGGTCCAGCACGGCGCAATTAAAAATCAACAGATCCGCGTTTCTTGCCAGCTGCACCAGATTCGGCAGCGCGGATGCATCCATATCGCCGGAGAAAACGACCACGACGCCCTTGTAGGAAATACGATAGGCCACCGACGGACAGTCGTCGTGATGCGTGGCAATTTCTTCCACCACCAAACCGTTGTCGTCCACAATCTTGCTGCTCGCGGAATCCAGACGAATTGGCAGATCATGGACGACAAAAGATTCGCGGGCGCCGAATGTTTTTTGGTAGGCAAACGCGCCGTCACTTCCCACCAACAGGTCAACAAATCGCGAGGTCTTGGGAAATAGGCCGGCGCCGTCGGGGCCAAAAATGTGGTACGCAATGGGTCCGTCGCTGGTCAGCGCCCGCTCATTGAAAAAGGCGGCCAGGTCACCGCTGTGATCGATATGCAGATGCGTCAGCAAAACCGTATCTACTTTTCCGACATCCAGGTCCAATTCTCCAATCCGCAGGAACGCTCCTGGCCCGGCGTCTACCAAAATTCGCGGTTCGCCCTCAACCTCCACGATGAAACTCGAGCCGCCCCTTCCGAAGGCGCGCGGCCCGCCAGAACCCAGCACGACTACATCGAGAGGTGGTTTTGCAGCCGCCGCCCATGTGCCGACCGGGAATAAAGCAACGAAAGCCGCCGCTAGCGTCAGCAACTTCATCCTAGTTCTCATGCTCTTGATTCTCTCGTGGGGCGCCGTCGCTATCGAAACTTGAGGGCGTTGGTCGGCCGACGCGGCTACAGCTTAGCGCTTTTCAGTGATAAAGGTCACATTGCTACGTCGGAACTTCAATGTGGCGCGGGCGGTGAGGGCTCCGCGGCACACGCTTGGGCGCGACCCAAAAGGAATTCGCGTTCGCGGGTGTTGTGCGTGAGCGATGCAGCGCGCTGAAACTCCGCCAGGGCTTCGGCGAAGCGGCCCAGCTTGAACAAAAAGTCGCCGCGGACGCTGGGCAACAGGTGGTAGGCCTTCAGTGAGGGTTCCGATGCAATCGCATCGATGATTTCGAGGCCTGCCGATGGACCGAAGGCCATGGCGACCGCGACGGCGCGATTCAGCTCGACGATCGGCGAGGGCATCAGTTGTGCCAGGGCGTCGTAGAGCGCGGCGATGCGTTCCCAATCTGTCTCCGCGGCAGTGTGCGCTCGGGCGTGACACGCGGCGATGGCCGCCTGCAGCGCGTATGGGCCAAGTCCGCCTCCAAGTTCCTCGGCGCGTTGCAGCGCCGCGAGGCCGCGGCGAATCAAGACGTGATCCCAACGAGTGCGGTCCTGATCGAGCAGCAAGATTGGCTCGCCCTTCGGGCCGACGCGAGCATGCGCTCGAGAGGCTTGGATTTCCATCAGTGCGACCAGCCCGTGCACTTCTGGTACGTTTGGAACTAGCCCCGCAAGAATCCGGCCGAGCCGCAGCGCATCTTCGCAGAGCGCGGGGCGCATCCAGTCTTCGCCGGCCGTCGCCGAATAGCCTTCGTTAAAGATGAGGTAGATTACTTCGAGCACGGATGACAAGCGGGCCGCAAGGTCGGGCCCGCGCGGCACCTCGAAAGGAACGCGCGCCTCGGTGAGCGTTCGCTTGGCGCGCACGATGCGCTGCGCGACGGTGGGCTCGGGTACCAGGAAGGCGCGGGCAATTTCCTGGGTGGTCAGGCCACCCAGCAGACGAAGTGTCAGTGAAACGCGACCTTCCGTCGAGAGCACCGGGTGACACGACACGAACACAAGACGCAGCAGATCGTCTTCGATATCGTTATCCAGATTTGCGGTGTCGAAATTCGCCATGGCCACGTCCTGCTGCGACTTCAGCTCGCGACCTAGTTCCTCGTGCTTGCGCGCAAGCAGCTTGCTGCGGCGAAAGTGATCGATGGCGCGATTCTTTGCGGCGGCCATGAGCCACGCGCCGGGATTGTCCGGCACGCCCGATTCGGGCCAACGCTCCAGCGCGACGACGAGGGCGTCTTGGGCCAACTCTTCGGCCACACCAACATCGCGAACGATACGAGCAAGCCCGGCAATGAGCCTGGCCGACTCGATCCTCCACACGGCATCGATGGCGCGATGGGTATCAGCGACGGACACGGCGAGCCCTCCTGCCTAGCAAGTTCAGGCTAAGCAAGAGGCCTTGCGAGTGCAAGCGACACCGTGTTCCAGCTCAGGTCGGTTAGGAATTTGCCGCGCTCTGTGCTTGCGGCGCTTCGTACAATTGCCGAAGCTCACATTCGCCGTCGCCCACGTGGTTCAGGAAATGCTTGACGTGTGCGATGGCTTCCTCCTTTGAGTTCGCCTGAATGATGGCCAGCCCGCCGACCACTTCCTTGGACTCGCTGAACGGCCCGTCGGTCACGTTGATATTGCCGTTGGAGCGCCGAACGCGCGCGCCCATGGCGGTGGGCATGCAACCTTCGACGGCAAGCAAATAGCCGGCCTTCATGCCTTCCTCGACCAGCTTGCCCATGTCGCACATTTCCTCTTCCGAAGGGGGCCGACCTTTCTCTACGGATTTGTACATGCTCAGAAATTTCATGACGATCTCCTTGGTAAGTTTAGGTTCGGCGTTAGATTGCCGGGAGTTGCGCAACGCGCAAGAATTGCCTCTCTACAGGGCGACGAACGAAGCCCTCCGGAATCGACACGAGGAACGTATCATTTTTCTCCGCCCTGGTCAGGGCGTGGTCGAATACGTGCTTGAGAAAAACACGAAAGAAAATGCACACGACCGTGTTGTTCGGCAAGCCTGGCTGCCAACCCATCACTTCGCCGCCAGGTGGGAGCGGTTGTGACAACCGTGCGATCTCGCGGTTCAACAGTTCGTCCCAAAGGTGCCAGAACAGTGGCGCGACCACGCTTTGGACGACTTCGCATGTTCGATCCGGGAATTCGACGGCATTCCTCAGGCCGGGCGCGAATACGGCGGAAACAAGCAGCAACGCGGGAATCAGTATTTTTTTCATCGATCTGCCCTCCTTACGTTTGAATTGCCGCCGCCGCAACGCTGACGCGCCCGCCACAGCTACTTCTTTTTCTCCAACTGTTTGCCTAACTCGCGCTGGCGATCGATTGCTTCGCTTGGAGCAAAATCGTCCATCTCAAAAAATTGCCGAAGCTCGATCTCGCTATCCTGGTGTGGCCCGTGAGGAGCTGGCGCGCGCTTCGCCCACTCGATGGCCTCCTCGCGGGATTTCACCTGAATGATCCAATAGCCGGCGATGAGCTCCTTGGCCTCGGTGAACGGGCCGTCGATCACGGCGGGCTTCCCGCCCGAAAACCGGACGCGCGCGCCCTTCGAAGTGGGCTTGAGCCCAGCCCCGTCCAAGAGCACGCCCGCTTTCATCAATTCTTCGTTGTATTTGCCCATCGCCGAAAGCAGCTCTTCGCTGGGCATGACGCCCGCTTCGGAATCCTTGTTGGCCTTGACTATCATCATGAATCGCATCGGCGCATCTCCTTTGTTTGGGGGCCAGGATCTCGGCTTCGTCCGGCTACTACCGGCTGAATCCTGCTTCTACACTAACGTCGAACGAGGTCGCTCGAAATCGACAGTTGCAGGTCTCTTTTATTGAAGGGATTTGGCTTGCGTCCGGTAACGCCATCGAAAGACAAGGGTTGCTGACGCCGCGCTCCACTCATTGCAGGCGTGACGCTGACGGCCGGATTCCGATTGGGAGGAAATGGATAGTCCATCCCTCGCCGCACGATCTTTCCTTTTCGGCTATCATAGAGTGGCGAACTCCGGGAAAGGACCGCCAGAATGGCCATCTCCGCAGGCAATTCTTTTAAGACGCGCGACACGCTGAATGTTGGCGCGCAAGCCTTCCAAATTCATCGGCTTGAAGTGCTTGAAAAGCAGGGCGTGGCCACGCTTGCGAAATTGCCTTTCTCCTTGCGCGTCCTGCTGGAAAACCTTTTGCGCTTTGAAGATGGGCGCACCGTTCACGCCGAAGACATTCGCTTCCTGGCTACCTGGACCCCGAACGCCACGCAAAAAGAAATCGCGTTTATGCCCGCGCGCGTGTTGTTACAGGACTTCACTGGCGTGCCCGCCGTCGTCGATTTCGCTACGATGCGCGAAGCTATGAAGCGGATGGGCGGCAATCCCAAGCGGATCAATCCGCTTTTCCCTGCCGAGCTCGTGATTGACCACTCCGTGCAAGTCGACAGCTTTGGCACCGCCAACGCGTTTGGGTTGAACGCGGAACTGGAATTTCAGCGCAACGTCGAGCGTTATGCCTTCCTGCGGTGGGGCCAGACTGCCTTCCAGAATTTCAAAGTCGTTCCGCCCGACACCGGGATCTGTCACCAGGTCAATCTTGAATACCTCGCGCGGGTGGTGTGCGCGATGCCCAGCGGGAACAAGTTCGAGGCGTATCCCGATTCCGTGGTTGGCACTGATTCGCATACCACCATGGTGAACGCGCTTGGCGTATTTGGCTGGGGCGTCGGGGGCATCGAAGCGGAAGCCGCGATGCTTGGCCAGCCCTCTTCGATGCTCATTCCCGAAGTTGTCGGCTTCCGGCTGCACGGAAAACTCAGCGAAGGCGCAACGGCCACGGACCTCGTTCTGACGGTTACCGAAATGCTGCGCAAAAAAGGTGTCGTCGGCAAATTCGTGGAGTTCTACGGCACTGGGCTTTCCAGCTTAAGCGTTCCCGATCGCGCCACGATCGCCAACATGGCGCCGGAATACGGCGCGACCATGGGCTTTTTTCCCGTTGATGCGGAAACTCTTGACTATTTGCAATTCACCGGGCGCACTCAGGAACAGATCGCTTTGGTCGAAGCCTATTGCAAAGAACAGTTCCTCTTCCGCACAGATTCGACCCCCGAGCCTTTGTTCAGCGACAAGCTGGACCTTGATCTTGCTAGCGTGGAGTCGACGGTCGCTGGGCCGAAGCGCCCGCAGGATCGCGTCCCGCTGCGCCAGGCGAAGTCTTCTTTCACGAAGGTGGTTGAAGGCACGCCGGACAAGCATGTTGCCGTGCGCAACAACGGCGATTCCTTCGATCTTTCCAGCGGCGCGGTGGTCATAGCCGCGATTACCAGTTGCACCAATACGTCGAATCCATCATTGATGCTCGGTGCGGGTTTGCTGGCCAAAAAGGCGGTTGAGCGCGGTCTACAGATCAAGCCTTGGGTGAAGACGAGTCTCGCGCCTGGTTCCAAAGTTGTTACGGACTACCTTGCGGCTTCCGGCCTCAATGTGTTCCTGGATAAGCTCAAGTTCAACCTCGTGGGCTACGGCTGCACGACGTGCATCGGCAATAGCGGGCCGCTTCCGGACGCGATCGGCGCTGCGATCAAGGACAACAATCTTGTGGCGGTCGCGGTGCTCAGCGGCAACCGCAATTTTGAAGGACGCATCCACCCGCTAGTGCGCGCCAACTATTTGGCTTCGCCTCCACTGGTGGTCGCTTACGCGCTGGCCGGCCGTATGGATCTCGACCTCACTACCGAATCGCTTGGACCGGGATCGGACGGCAAGCCCGTTTTTTTGCGCGACATCTGGCCCACGCCGCAGGAAATCGAATCAACGGTACGCGCTTCGGTTACTACCGCCATGTACCTCAAACAGTACGGCGAAGTTTTCGAGGGTGACGCGCACTGGAAATCGATGAAGGTTCCCGAAGGGGATCTTTACCAGTGGGATCCAAAGTCGACGTACATCAAGCTGCCGCCATATTTTGAAAACATGCCGAAGACGCCGCCGGCGCTCGCGGATATTCACGATGCTCGGGTGCTCGCTATTCTGGGTGACAGCGTCACCACCGATCACATTTCACCTGCGGGATCCATCCCGGTCGATTCTCCTGCCGGGAAATATCTCGTCGCTAACGGTGTGAAGCCGCACGAATTCAATTCTTATGGGGCGCGGCGCGGCAATCATGAAGTCATGGTTCGCGGCACGTTTGCAAATATTCGCCTGCGGAATCAACTGGCTCCGGGCACCGAAGGCGGCTGGACCCTCTACCTTCCCGGCGGCGAGAAAATGAGCATCTACGACGCCGCCGTGAAATACCGCGAGGCTGGGGTGCCGCTGGTGGTGATCGCCGGAAAAGAATATGGATCGGGGTCGTCGCGGGACTGGGCCGCGAAAGGCACGCGCCTGCTCGGCGCGCGTGCGGTGATTGCCGAAAGCTACGAACGCATCCACCGCAGCAACCTGATTGGCATGGGCGTCCTCCCGCTGGAATTCCAGCGAGGCGAAACTCGCGAATCGCTTGGTTTGACTGGCCACGAAGTTTTCTCCATCGAAGGCGTAGTGTCGCTGGCTCCCGGCAGCGCGATCACTGTCCGTGCAAAATCTCCCGACGGAAAAGAGAAGCGTTTCACCGCCACTGCCCGTGTAGACACGCCCGAAGAAGTCTCTTACTACAAGCACGGCGGCATCCTGCAATACGTCCTCCGGCAAATGCTCTGACGCGGCGGTTGCGATCCGGCATGGTTGAACGCGGAAAAAGATTTAACACAGAGGGCTCAGAGGAAAGAGCACAGAGTTCACAGAGCCGACGAAGCGTCTGCCTGCCGTTGCTTGCCCACCCGCCACAATTTTGCGGTTATGCCGCGGCGGTTTTCTTGAGGGCGCGGAACTGGCTCTTGACGTACATGAGCAAGCCGGCGCCCAGCGCGATCGAGACCAGGCTGGCGGTTTGCGCGTTGCTCATTCCGAAGAAGGAACGCGG
>Ga0210401_10002550_pt1 | contig 20097 bp, 16 predicted proteins | sample IncBWH32MmetaG_FD_150866 | JGI IMG/M metagenome (GOLD analysis project Ga0210401, IMG submission 150866) | Forest soil microbial communities from Barre Woods Harvard Forest LTER site, Petersham, Massachusetts, United States - Inc-BW-H-32-M | ecosystem: Environmental > Terrestrial > Soil >... | reverse complement strand
CTTGCTGCTGAGCGAGGCGAACAGCGGAGAGCTTTTGCCGTCGATGTCGCGGCTGCTGCGGACGATTGGCGTGCCGGTGTTGAACATGCTGGAGGCGCGTCTATACGATTCGCGGCGGCAACGGGTGAGCGCGGCGATCAAACTGCTTGGGGCGACGGATGCGGACCGATTGCTGCGCGGGCTTACGCGAGCAATGGCGAGCTGGGAGTGGAGTTTGCAGGATCTAGCGGTGAGTGAACTGGCGCGGCCGGTGAATTCGGCGACGGCGCAAAGTGCGGCGTTTGTTTTTTCGGCGCTGCTGCCGGATGCGCATCCGCTGGTAGTACCGATGATGATCGACCAGATCGGACTGGCGCAGGAGACAACGTCGGTGCCGCAGTTGATGGAAATTGCCGCAGGCGAGCACGAAATTTTGCGGGATCAGTTTGTGCGCATCAAGGCGATTGAAGCGCTGGGACGCATGCGGGCGACCGAAGCTGCGGAAATGCTGCGGACTTTGGCGGAGAAGCGCGACGGGATTACGTATGCGGAACCTCTTGGCCTGCGATCGGCAGCGGAAGATGCGTTGGCGATGATGGAGGACCGGCCGTCGTCGGCGCGAGTGCGCGCGGCGTTTGAAGCGGCGGCGCAATCGAGCGCCAACTTTGTGATCCCGCGGCGCTACGCGCGAGTGCCGCTGGAGTCTCCATTGCGTGCGCAAATCGATGGGACGCAGGCAGGGATGGCACGGGTCAAGACGATCAGTCTTGGCGGGGCTTATCTGGAATCGCCGAAGAAACTTACGGTTGGGGATTCGATTAAATTGGAGATCCGGACTGGGCTACGTAAGATTCATTTTACGGCGGTAGTGCGGAATATTGGGCCAGAAGGGAATGGCGTGGAATTCGTGCATATGAAGGATGAGGACCGGGAGAAGTTGAGGAAATTGGTGCAGCGACATTTGCAGCTGTAAGCCCTGCCTGCGGTGAAATCCAAAAAGTAGCGTCCGTTTCAGGAAGTTGTCGACCACACCGGTGGAACAACGTCCACAAATATGTAGCTTCATTTTGAAGCTAGCACGGACGGATCGTAAAAACCCGCACCCTTTGAAACCCAAGGGTGCGGCACCCGGCGGGACTGCACGCGTCCAAATACCGCGCAGGTCCTTGCTCGTGCCTATTGTAGAGTGGCTGGCGCGTGCTGAAACCGACCAGAAACATGGCCAGCTTGATCTTTGGGACCGCGCAGTTCGTTGGGCGGATTGAGGTGGCGGTTACTCTAAACCCCGCCCTCCGAAAAGACGGAGGGCGGCTACAAGTTGATCCCAAGAGGCGTGGTTCATCGTACGCGACATGGAAGGCAACGGCGTGGAATTCGTCTATACGAGGCATGAGCGCCGACCTTGGAAAGCGGCCCTACAATGGTTCACGAGGGAACTCGCAGGGGAAAGTCAAAACCCGCACCCTTAAACCCAAGGGTGCGGCACCCCGCATATGAGAGCTCTTTGGATTGCCTCCTATCGATTGTGATTTGTCATCTGCGAGTATAAAGAAAGAGCGAATGAGTGCGTTGCGAGAGCTCGACGAAAGCAGGGCACGGCCATGATCAACGATCTTTGGTACAAGAACGCGATCATCTATTGCTTGTCAATCTCTACGTTTATGGATGCGAATGGCGATGGGGTGGGAGATTTTAGCGGGCTAATGAACCGGTTGGACTACCTGCAGGGCATCGGCGTAACCGCAATCTGGCTTATGCCGTTTCAGCCTTCGCCTTTTCGCGACGATGGGTACGATGTCGCGGATTATTACGGCGTTGATCCGCGCTACGGCACGCTTGGGGACTTTGTGGAGTTCGCGCACGGCTGCAAGCAGCGGGGCATCCGCGTGATCATCGATCTGGTGGTCAACCACACGTCGGACAAGCATCCCTGGTTTCAGGAGGCGCGCTCAGACCCAAAATCGAAGTATCGGGACTGGTACGTGTGGTCGAAGAGGAAGCCGAAGGATGCCAACGCGGGAGTGGTGTTTCCGGGCGTGCAAAAATCAACATGGAACTACGACAAGGTGGCGGGGGCCTGGTACTTTCACCGGTTTTATGACTTTCAGCCGGACTTAAATACTTCGAATCCGGAAGTGCAGGCTGAGATTTTGAAGATTATGGGCTTCTGGATTCAGCTTGGCGTTTCCGGATTCCGAATGGACGCGGTGCCTTTTGTCATCGCGAAAAAGGGGGCGGACGTCAAAGTTCCGGTGGAACAATACGAGATGCTGCGAACGTTTCAGGAGTTTCTCTCGTGGCGGCAGGGCGACGCGGTCATCCTTGCGGAAGCCAACGTGGTGCCGAAGACGGATATGGAATACTTCGGCGAGGCCGGCGAACGATTGCAGATGATGTTCAACTTTGCCGTGAACCAGCATCTGTTCTATGCGCTGGCGAGCGGCGATAGTCGACCTCTGGTGAAGGCACTCGCGGCAACAAGGATATCGGAGGCCACGGCGCAGTGGGGGCAGTTCCTGCGCAATCACGATGAGCTGGATCTGGGGCGGCTGACGGAGAAGCAGCGGCAGACGGTGTTCGCGGCGTTTGGTCCCGACAAGGATATGCAATTGTACAACCGCGGGATTCGGCGGCGGCTTGCTCCGATGCTGCAAGGGGATCGGCGGCGGCTGGAGCTTGCGTACAGTCTAATGATGGGGCTGCCCGGGACGCCGGTTTTGCGTTACGGCGATGAAATCGGCATGGGGGAGAACCTGCGGCTTCCTGAGCGTAATTGCGCTCGCACGCCGATGCAGTGGTCCGCGGAACCCCAGGGCGGATTTACGAAGAGCGAGAAACCGATCCTGCCGGTGATCAGCGGAGGGGCGTACGGATTCGAGCATGTGAATGTGGCTCAACAGAGACGCGATCCCGATTCGCTGATGAATTGGATGGAGCGCATGATCCGGATGCGCAAGGAAGCGCCGGAGGTCGGCTGGGGTGAGTTCACGGTGTTGCAGACGCGGATGCCGGAGGTACTGGCGATTCGGTATGACTGGCGAAACAATTCCGTGGTGGTGGCGCACAACCTGAGTGCGGAGCCGCGGGAAGTTTTGCTGGATGTGGGTGTGGAGGATTCCCGGTGCCTGGTGAACCTGCTTTCGCGGGAGAACAGCGATGCCGATGCGGCTGGGAAATATCGTTTGCTGCTGGAACCTTATGGATACCGATGGTTCCGAGTCGGAGGTCTTGACTACATTCTGAAGCGGAGCGCGGTCTAAGTTGAGGTCGAGCGAACGACGATCAAATTTAGAGATGAAACTGTTCGTTAGGATTCATGAATGGTGAGGCGGAGGCGTTGTTAAACTGTGACCAGTGCATTTCGCTCCGCTGCCACGGGCTTTTTGAACGGGTATTCTGGTAATGCTGGAACTCTGAGTCGAAGGATTGAGTTGGCTATGACGACGGAAAACTGGATTCTTGTTTTGGGATCGGTGGGCGGATTTTGTACTACGTTCGCTTATGTGCCGCAGGTGATCAAGATTTGGAAGCAGGGCGGGCGGGATTTGTCTTACGGGATGCTGGGGTTGTATTTGGTTGGGGTGGTTTTGTGGCTGGCTTATGGAGTGTTAATGCATGCGCAGGCCGTGGTTTTGACCAATTTTGCTACCGCGATTTTGATTGCGATTGCGACCGGGTTGAAGGCCTGGACGGCACGGCGGGATGAGATCAAGACAGGGTTGAGCGAGGTGGCGGGGGGCGAGGTTGAAGGGGCGTAAAAGGTTCGTTCGGCTGAAGAACTCCTGGTAGGACTTCAAGAAACAGCAACTGAACAGGTTCAGGAAAAATGCCGAGAGCGGACCTGCTCCGGTGTTTAGAGCGTTCCCGGATTGACGCCGGGCGGGGCAAGCCCCGCCCGTACAGGGGATCAGGAGTGAAAGCGTCTGTCAGGGCGCGGGCGTGATGCATTGGGCGGGGACGTCAGCCTGATTCAGTTGCGGTCCGGGAAGCAACAGATTTTCGAACTGGATTACGGAGGAGACGTAAATTTTGGCGGGCTGGCCGTTTCGAATTTCGGGCTGCCGGATTCGGTATCGCTGCCAAGCGGGCAGTCGGTCCAATTGATTGCAAACGTACGGGCTGGGAATTCCGACGACGTATATCCAAGGAATTGGGCAGGACAGCTGGAGAGCGACACGAAAACTGACGGTGAATTACGGGTTGCGGTATGACGTGGAGATTACACCGCTGTTTGCGCCGGCGACCGCGGTGAATGCGGCGGCGGAGAACGCGCTCGGCGTGATCGAGGGAATACCCAGAGACAACAATAACGTTGCGCCGCGATTGGGAATCGCGTGGGATCCGAAGCGGGATGGGAAGACGGTCGTCGGCGCGGGCTACGGACTGTTCTACGATCATCCGCTGTTGGCGATCGCGTTTGATGCGGCGACGGCGGATGGCGGGAGGTCGGTGCAATTGATTTCGGCAGGAGGGAATTCGTCGGCATGCGGATTGGTCCCGGGAGCCGGCGTTTGCGGGGCACTGGATTCGCCGACGAACTTGAACGGGTCGACGATTTTCCAGGGCGTGTTGAACGCGTTGCCAAGCATGGGATATTTGCCGAATCAGCAGCGGTTCGATCCGTTTTTTCCAAATTCGCTTTTCGCGAACCAGAATTATCTAACGGCGGGATTTCCTTTGCCAATTTTGCCGTTCGTGCTGCCGGTGGCGAAGAATTTTCAATTCGGATACGCGCAGCAGGGGAATTTGACGGTCGAGCGGGAGATTGCGGGCGCGTGGAAAATCAGCGTGGGATATCAATACACGCGCGGACTGCATCTGTACCGGCCGGTGGATATTAACTCGACGAATCCGCAATTGCTGACGCAGAATCTGGCGAATGCGGATGCGGCGGGGCTGGGATTTACGAGTCCGGTTACGGTGGTTGCACCGGCGGGAAATGTGGCGCCGACGGCGTCAACGTGCGGGGTCGGAGTGATTGCGCCCAGCGTGCTTGGACAGCTTGGCGGGTGCCCTGGTCCGCTGGCGGCGTTGAATGGACAATATGTGAGCACGCCGGCGTTTTTCAATTTTTTCCGGCCGTCGGGACCGAATCCGTCATTTGCGAGCCAGGTGCCGGGTGGTTACGACACGCAGGTGAAGCTCGCGGGCCTTGCTGGTTACCCCGTGGGTTACGGAGTGCCGGTGCCATTCAACAGCGTGGACGCGCAACTTTCGGATGGAAGCTCGATTTATAACGGGTTGACGGTGAACGTGCAGAAGAGGTTCAGCCACGGGTTCGAATTGCTGTCGAGTTACACGTGGTCGCACACGATCGACGATTCCACCGATTTGCAGTCGCCGCTGGAGCCGCAGGATAGCCGGTTTCCATTCTATGAGCGCGGGAATTCGGACTTCGATCAGCGGCACCGGTGGGTGACGAGCGGTGTGTTCCAAGCGCCCGGAGCGCATAGTGGCGATTCCGCGTGGAAGCGGGTGGTGGCGGATTTTACGGTGGCGCCGATCATCGAGGTATCGTCCGGGCGGCCGTATACGGTGATTACAGGGACAGACTATCGATTGGACTTGGGAGCATCCAACGGGCGGCCTTCGGTGGGAACGACGGGCCCGACGGCAACGTCTGCATTTTTGCCAGGCGTGACGTTCGCGCTGCCCAGTACGTGTTTGACCAACAGCGGCGCGGCATTTACGGTGCCAGGTGTTGCCCCGCCCCTTGGGTGCGACGGTAATCTTGGGCGGAACACGTTTAATACGCCGGGATTTTTCCAGTTTGATTTGCGATTGTCGCGGCGGTTCTCGCTCGGCGAACGATTCAAACTCGACGTGATCGCGGATGCGTTCAACTTGACGAATCGCCTGAATGTGGCGGCGGTTAATCAGTTGTGCGATCCGGGGTCGAGCTCGACGTGCAGCGCGGGGCAGCCGACAGCGGCTTACGATGCGCGGCAATTTCAGTTTGCGCTGAAGGTAAGCTGGTAGAGCTTTCGACAGTCTAAGAGATCACGAGGGCTGCGTTTCGGCGCGGCCCTTTTTTTTTGGGACGCACAGTGGAGTTTTCAGAAAAGGGTAAGTGAGGGTAAAGTAGTCTTGTCGTCCGTTGCAAGTGAGATGGATCCACAACGAAAAAGAATCGACCGTTGAGAAAGTGGCGGTCGAAGAGGACTATGAACGCTGGATTGATGGGGATCGCTATTTTGCTGGCGGCGCTGGTGGTTTGGCTGGTGCTGCAGAACCTGCGGAGCCAGAAGAAGGGCGATGGGCTCGAGAACCAATTGGGGGAGCTGCGCCGGGATTTGCAAACGATGGCTACCTCTCAAGCGCAGAGCGCGGGGCATATGCAGACGATCGGGCAGACGGTGGCGCAGCGGCTCGAAAGTGTGACTAGCGCGTTGCAATCGGGGGTGACCAATTCGGCGCACATCGCGTCGCAGGGGCAGACTGCGATTGCGACGGAGTTGAAGAACACGCGCGAGCAAATCAGCTTGATCCAGAAGCAGATTGGCGAGGTTCAGGAGCAGAGCCGGGGATTGTCGCAAGCGACGCAATCGTTGGAGGCCGTGCTGGGGGGAACCAAGACGCGGGGGCTGCTTGGAGAAGTGACGCTGCAACGGATGCTGGAAGATTCGCTGCCGGCGTCGCAATTCGCAATGCCCCACCGGTTCAGCAGCGGAGAAGCGGCGGATGCGGCGATTTTTTTGCGCGATGACAAGATCATGGTCATCGATTCGAAATTTCCGCTGGAGGCTTTCCGGCGAATTGCAGCGGATGGCGACGAAGCTCGGCGCGAATTCGCGAATGCCGTGAAGGGGCACGCGGACTCCATTGCGAAGAAATACATCGTGCCGAGCGAAGGAACGCTGGACGTCGCGCTGATGTTCGTGCCGTCGGAAAACGTATATTGCGAGATGCTGAATACGCAGGATGGCCGTGGACAGCAGATTGACGAGTATTGCCGGAGCAAGAAGATCATCGCGGTGTCGCCGAACACCTTGTATGCGCATCTGTGCGTGATCGCGATGGGATTGCAGGGGATGCAGATCGAGGAGAATGCCAAGCGACTGCTGGCGAATTTGAATGGAGTGCAGAAAAATCTGGAAACGTTCGGCGAGGTATTCGAGAAGCTGGGCACGCATTTGAAGAACGCGCAGCAGAGTTATAGCGAGGCGGACCGGCGGTTTGAGAAGGCGCAAAATACTTTGGCAAACGTGCTCAGCGGAGGTTCTCCGGCGCCTACGTTGGAGGGGGAGCAAATTCCGTTGATTCCGGCGGCGCGGGGGGCGGTCAAGTAGGAGTTGGCGGTCGTATTTGACGGCTGGGCAAGGTCGGGCGGGGCGAGCCCCGCCCCTACAATGTTTGGGATTGCCCACACCACGCCGGGTTCGCCCACACAGCGTTTGGGATCGCCCCACAACGTATGGGATCTTGTTAGCTGGCCAGGCGGCGACGGTGGGGTTCGGAGCCCGTCGGGCGAAGTTTGGCGGCCTTTTTCTGTTTCCGTGCTTGCGCGCTGGCGAGGCTCTTCTTCAGCGCCTCCATCATGTCGATCACGCGAGCCGGGCCTGGTTGGTGTTCGGCGATGATCGTCTTCCCCTTCTGCTTGGCTTCGATCAGCGCTTTCAGATTCTCCTGGAACTTGTCATGGAACTGTTCGGGCTTGAAGTCTTGTGACAAGCTTTCGACCAGTTGCTCGGCTAGTTTGACTTCGGCGGGTTTGAGCCTCACGTCCTTCTCGGCTTTTCCGTAGCCGGCGACTTCGCGAATTTCGTTGGCGTAATACATGGTGTGGATCGTCAAACCGTTATTGCGCGGCCGAATAAAAACCGTGTACTCGCGCTGGTGCATGGTGACCGTGGCGATTCCGACGCGATTGCTGTCTTCCAAAGTCTTCAACAGCAACGCGTAGGGCTTTTCACTTTCCTTGTCGGGAAGCATGAAATAGGACGCGTCAAAATAGATCGGATCGATCTGCTCTTGTTTCACAAACGCAACGATCTCCATCACGGTACTGGAGCGCGGCGTGATCTTTTTGATTTCGTCTTCGTTGATGACGACGTATTTGCCTTTTTCGTATTCGTAGCCGCGCACGACCTCGGAGCGGTCCACCTGGCGGTTGCATTGCGGGCAGTAGAGCGGCTGCTTCAAACGCGTGTGGCACACCTTGTGAAGTTGGTGAAGGATCATCCGCTGGCTTCGCGCAGCGGCGTAAAGCTTGACGGGAATTGCCAGCAAACCGAAGCTGAGCGTGCCTTTCCAAACCGCTGAGGCCATGCGCTTTCCTCCCCCAATAATGCTGAACAATGCTAAGGAACCAGCGCGACTGTGCAATCGGGTATTCACGGTATGCAGAAATCGTCGCGGCTACGCTAGGGTTTCCGCGATGGAGTATACGCCGCGTGTTAGGATAGGCGTGGCCAGGGCTTGGAAATCAGGTTTGGAACCAATGGAAGAAGAGAGACGCCGAACGCCCAGGTTCCAGTTCATTGCTCCAGCTGAGCTGGTGGACGATACCTCAGGTGCGCGAATTCAATCGTGGGTGGCCGATCTGGGACTGCATGGGTGCTCCCTGAGCGTCAAGGATGGACCGCGCGATGGCGCGGTAATCAGCCTGAAGATCGGCACGAATCCCCGGGAGACTTTTCTGGCGCGCGCTATCGTGGTGCATTCACGGAGGGACCGCGCCGGCATTGTGTTCGACGCGGTTGCGCCATCTTCTCTTGAAATGCTTAGTAAGTGGCTGGCGCAAGCGAAGTTCCCTACGCGCCGGGCGTGAAGCGCCCCGTCGATCCCAACCTCAGGTCAGAAGTTCACGCGTTGCGGCCGCGAAGATTTTTGTGTGGGCATCGACGTCGGATTCGGAGGTTGCTGGACACATGAGTGCCATATTGTGGAACGGCGTCAGCAGGACCCCGCGGTTTAGCGCATAGAGGTGCAGGAATCGCTCCAATTCGAAATCGGAGGCGGCGTAGGAATCGGAGCCATTGTGGGGCGCGTGGGGAGTAAAGGTGTACTCCGCGCGGGTGCCAAGCCGGGTTACGTTCCACGGTAGGTTGGCGGAGCGGATTTGCGTTTCAACTCCGCTGGTGAAGCGCTTGGCCAGCGCGATCATATGCTCATAGGCCGAGGGCACGAGAACGTACTCCAGCGTGGCGCGCATGGCGGCGAGCGATAGGGCATTGCCCGCGAGCGTCCCGCCGATACCACCCACATCGCAGTCTTCCAGTTCAATGCGAGCCGAAATACGCTGCGCGACTTCTTCCGTGCAGCCATACGCCGCGCCGGGGATGCCGCCGCCAATCGGCTTTCCAAGCACAAGAAGATCGAGAGTCAGTTTCCATTCGCGAGTACATCCGCCCGGACCCGCGCAGATGGTGTGAGTTTCGTCGGCGATGAGCAACGAACCGTAGCGCCGCGCAAGCGCTTGGGCGGCCGTCCAGTATCCATCGTGGGGAAGAATGATGCCGACGTTGGTCATGGCGGGCTCAGCGAGGATACACGCGACGTCGTTGTGCTTCAGCGCCGCCTCCAGAGCGGGTATGTCGTTGAACTCGACGACACGCGTGGTCTCGGCGGGATTTACGGGCGGTCCGATGTTGCCGCGGCGCGGGCCCACAGTACCGTCCGCGTGCAGTGTGGCGAAAGACTCGTCCACGGTGCCATGGTAACAATACTGGAAGATCAGGATTTTATTGCGCTGGGTGATTTCGCGGGCGATGCGAATGGCAAAACGGTTGGCATCGGTCGCGGTAAGAGCGAATTGCCAGAACGGAAGACCGAAACGCCGTTTGAGTTCTTCGCCGACCCAAAGCGAATCCTCGGTAGGAAGCATCAAGGTGATGCCGTGGCGCGCCTGGCGTGCCACGGCGTCGGCCACGACGTCGGGCGAGTGGCCGGTCATGGCGCCGGTGTCACCGAGGCAAAGGTCGATATAATCGCGGTCGTCGACATCAGTGAAATGCGCGCCTTTGGCAGACTTCACAAAGACCGGAAAAGGGCCAGCCCATTTTTTCATCCAGTTCATCGGCACGCCGCCGAGCAGCGAGCCTTGGGCCGCGCGATAGAGAGCCGCGGACCGAGCATGGTCGATCATGAAGCGATGCTCTTCGCGGTCGCTTAGTGTTTTCAGTTTCTTGCGATCGATGGTCGTCATGACACGGGTCGAAAAAAGATAGACGCAATGCTTTGGATGGGCAAGAGGCACCCAGCCGCCTCGCGGCCAGACTGGGTATCCGCCGGTGGGTCAGCGCGCGGCGGAAGGCAGAACCTTGATCGTTTCCATCCAGGTTTCCACCAAGGTGGGCCACGCTGTTACAGGAAGTTCCGTGCGGCGCAGTCCATAGCCGTGACCGCCCTGCGCATAAAGGTGCATCTCGGCGGGAACCTTGGCATTTTTGAGCGCCAGAAAATAGACGGTCGAGTTTTCGACGTGGACGGTATCGTCCTCGGCTTGGACGATGAAGGAGGGAGGAGTTTTGGCGGTGACGTGAATTTCCGGGTTGGGCGCGAAGTTTTGCTCTGCGATCGCGAGGTAGCCCGGATAGATGATCACGGCGAAATCGGGTCGGCAACTCACCTGATCCGCGGCATCGATCGGATCATAGAGACGCTGATCGAAGTGCGTGCTGAGCGCCGCCGCGAGGTGCGCTCCCGCGGAAAACCCGAGGACACCGATGTGTTGCGGATCGATGTGCCACTCGGTCGCGTGGGAGCGAACGATGCCCACCGTCCGCTGTGCGTCCTGGAGAGCAGCCGACGATTTGGGATACGGGCCGGAATCGGGCACCCGATACTTGAGCAGGACACAGGAGACCCCGACTGAAGTGAGCCACTCGCATACTTCGGTGCCTTCCAGGTCGATCGCCAAGATACGGTAAGCCCCTCCGGGAAACACCACCACAGCGGCGCCGGTATTCTTGCTGGCGGGCGAGTATAGAGTGAGCGTAGGCGCGGAGACGTTGCCGAGGCGTATGAGCGGTTTACCGGCGATGAGATTGTCCTTCGCCGTCGTTGTGTCGATCTCTGGACCAGCGTTGGGCTGGGCACCGGGTGGCGATTGGGGCCACACCGGCAAGGTCAGATGGCCGGGTGCAGGTTCCCACGCCGGCTTTTGGGCTAACAGGCTGGATGAACTGAATAAGATGGCGGCGAGAAACAAAACACATTCACGCACGGTAGCACCTCGCACCGAAAATTCGCAGCGCCGAATCCTATCACAAGCATGCGCTGCGAACTCGGCTGACAGCCACTCGGCGCTCAGGCCAGGAATTTGTCGATTGAATCCCAGTAGTGGCTTTTCCATCCCTGCGCCAGATGCTCCGCGTCACCCTTGGGAAATCCTGTGTGGTCAAAGACCAGCTTAGTCCCGGTGCCCTGCTCGAGTAGTTCGAACTTTGCGATCGAATAGACACCTGGATCCCAGTCAACCACTCGCCAGGCTTGCACGATCCGCTGGTCGGGCACCAACTCGATTTGGCGGCCAATAATGTGACCTCCAAAAATCGAAAACGCACCGCCTACCTCGCGACTGATGGCTGTAGGGGTTGTTCCAAAAGACTTGCCGGCTTGCATTTCTGGGCTGAGTTTTATGATTTTATCGAATTGCTTGGTGTCGGTTAGCGCTTCATACACGCGCTTGCGGTTGGCCTTGAACATCGTCTCTTGATGAATGGACTCCGCGGTATGCGAAATCTCCTCTTCGGCTCCCGCGTACGCCGGAGCTGACGCCAGAACCAAGCCACCGAACGCGATGGCCGCACTAGCGAGCACTTGACGTCGTGTCGGCGCTTCGGCCGAAAAGGCTGGATTCCTGCTAGCGAACAACATTGTTTTTTTCCTCCATTTTTTCTACTCCGTCGTTATGTTCAACCGTCGCTGGATGGGAACACGCGGGTAAACTATGTTCAAGATCATATTTTCCCTGGAGCCGGCTTCGGTATCGGAGTCATACTTGGCCGGCCCGGAACGCAGTGAGGAGGTCTTATGCCGTATCCCGCCGGTCACCGCGTCGAAGTCAAACGCAAGATCATCGATAGCGCGCGCAAGCTGTTCAATCGCCACGGATTTGAAAGCGTCTCTCTAGACCAGATCATGGCTGGCGCCGGCATGACGCACGGAGGCTTCTACAGTTATTTCAACGGCAAGAGCGATCTGTACAGCGAGGTTTTGGGCTGCTTTTTCACCGACCCCAACTGGAAGAATTGCTGGGAGGGGGTGAAGGTGGATCTGTCGTCGGGCGATGTCGGCCCGCAAATCGTGCGCGCTTATCTGTCCCGGCAGCATCTTGACGATGTCGAAAACTCGTGCCCGATGGTGGCCTTGCCGACCGACGTCGCGCGCAGTGGTGAGAGTGCGAAGCGCGCGTTTGAGACGGTGTTCCGCGCGATGGTCAGTGTGTTGGAGCGAAGCATGGTCCGGAACGGACAGCCTCGGCGTATCGTGGCGCAGGCCACGGCTGCTCTGTGCATCGGAGGTATGGTTGTAGCCCGAACGGTCGTTGATCGCGCGGTGGCCGATGAGTTGCGTGAGGCTTGCACGAGCGTTGCGCTCGGGCTCGGGGGCTGGGACAAACACCGGAAATCAAAAAATGGGAGAACCAAGTCCCGCCAACGATCGCGCGCTACTGTGCGGTAATGAGGCGGCGGTAGTCAGGTGGAAGACCCATTCGCAGCTGGCATTTAACGCAGGTCGTGGATGATTTCGCGGGCGGCGTTCGCGCCCGATGCGCCGGTTAGGCCATTGCCGGGGTGTGTGCCGGAACCGCAGAGGAACACTCCGCGAATTGGAGTCTTGTAGCGCGCCCAATCGAGCACTGGACGCATGGTGAAGAGTTGGTCGAGGGCCAGTTCGCCGTGGAAGACGTGGCCGCCGGTGAATCCGTATGTCGTCTCAAGATCTTGCGGCGTGATCACCTGGGTCGATTCGATGAGATCCGCAAATGTCGGCGAATGGACCGACAGGGTCTTGATCACGGCGTCGCCGAGTTGCCTGCGGCGCGAGTTCCAATTCCCTTCTTTCAACTTATAGGGTGCGAACTGCACGTAGGCGGAAAGAACGTGCTTCCCCTCGGGTGCCAGTGACGGATCGAGAAGCGTGGGAATGGTGACATCCAGAAGCGGAGCAGCAGAGAACTCGCCGTACTTCGAGGCGTCGAAGGCGCGTTCGAGATAGTCGATTTCGTGGCCGATGTGGATGCGGCCGGAAAGCGCCTGTCGCGCGCCATCAGAACCCACAGCATCGGCGAGCGCGGGAAACGCCGGCAAATCGTCCAGCGCGAAATTCACTTTGGCGACGTTGCCGCTGGCACGGATGTTGCGGATGCGCAGCGCGAAGGTAGGATCGAGTTGCGAGGGATCGACGAGATTGAAAAAGGTGCGCTTGGGGTCAACGCCGGAGACGACCGCCTCGGTGGCGATTTCTTCTCCGTCGGCGAGGACGACGGAGGCGACGCCGCCGTTCTTGACGCGAATGTGCTCGACTTCGGCTTGCGTGCGAATCTCGACGCCGGCCTTGCGTGCAGCGTCGGCAAGCGCGCGGGTCAGCGAGCCGAGGCCTCCGCGGGGAAACGCGGCTGAGCCGACAGGATGTGGATCGGCCGCGGCACGCAAAAGGAGCACGGCGGTGCTGCCAGCCGACCACGGACCGAGCGCGGTGCCGAAAATGCCGCGAGCGGCGATCGTGGCACGTATCAGTTCTGTTTCGAAGAACTCGGCGACGAAATCGGCGACCGCCATCGGCCCCCAGCGAAGCAGGTTAAAGATACCGTTTTTCCCGAGTCGCCGGACGTTGCGTCCCGTCTTAAGAAGATTCCAGAAATCCTCAGGCGATGGGGTATCGATCGCTGGTGGAGTGATCGAGGCAATTTGCGCGAATATCAACGACATTTCTTCGAGCGCAGCGGCGAATTTCGTGTAATTCGCGGCGTCTTTCGCGGAGAAGCGCGTAATCCCACCGGCGGTTTTGGCGTGATCGTCGTAAAAGAGCAGCGCCCGGCCCTCGGGAGCTGGAGCGAAGACGCGTGGGTCGGGATACAACATTTGCAGTTCGTGCTTGGCGAGGCGCATGTCGCGCGTGATTTCAGCACGAAGAGGGCCTACCGTGTGCGCAAGAGTGGAAGCACGAAAACCGGGATGAAATTCCTCGGTGACTGCGCCGCCGCCAACGATTTCGCGGCGCTCCAGGACAAGCGGCTTGAAGCCGCCCTTCGCCAGGTAAAACGCGGCGATGAGTGCGTTGTGACCGCCGCCGACGATGACTACGCGCTGTCCGATCGGCATGGTCAGTTTTTCTCACTGTCAGGCGCGACAACGGAAGGGCTCGCATCAGGTGGTGTAGGCGATGTCCGGGATTCCGCGGCGGTAAGCGACTCGCTGGAGGCTGGAGGCTGCGGCGGTTCGGCCTGTGCATTGACGGGAGCGACCTGTGAGCGCGCCGCGGGCTTCGCTTTATCGGATCGCGACGCTGCTACGGATTTCTTCCATTCCTTCAAAATGACTTGACTGGCGATCCGCCCGGGCGCGCCCATGATGCCCCCGCCGGGATGCGTGGCGGACCCGCACATATAGAGGTTGTCGATGGGGGTGCGGTAGTAAGCCCAACCGGGAACGGGGCGGAGGAAGAAGAGTTGTTCGAGGGAAAGCTCGCCCTGAAAAATGTTGCCCTGCGTGAGGCCGAATTCGCGTTCGAGGTCGAGCGGCGTAAGGACCTGGCGGCCAACGATGAGTTTTTTGATATTGGGCGCGTGTTCGGCGATGGTTTCGACAACGTTGTCACCGAAGGCTTCGCGCTGGTCGTCCCACGTGCCTTGCGCCAGCTTGTACGGCGCGTACTGCACGAAGCAAGAGAGCACGTGCTTGCCCGGCGGAGCTACGCTCGGATCCGTTAGGCTCGGTATGACCATATCGATGTAGGGTCGACGGGAGAAATGGCCGTACTTGGCGTCGTCGTAAGCGCGCTCCATGTACTCGATGCCAGGCGAGATCGAAATCGCGCCACGAAGGTGAGCTCCGGGCCCGGGCATGGCTTTGAAATCGGGGAGGCCATCGAGAGCAATGTTCACTTTCCCGGAGGACCCACGATACTTGTAGCGTCGCACACTCTCGAGAAAATCGCCCGGTAGCTCGCTGGGCTGCAGAAATTTTTCGAACGTAAGGTGGGGATCGACGCTGGAGGAAACCACGGTAGCGGATATTTCCTCGCCCGATTTCAAGACGACGCCGGCGGCACGCCCATTTTTCACGAGAATTCGATCGACTGCGGCCTGCGTTCGAATCTCGACGCCGGCTTCGCGGGCTGCCGCGCCGATCGCATTGGAAATTGCGCCGGTGCCGCCGCGGCTGAAACCCCACGAACGGAAAGCACCGTCAATTTCTCCCATGTAGTGATGCAGTAGAACATAAGCGGTTCCAGGGGAGCGAATGCCCAGGAAAGTGCCGATGATACCGGAAGCGGACATCGTGGCTTTCAGCGCGTCGGTCTCGAACCACTGGTCCAGAAAATCGGCCGCGCTCATGGTCATCAACTGGATCAGAGTGTAGCGTTCATCCGAAGAAAGGGAGCGAAAACGCTGCATCAGAAAGTGAAGCTGCTTCAGGTCCCGCGGGTTCAGTGTCGTCGGGTCCGGCGGGATCATGGACAGCAGCGGCTTCACGAAGCGGCACATCGGCGTCATCATCTTCGAGAATTCGTCGTAGGCTTCGGCGTCCAGGCGGGAATGGCGGCGAATTTCGCGCTGCGTACGCGCATGATCGTTCGTCCGCCAGAGGTAATCGCCATTGGCCATCGGCGTGAATGTGCCATCGAGCGGCAAGATTTCGAGGCCATGACGCGGAAGATCAAGTTCGCGGATAATTTCGGGACGCAGCAACGAGACAACGTACGAGCATTCGGAGAAGAGAAACCCAGGAATGATCTCTTCGGTTACCGCCGCGCCACCAAGCACATGACGTCGCTCCAGCGCCAGCACCTTCTTGCCCGCCTTCGCCAGATACGCCGCATTGACCAGCCCGTTGTGGCCGCCGCCGATCACAATTACGTCGTAGTGCTGCGACATTCCCTCAGGCTCCGCTGTAGATCAATCCGCAAGGAAAACAAAATAGCGCTGCGGGTGGAAGAGACGGCATAGTTTACTGGCATGAGGCGCGAAGGCACAAGCCTGTGAGAAAGCATGCGGTGGGTCAATTTCCGGTAATGCGACTAAATCAGGAGGTAGCGGATTCGTCTACAGGCGTCACTCGCGTTTTACCTTGACGCGCTTGAAAAACTCTCTCAAGCCACCTGAACCGAGATACACCCAGAAGTAGTTTCCTTCAAAATGAATGTGAACGATCTGTCTCCCTGCAAGCGGATCGAACGTCACTAGGGCAACGCTATATTCATCTTTCGCAACGACCTGATACACACTTACCGACTCGTGGTCCTCGAAACGGGAATAACACAGGCGCCGGGTATATCGAAGCTCGAGTCTTCCAAACAAGCTAGCTAGTTTCTTGTTCGTCGCCAATCTCATATCGCGTCGGGCTGCGATCTCAATACACGTCTTTCGCGCGTCAGATCGCCAAGTACCAATCAGTCGGGAATCGTACATGATGCATCAAATCGTACAGTGCCACGGGTTGAGACGAAAAGATATTTGGGCGAGTTCTCTTGCTGAGGCGCCGATCCCCTTCTATACTTTCGTTGCGTCGTAGCGCGGCGGGGGAGAACATGCCAGTAGGAACGGCGTTTCATGAGCGCACCATGGCCCTGTGCGAGAGCCTCAATTATCGCGAGTGGTCCGGCTACTACACCGTGGGTGTCTACGAGATGCACCACGAACATGAATACAACGCTATCCGCAACTCGGCGGCATTGATCGATATTTCACCCCTTTTCAAGTACCGCGTCACCGGGCGCGACGCCACCAAGTTCGTGAACCGCGTCATCTCTCGCGACATCAACAAGGTCAGCGTCGATCAGGTAATCTACTGCTGCTGGTGCGATCCCGACGGCAAAGTAATCGACGACGGCACCATCACGCGCCTCGGCGAGAACGACTACCGCTGGACAGCCGCGGACCCCAGCCTGCGGTGGTTCCAACAGAACGCGTTGGGCCTGAACGTAAAGATCGATGACATTTCCGAGCAGACCGCCGCGCTCGCCCTGCAAGGCCCGACTTCCGGCCAGCTGCTGCATGCGGCAGCCGACGCCAATGTCGCCAACCTGAAATATTTTCGAGTGACCCACGGAAAGATCGCCGGCGTGCCCGTCGATATTTCGCGCACCGGCTACACCGGCGATTTGGGATTTGAAATATGGATGCCGTGGAAAGATGCCGTCCGGGTCTGGGACAAATTGATGAGCGAAGGCGAAATCTTCGATGTTCATGCCGCCGGTATGGTGGCCCTGGATATTGCGCGCATCGAAGCCGGGCTGATCTTGATCGAGGTCGACTACACATCGAGCAAAAAAGCAATGATCGAATCGCAAAGATATTCCCCTGCGGAAATCGGGTTGGGGAAGCTCGTGGACTTAAAGAAAGAGACCTTTGTCGGACGCGAAGCGCTGGCATCGCAGGAAAAGAATGGCCCTGCGCGCTCCCTGGTCGGCCTGGAGATCAACTGGAACGAGGTGGAAGCACTTTACGACAAGATGGGCCTGGCCCCGCAGGTTCCCAGCATGGCCTCGCGCGTCGCGGTTCCGGTGTATCGTGCCGGAAAGCACGTAGGCAAAGCGACCTCGACGACGTGGTCCCCGACGCTCAAAAAGATGATCGCGCTGGGGTCCGTGGAGCGCGAGCACGGCGCAGTCGGAAGCACGCTGAACATGGAAATGACCGTCGAATCCGTTCGTCACACGGTCTCTGCGAAAATTGTGCCGCTGCCTTTCTTCAATCCGCCTCGGAAGACCACCACGCCGGTGGCATAGAAAGAAAATCGCAGCGGACCCTCATCCACCTTACTTTGTGATCAGTGCCATCGAATTGATGTCGTAGCCAAGAAGCGCGAGTCCGTTACCGCTCTTCACCCACACAAACTCTTCCTGACCATCACCGCCGGCGAATTTCGTCGCGTAGGTCAGGCGTATTTGCGTTCCGGAAGTATTGTAGTTTACGAAGAACCCTTGGCGGGATGCATTCGCGACGTTGCCCAACTTGGTGTGAACAGCGTTCATAAAGGTGAGAAAATCCGGCTGCGAAATACTGTCGCGAAATCTCTGATCTGCCTGGCTGTATATGGTCGCGAAGTCCTGGCTATCTAGCTGCCCGTGGAATCGCGTGACGGCGTCGTTCGCGACGCTCAGATCCTTTGTCGCGCCGCAACCACCAGCCGCTGTCACGACGAGGGCTAATATTGCTGTAACCGCGAGGAGTCTTTTTGACACTTGGCACCTCAAGAGAGAAGCCTTTACGTACCTCCTCAGTACACCAAGCGGAGACAGTCTCGACAAGTATCAGCAAGGAATAGCTTGTTCAATGCGGGAGCTGTCCAGAAGAACAGGCCTCAGTGGCTCGCCGCGAAGGTCTGGACCGACGAGAGGATTTTGTCGAGCGTAGATCGGTCGAGCAGTCGTCCGCCAAGAATCACGGCGCGTATCCGCCGCGTATTGCGAATATTTTCCAGCGGGTTGCTATCAAGCAGCAACAGGTCAGCGTTCTTACCGGCTTCGATGGTCCCCTCCGTCGCGCTTTTGCCTAGAAAATCGGCGGGCTGTTTTGTGGCGGCCTCAAGCGCTTGCATCGGCGACAAGCCTGCCTTCACCAGCAGCGCTAACTCCTCGTGCAGTGCGAACCCCGGGATGACGTAGGGCGCCGCGCTGTCGGTGCCCGCCAGAATGGGCACGCTGGATGACTCCATCTGCGCGACCACGTGCATCGACTGTGCTAGCAATTTCTCACGCAATTCGAAATCACTCGCAGTGGACAATTTGTCCTGCGTCAGCCGGACCTGCTTCCATTTCGCCGCGATCGTGCGCGGCACAAACTGCAAGAGCGGATCATCCGGCGAATCCGTTTCTGGCCCGAGATAAGCGTCGTCGCGGAGCAAAATCAACGTGGGCACTTGCCAGGTCTGGTTGTGAACAAACTTGGTGATCAAAGCGCCCGCTTGCTTATTCGAATACGTCTGCAAGAGCTCGCGTTCCCATTGCATCTCGCGCGCATGGGAACTTTCAGGCGTTACATTCTTCGGTCCGGCCTGAAATTGTTCGCGCATCAGCCGCGGCTCTTCACTGGAGCACGCGCGCAACACCCCGGTAAGGTGCTCGACGCTTCTCTGCCCCGCATCGGAGGCTTCCGCGGCGGTAACGCGGTCGGGAACGTGTCCCGCAAATGGAATGCGCTCGCGCCGCGCAGCCTGGGCAATCGCAAAGTAGGCGTCCCGACTGAGAATCGATTGCACCTTGATAAAATCCACTCCCTGCTGGACCAGCGTGCGCACATCTTCCGCAGCTTCGACGGCATTGGTCACCACCAGCGACGGCTGAAACGACGGCGGGCTCCCATCCAGATACGGACCCGCAAAGAAAATCTCCGGCCCAAGCCGCTTCCCTTGCCGGATGTCCCGGCGCAGCGGCACCAGCGACTCCAGATACCCACCCATATCGCGAACGGTAGTAATGCCATTCGCCAGCAACAGCGGAAGAAAGAACTCACGGCTGCCGCTGGGTTCCCCAGCAGCGGTGAGGTGCACGTGAGAATCGACGAGTCCCGGAATCAGGAATTTGCCGCTTGCGTCGATGATATGGGCGTTGCGCGGAATCGATACGGATGAGAAGCCGCCAACAACAGCAATCTTGTGGTCGTTGATCAAGACGGTCATATCGGGCCGCGCTGGCGCACCGGTAGCGTCGATCACCGTCACATGCGTGACCGCAAGGATAGAACCGGCGGGCTTGGAGCAACCGAATAAGCAGATCGCAGCGAAGAAATATGTGAAATGGCTGGTGTATCTCATGCGGCGTCCCCGAGGAATTCTCGGTTACTGGAGACGATTGTATTTTTTCAACACCGTTCGTAGCTCATCGTGCGGCAGCGCAATCACGCGATGGTTGTCGATGCCCGTCATGGTTTCAGCTGCGATCATGGCGTTGACGACGGCCTCCTCGGTGGCTTGGATGGTCGCCGCGAAAATGGGTTCGATCCTTTCG
>Ga0210401_10002548_pt1 | contig 20109 bp, 16 predicted proteins | sample IncBWH32MmetaG_FD_150866 | JGI IMG/M metagenome (GOLD analysis project Ga0210401, IMG submission 150866) | Forest soil microbial communities from Barre Woods Harvard Forest LTER site, Petersham, Massachusetts, United States - Inc-BW-H-32-M | ecosystem: Environmental > Terrestrial > Soil >... | reverse complement strand
TTATCAGGGTTTTCTCAAGTGGCCGACAACTTCGAAGACACTCTTCCTCGCACGCAATTGAATCTGTTCCACTTATAATGGGACAGCATTGATTTCAGATTTGAAATTCCAGGTTTGTAAAAGGTCCTAACTTCCGTGCTGCGGCTTCCATTTTTTTAGAAAGGCTACGACGTCTTCGGGGCCGATCTTCAGGGTGGATTCAAATTCTCCATTTTTCTGGCTGACCACCAGTTTGCCGTCCGGGTCGAGAATAGCCAGGCTGGGAACACCTTTTTCAAGCGGGACCTCGTATTTCTTGGCGAGATCCAGATTCGCGTCGCTGTTGCCAATGTTGATATGGATGACGTGATAGCTCGCATTGACCATGGGGGCGAATTCTTTTGAGCGAAAGGTCGCGTCCAGAACGTGGCAGTCGTAGCACCAGTTTCCGCCGAACACCAGGAGCACTCGCTTGTGGTCCTTGGCAGCGGCGGCGAGCGCAGAGGAAATTTCCGCCGGCGCCTCTTCCGGTGGAGGATAGAGCTGCGTGTTGGGCTTAGCTGGCTCGGGTAAGCGGCGGGCTTGTTTCGCGCCGGGATCGCTCCGCTGCGTGGCGATAATTTTCCAATCGCCAAGTCGTTGCACCCAGATTTGCGAGCCTCCAATGATGAAGGATTTTTCTTCCGCGTTGGTCTTGAGTACGGCCTCCATGCGCAACACCAGCGCCATCACACCCGGTTGCAGTGTTTTTGCTTCGAGCACCTGGATATGCAAACGGTCGAGCCCCGCGGGCTTCAGCGTGGCCCAAAAGGTGGGCTCCTCGGCGGGATCGAGCGTTTCGACCTGTGAAGTCTTGGCCCTCGCCGGTGGGTTCGTCGAATAGAATTTCATGAGGGCCGCTTTGTCGCCAGCTAGCACGGCAGCCTTCCAGTTGTCCAAGGGCTCGAACGCGAAAGACGACGCAGTTTCGGAAGTCTTTTTCGCGCGGGCCGGCTGAGGGGGAGCCTGCGCAAAGGCAGCAAGCTGCGAGCAAAGGAATAAAGCAGCGATCCAACCGGGGCGAAAGGCTTTCATTGCTCCTCGTATTCGTTGCAGGAATACGATTGTATCCTATCAAATCAAAAGCCCGCACCTTTTGATTTTGGGGAGTGACGCCACTTTACACAGTCCCCCTACCCGGGACTTGGTCTTCGGAACTTTGCAATCTCCGCCGAGGTTTTCTAAAGCAGCATATTTATTGTGCCGAGAGAGGAAGCGGCGTATGCTGTGCGAACTATAAGTCTCCGTTGGAAAATCCGGTCATGTCTGGGTAGGACGTTTTGAAAATGCTAAGCCACGTCAGGGTCCCGGCAATTATTCTTGTAGCGGCGCTGGCTTTCTCCCCGCTGGCGTTGACCCAAAACGCTGCGCCCCAGCGATCAGGCCCGGCCAAAGATCGGAAAGCAACCCCGGCCCCCGCTCCTCCTCATGACATTTCCGGAACCTGGACACCGGCCAATGGACCGAACGACGGAATCCAGCCTTACGGCGCAATGGCCATGCCAAACGACGGGAAGCCGGAACATCAACTGCCTTATACTCCATACGGACTGGAAACTTACAAGTCGCATAAAGCGACTATTGGAATTGATGAGGTTCTTCCTTCGGATTACAACGATCCGCGGGATAAATGCGAGCCACTGGGGTTCCCCCGGACAGACCTTTATTATCTGAGAGATACTCAGATCTTTCAGAACGAGTATAAAGTGGCGATCTTGTATCAATATGGGGAAGCCTGGCGCGTGATCTGGACGGATGGACGGGAACTCCCCAAATTGGTGGATGGAGCGGTGTTGGTAGGAAAGGAAGTTCGAGAGCAACGCTTTTATGGCTATTCGGTCGGTAAATGGGTGGACGATAGCACGCTGGTCGTCCAGACGGTCGGGATGATGCCGGAAGACAGAGTTTGGCTGGATCTTACCGGCCGCCCGATCAGCGACGCAGCACGAGTGGAAGAGCGCTTCCACCGTGTAAACCATGACCGCCTGGAATTGACGGTAACCATTAACGACCCGAAGATGTACACCAAACCTTGGATCGCCATGAACAAGTTTCCCATGCGGTTGGCGGATCCTCACCAGGATGTGATGGAGGTGTACTGCTCCCTTTCCGAGATGGAGAAATACAATAAATTATTCGGCAATCCCATAAGCGCACCGGCGAGCCCCCCAAGTGGTGATACACATGGCCGTTAGTTTTTGCTTGCCCGTTTCAGTGTTGGAATGTGTCCTTCTTCCATTACTTTCGGGCATGTGGGTTCAAGGTCAGATATTCCTTGCAAGGAGGCAATTACAATGACAAAGAAAGCTATTTCGGTATTTGCCTTGGCGGTGGGTCTCCTGATTGTGTCAATGCCCTTGTTGGCGCACCACGGGACCTCGGTGTTTGACACGGACAAAACGCTCACGGTAAAGGGCACCGTCACGGAATGGGACTGGTCCAACCCTCATTGCCTCCTTCAATTTGACGTAAAAAATGAAAGTGGCCAGTCGGTGCATTGGATTGCAGAGACTCAAAATCCCGCAAACATGGTTTATGCAGGTTTTGGGAAGGCATCTTTCAAACCCGGGGATGAAGTTACCGTCACTTTGATGCCGACCAAAAATGGCCTGCCATACGGGCGAATCAAACTAGTCGTGCTTCCCAACGGCAAGACGTTAAACACTAGTGGGGGATCGACCAACGGGGATTCCGCCGACTCGCGGGGTACCTCCAAATCGGGAAATTACCCCAAGCAGTAAGCTTCGGCTCTTATGAAAGAGGCCCGGTCCGGTGACGCCATCTTCTTGGAATGTGGCCTGTTTTCTTGTTTCTTCCCGTCCCGGAAAAAAGCTTTGGTCAGAAATTCCGCTCCCGTCAATTCCCTTGCGTAATCCGCACCGATTTTCGCTACAATAGTTCGGAAACTCGCGGACGCAGGTTCATGAAACCATGAAAAATGTCCTGGCCATTTATCCGGGGACGTTTGATCCGGTGACGAACGGGCACCTCGACTTGATCGAGCGTGGCGCCAAGATATTTGACCGGCTGGTGGTCAGCATCCTGCGGAACCTCGACAAGGACCCGCTGTTCTCGATCGATGAGCGCGCGGAAATGCTGCGCGAAGTCACTCGGCCATGGCCCAATGTTGAGATCGATGTGTTTAGCGGGCTGCTGGTGGACTACGCGAAGCTGCGTGAGGCCAATGTGATCCTGCGCGGCATCCGCGCGGTTTCGGATTACGAATACGAATTGCAGATGGCCATGATGAATCGCAAGCTCAATCCACATGTGGAAACGGTTTTTATGATGCCGGCGGTGGCTTACAGCTATCTCAGTTCGCGGCTGGTGCGAGAGATTGCGCAGCTCGGCGCTTCGATTACGAGCTTTGTGCCGCCTCTCGTCGAAGAGCGCCTACGCGCCAAAATACTGTAGTGGCACAGCGACTCTTCGCTGTGCGGGTTTTGCAATCGTAGTTTCATCGTGTGGGTTATTTGTGGTCCACAAAGGCACACAGCGAAGAGTCGCTGTGCCACAGGAGAGTAAACCCGTGCAACTTGCAGCTCGCGTCAACCGCATCGCCATCTCACCCACTTCGGCCGTCATGGCCGCGGCCGAAAAGCTCCGCGCGCAAGGCGTGGACCTGGCTGACTTCGGCCCCGGCGAGCCGGATTTCGCTACTCCCGAGCATATCCAGCGCGCGGCGATTCGCGCCCTCGAACAGGGCAAGACAAAATACACGCCCACTCCCGGGATTAGCGTGTTGCGGGAAGCGATTTGCAAATGGCACGCAGCGCAGTTCGGCTCGTCCTACACGGTGCCGGAGTGCGTCGTTACCGTAGGCGGCAAGCACGCGCTATTCAACGCGTTCTGCTCCCTGCTGGAAAAGGGCGACGAAGTTCTGATCCCCGCGCCGTACTGGGTCACCTATCCAGAGCAGGTCCTGTACACGGGCGCGACGCCGGTGCCGGTGATGACCGATCCGTCCGACGGCTTTCGGTTGCGCGCCGAGATGGTATCTCGCGCGATTACGCCGCGAACGAAGCTGCTGATCGTGAATTCGCCGAGCAATCCGAGCGGAGCGGTCGTTCCGAACGACGAGTTTGTGAAGATCTACGAAGTTTGCCGCGCGAAAAATATCTGGGTGATGACGGACGAGTGCTATTCCCACTTCTTGTATGGAAACGAGAAGCCGTGGTCGCTCGCCAGCGTGCCGGGAACGAAGCCGAATATCATCGTGGCCGGGTCGCTCTCAAAGACGTTTGCCATGACTGGCTGGCGTGTGGGCTACGCGCTGGCGCCCGAGCCGCTGATCTCGGCGATGATCAAGGTGCAGAGCCAGTCGACGTCGAATCCGACGTCGATTGCACAGTACGCCGCTCTCGAAGCGCTGACCGGGCCGATGGACACTGTCCAGACGATGCTTGCAGAATATGCGCGGAGGCGCGCGCGCATCGTCTCCGGACTGCGCGCGATCCCCGGCGTCACTTGCGTCGAGCCGGGTGGGGCTTTTTACGCGTTTCCGAATCTGTCGGCGCATCTAGGCAACGACATCAAGGATTCAACCGAGCTGTGCAGGCAGCTTCTGGAGCGCCAGCACCTCGTCGCTGTGCCTGGCGACGCGTTCGGCACGCCCGGGTACATCCGAATCTCCTATGCGACATCGATCGAGCGCATCGAAGAAGGCCTGCGCCGGCTCGAAAAATTCTGCACGATGGCGGAAGCGACCAGGTGAATTCGCCGGCTCGCCGTTCGGGGCTGGCGCCGGTGCGGCTTACCCCGAAATTTGTGGAGCGCATCTGGGGCGCGCGCGACCTTCGCCCTCTGTTCTCAAAAAAGATCCCCAAGAAGGATCACCCCATCGGTGAAGTGTGGATGACGGGGGACGATTGCGAATTTGCGACGGGAGAATTTGCTGGGCGCAAGCTCGGCGAAGTGTGGCCCGCGCTTTCCTCGGAATGGACGGGGACATCGCTTTCCGGGCTGCCGCGAATTCCGCTCCTGGTAAAATTTATTTTCCCAAAAGAAAAACTCTCGGTACAGGTGCATCCTGGCGATGACTACGCGCGACGAAATGAAGCCGCGGCCGGTGGCGTCGGAAAGACCGAGATGTGGTACGTGGTGAGCGCACGCCCGAGAGCGAGCGTACGCGTGGGGCTTCGGCCGGAAGTGACGCGCGAATCGTTCGCAGCCGCGATCGCAAAGGGCGGAGTCGAGAAGCTCCTGCGCGCGATTCCTCTGCATCCGGGTGAAGCCGTGTTCGTGCCCGCGGGAACAGCGCACACAATTTGTCCGGGCCTGGTGCTGTGCGAAATCCAGCAGCACTCCGACATTACTTATCGGGTCTTCGACTACAATCGCCTGGGCCCTGACGGTAAGCCGCGCGAATTGCACCTCCAGAAGGCGCTGGAGGTGATCGATTTTGGCGGCTCCGCAACGACTGGCGGCGGTCTTTGCGATCCGGTGCGGGTTCGGTGCGGAGAGGTCACGGAAACGTTCTATGCCGCGTGCCGATACTTCGCCGCGGAGTGCTGGGAATTTCGCGAACGGATTGATGCCGCCGCCTCGCCGGAGCATTTTGAATTGCTCATCGTTCTCAAAGGCCGCGGTCGAATCCAATTCACCGGCGGAGCAGAATCGTTCGGGCCGGCGGACGTCTGGTTTATGCCCGCAGCGCTTGGCGCGTACCGGCTGGCGCCCACTTTTCCCGCCATGTTGTTACGCGCCTATGTTCCGAATCTGAACTGCTTCTCGCGGCAACTCGCGGACAAGCATATTCCCGAAGCGGAATGGTCGCGCGTGGTGCATCGATGAAAGAGCGCGGCCACAGCACGCTTGCCGCGCACGCCGTAATTCTCGCTGGGGGGCGCGGGACCCGCTTCTGGCCACGCAGCCGCACGCGAACGCCGAAGCAATTGCTCAACATCGTCGGCAAAGATACGATGCTCGAGCAAACCGCTTCGCGCCTTGCGCCGCTGTTCCTGCCGTCGCGCCAATGGATCGTCACCAACTCCGAGCAATGGGCGGCTGTGCGAAAGCAAATGCCTCGTGTTTCCGCTTCGCACATCCTCTCTGAGCCGGTTGGACGAAACACGTCTGCCGCGATTGGACTCGCCGCCGCGCATTTGCTGCATAGCGGCCTGGGCCGGGAAAATGACGCGCTCATGGCCGTGCTTCCCGCCGATCATTACATTGCCAACCCGGCGCGGTATCTGCGAATCGTGCGAGCGGCGCTGCACGTCGCGCACGCCGCGGGATCGCTGGTCGTGCTTGGCGTTCCGCCCTCACGGCCCGAAACGGGATACGGGTACATCGAACGGGCGCGCGGGAAAGCACTGGATGCCGACGGCGTACCGGTTTTTTCAGTGCGGCAATTTACGGAAAAACCCGCGCTGCCACTGGCCAAAAAATATGTGGCTTCCGGACGCTACTATTGGAACGCGGGAATGTTTTTCTGGCGTGTGTCAACGTTCCTCGGCAATCTCGAAAAGTTTCTACCGAAGACGCATGACGCGCTGATGCAGTTGGCTGGAGAAATCGGGACTCCCCGCTATACGCGCACGCTCGCGCGGGTCTACCCCACACTCGAAAATATTTCCGTGGACTACGCCCTCCTCGAACCTGCCTCGCGCCGCGCATCGGCGCCTAGTGTTTTTGTCTTGCCCGCGGAAGTTGGGTGGAGCGATATCGGTTCCTGGGCCGCCGTCTACGAACTGCTCGCGCGGAAAGTCGGGGAAAATGTCTCCGAGGGAAAATTCGCGGCTATCGATTCGCAAGGGAATTTTTTCTGGAGCCCGAAGAAATTCGTCGCCGCGGTCGGAATCCGCGATCTAGTCGTGGTGGAAACCGAAGACGCGCTGCTGCTCTGTCCGCGGGAACGCGCGCAAGATGTGGGCAAAATCGTGAAGTGGCTGGAAGCGGAAAAACTCGCGCGATTGCTGTGAATTGTCATGCCTTGATTTCATCTAATCATTGAATAATCTACCTGTTCTCAAATCCTCGACTATTTGAAGAGGCGCGCAATGGGACATAGCATGTCACGCCGAGCACTCATCCGTAGCGTTGCTGCCGCGGGAGCATTGGCTACCGGTACAAGAGTGGCGTCACAACAATCTGCTGGAATCCGAGGTTTCGATCACGTAGCCCTTCCCATGGAGCATATCGAAGAGATGCTGGCCTTCTATCGCGCTCTCGGTTTGCAAGTGATTGAGAACGCAAACGCCTGTTCTGTGTACGTCGGAAATCAGATGATCAACTTTCATCGCCCCTCGCACTGGCAGGACAAGACTTTCACATTGAGAGCTCCCGCCGCAAAACCGCCTTGCGGAGACCTCTGCTTCGTGTGGGACGGAACGCCCGAAACTCTAAAAGCAAAGTTGAACGAAGCGGGAGCGAAGGTCGTTGAAGGGCCGGTTGAGCGCCAGGGCGGCCGCAAGAAGGTGGGCTCAAGTGTGTACTTTCGAGATCCAGACGGCAACCTTCTCGAGTTCATGATCTATTCATAAAGATGCCGTGTGGCGCATGCTTCAGCTTGCGGGGGTTGGCCCTTGCAACGCCCGAACCCCGCAAGCTGAAGCGTGCGCCACTTCTCGGACCGACTTGCTTCGCATATACTTTTGAACTGTGAGTACAATTAAATTTGGGACGGACGGCTGGCGCGGCGTTATCGGCGACGATTTCACGTTTGCGAATGTGCGCAGGGTCGCGTGCGCGATTACGCGGTATGTAGTGCGCGCGGAAAAACCTAACGCAGGAGTGCTCGTCGGCTATGACACGCGCTTCGGCTCGGAACGCTTTGCGCGAGTGGCGGCGGAAGCGGTCTCCATGGCCGGGGTCCCGGTGTGGATCGCGGAGAAGGCCTGCCCCTCGCCCGCGCTCTCGCTGCTGGTGAGGCAGCGCGGCGCCGCCGGCGGGATCATGATCACGGCGAGCCACAATCCCTACAAATGGAATGGGATGAAATTCAAGGCCAGCTATGGAAGCTCCGCGCTGCCCTCGATTGTCGCGCAAGTGGAAACGGAGCTTGCCACGGTGCTGGCAAACGGAGTGCCGCCGCTGCCCACGCAACCGGAACACATCCAAACGCTCACCATGCTCTCGCCTTATCTTGAAACCATCGAGAAAATCGTGGACTGGGAACGGATTCGCGCCGCCAAGTTCCGGTTTGTTGCGGACCCGATGCACGGCGCGGCGCGCGGGCTCCTGCGCGAACTGATGACGCGCCACGGCGTCGTTTGCGATGAGATTCGCGGCACACGCGATCCACTGTTTGGAGGTGTGAATCCGGAGCCCATCGAGCCGCACGTGGAGGCGCTGCGCCGTGCGGTCCTCGCAGGAAAGTACGACGCCGGCCTGTGCGCGGATGGCGACGGCGATCGCATCGGGGCGATGGATCGCGACGGCACGTTCATCACGCCGCACCAGATTTTTTCCATTTTGCTCTGGCATCTCGCGGGCACGCGCGGGATTCCCGGAGACGTGGCGAAAACATTTTCCTCGACGAAAATGCTCGACAAGATCGCGGAGAAATTCGGCCGCAAAATATTCGAGACGCCCATCGGCTTCAAATACATCTGCGAACTGATGCTCGAACGTGACATCCTGCTGGGCGGGGAAGAATCGGGGGGGATCGGCACAAAACTTTATTTGCCCGAGCGCGACGCTACCGTGATGGCCTTGCTGCTGGTGGAAGTAATGGCCTGGCACAAGAAATCCCTCGGAGAACTCGTCGCGCAGCTTCATGCCGAATTTGGCGAGCATCATTACGGGCGAATCGATCTGGAACTGAAGCCGGGACAAAAGGAGCGCGCCATCGAGCATTTCAGTGGCGCAAAGATGAAGCGAGTTCTCGGATACGATGTCGCGCGCCGGGAGAACCTGGACGGGATTAAGGTTTATCTTGGGGACACCGGGTGGGTCATGCTTCGCGCTTCGGGGACGGAGCCGATGTTGCGCGTCTATTCCGAGACGCGGAACCCCGCGGCTACGCGGCAAATCCTTGACCACACCTGCGCCATCGTTCGCGGCCTGTAGCTCCGACTAGACAGAAATTCTCACCCAGAGTGTTGATCTGTGATTTGGGCGAAATGCAAAGTGGCGCAGGCTTCAGCCTGTGGGTTTGTGTCCTTGCAAGAACTAAATCCACAGGCTGAAGCCTGCGCCACTAAGAACGAAATCCCCACCGCAGCAGGCTACAGCAAATTCAAATCAGGCTGAGCTTTCACCGGAGGATTTTGCAGCCGCGTCCAGGATGCCATTGATGAAACCAAAAGCTTCTTCCGACGAAAATTTCTTGGCAAGTTCCACGGCTTCGTTGATTACGACCTTTGCCGGCGTACTCGTCGTGCGCATTTCGGCCAAGGCCAGCCGGAGAATAGCGCGGTCGATGGCCGCGATGCGCTCGATGCGCCAGTTTTGTGCGTGCGTGGAAATGATAGGGTCCAGTTCCTCGGCGCGGGCAGCAGCGTTTTCAAAAAGCTGATTGGCGAATTCCCTTGTGGATTTCTGGGCGCGTGCGTTTTTCCAAAAGCCGTCTTCGATTCGCACCGGCTCCTGTTTCCCCATTTCCCATTGGAACAGCATCTGCAAAGCGTATTCGCGGGATTTCCGTCGCAGTGTCATCTAGCGGCGTTTCCCGCGGGGAGCGGACTTACCGCCTCGCGAAGAGTCCGCCGAACGAAGCTGCTTCGCGAGGTTGGCCATTTCGATGGCCGCGAGACCCGCGTCGTACCCCTTGTTTCCGCTTTTGAGTCCCGCGCGGTCGATGGCCTGCTCGAGCGTGTCGCACGTAAGCACGCAAAAAATGACGGGAATCCCGGTGTCGAGTTGCGCGAGTTGCACGCCGCGGGCCACTTCGCTTGCAACATAGTCAAAGTGCGTGGTTTCGCCGCGCAGGACGCAGCCAATCGCGATCACAGCGTCGGTGCGCCCGCCCTCGGCCAATTTTTTCGCCGTGAGAGGAATTTCAAATGAGCCGGGGACATGAACGACCAGGATGTTTTCTGCCTGCGCGCCGGAAGCCTCGAGCGCGTCCACGGCTCCGGCCAGCAGACGGTCGGTAATAAAATTGTTGAAGCGGCTGACCACGAGCGCGAATCGCAAGCCCGCCGCAGTTGCCGCCGCGCGAATTTCTTTTCCGTGAAAGGGTTTGTTCATTGTGGTAAGTACCGGCTGTGCGATTCCGCGCTATTTCCCGCGGAATTGCGCGGGCCGCTTTTCCAGAAACGCGCGAGTTCCCTCCCGCATATCTTCCGTGGCGGCGCAAACGCCAAAAAGCGTCGTTTCGAGATATTGGCCCTCCGCCAGCGGCATTTCCGAACCACGCTCGATCGCTTCCATCGTAAATTTCACAGAGAGCGGGGCATTAGCGATGATTTTTTTCGCCAGGACCTCAGCGGCAGGCAAAAGTTCCGCAGGCTCATAGATGTGGTTCACCAGCCCGATGCGCAGAGCCTCCTCCGCGGAAACCATTTCTCCGGTCAGGCAGATTTCGTAGGCGGCTCCCTTGCCGCACAAACGCGTGAGCCGTTGCGAACCACCATAGCCCGGCAGGATGCCGAGCTTCACTTCCGGCTGCCCAAGCTTCGCCGTCTTGCTGGCCAAACGCATCGAGCAGGCCAGCGCGACTTCGCATCCGCCGCCGAGCGCGAAGCCATTGATGGCCGCGATCGACGGTTTTCCTATCGTCTCCAGCAGATGTAGAACACTTTGGCCAAACGCGGCCGTATCCTTGCCGCTGACGGGTGTCTGCACGGCGAGTTCGCCGATATCCGCGCCGGCCACAAAGGATTTTTCTCCGGCGCCGGTCAGGATCAGTACACGTACTTCGTCATCCTCGCGGGCAGCGCTCAGAATGTCTCTCAACTCTTCCATCGTTTCCCGGTTGAGCGCGTTCAACACTTTCGGGCGGTTGAACGTGATGAACCCGATGCCATCCCGCTTTTCATAGAGCAGGTTTTCGTAGGCCATCCGCATCCCTCAATTCTTCGCCAATCAATGCTTTGCTAACTCCAGGGCGACGATTTCATTGCCGCCGCGCTTTCGAGCTTCCTCCAGGCCCGCCTCGACGCGGTTGATCAGATCCGTGACGATGTCCTCGTTATCATAATCCTGCCGCGTGATCGCCTCGGCCACGGCGAAGCTCATGGTCAGCTGCCCTCCGTCCCACGGAGGGCGCAATCCTCCGACAGACCTCTTCAGTTTCTCGGCGAACATCTGCGCGCCCGAAAGCGGCGTGTCCGGCAGAACCACCGCCAGCGCCCAGGAAGTGTACTTTATCGCGAGGTCTGTTTGGCGGACGATTGCTTGTACCGCCTTGCCCAGCTGCTCCATGTAGCGGTCAAACGGCCCCTCTCCCTGCTGGCGCAGGAGTTCAGGACCGCCATCGATCTGCAACAGAGCCAGGGCCAGCGGCACACCCTGCGTTCGCGCGCGCTGCGATTCATGGAGCAGGCAATCGATATAGGAGCTGCGAGCAAGCAAACCGGTTTTCTCATCGGCAACCGCCAGAGTGCGCACGAGTGTGCGAAGGCGCGTGTGGTGGATGCACATCAGCATCTGATCGCCGATGGATTGCAGGAAATAAGTTTCGTTGGGTTTCCACGCATGCGGTCCGGCGAAACCCACGATCATCATTCCGGCGGGGGATTGTGTTTCGGGGTCGGTGAGCTGCACTCCTAGTGACGTTTCCAGACCCATATCCTTGAGAATGGGCGCGGCGGTGGCCTCTAGCGGCAGACCTCCGAGCGAATCAGGAGTGGCGCGTTCAATCTGGCCGATCAGCCGCACGATCTGGCTGCCAGGGGAGGCCTCGATTCCGGAGGTGCAAAACTCCGACGCCATCTGCGGCGGTTGCCCAGGCAACCCGATTACCGCGAGGCACCGCGTTGCCCGCAAGTAGTTGCCGACCTCGTTCACCGCCACTGAAAGCATGGCGCGCGGTGAAGGCTGGCGAAACACGTTTTGATTAATTTCCGAAATCTTGGCGAGATCGCGCAGAGTTTCGGGCGCGTAAGGCGAAGCGGTTGTGGCGCGATTCGCGGATTCCTCGACAGCCCCACGTGAAGGTTCAATGGCCGGCCTTCTCGGGACTGCGCCCTCCTCCGGCCACCAGTGCGCGGATTCAAAGAGGCCTTGCAGGCGCTCATTATTTTCTTCTTCTCCAGGAAACAATTCCACGATTCGCTGCAACCGCTCGATGGCCTTGGATTGCAGCGAGTACTGGACAAAAATTTCCGCCTGAACCAGCAAGTCCTCGAGTGTCTGTCCAGTCTGAACTTCTTCCAATATGGCAGGCGACGGTTCGCCGGTGTTTGCTCCGTGAAGTTCCCGCGCGGAGCTTCCAGACCCGTGCGTCGCAGCGCTAGACAGCCGTGACTTCACGCGGCTCAAAAATTCTTCACCCGTGCGCCCTTTCAGCTGATCGAGGCGCCGTTGATTTCCCGAATCGTACGGATCAATTTCGGCGAGCTTTTCAAGGGCTTCGCAGGCTGCCGGGACCTGATCATTGGCTATACATAAATCGAACAGGTGAACCAGAGCTTCAAAATATTTGGTCTCGCGATTGATTTCATTATAGAAGGCCGCCTGCAACCGCGCGAGGCATAGCGACTTTGGGAACGCCTCCACTAATTTGTCGAGGTCGGAAGCGAATTCCGATTCCCGCCGCGCGGCGAGCATGCTTTTCTTGGCGGCGGCCAGTAGATCGACCGCCTTATCTTCCTGGCCGGCGCGAAGGTATTCGGTGATCAGCGAAAAAAACCTTTCCGCCGAACCAGCCCCTTGATTCGTCAAGCGTTCCAGGACCGTGCGCGCGGCGTCCAGTTGGCCGGAGCGCATGAGGGCTTCGGCAAAGGTTTCAAGGAACGCCGAGTCCTTTTCAGCATCGCTGAGAGGCGCGAGCAGCGCCCCGGCGGCCGCCGCGTCTCCCTTGCGAAGCAGCGCCTGGGCATACAGCAGGGACGCGCTGCGGTCGTTCGGCATCAGCTTTTGCGCTTTTGCGAAATATTCGATCGCTTCGTCATCATTGCGCGTGGAGAGCTGCCCAGCCCTCAAATATCCGCGGGATGCGGCAGCCTGGTTGCCCATGCGCTCGGCCATTTCAGCTACGGCGATATGGCGCTCACGATTTTCGGAATCGAGCTGTGCAATGCGCACGAAGCAGGCCAGCGCGTCTTCTTCTTTGTCGCTCAGTTCATAGGCGATGGCAGCGGACGTGAATTGTTCGATGGCCTCTTCCGTGCGGTTTTGCTTTTGCAAAAGGAGGGCGTATCGCGCCACGCGTTCCGGAGGCTGCTGGTGATGCTTCAAAAAACGCGCGTACAGGGCCAGCGCCTTGGGCTCTTCCCGGGGAGCTGTAAAGCGGTCAAAGAGCATCCCATAGTAAATGGCCGCGCGGTCCGGGCGATTTTGCATGGTGTAAAGGTCGCCCAGCGACTGAATGGTTTCCATGTGATTCGGAACGGCCGACAGCACGGTTTGATAGGCGTCGATGGCCTCGTCAATGCTCCTCTTCTCGACGAAGCGCTTGGCCTTATCCAGTTGTTTGACAATGTCCACGCTCATGCGGGCTCGGACGGTTTTCCTGTGTGAATTTGCGACCGCGGACTCGCGAGTCGTCTTTTGCCAGGACAAAAATACTATATACCGCTGCGCCTTGGCCTGCCAAACCGATCGCGGCATTGCTGTTCAATTCGGCAATTCCGGGGTGGGGTTTCAGGGCCTCGCATCCGCGGCTTGGACGGCGTTGGGCCATCGACCGGCAATCGGGCTTCTCGGGAAGTGGGCGGTGGTCCTCAATCCTTGCGGGCTAGCAAATATCGCGCGCGCCCAAAGCAGCTGACAACCCGGCGCATGGCGCATCACGATAAGATGGCCTCCTTGAAGGTGCAACGGAAGAGTGGAATTATGCGTTTGAAAATCGGGTCCTCAGGATGGACAGTCCGGCAACGCAAAGCCATTTACATTTTCCCGTGCGGGCCAGCTTGTTTGGTCTAATCCCGCCAACGCGTCACGTGGAACAGATCGCAATAATCGTCGGTCCAGAAAATGGGACGAACCTCCGCCGGAAATGCCTCTGACTTTTTAGCCATCTCAACGCCCGAGAGTGAAGCGGGATCGTGTGAAAGCAAGATCCAGTCGGATTGCGAGAAAGGACCTCCGGGAAGGAGCGGATAAACGCGGACAGCGTGAAAGCCGAACTTCAGGCTAATTCCCGCGAGCACAGGCCGAAGATCAAGGTCATGGCTACTGATATGCACGGCGATCACCGACTCCGGACCACGAAGTTGCTTTTCGTAGACGGAGAAGGCCTCGCTCGTGAGGAGATGCATAGGGATGGCGCCGCTGGAAAATGCATCCAGGACTAAGACATCGAACCGCTGGAAGTCCCCGCGGCCGGCCTCGCGTTCCAGCGAAACTCGCGCATCGCCGAGGACCACTTCGATTCGTCCGGGGGAATTGCTCAAATAGGTGAAGTGCGGATGTTCACCGCTGGACCATTTGTAGACGTCGGGATTGATTTCATAAAAGCGAAACACATCGCCGGTTTGCGACAGCGCTTCAAGCGTGCCCACTCCCATCCCAACGAGTCCCACGCGCATGGGACGATGCGGCCAATTGCGAATGACGATGTTGGCTCCGCTGCCGGGCCCATAATATCCGGTCGCCAGGCGTGCGCGCTGCGGATCCTGATACTGGAATCCATGCAGGATGCTGCCGTAGCGCAAGGCAAGATAGTTTTCATCTTGAACGCTTATCACTGACAATACGCCATAGAAGTTTCGGGATTGCGCGATGACGTCGTAGAATGCCGCCTTTTGCGGGATCACTAGGCCCGCCGTGAGCAGCGCCAGCGCAATTCTGGCTGAGCTTCGCACTAGAAACGGCGCCGGAATTGCGGCCGGCGCACGACGCTCCCTGGCATAAAGAAAAATAGCAACGACGGCCAAAGCACCCGCCGCGTACCGGCCGGCTGACTGCGGAAGATGCGCTGCTGGTTTCCACACGACGCCGAGCACAATTGGCGCCAGGATCGCAACTCCCGCAAGAATCAGGAACGCCAACGAGGCTCGACCCTTGTACCACCAGGAGGAGCGTTCCCGTGCTGACACCGACAGCACGACTGCGATGCATCCAAGAATGCCCAATGGATATTCCCAGTAGCTGGGAAAAATCCGTGGAGCAATCAGGCTCACAACGATTCCCCCGACTGCGCCACCGATGCCAATGCAAAAATAAAAGTCCGTCAGCGATTCTTTGCTCGGGCGCGTGCGCGCCGCTTCCCCGTGACAAACCATGCACCCTGCGAAGAGCGCTGCGGAATAAGCGGAAAGCAGCATCAGATACGAAGGATTCGCGTTGGGGAGCGACACGACGATTGCGAATGCAACGGTTACCGCAAAGAGCGGGTAAAAGACTTCCCGCCGATACCATCGGTCGCTCTCAAAACACAGGATGAACGAAAGCAGGTAGAGACTCAGTTGTGAAACCCACAGAAACGGGCTCACCGTAATGTCCTGGCAGATCAAATTCGTCGTCGCCAATAAAAGAATGGATGCGCATGCCGCCTGGCTAATCCAGAGAAGTCGCGAGGGCCAATTGACATCGATTCCGTGAGTGTGGCGATGGGCGGCTGATTCTCGCTGTCGCGCAGCTGAGGCTGGTATGCAGGCCGTCTCGCGCGCAGTGAAATAGAAGCAGACCAAGAAGAAAGCGAAACCCGCGGTCCAAGCCCAGCCCTGTGTGTGCAGCCCCCAATTCGGTTCGATCAGCAGAGGATACGAAAGCAATCCCAGCAGCGATCCGGCGTTGGAGAGTGCGTAAAGGCGATACGGCGAACTCTTTGGCGCGACTAGGCCAAACCAATCCTGGAATAAAGGGCTCGTCGCCGAAAGCAAGAAAAAAGGCAGACCTATCGACCTGATAAGAAATTCGGCGATCACCCAAGTCGGGCTGGCTCCGAATGCCGGGCGCCAGTCCGCCCCTGGACTAATCGGCGTGGACCAGAAACGGCCCAGAACGAGGAGGAACAATGCAGATATACCCAGAAGCGCGCCGTGAATGAGAATCTGCCCGCGAAGAGGAACCCAGGTGGCAATTCCATGGGAATACCCGTATCCGGCTAGAAACAACAGTTGGAAAACAAGCACGCAGACAGTCCACACAGCAGGCGTTCCGCCAAATAAGGGAAGGATTTGCCTGCCAAGAAAAAGTTGGACTTGAAACAGTAGAAAAGCGCTAACAAAGATGGCAAGCCCGAAAGGAAGCTGGCGCGGCGCATAACCGGATGATGTGATCGCAGGTGGGCCGTGAGCTACGACAGTGTGTTCTTGCTGACTCATGAGGGGAATTTCGATAGTGTCGCTCATCGTGAATGGCAATAAGTGTAGGCGGGCTTAGGTGAAGGGCCTAGGAATACGGACAGGTCTGTGTTCAATGCACCATGCGCGGCATGCCGGTCCCATCCTTTGTCCTGCTTGTATCCTGTGAACGTGAATGACGCGGCTCTGTGACCATCGCAGAGATAAATCCGGATAAGCGCTGTAATCTATTGCTCACGCGTTTCGGAATTCGCGTCCCGACTTCCTGCCTGCGACTACTTGTGGCACACTGAATTGTTACCAAGGGGAACAAAAATCACGCTGGGCGGCAAGCCATTCCACTTGTGCCAGGAAATCGCTTCGGACAGGAGACTTTAACCGGTGTGAATCATCGCGCGCCGGCAGGCTAACTGATGGACCCACGTTTCGTCCGCAATTTTTGCATCATCGCGCACATTGATCACGGCAAGTCCACGCTGGCCGACCGCTTGCTTGAGCTTACCGGCGCGCTCAGCCAGCGCGAGATGAGCGCACAGGTACTTGACTCGATGGACCTCGAGCGCGAGCGCGGCATCACCATCAAGGCCAAGAGCATCCGCCTCCACTATTCTGCAAAGGATGGAAACGAATACCAGCTCAACCTGATCGACACGCCCGGCCACGTGGATTTTTCCTACGAAGTATCCCGCGCGCTTTCCGCATGCGAAGGCGCGCTGCTGGTGGTGGATGCGAGCCAGGGCGTCGAGGCCCAGACCGTCGCCAACACATTTCTCGCGGCGCGGCACAATCTGACGATCATTCCGGTCATCAACAAGATCGATCTCCCCGCCGCCCAGCCCGACCAGGCCAAGGAACAAATCGAAAATGTCCTGGCCATTCCGGCGTCGGATGCCTTGCTGATCAGCGCCAAAAGCGGCCTCGGCGTGGAATCCGTTTTGGAAGCGGTGGTGGCGCGAATTCCTCCCCCGACGGGCACATCGGAAGCGCCGCTCCAGGCGCTGATCTTCGACTCCTGGTTCGATCCCTTCCGCGGCGCGGTGGTTCTGGTGCGTGTCATGAACGGCCGCATTACGCGCCACATGAAAATACGCCTTTGCTTTAACGATCAGGTGTATGAAGTCGAAGCGCTGGGCGCGCTCACTCCTAAGCCCGTGGTTCTCGATGAACTCGCCGCCGGAGATGTTGGCTTTGTCGTCGCCAACATCAAGCAGGTGGCCGACGCGCGCGTGGGGGACACCGTCATCGACCCGGCGCGGCCCGCGCCGGCGCTGCCTGGATTTGAAGCGATCAAGCCGATGGTGTTCGCGGGCCTTTTCCCGGTGCTGGCGAGCGACTATGAAAATTTGCGCGACGCCCTCGGCAAATTGCAACTGAACGACGCGGCGTTCTTCTACGAGCCGGAAAACTCCGTGGCGCTCGGATTCGGATTTCGCTGCGGATTTCTGGGGCTGCTGCATTTGGAAATCGCCCAGGAGAGGCTCGAGCGCGAGTTCAACATCAATCTCATCACCACCGCGCCGAGCGTTCGCTACCGCATCACCACGAACGTGGGGGCCGTCATCGAGGTAGACAGCCCTACGAAATTTCCGCCCCCAAATGAAATGGCCAAGATCGAAGAGCCGGTCATCACCGCCATGATCATTACGGCGGAGGAATCAGTGGGCTCGATTCTGCAGCTTTGCGAGGAAAAACGCGGCGTGCAGAAAAATTTTGAATATCTCTCGCCGCAGCGCGTGATGCTGACGTACGAGCTGCCGCTCAACGAAATTGTGCTCGATTTCTACGACCGGCTGAAGAGCGCCTCGCGCGGCTACGCTTCGCTCGACTATCACCTGGCAGGCTACAAGGAGGCCGACCTCGTTAAGCTCGACGTCCTGGTCGGGGGCGAGCCGGTTGACGCGCTGGCGCTCGTCTGCCATCGCGAATTCTCCTACGAACGCGGGCGCGAACTCGTCACGCGTTTGCGCAAGCTGATCCCCCGGCAGATGTTCGAGGTGCCCATCCAGGCCGCCATCGGCAGCCGGGTGATCGCCCGCGAAACCGTCGCCGCGATCAGGAAGAACGTGCTCGCCAAGTGCTACGGCGGCGACATCACGCGCAAACGCAAATTGCTCGAGAAACAAAAAGAAGGGAAAAAACGGATGAAGCGAGTCGGCCGCGTGGACATTCCGCAGGAAGCCTTCCTCGCCGTACTGAAGGTTGCGAGCACTTCCGACGAATAGGCGCAGTAATGGTGAAGTGAGCGCTTACTATCGACGCCTGAAACTTGTATCTGCCTAGTTGCAAGGGTAGACTACATTCCTTAGGCCAATGAAACAATCTGTCAAACCAAAGAGATTTGTCACGGACCGCCGGGGCAAGAAGGTCGCCGTTGTGCTGGCTATAGAGGACTATAAGAAACTCCTGGCCGAAATCGAAGAGCTGGATGCGATTCGGGCATACGATGCAGCTAAGGCGTCCGGCGAGGAGCCAATTCCTTTCGAGAAAGCCACACAAGAAATTGAACGCTCGCGCAAGTGAACTATTCAGTCCTAATACTGCCGAGGGCTCAACGTGAGCTTTCATCTCTGCCCCAAGCTGCTTACGAAAAAGTGAAACTTGCAATTGGCCAGTTGACCGAGACTCCGCGACCTCAAGGTTGCCTCAAGCTCCGGGGACGCGAAGGCTGGAGAATTCGCGTCGGGGACTATCGCATCATATACGACGTCGAGGATGAGGAACGAACGGTCATCGTGCTTCAAATCGGGCATCGAAGAAACGTCTACCGATAGTGTTCAAGATACTCCGGACCGACCCACAGCACCGAAACTCAATCATTAGGCAAGTGCTTACGGCGCACCTCCGTGCCGAGTCGGCCGCGCGCGAGTTGCACATTCAATTCGGCACCGATCGACACCTGGTCCGCGGCGCTCACCACGTTTCCTGCGGCGTCCATGCAGATCGCATAGCCGCGCTGCAGAATGCGCAATGGGCTGCGCTCGTCGAGTTGCACCCGCAGCGTTTCCAGCCGCTGGATCTTGCCGACGAGCAACCGCTCCATGCGCATCCCCAGTTCCGCCGAGCGCTGCACGAGACGCAGACCCAGCGTTCGGATTCTCGCCCGCAGATCGAAAGAAGCTATGCGGGTAGCGGCAATCGTGTAGCGGTGGCGCAGCCGCTCGATGCGGCCCTGCAACGCCACTCCGAGCCGTGCGGTTATCTCGTCTGTCTGCTGTCGGTGACGGCGGAGCAAATCCTCGAGTCGGCGGAAACCCCTGTGAGTTGTTAACTCTTTTAGGCGATGGCGGTATTCGAGGAGCACGTAACGCATGCGCTGCGAAATCTTGTGTTCCAACTCTGAGAGATGCCGCTGAAATTCCTGGCGCGATTTCACAACGATTTCAGCAGCCGCGGAAGGCGTCGAAGCGCGCACGTCCGCCACAAAGTCCGCGATGGTGAAGTCGGTCTCGTGCCCCACCCCGCTCACAACTGGAATCGTGCACGCCGCGATTGCCCGAGCCACGGATTCCTCATTGAACGCCCAGAGATCCTCGATCGACCCGCCCCCTCGCGCAAGCAAGATGACGTCCACCGATTGTTTGCGGTTGAAATATTTCAGCGCTGCGGCGATCTCTTCCGCGGCTCCCTCTCCCTGCACGCGCACCGGATAAACAATCAGGTGCAGATTCGGAAACCGACGGCGCAAGATGCGAATAATGTCTCGCACGGCAGCGCCCCTCGGCGAGGTAACAACGCCGATGCGCCGCGGCAACATGGGAAGAGGTTTCTTGCGCGCCACGTCGAAAAGTCCTTC
>Ga0210401_10002545_pt1 | contig 20130 bp, 16 predicted proteins | sample IncBWH32MmetaG_FD_150866 | JGI IMG/M metagenome (GOLD analysis project Ga0210401, IMG submission 150866) | Forest soil microbial communities from Barre Woods Harvard Forest LTER site, Petersham, Massachusetts, United States - Inc-BW-H-32-M | ecosystem: Environmental > Terrestrial > Soil >... | reverse complement strand
GGAATCCGAGCTTGCCGGCGAACCCATCCAGCAAAAGTTGACCACGGCGCCTGGCAATGGCGCTGCGATCGGCGGCCTGAAAGTGGTGACCAAGAGCGGCTGGTTTGCCGCGCGTCCTTCTGGCACGGAAAACATCTATAAAATCTATGCCGAGAGTTTTCAAGACGAGGCGCATCTGGAGGCCATCGTCGGCGAAGCACAGCAAATCGTTAACAATGCTCTGCGCTAGCCGTAATCTCACGAGGTCGACGTTGGGTGTGAACAGCACAGCAGTGCACGCTTTCATCCTGGGCGACGCGCCGTTTGCGCCCCGAAGGATCTCAACCGCCCCGCCACGCGGTACTTGAAGAAGATTTGCCGTGCAAAAAGGCTCGACATCCCCACCGTCGCAGCCCTCGCGCCGGGCAATTGATTTACACCGGGGAGTTCTTATAAGGTGGTTTTCGCACTGAGCCGTTCTTTTCCACGGAGGGAAGGGTCTACGCATGAAGATACTGGCGATCGATGTTGGCGGTACGAACGTCAAGGTCCTTCTCAGCGGCGAATCGACACCGCGTAAATTCGCTTCTGGCCCGAAGATGACTGCCAAGAAAATGGTAGCGGGCATCAAGCAGATTACCAAGGACTGGAAGTACGATGTGGTCTCGATTGGCTATCCTGCTCCCGTCATGCACAATCGGCCGATTCTCGAGCCCTACAATATGGCGCATGGCTGGGTGAACTTCGACTACAAAAAGGCGTTTGGCAGGCCCGTGAAGATCGTGAACGACGCCGCCATGCAGGCTTTGGGCAGTTACAAAAAAGGCAGAATGCTTTTTCTGGGCTTGGGTACCGGCCTCGGCACCGCTCTGGTCGTCGACGGCATCGTCGAGCCCATGGAACTGGGCCACCTTCCGTACAAAAAGGCTACCTACGAAGACTACGTCGGCCTGCGCGGTTTGGAGAAGCGCGGCAAAAAGAAATGGCGCCGCGACGTCGCTGATGTTGTCGAGTGCATGTCGGCCGCACTGGAGCCCGACGATATCGTTCTGGGCGGTGGCAATTCCAAAAAGCTGAAAGAGCTTCCACCTCACTGTCGTTTGGGGGACAATTCCCATGCCTTTATCGGAGGATTCCGCCTCTGGGATGACCATAAGGACCGGCCCGCGGCAGCGCACAAATCCTCTCATCGTTAAACCCGCGAAGAGTTTCAAGGAGCACGATCATGGCACAAACGGCAAAGGCGACCTCAAAGTCTCCGGAAATGAAGCCACTCACTAAACGCAAAGCCTGGTCCGCATTGCAGGCCCACCATAAAACCGTTCAATCTGTGCACCTCCGGAAACTCTTTGCTGATAATCCCAGGCGCGCCGAAAAATTCTCGCTCGACGCCCTCGGCATTTACTGCGATTATTCCAAGAATCGCATCACCGACAAGACCGTTACGCTCTTGTTGCAACTCGCCAGGGAATCAGGGCTCCGGGAACGCATCGACGCCATGTTTCGCGGCGACAAAATCAACATTACCGAGAATCGCGCCGTACTCCACGTCGCCCTCCGCGCGCCCAAGGACCAATCGATCCTCGTCGACGGCAAAAACGTTGTTCCCGAGGTTCACGCCGTTCTCGATAAGATGACTGCCTTCGGCAACCGTGTTCGCAGCGGCGAGTGGAAGGGTCACACCGGCAAGCGCATCCGCAATGTCATCAACATCGGTATTGGCGGCTCCGACCTTGGCCCGGTGATGGCTTACGAAGCGCTGAAGTACTACAGCGAACGCAGCATGACCTTCCGCTTCGTCTCCAACGTGGATGGCAATGACTTCGCCGAAGCGGTCATCGACCTCGATCCCTCGGAAACCCTGTGCATCATTTCTTCCAAAACCTTCACCACGCTTGAAACCATGACCAATGCCCACACCGCCCGCGATTGGTCTCTCAAGGCTTTCGCCGGAGATCAAACCGCCGTCGCCAAGCATTTCGTCGCCGTCTCTACCAATGCCGCCGAAGTTTCCAAGTTCGGCATCGACACCGCCAATATGTTCGGTTTTTGGGATTGGGTCGGCGGCCGCTATTCCATGGACTCCGCTATCGGTCTCTCCACCATGTTGGCCATTGGTCCGGATAACTTTCGCTCCATGCTCAGCGGCTTCCACCAGATGGACGAGCATTTCCGCACCACGCCCTTTGAACGCAACCTCCCAGTGCTCCTCGGTCTCCTTACTATTTGGTATACCGACTTCTTCGACGCGCAAACCGTCGCTGTTTTGCCCTACGAGCAGTATCTAAAGCGTTTTCCCGCCTATCTCCAGCAGCTCACCATGGAAAGTAACGGCAAGCACGTCACGCTCGATGGCAAGCAGGTCGACTACGATACCGGTCCAATCTTTTGGGGCGAACCCGGCACCAACGGCCAGCATTCCTTCTACCAACTCATCCACCAGGGCACGCGCCTCATTCCCTGCGACTTCATCGCGTTTGCCAAAGCACTCAATCCCCTCGGCCGCCATCACGACATGCTCATCGCCAACGTCTGCGCGCAAGCCGAAGCCCTCGCGTTCGGCAAAACGCCCAAGGAGGTCAAGGCCGAAGGCACGCCCGATTGGCTTGTCCCGCATCGCGTATTTGAAGGTAACCGCCCATCCAACACCATGCTGCTCGATCGCCTCACGCCCGAGGCGCTTGGCAAACTCGTGGCCCTCTATGAGCACTCCGTCTTCACTCAAGGCACCGTCTGGAACATTGATTCTTTTGATCAATGGGGCGTGGAGCTTGGCAAAGTCCTCGCTCAGCGCATCATTCCAGAGCTCGAGAGCAAGACCGAGCCCAAGCTCAACCACGACAACTCAACCAACGCGCTGATCCGCCGTTACCGCAAGCTGAAAGCTTCCTGACCAGCGCTTTTCGCGGTCGTCTTAGCGGTTATAAAGTTCAATCAATAAAGGAGATCGTCATGCAACTCGGAATGATTGGCCTCGGCAGAATGGGGGCGAACATGGTGCGCCGTTTGATCAAGGGTGGCCACCAGTGCGTCGTTTTCGACAGGTCACAACAAGCGGTCAGCGAATTGGAACACGATAAGGCGGTCGGCTCTTCCTCTCTGCAGGACTTTGTAAAGAAGCTTCAGAAACCTCGCGCCATCTGGCTGATGGTTCCCGCGGCGGTCGTGGACCAGACCATCCACGATCTGCTGCCCTCGCTCGAAGCGGACGACATCTTGATTGATGGCGGAAATTCCTATTACGTCGACGACATTCGCCGCGCCAAGGAGCTCGCCGCCAAAAAAATTCACTACGTCGATGTCGGCACCAGCGGCGGTGTCTGGGGACTCGAGCGCGGCTATTGCATGATGATCGGCGGCGAAAAAGAGGTGGTCAAACATCTCGATCCCATTTTCGCCTGCCTCGCTCCCGGGATTGGCAATATCCCCCGCACCCCCGGCCGTGAAAAAATCGGTGGCACCTCGGAACAGGGCTACTTGCACTGCGGCCCCAATGGCGGCGGCCACTTCGTCAAGATGGTTCACAATGGCATCGAGTACGGCATCATGGCCGCCTACGCCGAAGGACTCGGCATCATTCGGGCCGCCAACGTCGGCAAGCAGGACCACGCCGTCGACGCCGAAACCACCCCCCTGCGCGACCCGGAGCATTATCAATACGACTTCGACCTGAAAGATGTCGCGGAAGTTTGGCGCCGCGGCAGCGTTATTGCCTCCTGGCTGCTCGATCTCACCGCCATCTCCCTGATCGACGATCCAACACTCTCGAAATTTGCCGGCCGCGTCTCCGACTCCGGCGAAGGTCGCTGGACCATCAAGGCGGCCATCGACGAGGCCCAGCCAGCTCACATCCTCACCGCCGCTCTGTACGAGCGCTTCAGCTCCCGTGGCGAGGCGGAATTTGCCGACAAGCTGCTCTCCGCGATGCGCTATCAATTCGGTGGGCACATGGAAAAGGCTGCCGGCAAGTAGCCGCGCAAGAAAGGGTTTTCATCATGAGCGCGATACATTCCGATGCCTTGGTTTTTTTTGGTGCAACCGGCGATTTGGCTTACAAGAAAATCTTCCCCTCGCTCCAATCCATGGTCAAGCGAGGGCATCTCGACGTCCCCATTATCGGCGTGGCCAAAGCGGGCTGGAATCTCGATCAGTTGAAAGCCCGTGCCAAGGACAGCCTGGAAAAACACGGCGGCCTCGACCCGGCTGCCTGGGAAAAACTCTCCGGCTTACTGCATTACGTCGACGGCAACTACAACAGCGATGCTACTTTCCAGAACCTGCGCAAGGAACTCGGCAACGCCCAGCACCCCGCGCACTATCTCGCCATTCCTCCCATGCTTTTCGGCGAAGTTGTCGAACAGCTCGTCAAATCGGGCTGCGCCGAAGGCTCCCGCGTCATCGTCGAAAAGCCCTTCGGCGATGACCTGGCCTCCGCCCAGGCGCTAAACAAGACTCTTCACAGCGCCTACGATGAGCAAGACATCTTCCGCATCGACCACTTCCTTGGCAAGCGCCCGGTCAACAATATCCTCATCTTCCGCTTCGCCAACACCTTCATGGAGCCGTTCTGGAATCGCAATTACGTCGAGAGCGTTCAAATCACTATGGCCGAGGATTTCGGCGTTCAGGGCCGCGGCTCTTTCTACGACCAGACCGGCACCATTCGTGACGTTATCCAGAACCATCTCTTCCAGATTCTCTGTAACCTCGCGATGGAGCCTCCCGTTTGCACCGACGCTGAAACGGTCCGCGACGAAAAGGTGAAAGTCCTCAAGGCCATCCCTTCATTGCGCGATACCGACGTTGTCCGCGGGCAGTTTCTCGGCTATCGTGCCGAACCCGGCGTGGCCAAGGACTCGAAAATGGAAACCTTCGCCGCTCTGCGCCTCGAAGTCGATTCCTGGCGCTGGCGCGGTGTTCCCTTCTTTTTGCGCGCCGGCAAGTCTCTGCCCGTCACCTGTACTGAAGTCCTCGCCAAGTTCAAGCTGCCTCCCACGGTAATTCGCGAAAGCAAGTTGACGCAAAATCATCTGCGCTTCCGCATCAGCCCCGACGTCGATATCGCCATGGGCATGACAGTTATGGCGCCCGGCGAAGAAATGGCTGGTGAATCCGCGGAAATGTTGGCGCACCATCAACCAGAAGCCACGGAAATTGATGCCTACGAGCGCGTACTGGGTGATGCTATGGCTGGCGACGCCGCCATCTTTGCGCGGCAAGATTATGTCGAGCAGGCGTGGCGCATCGTCGATCCAATCCTCAAACTAACTACCCCTGCTTACGAATACGAGCCGGACACCTGGGGACCGAACCAAGCTGCGCAAGTCGCCCCGCCGGGCGGCTGGGTGAACCCCGCGATCGCCAGTTCTGCTGCGGCGGCGAAGGCCGGCTCATTTAACTAGGTCGGGATGTTCCATCGGTATTGCGAGCGTGCTGCCGCCCACTAACTACCGGCGCCGCCAACTCTGCAAGGAAGGGAAGTGACTGCCATGAAGATCGAAGTCCTGCCTAATGCGGAAGTTGTCGCGCAAAAAGCTGCGGAATTCATCGCCGCTGAAGCGCGGACTGCCGTCGCTGCTCGCGGCCGCTTCGTCATCGCCGTCAGCGGTGGCCACACTCCCTGGGTCATGCTGCGCGACTTGGCCAGCGAAGACGTTCCATGGAAGCAAATGCACGTCGTTCAGGTAGACGAGCGTGTCGCACCACCCGGTGATCCCGATCGCAATCTCACGCACCTTCGCGAAACGCTTCTGCAGCACGCGCCGCTGCCCCCTGAAAACATTTATCCCATGCCCGTCGAGGCCACCGACTTGGAAGCGGCCGGCAAACAATATGCCGCGACTCTCGCAGAGTTGGCCGGCTCACCGCCAGTTCTCGATGTTGCTCATCTTGGCATGGGGCCTGATGGTCACACCGCTTCGCTCGTTCCCGGCGATCCAGTGCTGCGTGTGACGGATGCGGACGTGGCGATTACTGACGTCTACATGGGACGGCGCCGCATGACCCTCACCTACCCGATCCTCAACCGCTCGCGGCGCATTCTGTTTCTCGTCACTGGCAAAGAAAAGGCCGACATGCTCCCCAAATTGCTCGCCGCCGACCCCTCCATTCCTTCGGGGCACATTCGTCAGGACGACGCTGTCATTCTCGCAGACCGTGACGCGGCAGCGCGCGCAGCGGCTTCCTGACGCCACCTCAAAAATATTCTCAGAAAGGAGTTGCGAACATGCGCGTGGGAATTGCCACAGATCATGGCGGATTCGGGTTGAAGGAAGAGTTGCTGGGCCAACTCCACGCCGCTGGCCACGAAGTCGTCGATTTCGGCGCCAACTCTCTTTCCGAGGGAGACGACTATCCCGACTATGTTCTTCCCTTGGCTCGCGCCGTCGTTGCGGGCAAAGTGGAACGCGGCATCGCTATCTGCGGCAGTGGTGTAGGCGCTTCGGTGTGCGCCAACAAAGTGCCTGGCGTGCGCGCCGCTCTCATTCACGACCATTTTTCTGCCCAGCAAGGTGTGGAAGACGACCACATGAATATTCTTTGCATGGGTGGCCGCACGGTTGGGCCTTGCGTTGCCTGGGATCTCGTCCAGGCATTCTTGCAAGCGAAATACAGCCAGGAAGCGCGTCACCTGCGGCGTTTGGCCAAGGTCGTGTCCGCCGAATCGGAAGGTCGTGGCAATTTTCATGCGGCAAAATCCTCACGGCTCGTATAAGCTGCGGGTCGTTAATGCTTGAGCTTTCAGTGCTCGCAAAAGAGGTCGCCTGAAAATAACCATGAACGCCAACGCCGCTCGCTCCCTCGTTGCTGGTGACCTCCAGGCTATTTTTTGGCCGGGCTCCGGCATGTTGGGCGTTTCGCTTCAGCATCGCGGCGCTGAACTTCTTCGCCGCGTCGATGATCTGGAAACCGCCAGATCCAAGGGCAGCACCGCCGGCATCCCACTCCTCTATCCTTGGGCAAACCGCCTCGCCTCTTTAAACTATCGAGCCGCGGGCCGCGACGTTGTTCTCGATCCTTCCTCGCCCGTGTTGCACTTCGATGATCGCCGTCTTCCCATGCATGGTGTTCCCTGGGGTCAACTTGCTTGGGAAATTGTCACAGCAAAGCCAGACTCACTCCTGGCCCGCCTTGACTGGAACCGGCCCGACTTCCTCGCTATCTTTCCCTTTCCACACAAGCTTGAAATGGCTGCGACGCTCAATTCCAATGCCTTGACCCTACAGACCACCGTTTTTGCCAATTCCGGCTCTTCTGTCCCCATCAGTTTTGGTTTTCATCCTTACTTTGGGATTCCGCAGCTCCCACGCGCGCAATGGCGTCTCCAATTACCTCGCATCAACAAACTCCATCTCGATCAACGCGGTATCCCCAGTGGCACGCAGGAACCTTTCGGCCCGTTCGATTCTTTGCTGGGCGATAAAGGTTTTGACGATGGGTTCGCCTTGATTGGTGCGCACTCCTCCTTTTCGCTCTCCGGCGCCAGCGGCCACATTACGGTCACGTTTCTCGAAAACTTTCCCTATGCCCAGATTTTTGCTCCCAAGGACAAAGATTTCATCGCCCTGGAGCCGATGACGGCTCCCACCAGTGCGCTTACCTCTGGTCAGGGCTTGCAAGTTCTTGCGCCCGGCGGCCAATTTCGAGCTTCGTTCCGTGTCACCGTTCATTCCGGCGCGTGACGAAGCCAATTGGACAAGCCACCATGACCATCTACGACACTCGCGAAGGTGTTCGCCTGCACATGAATCAGCAGCGCGAAGGCCACTGGAACCGCTGGGGCCCGTTCCTGGCGGAGCGCGCCTGGGGCACCGTTCGTGAGGACTACAGCAAGAATGGCGATGCCTGGAGTTATTTCTCGCACGATCATGCCCGCTCGCGGGCCTACCGTTGGAATGAAGATGGCATTGCTGGTATTTGCGATCGTCACCAGTATCTCTGCTTCGCCCTCGCGCTCTGGAATACCCACGATCCCATTCTTAAAGAACGCATGTTCGGCCTCACCGCCCACGAAGGCAATCACGGCGAAGACGTGAAGGAGTATTACTTCTATCTCGACAACACTCCAACGCACTCCTACATGAAGTATCTCTACAAATATCCTCACGCGGCGTATCCCTACGAGCGGCTCCTGGAAGAAAACCGCCGGCGCGGCAAGAACGATATGGAATACGAGCTGGTAGATACCGGCATCTTTGATCACAGCCGTTATTTCGACGTCGTGGTCGAATATGCCAAGGTCGCCCCGGAAGACATTCTCATCCGTATCAGCGTCACCAATCGCGGCCCCGAAACCGCGCCCCTGCACATTCTGCCCACTTTGTGGTTTCGCAACACTTGGTCGTGGGGACGCGACGATCGGCGCCCATCTCTTTCCCGTTCAGCTACTCCCAGTTTCAAGGATCCGCAACTACGTTCCATTCTCGCCAAACATTGGCAACTCGGCGATTACATCCTCTATTGTTCCGGCGCCGCCGAGCTTATCTTCACAGAAAATGAAACGAATTTTGAGCGCCTATTCGGAAGTCCTTCGCGCACTCCGTATGTGAAGGATGCGTTTCATTCCTATCTGGTTGACGGCAAGCGACAGGCCATTAATCCTTCCGCAATCGGCAGCAAAGCAGCCGCACATTACCAGCTGGCGGTTCCACCCGGCCAAACCGTTTCGCTTCGTCTGCGACTCGCCGCTATGATGGACGAGCACCCCTGCGAAGCTCCGTTCGCCGATTTCGATGCCGTTTTCACCCTGCGTAAAGAGGAAGCCGACGAATTCTATGGCGTTGTCTTGCCATGCAAACTTTCCGACGACGCCAGACTCATCGCGCGCCAGGCGTTTGCCGGCTTGCTCTGGTCCAAGCAGTATTACCACTACGTGGTCTCAGATTGGCTGGACGGCGATCCCTCGCAGCCTGTTCCTCCTCCCGAACGGCTCGAAGGACGCAATAGCGACTGGCGTCATTTCTTTACCCGCGATGTTCTCTCCATGCCGGATAAATGGGAGTTTCCGTGGTTTGCTTCGTGGGACTTGGGGTTTCATTGCGTAGCGCTGGCGTACGTCGACCCCCACTTTGCCAAGGAACAGATCCTGCTTATGACGCGCGAGTGGTACATGCATCCGAACGGACAAATCCCCGCCTACGAATGGGATTTCGTCGATGTGAATCCTCCGGTGCTCCCTCTTGCTGCCGCCGCTGTCTTTCAAATTGAGCGCCAGGCCACCGGCGTCGCCGATTTCGCCTTCCTGGAGCGCGTCTTCCAGAAAATGCTTCTCAACTTCACCTGGTGGGTCAATCGCAAAGACGCTCTGGGCAAGAACATTTTCCAGGGCGGCTTCCTCGGCATGGACAATATCGGCGCATTCGACCGCGACAATTTGCCCCCCGGATATCTGCTGGGCCAGGCCGACGGCACCAGTTGGATGGCCGCTTTCGCGAAGAACATGCTTTCCATCGCTCTTACTCTCGCCGAACGCGATCCCGTCTATGAAGACCTGGCCAGCAAATTCTGGGAGCACTACATCTACATCGCCCACTCCATGAACAATCCTCAAGAGTCGCCCCGCTCTCTCTGGGACGAACAGGACGGCTTCTTCTACGATTACCTCTTCTCCAGTCTGAATGAACGGTTTCCCGTGCGCGCCCGCACCATGGTTGGATTTGTGCCTATGTTCGGTGGAACCGCCATCGCTGCCGATACGTTCGATCACTACCCCAATTTCCAGCGACGCCGCCAATGGTTCATTGAACACCGCCCCGATCTGGTCGCCAGCATTCAACCCGCCATCACTCCCGGCGCCAACAAAATGCTGCTCCTTGGGTTTGTTCGTGAAGACCAATTACGCAGCTTGCTTTCCTACATGCTGGATGAAAATGAATTTCTCTCGCCCTTTGGCGTGCGTGCTGTCTCCCGTCATCACCTTGCTCATCCGCTGGTCCTGCATCTCGCCGGCCAGGAGTATCGCCTGGATTACGAACCCGGCGAATCCACTACACCTCTTTTTGGCGGCAATTCCAACTGGCGCGGCCCAGTTTGGATGCCCGTCAATCAGCTGATACTCGTCGCGCTCCGCCAATATCATCGCTATTACGGCGACACGTTCAAAATCGAATATCCAACAGGCTCGGGCCAACTAAAGACGCTTGCCGAGGTCGCTCACGAGCTCGCTCAACGCCTGGCCCATATTTTTCTGCGGGATCAGAACGGCAATCGCGCTCTCTTTGGCTCCAACAAGCTCTTCAATGAAGATCCTCACTGGCGCGACTTGATTCCGTTCCACGAGTATTTCCACGGAGACACCGGCCGCGGCTGCGGTGCCAGCCATCAAACCGGCTGGACTGCTTTAATGGCCCAAATCCTGATTGATATGGGCGACCTTGCCGGCGGGAAGCCTTTGTTGGCGGTTGATGAATCCTTATGAGTCCCGGATGTAATGCAATGCCGGGTTTTAGGTGCTTCCTCTTCATGTCAGGGAGCGGCAATCTCCCGATTGGCGTCCACAATTTTCCTCTGCCATGTAGCGCTGGCTTTTATGCCAGCATTTGTGTTTTCCGTCGGTTTCACCCTGACTTCGCTCTTCTCCTCTTGCTTCGCGTAATGTCCCTGGTGAACAATGTCACTGCCAGTCGCCGTCGCTTGACTCTTCTCACGCCATTCCAGGAGCGCCTATGAAGTCGCGAATCTTCTTTCCGCGTTTGCTCTCATTGCTGTTCCTCGCTTCTGCTTCCGTCTTCGCGCAATCTTCGGACTGGCTCGGCGCTCTTCCTCAGCCTCACAACTACACTCTCAAGCGCGTCTCTAGTTTCGATCGCTCTGGCGGGAACGCTGATTTTCGCGCCATCCCGCCCGGCGAAACTCTCACCGTCCTGGATGAAGCGGGTCCCGGCACCATTACCCACATCTGGTTCACGCTCGCCGACGACGAATCCTATCACTTGAAGAAATTGGTATTCCGCATTTACTGGGACGGTGAAACTGCCCCCAGCGTCGAAACTCCCCTCGGCGATTTCTTCGGACTCGGCTTAGGCGACTATTTCCTATTTCAATCTGCACCACTCAGCGTCGGCCCCAACAAAGCCCTCAACTGCTTCTTCCCGATGCCGTTTCAGAAGCACGCCCGCATTACCGTTACCAACAACGGCAAAGAGCGCGTTGATGCCTTCTACTTCAACATCGACCTTCAGGCTTATTCCCAACCTCTTCCGTCGGACACGCTCTATTTCCATGCACAATATCGCCAGGCTTCCCCGAATCACGGCTGGACCACCCAGTGGCGCGACAACGGCGAGCCACTCGTCAACGACAAAAAGAATCTCCGCGGCGAAGACAACTACGTTTGGCTCGACGCTACCGGGCGTGGGCACTTTGTCGGTGTCACCATGTCCGTTCTGCAAAATCAGGATTTCTGGTGGGGAGAAGGCGACGACATGTTCTTCATCGACGGTGAAACCTCGCCTTCCATCACCGGCACCGGCTCAGAGGATTATTTCCTTGGCGCTTACGATTTCGGCGGCCACCCGTTTTCTTATCCATTCTACGGCGCGCCGGTTGTCGGCGAGGAACACGCCGGCGGCCGCAGTTCGGTCTACCGGTTCCACCTGGACTCGCCGATCCCTTTCACGAAGTCGCTGAGGGCCACAATCGAACACGGCCACGCCAACGTTCGTTCCGACAACTATTTTTCCGTCGCCTACTGGTATCAAACGGAACCGCACGCTGCGTTTCCCCAGCTGCCGTCGGTGGAAGATCGCCTGCCCAAGATTCACGCGGTCGGCGGTCCAGGAAACGCTCCCAACTAAGCCCGTCTTTTTTGTTTAATGTAGCGCTGGCTTTTATGCCGGCTCTTAGTTAGAAGCTGTTGCACAACCCCAATTCGCCTCAATAGAATCAGCGAGTTAGCTCTCCGGTAACTCGGGAGGACACGGCTCGAGCCGTGCCGCATGCGTTTGCCCTAGCGCCCGCCTTTAGGCGCTGAGGTTTCTGCCTGTCCTGCAACTCTGATCGCTGCTACTGCAGCGACGCCTCCACGTTCTTCCCATACTCTCTCGCCTTGGCCATCGCCGCCGCCTCGTCCACCGTCAGCACTTTGCCATCCTTCATCACGGTTTTTCCGCCAATCACGACCGTTTCCACCTCGCTCGCCTTCAACGCATATACAATTTGCGAATAGGCGTCGAACATCGGCACCGCGTTCGGCACATTCAGATTCAGCACCACGAAATCCGCCTTCTTCCCCACCTCCAGCGAACCAATTTCTTTCTCCATGTGCAGCGCGCGCGCTCCTTCAATCGTCGCCATTTCCAGCGCGCCCTTCGCCCCTAGCGCCCGTGGATCCACGCGGTACGTCTTCTGCAGTTTGGCCGCCAGGTCCATCTCCTCCATCATGTCCAAATCGTTGTTGCTTCCAGCCGGGCCATCGGTTCCCAGTCCCACGCGCATCCCCGCCGCGCGTTCATCCACCACCGGCGCAACTCCGCTCGCCAGCATCATGTTGCTCGACGGATTGTGCGCGCAGCCAACCTGCCGCTCCGCCAGAATCTTCATGTCCGTGTAGTCCACCCAGATGCAGTGCGCCGCCAGCACGTCCGGCCCCAGAAACTCGATCCGTTCCAGGTATTGCACCGGCGTCACGCCGTTTTTCTCGATGCTGTCTACCAATTCCTTCCGCATTTCCGCAACGTGGATCAGGATCGGCGCGTGATATTTCCTCGCCAGCGCCGCCGAATCCTGCAGCGTTTTTTCCGAACACGTGTAAATCGAGTGCGGCGCCACGGACGCATGAATCAGCGCATCACCCTGCCATTTCTTCAGGAACTTCTCGGTATACGCCGCCATCTCCGCTTGATTTTTGTTGTCCGGGGCAGGGAAGTCGATCCACGTTTCCCCAACAAATCCGCGCAGTCCCGCTGCCTTGGTTTCTTCCGCAACCGCGTCTTCGAAGTAGTACATGTCCGCAAACGTCGTCGTGCCACTTCGAATCATCTCTGCCAGCGCCAGCCGCGAGCCCCAGCGCACAAACTCTTCGTTCACATTCTTTGCTTCCGCCGGGAAAATGTATTTGCGTAGCCAGTCATCCAAGGTCACGTCATCCACCAACCCCCGCATCAACACCATCGGAATATGAGTGTGCGCGTTGATCAGCCCGGGCATGATCAGTTTGCCTTTTGCGTTGATGGTTTGCCCGGCCGCAAAACCTTTTCCATTCCGCGCGTAGAAGTCCGACGCCGGTCCCACAAAACTGATGCTGTCTCCACTTACACCAATTACTCCGTCTGCAATAACGTGCCGTGCCGGATCCATGGTCACAATGGTTGCGTTAGTGACGACGAGGTCGAAGCCGGCGGAAGCGACCTTTGCAGGCGCCTGAGCAAGCGCCATGGCTGCGCCCACCACAGCGAGACTAACTAGCAGAAACAGTTGTTTTAATGCTGAGCACATTTGCGTTGCCTCTTTTGAATGAAAGTCTGTGGCGCGCATGCTGCGACTACAAGTTGGAAGCATCGAACGGTTTCGGAAACAAATCCCGCATCCAGAAAATCTCACTCTTACCCTCTAGATTTGCTATTGCCACCGGTACATCACCGCAAAACTCCCAGATCAACTGCCGGCACGCTCCGCACGGTGGCGTCAATGTACTAGTGTCCGTTACCACGGCAATCGCATCGAAACGCCGCTCTCCTTCGCTGATCGCTTTGAAGATGGCCACTCGTTCCGCGCACACCGTCAGGCCGTAAGTCGCATTTTCCACGTTGCAGCCACCGTATATTTTCCCCTGAGCCGTCCGCAGTGCCGCTCCAACCTTGAAGTTCGAAAATCGCGCGTGCGCATTTTCCCTCGCCTGCGAAGCCGCTTTGATCAGTGCCTCAAATTCCGACACAATCCCCCCTGTGAAAGCCACGAAATTTACGGACTGCTGCAACAATCCTTTCCTCTGTCATTCCGAACGGAGTCCGCGGAGTGAGGAATCCCTCTTGTTTCAGCCGCGTTACAGCGCCGACGCTATGTCCAGAATCACCCCACGCAGCAGCGCAATGAATTGTCCCTTCACGCGTTCCGCCGTCTCCAGAACTTCCTTATGATCCAGCGGTTGATTCAGAATGCCCGAGGCCGCGTTCGTTACGCAAGAAATTCCCAACACGCGAAGCCCGGCGTGCCGCGCCGCAATCACCTCCGGAACTGTCGACATCCCCACCAGGTCCGCGCCAATCGTTCTCAGGTAACGAATCTCCGCCGGTGTTTCATAGCTTGGTCCGGCCAGCGCCGCATACACGCCTGCACCCAATTCAATTCCCAGCCGTCGTCCCTCGGCCAACGCCAGTTCGCGAAATGTTTTATCGTAAGCCGCACTCATATCCGGGAACCGTGGACCGAACTTCTCTTCATTCGCTCCCATCAGCGGATTTGCTCCCTGCAGATTGATGTGGTCGCTGATCACCACCAGTCGTCCTTGCGTGAACTCCTTTTTGATGCCGCCGGCAGCGTTCGTCAGGATCACCGCCTTCACTCCCATCCGCGCAAATACGCGCACGGGAAACGCCACATCTTGAACCGAGTATCCCTCATACAGATGCACTCGCCCTTGCATCCCAACGACCTCAATGCCTTCCACGATTCCAAGCACCAGTTGCCCGGCATGGCCAATTGCCGTGGACGTTGGGAATTTGGGGATTTTCGCGTAGGGAATGCGCGTTGCTGCGGCAAACTCGTTGGCAAACGCACCCAATCCCGATCCCAGAACCAATGCGATCTTCGGCCGCAGCTTCGTTTTCTTCAATACGTAGCGCGCGGCAGCGTCAGCTTGTGCAAACTCGGGGCTGTCAGAACTCATGTCAGGATACCCACAATGCAAGCGGACATCAGATTGGCCATCGTTCCCGCCAGCATTGCGCGGATGCCGAATCTCGCTAACTGGCCGCGCTGTTCGGGGGCCAGTGCTCCGATCCCGCCGATCTGGATTCCAATGGAACTGAAGTTTGCGAAGCCGCAAAGCGCAAAGGTGGCAATGGTAAACGATCTCGGGTCCAGCGACTCTTTCAGCTGCCCGAGTTTGGCGAACGCCACCACCTCATTGATGGTCATGCGCGTGCCCAGCAAGTTCCCGATTACACCCGCATCCTTCCACGGAATCCCGATCAACCACGCGATCGGAGAGAAGATCCATCCAAAAAACTGTTCCAGGCTGTTCGGGAACCACGGGAAATGATGAAGTGCCAGCCGGTTGTGCGCGCCTCCAATGAGGAAATCCACCAACGCCAGCAGCGCAATAAACGAAATCAGCATCGCGGCAACATTAATCGCCAATTGCAGCCCGTCCGACGTTCCACGCGAAATGGCGCCAAGGAAATTCGCTTCCTTTTCCATCTCTGGCATTTGCACGCGCCCCGCCGTCAATGGCTGTTCCGTCTCCGGCACCAGCATTTTCGCCATCAGCAAAGTTCCCGGCGCGGTCATGATCACCGCCGTCAGCAGATGTTTTGCCTCAACTCCCGACGCAATATACGCCGCCATGATTCCGCCGGACACATGTGCCATCCCGCAGGTCATCACGCACATCAATTCGGATTTTGTCAGCTTGTTCAGGAACGGCCGAATCGTCAGCGGCGCCTCCGTCTGTCCCATGAAGATACTTGCTGCGATATCCAGCGACTCCGCTCCACTCGCTCCCATCACCCGCGTCATCACCCACGCGAACGCGCGGATAAACAGCTGCATCACCCCGATGTGATAAAGAAACGCGAAAACCGCGGCGATAAAAATGATGGTGGGCAAGACTTGAAACGCGAAAATGAATCCGAACGACGAGCCGTGTATCCCCAATCCCCCAAAAACAAATTCGGAACCGGCAAACGCGAAACTCAGCAACTTGTTTACCGCATCCCCCAATTTCTGAAACAGGATGCGCCCCAACCCGAACTTCAGCACAAATATCCCGAAGGCAAGCTGCAGGCCCAATCCCCACAGGATTGTCTTCAGCTTGATCGCGTGTCGCGCCGTTGAGAAGAGGTACGCCAGCCCCAGCAAAACCGCCATGCCCAGCACACCCACAAATCTTCCCATTCTGTCTCCTTTAATTCCCCTCAGGGCAGTTTTGTCATTCCGAACGGAGTCTGCGGAGTGTGGAATCTCTCCTCGGTTTCGCCAAAGAGAAACTCGCCGTCCCAGCACACTCTCAAAGCCCTACTCGCCCAGAACCTGCCGAATCAACGGCCTGGCCGCAGGCGCCGCTTCCCCAAACACGAAACTCGCCGCGATCATTTTCTTGGCCTCCGTCAGCTTTGCCTCCGCATTGTAGTGAATGGTGACCAATCTTTCTCCCGAAGCCACGCGATCCCCGATGCGCCGGTGAAATTCCAGGCTCACTCCATGGTCTACAGGGTCTTCTTTTTTTTCGCGCCCGCCTCCCAGCATCGCCAACGCAATCCCAAAATCCTGGCAGCGTGTATCCACGATGTATCCCGGTGAAGCGGCCGTTACATCCACTCGCGAGCGCGCCTGCGGCAACAGCGAAGGATCATCCGTCACCCGTTCGTCGCCCCCTTGCAGCGCGATACACTCGCGGAATTTTTCGAGCGCTTGCCCTGAGGTAATCATCGCTTCCGCCAGCCGCCTCCCTTCGTTCACCGACGGAGTCCGCTCACCGAGATAGAACATCCACGCGGAAAGCTCCACGCTAAGTTGCCGCAAATCCTTGGGACCTTTGCCCTTCAAAATATCGATGGCTTCAATCACTTCGCTCGAATGCCCCGCCATTCTCCCCAGCGGCTGCCCCATGTCGGTCAGCAGCGCCACGCACTTTTTTCCCATGCGCCGTCCTGTTTCCACCATCGCCTTCGCCAGCCGCAACCCATCTTCTTCCTTCTGCATAAACGCGCCCGAACCCGTCTTCACATCCAGCACCAGCGCATCGATTCCCTCGGCGATTTTCTTGCTCATGATCGAAGCGCAGATCAAGCTCACGTTCTCTACCGTCGAAGTCGCATCCCTGAGCGCATAAATCTTCTTGTCGGCTGGCGCGATCTCCGCGGTTTGCCCAATCATCGCCATCCCGCACTCGTTCAGCACGTGACGAAATTCCTTCAGGTTCAGCGCGATCTTAAATCCGGGAATGGCCTCCAGTTTGTCCAGCGTGCCGCCCGTGTGCCCAAGCCCGCGTCCGCTGATCATCGGTACGGTTAAGCCGCCTGCAGCCACGATCGGCGCCAGCACCAGCGACGTATTGTCTCCGACTCCCCCCGTCGAATGCTTATCCACTTTTTTCCCGGCAATTTCGCTGAGGTCGACCATCTCACCCGAATACAGCATCGCTTCCGTCAGCGCCGCTGACTCCGTGCCATTCATTCCGCGCAGCCACACCGCCATCAGCCACGCCGACATCTGGTAGTCCGGTATGTCGCCCCGCGTGTATCCGCGAATCAGAAAATCGATCTCGTCGCGGGAGTGTTCCCCGGAGTCGCGTTTTTTTCGGATGAGGTCGACGGCGCGCATGCTGGGCAGATGAATGGCGAGCCTAACATCAGCGCCAACACGCGTCAACGCAACACGCCGCGCGGCGCCGCTGCCGGACTCCATCTTGCTGCCCGCGCGCCCCCGTGACTTGCTCCTTCTTCCTCATTGTTATATTTTGCGCATGCTGCTTAAGGAGCGCACATGACTAGAGTGCCCAGAGTCGCCGTGGTGGGCAGTGCCAACGTCGACCTCACCACCTTCAGCGACACATTTCCTCGTCCCGGTGAAACGCTTTTCGGTCAGCGCTTTGATCTTGGTTTCGGCGGCAAAGGAGCCAACCAGGCTGTCGCGGCGCGCATCTGCGGCGCGGAGGTGTTGATGGTCGCGAAGCTCGGTAATGACCTCTTCGGCGAAGCCACGGTCAGGAATTTCGCCTCGTTCGGCATTGACACCTCCCATGTGCGCATTGTCGATGGCGTCTCCAGCGGTGTCGCTCCCATCTTCGTCGAGCCCAATGGCCAGAATCGCATCCTGGTCGTCAAAGGCGCGAACGACACGCTCTCACCCGCTGACGTTGATGCCGCTTCCTCCGCGCTCCGGCACGTTGATACCATTGTTCTCCAGTTTGAAATCTCCATCGACACGGTCTACTACACGGTGCAATTCGCTCGTCAACATGGCATTCGCTGCATCGTCAATCCCGCCCCCGCACAGAAGGTCGATCTGCAGAAATTGTCGGCCGCCGATTACTTCATTCCCAACGAAACGGAGGCCGAAGTCATCACCGGACTCCCCGTCCACACCATTGAAGACGCCAAGAAGTGCGCCGGCGTTCTCATCCGGCAGGATTTTCGCCGCGTCGTCATCACACTCGGCGGCCGCGGTGCTCTCCTGGCTACTCCCCAGCACGCCGAATTGATCGAGCCCTTTGCGGTCAAGCCTGTTGACACCACCGGCGCGGGCGACGCTTTCATTGGTAGCTTCGCGGTTTTTCTCGGCGCTGGCTTGCCCGAAAAAGAAGCGCTCACGCGTGCCAGTCTCTACGCCGCTCTTTCCACCATGCGAGTGGGCACGCAGAAATCCCTTCCCACTCGCGCGGAATTCGAAGCCGAGTGGGCCACGCGCGGCAGAAACACCTAGCACTAGAATCACAGCTCCAGATTCACGCGCATGCGCCACCGAAGATTTTAAGGAGCCTAAATGTTCATTCTGCAAAGCTATCCGCTGGCCGTAATTTTTTGCGTCATCACCATGTTCTGCTGGGGATCCTGGGCCAACACACAAAAACTTGCGCGCAAAGGCTGGCGCTTCGAACTTTTCTATTGGGATTACACCATCGGTGTTCTTCTTCTCACATTGGTCCTGGGCCTCACCTTGGGCAGTTCCGGCCATAACGGCCGCTCTTTTCTGGCCGATCTTTCGCAGGCCTCGCACTCCAGCATTCTTTCCGCTCTTATCGGGGGCGCCATCTTCAACGCCGCCAACATCCTGCTTGTCGCTGCCATCGACATCGCTGGAATGTCCGTCGCGTTTCCCGTCGGCATTGGCCTCGCCCTGGTGCTCGGCGTAGTCGTCAACTATGTCGCCGATCCTCTGGGCAACGCGCCGTTGCTCTTCGGCGGCGTGGTTCTTGTCGTCCTGGCCATCATTCTCGACGCCATCGCCTACCGCAAGATTCCCGGCTCGGCTGCGGGTGTCAACACCAAGGGCCTGGTGCTCTCCGTTGCTTGCGGCATTCTGATGGGCTTTTTCTACCGCTTCGTTGCTGCTTCGATGTATCCCGATTTCACGCGTCCGGAACCAGGCAAACTCGGCCCCTACGCCGCGGTCTTCATCTTTGCCGTCGGCATTTTCCTCAGCAACTTCATCCTGAACACTTTCGTCATGAAAAAGCCGTTCGTCGGCCAGCCCGTCTCTTTCCCCGACTATTTCAAGGGCAGTTTCTCCACGCATCTGGTCGGCATTCTCGGCGGCATCATTTGGGGCGTCGGCATGAGCTTTAACATCATCGCCAGCGGCCGCGCCGGTTTCGCTATTTCTTACGGACTCGGCCAGGGCGCCACGATGATCGCTGCTTTCTGGGGCGTGTTCATCTGGAAGGAGTTTCGCGATGCGCCCGCCAGCGCTTCCAAGCTGATTGCGGCCATGTTTGGCTGCTTCCTCATTGGCCTTGCGCTCATCATCCTCGCTCGTATGAGTTGATGTCAGTGAAGCGCAACGCCGTCATGTGCCGCTCCCAAGCGCTGCTCGCGTCCGCCACTTTGGCCTTGACACTTCCGCGCGCGCGAAACTACGCTTCTCTTACTTTCCTTTGGGGGGTGCGTGCCTTTCACTAATTGCGGGTCTCACACCGTGCTCTTCGCCGCCCGGCTCACAACTTGCCTCGTACTGTTTCTTTCTGTGCTCCTGCCTTCCTCGCTCGCTGCTCCGCGCAAAATCATCATTGATACCGACCCAGGCACCGACGATGCCATGGCCATCATGCTGGCCCTCAACTCTCCCGAACTCGACGTCCGCGCTATCACCGTCGTTCCCGGAAACGTTACTGCCAGGCAAGGCCTCGATAACGCCCTCCGCATGCTTTCCCTCGCCAACCGCTGCGACATCCCTATTGCCGCTGGCGCTCAGCATCCCCTCTTTCAAAAGCTGATCACTGCCGAATTCTGGCATGGCAAGAACGGCCTCGCCAATATCGAACTCCCTGCCAGC
>Ga0210401_10002543_pt1 | contig 20145 bp, 8 predicted proteins | sample IncBWH32MmetaG_FD_150866 | JGI IMG/M metagenome (GOLD analysis project Ga0210401, IMG submission 150866) | Forest soil microbial communities from Barre Woods Harvard Forest LTER site, Petersham, Massachusetts, United States - Inc-BW-H-32-M | ecosystem: Environmental > Terrestrial > Soil >... | reverse complement strand
TGTTGACCGGCGTGAATTTTTCCGATTCCTTGGGGCTGGCATTTTGATTGTCAGCGTTTTGAAAGACGCGCGCGCCTTACAGGAGTCGGGTGCTGCTGGAGCGCAGGGCCCGTCACTCCCCAAGGAAATCGGCGCATGGCTGCACATTGGCGAAGACGGCGGCGTTACTGTGTACACCGGCAAGGTCGAGGTCGGGCAAAACATCCGAACGTCTCTTACCCAGGCCGTTGCCGAAGAGTTGCACGTCCCCGTGAGCGCAATCCAGTTGGTAATGGGCGATACCAAGCTCACTCCCTATGATCGGGGCACCTTCGGCAGTCGCACCACGCCGGAAATGAATTTGCAGTTGCGGAAGGTGGCATCTGCGGCTCGCGATACTCTGATTGCCTTGGCGGCAACACAATGGCAAGTTGATCGCAAGCGTCTTACCGCAGCCAACGGAAAAATTACTGATTCCGGGAGCAATCGCACGGCTGAATACGCCGTGCTGGTAAAGGGTAAGCAACTCACTGAGACTTTGCCGGTTGATGATCCGTTGATTCCCGCAGCGCAATGGACGGTAGCTGGTCAGCCGTTGCCCAAAGTCAACGGCCGCGATTTTGTCACCGGGAAGCATCGCTATCCATGCGACCAAAAACTGCCGGACATGCTTTATGGCAAAGTCCTGCGTCCAGCGTCTTTCGGCGCGACCCTTTCCTCGCTCAACACTGACGAAGCAGAGAAGATGCCCGGAGTGGTCGTCGTCCACGATGGGAATTTCGTTGGAGTCGCGGCGCCGAGTGCGGAGATTGCGTCTCGCGCCGTGGCCACAATTCGCGCCGAATGGAAATCCCAGCCGCAAATTTCGAATAAAGAACTGTTCGAATATCTGAAGAAGAATCCGTCCGAAGGAGGCGGGCCGCTGGATTCGCCATTCCACTACGAGACCGGCTCGATGGACAAAGCGTTGACGTCCGCCGACCTCCGTTTGCAGCAGACGTATACGGCCAACTACATTGCCCATTGCCCGCTCGAACCGCGGGCGGCGCTGGCGCAATGGTCGGGCGACGATTTGACCGTGTGGACTGGAACCCAGCGCCCCTTTGGTGTGCGCACCGAACTCGCCGCCGCATTCCGTATGCCGGAAGACAAGGTCCGGGTTCTGATGCCGGACACCGGCTCCGCTTATGGTGGCAAGCACACTGGCGACGCCGCTATTGAGGCTGCGCGACTGGCGCGTGCCGCGAAGCGCCCAGTAAAGATAATGTGGACCCGCGAAGAGGAGTTTACCTGGGCCTATTTCCGTCCCGCCGCAGTCATCGACATCAGCAGCGCCATGCGCAAGGATGGGAAAATTACCGGCTGGGAATTTCATAATTACAACTCCGGCGCGGCGGGCATCCCCACCTTTTACGACATCGAGAACCAGCGAATCGAATTTCATCCCGCGCGCACGCCCTTGCGGCAAGGCTCGTACCGCGCCCTCGCGGCTACGGTAAATCACTTCGCCCGCGAATCGTATATGGACGAACTGGCGCACCAGGTGAAGATGGATCCCCTGGAATTCCGCGTGAAGAATTTAAAGAACGACCGCCTGCGCGCGGTATTCGAAACCGCTGCGAAAAAATTTGGATGGGGACGGGCGAAAACCAGCGCGGGCCAGGGTTTCGGAATGGGCGGCGGCTTCGAGAAGGGAGGCAATGTCGCCACCTTTGCGGAAGTTGCCGTCGACCGAAAATCAGGCGAAGTCAAAGTGGTACGCCTGACCACAGCATTCGAATGCGGCGCCATTGTGAATCCCGACGGTTTGCGCAATCAACTCGAAGGCGCCAACATCATGGCCTTGGGCGGTGCGCTTTTTGAAGCCATCGAATTTGCCAACGGCCAGATCCTGAACGGGCGTTTTTCGGACTATCGTCTCCCGCGCTTCAGCGATGTCCCCGTGATCGAGACGGTGATGATTGACCGCAAAGATCTTCCATCGGCGGGCGCCGGTGAAAGTTCCCTGGTGGGCGTAGCTCCCGCAATCGGCAACGCCATTTTCGACGCGAGCGGCGTGCGCCTTCGCTCCCTGCCGTTGGTACCAAATGGCTTGACGGTGGCTTAACGCCAATGCCCTCAGAGGCGGTTGGAGAAGCCTCGCCCGGGACGCGACATCAGGAATTTCTTTCTACTTCAGTTTCACAAAAAGCAAAACAAAGATCGCCCACACTCCAACAGTCATGGGAAACTGGGCGGCCTGTGCTTCTCGCAATGCGCCTCCTCGCGGGAGCGCAAAAGAAAGGCAGAACATTGCCACAGCGGTGAGTATTCCCAGGATCAATTTGCTTTTTGGATTCATCGTCGTTTTTCCCTCGCCTTCTGGGTTCGCCCGCGTGCCGGTTCTGGTACGACAATCTGGTTGGGGCGGTAGCCGACATTCTACGCTGGAACCGGGTTGCGGTGCGATGTTTGATATCTTCCCTCGTTGATTTGTAAACAATTTCTTAACAATAAAGTGACAACCGCGCGGCATCCCAAGTGAGATCGGCGCTGTCCAACATTCTGTGAGCATTTTGCAATTCACAGAATGGAGAAATACCGTGTGGATGAGGTCGTGCGCTTTATGTAGAGCACTTCTGATGAAGCTCAATTTGGGCAAGTCCGTTCGCTGTCAGTGCGGGTGGGAGTGGTAGGGGCTGCACGCTTGAAGCCTGATGCCGAGCGATGTGATTGTGCAGAAACTAAGGAGATGGCTATGACGAAGCTGATTGAGTTCTACGTACCGAATAATTTCCGGCGAAAGGTGAAATGGGTTTCACCAAAACAACGAGGAAAGGTTATCGAGTTCGCTCCTGGGGGCTTACGTCATGGGCCTGCTCAACCCAACGCGTTGGCGGGAGATTTTCGTAGCAAGTCAGTGCTAGAGAGGTAGTACTTCGCTCGCGAAGGTTGCGCTCAGCGGAACGAAATTGATTCCGGAGAGCTCAAAGCTACCGAAAACGAAAATTAATTTCGGGCGGCGTCATCCAAACTTTAGTTTTGCTTACCCGCCGAAACGCTGCTGCATACATCGCACTGCTGCCCCACATGGCGCTACTGCCCCACATTGCCGAGGAGCCCCACATCGCAGACGAACCCCACATGGCGGAATCCGAATGAACAAATTGCGAAAATCCCCAGACCGCAGTGCTTCCCCACATGGCGGAATTGTTCCACACCGAGGATGGGTCCGGTGTCAGGAACACGTTGCCTGTACTCGGATCACAATTTGCGGTTGGAGACATCGCAGTCCCGTTGGCTACATCGCTGCTGGTAATCGCTGCTTCGACATCCACCTAGCCTGCGCCAACCGTGAACGCGTCGTACTGATCGGTGTAGGTTATTCCGGTGGTCGGATCGAAGACGCTGCTTTGCGTAGGCAAGGATTTCCATGCCGTCTTCATCAGGCGGGCTTTCACCTGATCGGGTGTGAGTTGAGGGCTCTTCTGAAGCAGATCAGCAACTACTCCGCTGACTACGCCTGCCGCCATGCTGGTTCCGCTGCGAGTGAAATATTTGGAAGAGGACACGCTGGATCCTCCGTTCATGTTCGCCAGCGGCAAGTCCGCGACGATCCCGTTCACCAGGGGCAGATCGCTCAGATTGGTGCCCAACAAATTGGTAAGGTTTAGAAAATCAAGCAATCCCGGGGCCTGGTTGTACTGCACCACGACGCTGGCATGCGATGCAGAAGACGCTTGCAGGTCGGGAGACAATTTCGAATTGTCGGCATGCGCGAGGGCGACCGTCAGGACCAAACAAATGACTAGAAACTTCTTCATGAAAATCGAATCCTCCAGCGGGCGTGCGAGGCCCAATTCATCGCCGGGGGAGTTCGCACCGGTGGAATCGCAGGCTCCGTGCCGAACCAGTCATCAATCATGCTATGTAGAATCAATTAGTTACGGAGGTGCCCTCGAAATCCACGCTGTCGGGGGAGTGACAATCTGTCCCGCCATGACCGGGTTACTCCAGGCACTTGGTTGAAGGAAGAAGCTCGGCATGGCTCGACATCGACGGGTGATTTGCAACGCTTTTTTGCACCGAAAATTCCTCCTCTCTTGACGGAGGATGTAAGATCAGTGGCATTTCCCATGACACACTGACCGCAAGCGAACAGACTTTGGTCTGAAGCGCTTCGCATGGAGTTCTCACTATTATCAGTTGTTCCGGAGGTATCACGCATGCCCAGGAACATTGTGGTTTGTTGCGATGGAACCGGGAACCAATACGGCGAGGCGAACTCGAATGTTGTAAAGCTGTATTGGACGCTGTCCTCCCAAGACAAGCAGGTCGCTTACTATCACCCCGGCGTCGGAACCATGGGGGCGAGAAACGCCCTTTCCGCGATCGGCAAATGGTGGACAACAGTAAGAGGCATGGCCTTCGGTTACGGCTTCTCTGACAACATCGCCGACGTTTATTCGTTCCTGATGAGAGAGTTTTGTCCCGGCGACAAGATCTTCATCTTCGGCTTCAGTCGGGGCGCCTACACTGCTCGTGCGGTTTGCGGACTCTTGCGCATGTTCGGGTTGCTGACGCCGGGTAATGAGGCGCTCATCCCGTACATCCTGCGCCTCTACAAAGGCAATGATCCGGGGAAGTTCGATACTGCCGATGGTTTTAGAACGACCTTCTGCGTTGACTGCAAGCCGTATTTTCTCGGGTTGTGGGATACCGTCAGCTCGGTGGGATGGATCCTCGATCCGGTGAGTGCGAAAACAGGACGCCTGCCTTATACCGCAACGTTGCCCGACATTCCTATCTTGCGGCACGCTGTCTCCATTGATGAGCGTCGCGCTTTTTTCCGCCAGAACCTGATCCATGAGCCGCTGCCGTCAACTCAGAATCTGAAGCAAGTCTGGTTCGCTGGGGTTCACTCGGATGTCGGCGGAAGTTACGCTGAAAGAGAAAGCGTTCTGTCGAAAATCACATTGCGCTGGATGTTGTGCGAAGCGCAATCCGCCGGACTGATGCTCGATTCCCAGAAAGTCACGGATATCCTGGGCGGCAAAATCCCTTACGCTCCGCCAGACCCGCTCGCTGAGCTGCACAAATCGTTGCACGGAATCTGGTGGCTCGGAGAAATCTGGCCGAAACATCATTTCTATTCTGTTTCGGTACCGGGGCAAGCGGCGCTTGAGTGGAAGAGCAATATCCGGTTTAACCTGGCACGCCCACGGACGATTCCCGAGGGTGCCCACATTCATCAGAGCGTCGTCGATCGGATGCGGGAGAAACCCGAATACCGCCCGAAGAACCTGCCTCGGCAGTATGCCGTAGAACAACAAACAGCCTGCGAGTTTGAGCCTCGGCCAGTGAAAGGACCAGGAGATGCCAAACCCGATGTGCGGGTGGCGTTCCTCAAGCGGCACCGCGTGATCGCGACGCTGGGAGCGCTCGCGGTGTTGTTGGCGTGCGTGTTGGCGGTTGTGGTTTTTGCCATACACAACAGTCTTCAAGCGCTAAGAATCGATCGGCCCCAGGACGTGGTCTGGCTGTCGCAGAACTGGACGGAAGATCAACGTCGTCGGTACTACCACACCGCACAGGGAAGCGAACTCCTACCCTACGCCTGGTTTCTTGCGCTGGAGCAACCGCGTTTCACCATCATCGGCGCACCTCTGTTCAAGGACGATCGCTATTTGCAGGGATTCGGATTCATCCCCGACCAAGCCTACGAGCAAAACCCCGACAGCCTGCCCGTCGGATTCGTGCGCGACGATCGTTTCGTTGATCCCTATACTGGGCAGAAGCAGGTTGTGCTTGGCATCACCTGCGCTGCCTGTCACACCGGCGAACTTTTCTATGGAGCAAAAGCGATCCGGATTGATGCCGGTCCATCCCTGATCGATCTGCAGAAATTTACCGAAGCGCTCGGTCTCGCCGTCACCTGGACTTACTACGATCCGCCGCGCTTCCACAGATTTGCGAAGCGCGTACTCGGTCCTAACCATTCGCATGCCGACCGCGCACGTCTGCGTCGTGAGCTCAAATACTATCTCGATAACAGTTTCACGGAGATCAAATCTACGTTCTTTCTCTTTCCTACTCCCGAGGGTTACGGCCGCACAGACGCGCTGGCTCGGATCGGCAACTTCGTTTTTGGAACCGAACTGAACAATAAGAAGAATCTGGTGGTCGGGAATGGGCCGGTGAATTACCCGCCCATCTGGGATGCTTCTTGGATGGATTGGGTGCAGTACAACGGTTCCATCCAACAGCCCATGGGCAGGAACGTTGGTGAGGCGCTTGGAGTGCGTTCGCGGATTAATTTGCTTGGCTATCCTGGGGCGCAGTTCCAGAACACGATTCACGTCGACAACCTGCACGAGATTGAGCTCTTGCTCGGCGGCGATGCGCCGGGCAAGGGTGTCTGGTCACCGAAATGGCCGGAAGACATACTGGGAAAGATTGATCGTGGAACAGCGGCCAAGGGCGAGAAACTCTACAACGAACTATGCCTGCACTGTCACCAGCCGCCAATGTACTCCGATGAGGGCCGTAAGCCAGAGCATTGGACGGACTACAAAGACAACGGCGGAAAACAGTTTTTCAAAGTCACCATGATTCCGCTCGACGAGATCGGAACCGACCCGAAGGAGGCGCAAAACTTCTATAACCGTAAAGCCAACAGCGGACCGCTGGGGCAGGGAATTGTATCGGCTGGCGAGGGGCTGACGTTCATCACGCAAAAGGTAATTCAGCAAGCCTATGCGCAGCTGAATCTTTCGCCGGATCAGCAGGAGGAATGGAACGGCTACCGGAAGAACGAACTGCGGGCGCCATTAGCGTACAAGGCGCGGCCACACAATGGGATCTGGGCCACACCTCCGTATCTTCACAATGGGTCAGTTCCCAACCTTTACGAGTTGCTGTCGCCGGTCTCTGAACGGTCCAAGGTTTTCTATCTGGGAAACAAACAGTTTGATCCGGTCAAGCTCGGTTTGGACGCCAGTCCGCTTGAGGGCGCTACGGAGTTTCGTGTCGATCTGGCCGGAAATTCCAATGCCGGGCACGAGTTCAATGACGGCCCCAAAGGCAACGGCGTGATCGGCCGCAAGCTTACGAAAGAAGAACGCATGCAGATTATCGAGTACTTGAAGACGCTGTAGGCCGGAGGTGTATTTATCGATGAGGAAACATTATCGTGGGGCTTGGGGTTGCGGTCGTCACTGCAGGGAGGCCGACCCGCTGCAACAGGCGTTGGAAACGCGGGTTGTCTCTCAACCCGTCCATGCCTGGATCTATATGGAGATAGATAAGCCAGTGGCACTGTTCTTGGTAAGATTGCTCCAAGGATTCAAGCGCGCGGTCGTTCTCTCCCAGGCCTAAATGGATTCCGGCGAAGAAGTAAGGTGCAACATACTTTTGCTCCGCAAGTTTTGTCAGATCATCGAGTATCTGAAGTGCTTCCTTGGTCCTACCAGCCACGCCGAAAGTGTGCGCCAGCGCCGCGCGCATTATGGGGCTGCCGCTTGACAGCTTCACCCCCTTCTCACCCTCAGCGATGGCCTGTTCGTAACACCCGGTTTTCCTGAGCAGGAGCCCGAGAATCCAGTAAGTGACGGGGTAGTTTGGATCCAATTCTACAGTTCGCCGGAGTTGTTCGATGGCTTCATCGTATCGGCGAGCGAAGTAGAAGCCCCATCCAACCGCGACGTTGATAATGAGCGACAAGGGATCGAGTTCGTGGCCATTCTTGATCCTGGCCCCGGCTTCTCCGTGCCGACCCATAGTCATCGCATACTCGGCGTACCAGTGGTTGGCAGTTGCGTAACTGGGACACAGTTGGAGGCTGCGCTTGAATTCCGTCTGAGCCTCCTCCCACCGCCAATCGTGAAGCCATAACAGAGCCGCCAAAGAGGCGTGGGCTTCGGCGAGATCCGGGTCGAGTTGCAGGGCGGTCTTCGCCGCTGCCTTGCCTTTAGGGAACGCTTCTTTCGGCGGCAGATAGCTGTTCCATCCCAGGAGCACGTAGGAATCAGCCAAACCGGTGTAGGCGAGGGCATAGCCGGGGTCTATCTCGACTGCCTCCCGAAAGTACTGGATCGCCTTGTAGAACCCTTCTTCGGTCCACCGGTTCCAGTGGTGACGACCCTTTAGGTAAAGCCTGTATGCCTCGGCGTTCTCCGTGTGGCGTTTTGTGAGTCGCTTTTTTTCTGATCGAGTCAGCTGTAACCGTAATTTTTCCGATATCTCGTTTGAAATTTCATCTTGGACCACAAAAATGTCGCCCGGCTTGCGATCATACTGCGAGCCCCATAGCTGAGAGCCTGTGGCTACATCGACTAACTCGGCCCCGATGCGCAATGAGCCTCCGCTTTGCATAATTCTTCCTGTGAGCACGGCGCGCACCCTAAGCTCGCGTCCGATGCCTTGCGCGTCAATTCCCCGGCCCCTATATCGAAATACTGTGCTTTGCGCCATCACTCTGAGCTTCGGGATCGTCGCCAGGATATTGATGAGGCTCCCCGTGATTCCATCACTGAGGTATTCGTGCTCGGGATCGCCGCTAGCATTTTCAAACGGTAACACCGCGAGCGAGTCAATGATCTTGGAGGGTCGGGGGGGCCGCGGGTAAGCTCCCTGTACGGAGGGCGTGCGTGGGCCTTTTGTGCCTGTCGAGGACAAACGACTTATGGCTGGTATCGGGATGGATTCTGTTTCTTTTTCTGCAACTCTCCGGCCCGATTCCGTGTCTCTCTTCAGACGTTGCAGCTCAACCCGAATGTCAGCTGCGTGCTGGTAACGCAGGTTCCTGTCCTTCTCTAACGCTTTGTGGATTACCTCTTGGAGCGCCAGTGGGATGTCAGGATTGACGCGAATGGGAGCCACCGGATGGCGATTGAGGATGGCTTCGGTGATGAGTCCCGAACTAGCTCCCTGAAAGGGCAGCCGTCCGGTCGCCATCTCGTAGAGAACGATACCGAAGGAGAACAGATCTGTGCGACCGTCCAACGCGCTAGCACGTACTTGCTCGGGAGACATGTAGGCCACAGTTCCCAGAGCGATCCCCGGGCTGGTTAGGTGATCTTCAGCGACATAGGACAGAGATTGTGTCGGCTGCGCCGCGATCTGGCTTGCGACGTTCTCCGGAAGGATACTCTTCGCCAGGCCAAAGTCGAGAATCTTGGCGTGCCCGCGCTTGGTGATGAAAACGTTGGCGGGTTTGATGTCGCGATGAATGATGCCTTCGCTGTGGGCAGCATCGAGAGCATCGGCCACCTCGATGGCAATGGCGACGATACGCTCGGTGTCCAGGGTACCCGCGGCTATCAGGTATTTCAGGGTTACGCCATCGAGGTACTCCATGGCAATGAATGCCTGACCCTCGTGTTTCCCAATCTCGTAGATGGTGCAGATGTTGGGATGGTTAAGCGCTGAGGCTCCACGCGCTTCGCGGCGAAAACGTTCCAGGGCGACAGGGTTCCGGGCCGCATTCTCAGGCAGGAACTTTAAAGCGACAAAGCGGCCAAGCTCGTTGTCCTCGGCTTTGTAGACCACTCCCATGCCGCCGCTACCTAGTTCCTCCAGGACGTGGTAACGCGAGATGGTTTGCCCGGTTACTGAGTGGGCTCGAAGCACACTCGATGCTACGACGGAGGGACTTCCGTGCATACTGGTAATAATGTCAGTCATTTTTCAGCCGTGATGCGTAAAAAGCCGCTCCAAAACGCCTTGGAGAGAGACTGTGGTCGAAATCGAAACGGCATCTGTGAGCAGCAGTGTGTCGCTGATTCATGCTTAACAACACACACGATCAGGGCTCGATTTCAAGGGACAATCAATGCGCTGAAATTACCAGATAATGAGGGTCAGTGTTATGTGGTGGCCCGCGCGGACCGGGCCCCGGTGTGGCGATCGGCGTTTGCGTAGTGGGAATTCTTTTCGGCGTACATGCGGCGGTCGGCTTCTGCTAACAAGTGTTCAGCGTTGCTGCCATCGGCGGGGTAGAAAGCCTGGCCGATGCTTACGGAAACCAGGCCTTCGCCGCAAACGACTTTTCCGACTTCTGCGATGATGGCTTCCAGACGCTGCGCCATTTCTGCTGCTGCCTCATGCGTGAGACCTGGCGCGACGATGACGAATTCGTCTCCACCCATTCTCGCCGCGTAATCGTATTCACGGCAGGAATCTTTCAGAGCGTCGGAGAACATCTGCAGCAGCTTGTTGCCCTGGAAGTGTCCAAAGCGGTCATTCACTTGTTTGAATCCGTTGAGATCGGAGACGAATACTGCCAGCGGCAGATTGGAGCGCTTGCACCGGGCGAGCTCGCGATCGAGGTGCAGGAAGAGCGAGCGCGCGTTGGGCAGACCGGTGAGGTAGTCGGTTGTGGCCGAGTCCTCGGCAATGCGATATTTCAAAGCATTTTCGATGGTGAAGCCGAGTTTCGAACTAATCGCGAGAAGAATTCGGAGATGGTCCTTGGTAAACGCGTCCTGAGAAGTGCGGTAGAGCGCCAGCACCGCAACCACGCCCGAAACCCCCTCGAGTGGCACGGCCAGTGCCGAGCGCAGGGTGCTGTACTTGGTGGGATCATTGAGATATCCGGGCTCAACCGATGGATTCCCATTCAGAATCGGCTTGCTGTTTTGCGCCACCCAACCGGACAGACCTTCTCCGAGCGGGATTCGCAAAGACGAGAACAAGCGAAAGTTGTCGCCGCTAACGTACTCGGGAACCAGCAGATTGTCCTGCTTGACGTAGACCGCCATGGAATCGTACGGTACCAGTCGCTTCAGCCGCACGGACAGCATCGAGAGGGTATCGTCGACGCTGAGCGAGTTGCCCAAATCGTGGCTCAGCTCGAAAAGCATTTGGGCTTCTTGGCGCGCCTCGGCAATGAAGGAAAGATAATCGCGCCGCTGTTCTGGTTGCTGGATCTGAGGGGTTTCGGATTCCGCGAAACCCGCGGCTGGGGCCGATCCACGTTCGACCTTGACGTCGGTCGATAGCTTGGTCAGAACTTTTTGAGGTTGCGCATGCGTGAGTTTTTCTAGCTCAACATAACGCCTCTGCAGGACTTCAACCACCCGCGGGTCAAAGCTCTTGCCAGCTTCGTCGACCACCCGTGCCATGGCCTCGTCCAAGGGCAACGCACGGCGGTATTGGCGATCTGTCGCGAGGGCATCGAGGCAATCGACCGCTGCGAGGATTCGTGCTCCCATCGGTATGGCTTCGGCCTTCAACCCGCTGGGATAACCGCTCCCGTCCCATTTCTCGTGATGGGCTCTGACGATGGGCACCACCGGATAAGGGAATTCCACTTGTTCGAGAATCTCCGCCCCGATAATGGGATGGATCTTCATCTTCTCAAATTCTTCGGGCGTGAGTTTCCCCGGCTTCGAAATAATATGTTCGGGAACCGCCAGTTTGCCGATGTCATGGAGAACCGAAGCGGCCTGCAAGGCCTCGGTTTCGTCGGCGCTTAATCCAAGATCTTTGGCGAGTTCCATGGCATAGATGCGAACCCTTTGCAGGTGATCGTGGGTGGTGTGATCCTTGGCTTCAATCGCCAATGCTAGAGATTCGATGGTGCGCAAGTGGAGGTTGGATACTTGCTCGGCGTGCCGCGTTTCATCTTCCAGTTTGCCCAGGTACAGCCGGTACGATCGATACATGAGATACACGGGAGGAAGAACCAGCAGCGAAGATTGCCATCCGATGTGCCGATTCAAGAAGCTGACCAAGCCGGCGATGGCTGCTCCCACCAGGTAATAGGGGAAAGACCAGAAATAGCATTCCGACCAGACCTTCAGAACTGGCTTGCCTTCCGTGAGCCGGATGATGGTCGCCATGGCAAGCGTGTTGAAGGCGAAATATGTGATTGCTACCAGCAGCAACGCGAGAGGCGCATTCCGATCCAGGCCGTGAGTTGTGACCAACTTGTATGCGCCGTACGATGCCGCGGTCCCAACTGGCAGTTGCGAAAGATTGAACACCACGTGGATTGCTTTAAGATTGCTGGACGACTTCCAATAAGATTGAACCAGGACTGCGGCAAACCCAATCATCAGGGTCTCGCCAAAACTCATCTCCAGCACGCCTAGCAAAATGAACAGGAAGTTCACGGACATGGTTCCGTTGATGCCGGGCAGCTTTATTTTCAGGGAGGAAGCCAGGAGTGCGACGGCAAGGTAACAGAGGAATTTAAGGGGGTCCGTCGAGTGCCAATGGGTGAAGGCAACCCAGAAACAGGCGAGCGCCGCAAGCGCCATGGCTGCGATAAACACTCCTGCGCCCAACTTACGAGGCAAACTCGGGGACATAGTAAGATTTTGGCTTACTGTGAGGGAAATGTCCGGCCAAAACGAGCTTGGCCGATTACCATCGTGTTCTGCTTAGGATTCAATCACTTACGAGCTATTTGGAGGACGGTTTCGAGGGGTGAGAAATAGGGTTCCACCCGATGGACGCCAGCCCGCACTCGACAGGCATCGGTGCTAGGCTAATTCCTGATTGTCCCTCTCTCCAGTGTTCGCGCGGGCCTGTCGCAGGAGCTTTGTGATCCTGCTTGTGGGGGTGGTTTTCTGCGTGCTTTCGCTGCCGGCGTCCGAAGGCGCTACGGCCAAGGCGAAGGCTGGAGATTTCTCGGTGCGATGGGATCCGCCGCGGCCAGTCAATGGATCCCCCGTTGTGTTTCGAGTGTCTCCGCCTGAGCGACTAAAGTCACTGTCGGGCAAATGGCTCGAGCATGAAGTGTTTTTTTCTTCCGATTCGCCGGGCAAAGTCTGGTACGGAATCGCGGGTGCGAGCCTCGAAACCCATACTGGAGATTTTCTGCTTGAGCTGAAGGGATCGACCTCCGACGGCAAAGAAGTCTCGTTTCAAAAGCGGGTCGCGGTTGGCAAAGGAAAGTATCACAGCATAGCGGCGAGTGTTGCCAAGAAATATACGGAACCCAATGCCGAGCAGATTCAGAAGATCGACCAGGATAAGACGCTCAAAGAGCACGCATTTGCAAAGCTGACGACCGAGCGTGAGTGGGCCGGCGATTTTCGCGCCCCGGTGAAAGCCCAGATCTCGGATGTGTTTGGAACCTCGCGCACCTTCAACGGGAAAGTACAGAGCGTGCACCAGGGGCTGGACTACGCCGTCCCCGAAGGCACGCCAGTTGCGGCGGTGAATAGCGGAACGGTTCTATTGGCGGCGCCATTGTTCTTCGAAGGCAACTGCGTGGTTCTCGATCATGGTCAGGGGTTGCTCACGCTCTATATGCATCTTTCGAAAATCGAAGTGAAAGAGGGGGAGCGCGTCACCGGCGGACAAAAAATCGGTTTGAGCGGAGGAACCGGACGCGCCACTGGACCTCACTTGCACGTTGCTGTGCGCTGGCAGGGGGTTTACTTGGACCCGGCGATTTTGCTAACTCTCCAACTGCCTGGAACTTCCAGCATGTGACTGTCCGGACGTAGCGCGCATGCTCGATGATGGGCGCAGCCCGTCCTTGAGGTCCAGATTGCGAATCAGGCGGTGCAGGTAATTGACGTGCACTCCCAGGAGCTGTGCCGCTTCGGTGTAATTGCCCTTGGTTTCTTTCAGCGCATTGAGGATCAGTTGTTTCTTCAATTCTCTTACCGCATTGTGATACTTGGCTCCTTCGGTGCTCGGAGTTAATCCTCTTTCCAGGATTGATTCCGGTAGATCCTCTGGTTGAATCACCTCTGATGAACTCAGCACCAGGGCACGCTCGATCGCGTTTTCCAGTTCGCGCACGTTCCCAGGCCAGTCATAATTCACCAGGCAGACCATCGCGTCGGGAGAAATCTTCTTGGCTCTGGTGTCGAATTTCTTGACGTACTTGGCGAGGAAATAGTTGGCCAGCATCGCTATATCTTCGCGCCTTTCGCGCAGCGGAGGCATGACCAGCGAGAGGACATTCAAGCGATAGAAGAGATCCTTGCGGAACGATCCAGCGTTCACCGCTTCTCCGAGATCCTTGTTGGTTGCGGCGATCAGGCGGATGTCCACGGAAATGGGACGAGTACCACCCACGCGCTCGAATTCGCGTTCCTGCAATACCCGCAGCAGCTTCACTTGCAGCGCGGATGCGAGTTCTCCGATTTCGTCCAGGAAAACCACTCCGCCGTTTGCGACTTCCAAACGGCCTTTTTTCTGTGCCACTGCTCCCGTAAACGCGCCTCTCTCGTGGCCGAATAGTTCGCTTTCCAGCAGACCTTCGGGAATGGCAGCGCAGTTGATGGCTACGAATGGCTTATTCGAACGCGGGCTATTGCGGTGGATAGCTCGGGCGGCCAATTCTTTTCCGGTCCCGCTTTCGCCTTGCAACAGTACGTTCGAGTCAGCGGGCGCGACTCGCGCCAGGAATTGATAAACCTCTTTCATCCGGGAGCTGTCGCCAATCAGATTGTGATCGAGACTGATTTCCGTGGAAAGCCGGAGGTTCTCGTGTTCCAGCCATTCGATTCGGCGTGCATTTTCCAACGCTACCGCGGAGGTACCTGCTATCGCTGCCACTAACTGGAGGTGATCTTCGTCGAAGCGGCTGGCTGGATCGCAGGTGTCCAGGTAAATGCAGCCTGTTACTTTCTGGAACATCGTCAGGGGCACGCACAGCAGCGAACGGACCTGGCAGTTCACCAGGCTCTCGACGTCAGCCAGATCGTTGGAGCCGGGGACGTCAGCTCCCAGAATCGCCAGTCCTTCTTTCATAACTTGACGGGAAATAGTGCGGCTGATCCGAAGTGGCAAGGCGGAGGTGGCGTTTCGGTGACGCGCGAAGGCGGATGCGAATGGTTCATCTCCCTGGCCGTCCAGCAGTATGGCGCCACGCTCGGCGGGCACTACGTCAAAAATCGAGGTAAGGATCTGCTCCTGCAATTCATCGAGACCGCGAATAGAATGGACGATGCGGCTGATCTTGAGCAATGCATTCAGATTTCGCGCCACTCGGGAGTTTGCTGGAAGCTCTTTAAGAATTCGCTCCGGTTGCAGGTAAAGCACGTCTTGGGGACGGAACTGAGCGGTCGCCTGAGTGAAGCTGTCTTCATATTCAACCCGGCCCGTGGTTGATTGCTCCTCGTCTTCGTGCAACCGCAGCACGAATACCGAATCTCCAACCGAGATCTGATCTCCGTCGCGCAGTCGCGCCTCTTTCACTGCGACTCCGTTTACCGATGTGCCATTGCGGCTATCGAGATCCCGTATCCGGTAACCGTCGCTGTCCCGGTTGAGCGCGCAATGGCGGCGCGACAGGGAAGGGTCGCTGATGGAAAGCAGATTGGACGGGTCGCGTCCAATGTGAATCTCGCCGCTCGGAAGCGCAAAAGTCGAATCCTTTAGCGGACCAGCAATGACTAAAAGCCTTGGGTTCACTGCCACTCCTCATTCCACGCAATCCTCTGTAACACATTTTCGACCGGATTCGCAAAACTATCTGCTCTCGTTACACTATCCGAACAGATAGCGGGGCTATCCGTTCGGATAGGCGCTTCGTAGCGTGAAGGTGATGAGTTCACCTTTCCGAAGCCAACCCAAGGCAGTTAAATCAGTGATTTGGGCGGGACGGCGGACCCGGGTACCGTGGCCGGAGCTGTGGTCCGATACGTGCATTAGCGAATGCAAGCCCTGACCTGGCGAAGCGATGGGGGAAGCGCTTTTGGCAGTCTTGCCGGGGAAAGGCCCGGATTGGGAGCCCGGAGACCCCCTCCTCAGGCTCCCGATTTTTTCTTGGATCCATTTGAATCTGGTCCGTCAGAATATGGACACCGTCTTCGTGGATGAAGCGCTCCAGGCGTATCGGGACAGGACTGGCGACATGCGTTCCTGGGATTCGCTCCCGGTCGCGGTTGCGAGTCAGATTCTGATCGATGCACAGCGGCTCAAGGGTTATCGACGGGGCAGATTCTCTCAGCCAGCAGCCACTGAGGGCATTGTCGACAGTTGAGAATCTGGTCGGACAACAGGAAGTCCGTCGCGAAAACTGACGGCGCGTCCAGAGATGGCTGGAACGCGCTCGCCTGGAACCAGGACGCCAACCAGGTTCAGGGGATCAGCCGCGGACAATGTAATGATTTCCCCGGACGGCGGCATCTTCCGCGTAGCCCGCAACGACTCAACCGCAACCGGCAAGGCGAATTGCTCGCCGAGGAATCCATCCACGAACCGGCCACCGCGAATTTCACCGCGATCTTCCAGCCGGCGAAACGCCATTTGCAATTCTCGCCACTTGGGCAGGTTGGTTTCTCTCGCCAGCACATCGCGGAAGACGATTCCGTAACGCTTGAGCAACATCCAGCAGGTGGCTTCGACTGTGCGGTTGCGCTCGACGGTTCCGTCGGTGTAAAGGAGTGCCCATCGTCCGGAGCTGTGCCGCGGACGGGCGGTGCGCCCGCTGCCTTGTCCCGCTCGCCGTTTCGGATCGATCAGGGAACGCAGGTTATCGAAACCATCCGCAGTGACCACGCCACCGGCCACCAGTTCCCACAAAGCCGTTTCCACCTCGGCCTTCAGTTTGTCCGTGCCTCGAACGATGTCCGCGAAAAATGAAGCTCCACGCTGGCGCAGAAAATCCAGCACCTGCCGCGCCCCTTCACTGAGACCCCGCGCTTCGGGTTCATGGGCAGCGGGATTATGTGGAGTCATCCAGTCCGCCTCTTCGCGCACGAAAAAAGTAATGGGAGCTACGCTGGTAGGAATCACTCGCCGCTTACCTGCGGCGGAATCTTCTAGTGTCGCGGGATGCGGAGACAGGCGTCCCCAGCCTACCGCGCCGGTCAGGCAAAGTTGGTCAAGCCACTGGGGATCGTAGTTCGCAATGCGCCTCGCGAGGATATGCCGCTCCCATGCATTCGCCGGAATTTCGAATCCCTGGAGCTGCCGCAATACTTCCAGCGTGGCCCGTTCGCCCTGGACCTGTGTTCCCGGCGCCACGTGTTGCCAGCGGAGCAGCCAGCGCATGAACTGCGCTGCGGAGATGGGCTCAATTTGCTTTCGGAGGGTCGCAACGGTGAGCCGATGGATTCGCGCTAGCAGGCGCCGCTCGCACCACTCAGTCTCGTGTGGCTCGGAAGCACTTGCCCGCGTGATGTGATCAGTGAACTTCCCTCGCAAAATCGCACCACTAGCTTCCATGCGTAGCAACGCCTGTTCGATTTCGGAGGAAGAAAGCCCGAGCATCGATCCCAATTGCTCCGCCGTGGTTGGCCCCAAATGAGTTATCCAGCCGGTAACCAATGCGAGCACGGCGTCGTCGCGAGAGGGAACTGCGCTCTCGATTTCAACAATCGCTCGGTCGAAAGTAGAACCAGGGAAGAGCAAGGAAAAAATCTTGGCCCGTTCTGCTGCGACCCAGTACTGTGTACCCTCGTTGAAAGCGTTGATTGCTCGGCCGTGTTCGAACAATTGCCGGAAATATTCTTGCCAGCGGTGATTCCCACCGCTCTGAACGTAGCCCCGGCCGTATTCGTCCGGGTGGACGAGGGTAATCTCGCCATCACCCACGGAGGAGCTTTGCTCCGCTGGACGGACGAGAGTGTCCGTCGCTACGTCGACTACGGGAAACGCGATCAGCGTGTGCAGGACGTCATGCAGTTCGTCTGCGTCGCGCACGTCTGGCCAAGCTTCTTCGCGAACCTGCGCAATCGCCGCAGGATCAAGCTTTCCGACTTCCTCGAGTACAGATTCCGGCAGGATCCTCCGCATCTCTACGGCACGAGCCCGCCTCTCTTCGAGAGGGGCGTCGTCGAGATAGGCATACGGATTCGCATTGAGGATCTCATGCGAGAACTGCGACGGCACCGGGGTGTCGACGGCGACGCAACGGATGCGGCCGTCAGCCATGCGGCTCAGCAAGCTCTTAAGCCCGTCCAGATCCATCGCCTCGGTCAACACGTCTTTCATCACTTCGTTCACCAGAGGATGGTTCGGAATCTGAATGTCTCCCGCAATATTTTCCTGGCATGCGGCGACGTCAGGGAAAACTGAGGCCAGGAGATCATCGGAACGCATGCGCTGAATTTGGGGCGGAACTTTCTTGCCGCCCTGAAAGCGCAGAAGAGCCAGTGCGCGGTTCGCGTCCCAGCGCCAGCGGGTGCCGAAGATAGGGGAAGCCAGCGCAGCTTGTTCAAGGATCGGCTGTACTGTGTCCGCATTCAGAAAATGAAAAACATCAGCCAAAGGGAAACTATGTTGCTCCGCCAGCGCGATGTTTAAACCGTTGTCAGTAGCCGCGGCTTGCAGCTCGAAATTAAAACTACGGCAGAATCGTTTTCGCAAAGCCAAGCCCCAGGCTTTGTTGATTCGTCCTCCGAAAGGTGCGTGGATCACCAGTTGCATCCCGCCGCCTTCATCGAAGAAACGTTCCGCGATGATTGTTTCCTGCGTGGGCACTGCTCCCAGCACCGCGCGTCCCTGCAAAATATACTCGATCATTTGCTCAGCGCCAGAATCGTCCAGACCGCATTCTTCTCTCAACCAAGTCACAGTGGCCGCAACTTCCGGCTGGCTGAAAGAAACCCCGATCGGCGAGGTGTTCGGCAGACGGTCGCTGATCTGTTGCCGCAGATCGGCAACATGCAAAGAGAGCTCTTCGGTTCGCGACGGAGCCTCGCCGCGCCAGAAGGGAACGCTCGGTGGCGCCCCGTGAGCGTCTTCCACCAGCACGCGCCCCGACTTGCCTTCGACCCGGCGAATCCGCCAGGAAGTGTTGCCCAGCAGCATGATGTCGCCCGCGTTGCTCTCTACCGCAAAGTCTTCGTCGAGCGTGCCCACGACGATTCCCTCGGGCTCGGCAACCACGGTAAACAACGCGGTCTCGGGAATTGCGCCGCCGCTGGTGATGGCCGCCAGCCGTGCGCCGCGCCGCGCCCGCAATTTGCGATTGATGCGATCGTGATGGATGTAAGCGCCGTAGCGTCCCCGCCGCGACGCAATGCCCTCGGAGAGCATTTCGAGAACTGCTTCGTAAGTTTCGCGCGAAAGATTGCGATACGGGTAGGCCCGACGGATCAGGGTGAACAGTTCGTCTTCATCCCAGCCAGAATCGTGTGGCGCGGCTACTCCGGTCCGCGTGTCGGCGGGTTCTAACGATTGTGCTTCAGGAGCGACATTTTCTTCACCGTTAGACTCGGGCAAGAGTGTCCCCGCCACACCACCATCGCCCCCTGCACAAATCGCCACGATCTGCTGGGCCAAGATGTCCAACGGCGAATCCGGAATCATGATGCGATCGAGGTCGCCGCTTCGGATGGCGCGCACTAGGGCTGCGCATTCCTGAAGTTCATCACGCGTGGTTACGAAAAAGCGTCCCTTGGGGACCGCGCCACGCCAGTGACCGGAGCGGCCGACACGTTGCAGAGCCACTGCGATCGCTCGCGGGGAACTGATCTGCACCACCAGGTCCACCGTGCCGACATCGATTCCTAACTCTAGGGAGGCCGTCGCGACCAATACTTTGACTTCGCCGTCTTTGAGCTTCTTCTCGGCAGCCAAGCGCAATTTGCGGGAGAGGCTGCCGTGATGGGCTGCAACGTGGTCCGCTCCGAGTTTTTCCGCAAGGTGGTGCGAGATTCGCTCCGAGAGCCGCCGAGTGTTCACAAAAACTAGAGTAGAGCGATGCTGTTCGACCAGTTCCACGAGGCGGTTGTAAATCTCGTCCCACATTTCGTTGGTGGCGATAGGACCGAGTTGGCTGGCGAGAACTTCGATCGCGAGATCGAGCTTGCGCTTATGGCCGACGTTGACGATGACCGGGTCTGGGCGCCCGCTACCCGTGAGGAAATGAGCTACGTCTTCAATTGGCTTCTGCGTAGCAGATAAGCCAATGCGCACCGGCGGACGATGGGTCCACGCTTCCAACCGCTCCAGCGAAAGAGTCAGATGAGCGCCGCGCTTGTCATCGGCGACGGCGTGAATTTCATCGACGATTACGGTCTCAACATCTCGCAGAATCGCGCGGCTCTTTTCCGCAGTCAGTAGGATATACAGCGACTCCGGCGTGGTTACCAGAATGTGTGGAGGGCGTTTCAGCATCGCCCGCCGCTCATGCATGAGCGTGTCGCCAGTGCGGACTGCGGTCCGAATCTGCGGCATCAGGAACCCGCGCTCACCCGCCATCTGCAAAATCTCGCCGAGCGGGACTTCGAGGTTCTTCTGAATGTCGTTGCCCAGAGCCTTCAGCGG
>Ga0210401_10002536_pt1 | contig 20197 bp, 15 predicted proteins | sample IncBWH32MmetaG_FD_150866 | JGI IMG/M metagenome (GOLD analysis project Ga0210401, IMG submission 150866) | Forest soil microbial communities from Barre Woods Harvard Forest LTER site, Petersham, Massachusetts, United States - Inc-BW-H-32-M | ecosystem: Environmental > Terrestrial > Soil >... | reverse complement strand
AGAATGCGGCAACTTGAGACTAGCGATTGCCGATCGCACCGACTCCGCAACTCGTTTGGCCCCGGCGGCTGCAGTTTCCGGAAGAATCACGGCGAACTCCTCACCCCCATACCGCGCAGCCAAGTCAATCTTCCGCTTGGCGAACCGCGTCAGTTCCGATCCCACCAACGCAAGACACTCATCGCCGCGCTGGTGTCCCTGGGAATCGTTTAGGGCCTTAAAGTGATCGATATCGAGGATTAAGAGCGAAACTGCGGAAGCCGTTCTCTTCAGGCGTGAACATTCCCTCTCGAGTGTTTGGTCAAACACGCGCCTATTCGCCAGCCCGGTCAGCGAATCGATGGACGAGAGCCGAACCAGATCCTCATTGACGCGCCGGAGGTCCACTGTCTTTTCATCCACCAGCCTCTGGAGTTCTTGCTCCCGTCGTTGCGCGCCCAGCATCCGCAATCGAAGCACACCCAAACCTACCGACACGGGAATCAGCGCGGATATGCCGACAAACCACCATGTCAAATACCACGGAGTCAGAATTCTAAATGGAAACTCGGCACTGTGACCACTCCACACTCCATCGCTGTCTCGGGCTTCTATCTCCAGCCGATATGCTCCCGGGGCCAGTGCTGCAAATTGCAGTTCTCTTTGAGCCGTCTCGGTCCAAGTTGAATTCGCGCCCCCCAGCCGATAGCGGAAAACAGTCCCGCTCTCACGGGGAGCATTCGGCGCGGAGTATCTTGCAATTAGGGAGCCTGAATGCATGCCGAAGGATGGGTTGCGCTGGCCGGAAACATCCGTCAATCCAACGACAATTTTCGTGAAGACTACCTCGGGGGCCGCCTCGGGCGCGAGGTGCGGACGAGGCTTGAAACGAGAGAGTCCACCGCTTGTTCCGATCCAGACTGTGCCATCAGCCTCCGCGGCGAACGCGTTCAGGTTGCAATCGTCCCACGCCAACCCGTCCCTCGTATCAAAGTGGCTCCAGCGGGAGCCATCCCATGTGTCAACGCCACGCTCGGTCCCTGCCCAGAGTCGGCCCGACGCATCGAATTCCAGAAAATACACGAGTCCGTCGGTGCCACGTCTCTGGACGCCTTTCTCGATATCTATACCGCCAGGCCGCGGATGGATGCGGTCGATCCCGCCCCCGTAGCGATAACCAATCCAAATAGTGCCATCCACACCGGCGCCCAACGAGAGTACTTCCTGATTGCTTAGGCCATCGGCGCGTGTCCAATTTCTCCAGCGCCCGGCCGAGTAACCGAAAAGCCCTCCTGCGCCGCCAGCCCAGATCGTGCCATCTGCTCCGTCGGCAATTGCCCAAAAGCGCGTGGACGGCAGTTCTGTGACTCGCGAAAACTTACGGTACGGAGCGGTTGCCATAAACAGGCCAACTTCTGTGGCGGCCCAGAGCCTTTGTTCGCGATCGAAACGCACGGTGTACGCTGCGGCGCCCGCAAGACCTTGGTCCTGACCAAACCACTGCACGCTGCCGTTTACCGTATGAATACGGGCGACTCCACGCGTTTCAGTGCCGACCCATAAATCCCCGTCGGGAGTCATTTGAAGACTGTGTACCGGGAAACCAAACAGGCCCACAACGTTCTTCCACTTGATGCCGAATTGTTGGCGCGTCCCACGAATCAGTCCTCCTTCTGTAGCGACCCAGAGCGACCCGTCAGGCTGCGGCAGGATTTCGTATACGATATCGCTCGCCAGCTCGCTTGCGGACGAGTAGCTCTCCCATTCCCTGTACCCTCGCCACTCAGTGAGTCCCCGGCCCGCCGACCCGATCCATAGAGAGTGCTGCCGGTCCTCGAAGGCTGAGTAGACCGCTCCGTGAAGGCCGACGGATCGGTCGATCTTCTGCCAACCTTTCTCATCCCGGATCAGTAACCCGTCGGGTGACGGAACCAGAGGCCGCCCATCGGCATCGGTTGCGACAAGCCCCATCTCGCTCCCTGGAACAGGCGCGTCTGGCCTTCGAAATTCAGCTTCGCCAACCGGCAGCATAAAGACGCCTGCATTCTTCGCTCGCACCCAAAGATTGCCTTCATGGTCTTTCTGAATCGCCAGCCACGCGCGATCCGGAAGCCCGCTGTCTCGGCCGAAAACCGTCGTCCTATTCGGATCTACGCGGCACAGTTCCTCTCCGCATCCGTACCACAGGGTGTCGCCATCCACCAAAACGCCGTAGGCATCCGGCCCGGATGTTCCGGGCGGTTGGGCAAACTTCCGATGCGCAAACGCATTCTGTCCGGACTCGGAATAGAGCTCCTCAAGGCCGGAATCCGTGCCAATGAACGTGTGCCCTTTGCCATCGGATTGGATACCTTGCGCCCAGCTCACTGTTTTGAAATCGACTGGAACCTTTTGAAAGCGCCTGCCCGACAATTGGTAAAGGCCGAAGTCGCCTCCAACCAAGAGAGACCCATCTGGTGCGTCGCCAAACGCGGCACCCGAGGTGGAGGGAATCCCCTGCTCCGGGCCAAATGCTTCGAATCCCTCTCCGTCGTACCGGTAGATGCCGTTTTCAGTGCTTACCCAAATGAAGCCCACGCGATCTTGGTAGATGTTTCGGATCGCGAGGTTGTTAAGGCCTTCTGTGACTCCGAAATTACGGAAATTGTATTCCTGAGCGCACAACAGCCCGGGCGTCAGCACGAGGAGGGTGAATACAGCAGCACTTCTGAGCGACGTGCGCAGCAGCGACCTGAGCGCGGATATAGCGCGGACTTCTAATGCTCGCCGCTCGATGGAAAATTCTTTCATCTACATACCACGCTGTTATTTACAGTGTCCGGCCGATTGGCTGTAAGCGACGGCACATGAGCCAACTCTGTGTCGCGTTGAGCACCGTCCAGGTATCTCGCACAAGGGTATCGATGCCACAGGCCAGCGGAATTCGATTTGTAACTTGCCGAACGACCTGAAGAATCTTGAGTCGCGGTCAACTCCCGACAAATGCTCTCAGTTTGCGGTGATGCTAACGACCTGCCACATCGGATAAAAAATCAGTCCGTTCCAAATTCCGCCATTGGTTGCGCACGCGTGCACGAAGTCTGTGTAGCTCGTTCCCGATGGAAGAGCGATCGCGAAGGTGCCTGAGATAAGCGTTACGACTGTAATTTGCTGCTGGCTCACAGGTGATTTCTCCGAGTAGCGGGCTTATCGGGATCTTCGACCGTCAGTCGCGATGGAATTAATGGTGCAGTTGTCGTTCTTGCTTTGAGCAGCCTTCAAGAATAGACTCGCGCCAACCGGAGGCTTAGGATCAGCTCCGGAGGGCAATTTTCGTTCAGCTCAGCGGCTGTAGAAAAGGAGCGGTACAAATGAACTATTCGCGGCGCGACTTCGGTAAGTTTGCATTAGGCGGTATCTCCGTGGCATCGGCGATTCTTGCCGACCCTCGGCGATTTTTCGCAGCACCACAGGCCAAACCTAATTCCTACATCAACGGCGTGCAGATCGGCGTCATCTCGTATAGCTACCGCAGCATGCCTGACCAGAGTGCCGAAGCGATGCTCGGCTACATGACGACCGACGGTATCAGCGCGTGCGAGTTAGAGACCCCGGTTTGGCCCTATGCATACAAGAGGATGGGGTTTACCCCTCCCGCTCGCGGCGGCTTCCCGGGCGGAGGTGCAGGGCGCGGCGGAGCCGGTAGACAGGCTGCGCCTGAACCGGGGCCAGCTGTCGCCGGGCAGCCGTCATGGAAAGGTCAGGCGTGCCCGGCGGGTCGTGGTGGCGGTGGTGGTGCAGCTCCTGGCGGTCGTGCGCCATTGACGCCTGAGCAGCAAGCTGCGCAAGACGAGTTGCACAAGTTCCAACTCGGCGTTTCGTTGGACATCTTCAAGGATCTAAAAAAGATGTACAACGACGCGGGCGTTTCCATCTACGCCGTGAAGATTCTAGATGTCAACGCGGACGACGGAATGCTCGACAAGCTGTTCCAGATTGGCAAGACGCTCGGCGCGACCCACCTCACCGCCGAATTGCCGGCGCACAGCGATACTTCCACTGCAACTCTTAAGAAGGTAGGCGATGCGGCGCTGCGCAATGGCATGCACGCGGCATATCACACTCACCTACAGGGCCGTATCGACGCTTTCGACGAGGCTTTCGCCGCGTCGGAAGGAAACTGGGCGAACGTCGACTTTGGACACTACGTGGCAGCCGGAGAAATCGGCGGCACGCCGATGGATTTTCTCAATAAGTTCCATTCTCGGACTGGCAGCTTCCACCTGAAAGATCGCACGAAGCCAGAGCACTGCGAGTTGAACCTGGCGTGGGGACAGGGGGAGACGCCGATCAACGAGATTCTGAGGCTTGTGCAGAAAAACAAGTGGCCTATCCCGGCTACCATCGAACAAGAGTACGCGATCCCGGCGGACTCGGACGCGGTGAAGGAAGTAGCGAAGTGCCTCGCCTATTGCCGCATGGCGCTGACGACGTAACACTACGAACGCAACCAATGCCAGCTGGACCGTAGGCGCAATCGTCCGTCGCCGGTCCAGCCGCCGTGTCCTGCGATTTATTTCTATAATCGCTGTGCCGCGATTTTGCGATTATCCTGGGCTGGTCAGTTTCCGATAGGCCCGTCTATCGAGAGGGGTCTCGGAAGGCTCTAGGAATGTGTCGGGCGCTTACCAACCCATTTGACGCATTCGTTCCAGGATGAGCTCGCTGTAGTGATTCATTTGATCCGGCCGTCGTTTCAGTGGCAACGGCAGTATTGCAGCCAGTCGGGCCGACTGCTCCCGGTCGATATTCCGTGCCGGCGTTCGGTAATAGTAACGGCACGCCGACTCCGCACCATAAACACCGCGGCCCCATTCGACCTCATTGAGGTAGAGCTCCAGAATGCGCCGCTTGCCTAGGACCAATTCGGCCACCGGGACGAGCGTGAACTCGGCGCCCTTGCGCAAGATCGAGCGGCTCGTTCCGAAGAACAGATTTTTTACAAGCTGCTGGGTGAGAGTGGAACCGCCGCGAATCCGGCCGCCTTCCACATCATCTTCGGCGGCGATTTCGATCGCATGCCAATCGAATCCATGATGCTGGTAGAACCGCGCGTCTTCCGCGGCGATGACAGAATGTTGTAGATCAGGCGAGATTCGGCTGAGCGGAACGAATTTGTATTCTTCGTGATACGGCGTGTGGTGAATCCACGCTTGGAAGCGTCGCTCCATGTGGACCGCGGTGGTCGGTGGGTCAATCCACCGGACAGCTACAAGGATCAGCGCAGCGAGCAACCAAAGAAGCGCTACTCCGGCGACAAACCACCGAACCAAGGTTCGGAGAAAGCCCTTGCGAAGCGGGGCCTGGGAGTGCCTGTCTCGACTTTCACACACGCTTCAGAATAATCGCATCGGTTGCATCACCGCCAGTGCCGAACGGCGGATCGCTCCCGTATTATTCTGCCGAACTCACAGGAACCGGGTTCCCGTCTTGATCGACGATTTCAATCCACCCGCCCGCGAAAGGATCGATGGCGTGAATCCCCTCGAGATATTTGGTCGCGCCTTCGCGAGTTTCAAACAGGTTCGAAATATTGCGGTAATTCGGGGGAGCAATCGGAGCGCAAACTCGATAGTAGGTGTGTTTCTGCATCGCGAATCCTTTCGGCTATTCCACAAATCGACTTCGAGAAGCGTCGAAAATCGAATATTCGCCTGGAGCATTTGATTCGACATCCGCGAAGTGTGCGCGAGCTTCCTCTAGACTTGTCACCGTGTACACCCATATGGGACTACTTCCGGGAAGCTTCCCAAAAATATGAAACGCGTTTGGCATTTCGACTTTCTGGGTGAAATCGACGATTACCGAGCGCCTATCTTGCAAATCGTGCGAGTCGGCTAGGGGTTCGGTGATGCTCCCCGCCAGGAGCGGGGAAAATCGCACAAGGCCTGAATCAGAGGGGCGGAATGATCCGCCCCTTATTTTGTTGTCGTGTCAATTTGCGTGTCCCGCTTGTGCGGATTTCACTTTTGCGGGCGTAACGATTGGCCCAACGCTCAGTTCCTTTTCCGCTCTGAGCCAGTCGTCCACATCATTCCCAGCCTGGCCACCACGCTGAACGTATATCTCGTAAGCTCGGCGAGCAATCACTTCCTTGAGTGGTTCTTTGTTGTCGATCATGGCAACCTCCTTGGTTGTCAGCACGGGACAGTACACACACCCGCGCATGATGCTTGCCTTATCTTGGCCAAGAAGTGGTTCAGAAAGCTTCCGCTGTAGGTGAACTGAAGAATTCTAGGTCAATTACCAGACTGGGCGCATGTGGACCCAAAGTCAACGCAATTCGCACCGTATCTGGTGCTGTGCTTGGTTGTGGGGGACCTCCGCCGTTAAAACGTGCGTTCCCGTCAGGGGCTAATGGTGAATAACAACCGGCTGCGATCTTGGAACAACCTGCCTCGTTCGACTCAGAACAAACAGTCCAATTAGCAAGACGATGATTACGACAAGGATGGCGCTGTTTTTTTTCTTCCGCCCACGAGGAGGTGGTCCATCATCGAGCGTGAATGTCGTGCGAACCCGAGGAGCCTTACGGTCGGGAAGCCGCGACCTTACTCTTTTACTCGCCATTGGTAGAAAGGTTTTCGCCTAGCTGTCCGCATAACTCGCTAATCATACGGCCCGCAACTTGATTCGCATAGCTAGTCGCCCCGCCGGCAGGCCCTGTCTCGTGTCCCTTGCGCATGCGCAAAGCACCGAGTCCCGGGTCCTCACCGGCGGTGGGCCACAGAATGGTGGAGTTCGAACTCTCCGATAAGAAGCTCCAGGCGAGAGCAGCACCTTGTGCGTTTACGACGCGGCGGCGGTGCTGGCGCCCTTGGCGGCTACCTTTATCAGCGCTGCGACAGCGCCGGGCTGGGACACGTAGATGGCGTGACTTCCCTTTACCTCAACGACCATGGCGCCCGCGCGTTTGCACATAGCACGCTGGGCGTCAGGCGGAATCATCCTATCCTCGGTGGCTACCAGGTACCAACTCGGCTTGACCTTCCAGGCAGGTTCGCTGATCGCGCCGCTAATCGCCCCCATACCCCATGGAACTTGGGAATCAGCCATAAATGCTGCTTTTTCCGGGTCCACGTCGGCCGCGAAAGACGCCGGAAACTTCGCCTTGTCGAGGAACAGAAAGCCGTCTTGCGGCGGAAGTATCGGGGGCACCGGCGCGCCAGGGGGCGGATCTTTAATAAGCGACCCCACCGACTCTCCCTTGCCCGGAGCGAAGGCCGCGATGTAGACGAGGGCTGAAACCTTTGGATGGTTTCCAGCTTCAGTGATTACCGCTCCGCCGTAGGAATGGCCCACGAGAACTGTAGGTCCGTCCTGCGTTGCAAGAATTCGCTTGGTGACCGCCGCATCGTCCTGCAACGAAATCGTCGGATTCTGGACGATGCTCACGCTATAACCGTCCTTCTTAAGGATCTTATGGACGCCCTCCCAGCCAGCACCGTCCACAAAGCCGCCGTGAACCAAAACGACGTTTTTCATACTCGCCTCCCCCATTTTAGGAATCAAACTGCCGTGTCGTCGGTGGTTTCGCCGACCGTTGGCAGCAGTATCGCACGAGCGATCCCTCAGATCGTCCCGCTATGGTGTGCTTTTTCAGTACCCCAATTGGAGGGGACACAAGCACACGAGCACGGTAACGAGTGGTAGCTTTGGAGTCTTACAAAGTCGGACGCAGGTGGACGCGAGATGGCGGCACGTAGCCAGCAGATACGGTAAGAATGGGGCACGTCGGAAATTGGCGTTGGGCTCTATTCTCATCGCCTGCACCAGAGTTCCCCATGTTTCAGCTTGATCCTCAAGGCGCTAGATATTCCGCCAGCCGAGAGTGCGCCTCGCGCAGCGCCTGCGCAACGCACTGCGCGTTGATCTCGGCGCCCTCGGCGCTTGTGTGGGTGTGGTCCACGGGAAAAATCAAAGCGGTCTTCGCGGGCCCCATGCCTTCCAGGCGGTCGGCCTCAATCGTAGCCATGTCGATGTACGCAACGTGCTCTTCGGCGGCAAGCTGGTGCATCTCGGCGTCATATCCCATGTCGCGCTCGATATGTGATTTGCCGTCCGGGCCAGCGCTCCATATGTTGCGGATCGTGAGCGAGAGCAGCAGGGGCGTGGCGTGTTTCGCGCGTGTGTCTGCGATGTATTTGCGCATGTACCAGCCGTAGGTGTGTACGGTTTCCAAGCTGCCATCGGTCAGAGTTACGTCCTTCGTTTCGCTGCCCAAGCCCTTCAGGCTGCCGCGTGGCTTGGACCCATCGAGATCGCCGCCGTCATTGTGGCCCATCTGCAGCAGCACGTAATCGCCCGCCTTGATCTCGGCGAGCACACGATCCCAGACACCCTCGCGAATATAGCTGCGGCTGCTGCGGCCGGCGATGGCGCGATTGGCCACATTGATGCGCGCGGTGTCGAAGTAGTGGGCCATATGGTCGCCCCACCCAAGATCGGCCTGATTGCGCGCGGTTGAATCGCCGACGATAAAAACTGTCGGTAGCGCGAGGTTCAATTCGGCAGCCGGCGCAGCCGATGTCTGGCTCGGCGTGGGCGGCCGCTCAAGGGCGTTGGCTGGAGCCTGTGCTCGGCCGGCGTCGATCGCGAGCAGGAAGGCGGGCGAGAGAAGAATAAACGTGACGCGCTTGCAGAATTTTTGAAACATCGTGTGTGCTCCATGTCCGCCGCTGGCAGCGGCGACGACGCCGATCATCTCCCGCCCCGGCAATTATTCTCAAGGGAAAAATCCTTTTGCGGCCCGCCGCTTCTGCACGGCATTACACTTCCCGCGCAACTTTTGTCCGGGCCGGCCGTATTGATATCCAATGGAGGATCTCATGATTCCCGAAGAGAAGATGGCAGCAGTGACTCGTGGCCTGCGCGAAGCGTTCGGCGTCACTGAATTCGAAGATATCCGCAAGATCACCAAGAGCCTCGGCTCGGAGCTCGCGTTTCGCGTCGTCGTTATGGGAACTCCTTACATGTTGCAGATCATCACGCGTGTCAACGAGCAGACCGACCCTCAAAAGCAATTCACGTGTTGGCGGGCGGCGGCCCAAGCGGATCTGGCTCCCCGCCTCTGTTATGCCAGCGTCGAAGATGGGATCTCGATATCCGAACTTGTGGAAGCAGAGCCGTTTCCGATCGCGGAGGCGCTCGTTCGGATTCCCGCCGCGCTGCGGCGGCTCCACGCCCTGCCTCCATTTCCAAAAACATTCAATTACGTCACCGCGCACAACGGATTCATCTGGAGGTTCCGATCGGCTGGTCTTCTCCCCAAAAACGAAATCGACGAGGCTTTCACCCGTTATGTGCAACTGTGCGCCGTCTACCCGCGCCTCGATGCGGATATGGTGTCGTGCCACAACAACCTGAAGCCGGAAAATATCCTTTTCGACGGGGATCGCGTACGGCTGGCGGGCTGGCTCGCCGCTTTCGTGAACGATCGCTACTTCGACCTCGCGATTGTTGCCAACTTCGTGGTCAACAACGACATCGACGAAACGACCTATCTCAAAGAATATTTCGGCCAGTCGCCCGATGAATACCAACTCGCACGATTCTTTCTGATGCGTCAGGTGATGCACATGCTCTCTGCCACTGTCTTCCTGCTGATAGGCTCACCGGGCGGGCCCGAAGGCCGGAGCGAAAAACTGCCTTCCTTCAGAGACTTTCACGAGCGAGTGTGGGCGAACGAGGTCGACTTGGCGGATAACGATCTCCGGACGATCTACGGCAGGGTCCATTGGAACCAGCTCTTGCAGAATGTACGGCAGCCGCGATTTGCCCAATCACTACGAATCATCGCAGACCAACATCAATCTTCCGAAGACACACCCCTGCTTTTTCCCGCGGCTCCATAAACGCCGAAGGGACGAGAGACACCCAAAAGCTCCAGCGTGTCCTCACCTACGCCCGGATTCATCCGGACGAGCTTCGTCCCTTCGACGCCAAGCGCCACGAAAATGTGCAGCGAGCCACACGGAATCGCGCCGCGCAAATCCGCGAATTCTGGTCGCAAGTATGACTGTTGGAAATTGGGGTTAACCCAAATGCTGTCACAAAAAGCTTGTTTCTAGTTCAACCGAGAATTGACGAGGAAGGATGTCGCTTGCTGCGCTGCTCTATTGCACGGCTACTTTGACGGTTTGGGTTGTGCGGCCAAACTGATTCGTCGCGATGAGTGTGTAGGTCGTGGTCACCGTCGGCGCCAAAGTGACGCTGGTGCCACGCACGGCGCCCACTTGCGGAGTGACGATCAGGTAGGAAGCGCCGGAAACATTCCAACTCAACGTGACCTGCGATCCGGCAGACGCCGTCGTCGGATTCGCTGTAAAGCTGGAAATCGAAGGCGCAGCGCCCGTCGGTACGTTTGCCGACGTGTACACCGGATTCATCTGCACGACTTCGAAATCCGAAGCGGTGAGGCTCGCGAGATTGTGAAGATCGTCGTTGCTCCAGCGATCGTCGGGCGCGCCGCTGATATACATGTTCGATCCGTTATCCGCCATGATCAGCCCGTATTTCTGCATGGCGCGCAGGATCACCTGGTTGGTCGCGGAAAAACCGGATACATCGAAACTGGCCTTCAATCGAAGTCGCATGCCCATCGGCGCAGCGTATTGATTCGAAGAGGTCGCGGCCCAGTGCGAAGCCGGGGGAGTCATCGCGGCCTGGCTCGATTCGAGCGTGAAGCGAATCGCGTGGTTGATTTGGCCGGCGGCAACTTCGTCATAGCGAACCAGGCCGGGAAAGTCGGGAGCCCCGCCGCGTCGGCCGAAGTCCAGGTCCACGGACGCTGCTCATCGGCCAGCAAATCCCAGACGGCCGCCGAGCCCGCGTTCCAACTCCCGTCCGAATTCACGGAAGAACCGTAGAGCTCGTAGAGCCAGCAATTGTTGTTGTCGAGCACAAGAACGTGGCGGTCGCCGCTGCCGGGATTTGGATAGCCTTCAATCGGAGCGGTGGCTGGAATTGGCATTGGGCCGGGATCGCTCTCATCACCGTAAGCGTTGAAAGTGATGGCCACGAAACCTTGCTGGGATCCAACGACCGTGTAAGGAATCCCGATGGTCGAGCCGTTGTACTCGCCCGAACCAAAATCCGGATGAACCGGATCGCTCGCTCCAATGAAACTAATGATCGATGCCGAATTCGGATCGACCGGTGCGGCGGAAATGTCCTTATTCCAGAGATTCTGCGACGTGAATGGAACGAATCCGTTCAAGTTTGCACCCTGGCCGGTCGACATGACCGAACACGCGAGCGCGCCGCCGCCACCGCCTCCTCCGCCCGAGCCTTGGCTCGTCACTTGGACGTTGATCGAAGCCGACGAACTGCTGCCGGGCGCGGGATTACTGACGCTCACTGCGTACGTGCCCGCGGTCGGTTGCGAGCCGGCTGCCGTGAGCGAAGTCGAAGAAACAAACGTCGTGTTGAGCGGAGAACCGCCAAAGAGAACAACTGCCCCGTTCACAAAGGAACTGCCCGTGACGTTAAGACTAAAGGATCCGGCAACGAAAGAATTCGGCGTGACCGCGCTGATTGCCGGCGTCGGATTCAGAAGCGTGACCGCGCTGGCGCCGCTTGCGCCCGCGATGGCGGCAGTGATCGTAACAGAATTGGGATTCGGCAAAGCGGCAGGCGCGGTGTAAGTGCCGCTCGAGGTGATCGTGCCCGTCGTCGTGGTCCCCCCGGCGATCGCGTTCACTTCCCAAGTGACACTCGAACCAGAGCTGCCGGTTACTTGCGCCGTGAATATCTGCGAAGCACCCAGGCGCACGCTCGCGCCGTTGGGTGAAACAGTGACGGTCGCGCCGCCCGACGAGCCGGATGTCTTCCCATTGGTGGACGGGATCGTTGACGCACACCCCTCCAGCAAGACGATGACAAGAAACAGAGCCGCGGCTGAGAGGTTTCGCATAAACCGACGTGAGCGAACCGCAGGCACACCCTGGCCCGCTTGATCAAGTATGGTGATCGTTGCCAGTAGCAAACAACTGGCCTTGCGTACGAGTTCGGATCAGGGAAAGAAAGGCGAATCGCCATTCCTCAATCGTTCGCGCCGCTGGCTTCCGCGCTCTCGCCGCCTACCGGAGGGAGCCAATAGCTTGCGAGGATCGGAATGATGAAGAGGATCGCAAACGGCGCGGTGACCATGCCTCCGACCACGACGCGCGCAAGCGGCTGCTGCGCCTGCACGCCGATTCCGGTCGATACCGCCGCCGGAAGCAAACCGAGCCCGGCCGCGGCGCAGGCCATCAGGACCGGGCGCATTTCGGCAAGCGCCCCGTGCTCGATTGTCGCGGTAAGGGAACGTGAGCCCTTCTCCTTGCGGCGAATGCCGGAGACGAACACGACTCCGCCGAGGGTGCAAACGCCGATCACGGAGGCGAATCCTACGGCGGCCGAAATGCTAAAGGGCGTGCCCGTTACAAAGAGCGACAGCAAGCCTCCCACAAGCGCAAACGGAAGAATCGCCAGCACTAGCAGCGCGTGGCGGATCGAATTGAACGCCGTAAAGAGCAGACCGAGAATGATAAGCAGTGTGATGGGAAGAACAATCACGAGGCGGCGCTGTTCGGCACGAAGGCTCTCGTATTCTCCGGCCCATTCGAGGTGATATCCCTCGGGCAAATGCACCTTTTCAGCGATATGCTCCTGCACTTCTGCGATGGTGCTCGCCAAATCGCGACCGCGCACGCTGAATTTGATCGGGATAAAACGGCGGCCGTTTTCGCGATAGATCATGAACGCGCCTTCGCGAAGCGAGACGTCGGCCACCTGGCCGAGCGGCAGATTCTTGCCGTCTGGCGTGGGCAGAAGTATCGCGCGAATCGCTTCGGGTGTTTGCCGAAACCTGGGCTCATAGCGCACGACGAAATCAAAGCGTCGATCACCCTGCAATATTTCGGTGCCCGCGATTCCGCCAATGGCCGCCTGCACGGCCGCGTCGACGTCCGACGCCATTAACCCATAACGCGCACTCGCTGCGCGGTTGATCGAAATCACAAGTTCCGGCTGTCCGGACTCCTGAAAGACGCCCAGATCGGCCACGCCCTGGACGCCGGCCATGACGTTTTTCAGTTCGCCAGCTTTTTCGACGAGCGTATCGATATCGTCGCCGAACAGCTTCAGTGAATTCTCACCTTTCACACCGGACATGGCTTCTTCGACGTTGTCCTGAATGTTCTGCGAGAAATTGAAATCGATGCCGGGGTATTTTTCGAGGCGGCCATCCATTTGTGAGACGAGCTTGTCTTTGTCGACGCCGCCTGGCCACTGGCTCGTTGGTTTAAGAGAGACCATGAACTCGATGTTGTTAAAGGTGGTGACGTCGGTACCGTCGTCAGGCCGGCCCATCTGCGAAACAACCTGTGACACTTCGGGGAATGACTGGAATATTTCGCGGAATTCGTTGGCGAGGCGCGAACCTGTGTCGAACGACGCGTCTTGCGGCAGCGTAGCTCGCACCCACAGGTTCCCTTCCTCGAGTTGCGGCATGAATTCGCCGCCGAGGAAGAATATTGACACGAAGACGGTGATGGCCATAGCAAGGGTGGCAGCGCAAAGCACGAGCGGCCGATGCCCCATCGTCCAGCGGAGGGCCTTGGCGTAGACCTTGCCCAGAAAATTGACGAGCCGCGTGTGATGAGCCTTCACTTTTTCCGGACGCAGGAAAGAAGCGAGCACCGGCGCGAACAGCGTTGCGAAAAGAAATGCGCCGATCAGCGCGAAGCCATACGTCTCTGACATCGGGGCGAAGATTTTTCCCGGTACGCCTTGCATCGTGAAGAGCGGGATCAAGGCGACAACGATCACCATGACTGAAAACGCCACGGGGCGCACCGCTTCGGCCGTGGCCTCGGCAATCAGATCAAACGTATTTCCCGCGGAGGCGGCCTGCAATCGGCGGTAGATATTCTCAAGAACGATCACCGCCGCGTCGACAAGGATGCCGAAGTCGATCGCGCCCACCGAAATCAAATTCGCCGAGCCGCCCGACAGCACCATCACCGAGAATGCGAAGAGCAACGAGCAAGGGATTGTGAGTGCCGCGATCAGCGAGATTGGAATGTCCCCGAGGAAGACAATCAAGATCGTCGTGACCAGAATCAATCCGACGATCACGATGTCTCGTACGGTCGCCGTGGTGAGATGAATCAGATCGGTGCGGTCGTAGAGAGTAACGATCTTCATTCCGGACGGGAGCAGGCCGCCATTCAAATCAGCGATCTTCTGTTTCAGCTGGCGGAGCGCCGGGATCGATTGCTCGCCGCGCTGCAGCAGAACAATTCCCTGGACCGCGTCATTATCCTGGTTGACGCCGACTTGGCCGAGGCGCGGCTGCGAGTCTTCGCGCACATTGCCCAGGTCGCGCAGATAGACCGGTACGCCGTTGTGCGTGGTCACCAAAACGTTCTGCATCTCCGCGACCGACTGCAAAAGACCGACGCCGCGCACGTTGACGCTCTGGCCGCCCATCGTCAAATAATTTCCACCTGCATTGGCGTTGCTGGCTGAGACGGCCGAGACGACTTGCGGCAGCGGGACGCCGTATTGAAGCAGCTTGCGCGGATCGATCTCGGCGATGTATTCGCGTGTCGTGCCACCGAACGATGCGACGTCAACAATTCCCGGTACCTGCTTGATTTCTCGCGTGACGAACCAATCTTGTTCGGCTTTCAGATCGTTCAGGCTGTAGGAAGGCCCGGAAAGCCGGTAGCGATAGATTTCGCCAATTGGTGATTCGGGCGAGAGCTGCGGCGCGAGATTATTCGGCAGCGAGAGACCCTGTATGCGATTGAGCGCTTCCTGGCGGTCCCAGAGATAGTCGCTGCTGTAATCAAAATAAAGTTTGACGTCACTCAAACCGAATATCGTGATCGAACGAACGCCATCAAGATGAGGCATGCCGAAAAGCGCGGTTTCCACCGGTACGGTGACCTGCTGCTCCATCTCCTCGGCAGACCACGACGGGTTTTGCGTGATGAATTCGACCAACGGCGGCGAGGGATCGGGATAGGCTTCAATATCGAGTTGAAGGAACATGTAGGTGCCGGCGGCAAGCCAGGCGAGCAGGCCGACGATGACGAGCGGGCGATACTCCAGTAGTGATCGGATAAGCGAACGCATCGCGTCAGTCCGCTGACCCGGCGCGCAGCAGCAGCGCTCCTTGAGCGACGATCGTCTCACCCGACTTCACGCCGGACGTTATCTCAAGTGAGCCATCGCTCGATGGGCCCAGCACTACACTGCGGCGCTGATAGTGCCCTTGCCCTTCGTCGACAAAGACGTAGGCGGAATTGCCTTCACGCACGACGGCCGCAGCGGGCACAAGAATTCCCTGCCGCGAAGAGCGCAGCAGGCGGATCGCTCCGAACATCGAGGGCTTAAGCCGTGTGCCGGGATTCGGCAGCACGACGCGAACGTGCAGCGTCCGCGTATTCGGATCGACTGCGTCCGAGACGACGCTGACCCGGCCGCTCCAGTGGTCCCCAGGATACGCGTTAAGGGTGACCTCGGCCGATTCGCCGGCTTTCGCGGCCGCCAGGTCCGCTTCGTAAATGTCGCCGACGGCCCAAACCGTGGAAATGTCCGCGATGGTGCAGAGGGGCTGCGGCGCAGAGAGCGCGTTGGAAAATTCGCCAGGCGACGCGCCCACGTCAAGCACTACGCCGGCGCGCGGCGCCGCCACAAGAAGCTCAGAAGAAGTCTGGTCGGGGTCCATGCCGAAGACGCGGATCTGCTCTTTGGTGGCGTCGAGTTCGGCTTGCGAGCTCGCGGCGTCGGCCTGCGCTTGCTGATAGTCCTTGGCAGCGATCGCATCGTGCGCGAGCAAATCGGCCGCACGCGCAAGTTGCTGCTGCTTGACCTGATTGTCGGCAAGTGCCTTGTGATAGTCCGCGAAGGCGCGGGAAAGATCACCGCTCTCGATCATGGCGAGCGTCTGGCCCTTCGCGACCCAATCCCAGGGACGGACTTTCATTTCGACGATGCGTCCCCCGGCCGGAGGAAATACGTGAACGACCTGCGTCGGATCAGCCTCGATTTGTGCGGGGATGTCGAGATAATCCGGTATGGCGGTCGTTTGCACGGCCATGGTCTGAATCCCGCGGGCGTCGGACGCAACGTATTGATCGTTGGCGGATGCCACCGGATTCGCCGCGGCTTGCGTCCGGGTAGCTGAGCCGCTGCATCCGGCCAGGCTTGCGAGACATGAAAAAAAGATCAGTAGGATGGCTGGTTTCATAAGAGACTGCGCTCTCTCAATGCACTGGTTTCGTATTACCGATTGCGCTCCATTGATGACGGTTCGGCAGCGCTGGCGATAGAGACCGTTCGCCAACCTTCGCGATCGCCGTGGCACGCTTTTCGGCGGGACACGGTCAAGCTACGGCCTGAAAACGACGGATAGAACTTGCGGTTAGAGGAGAACTGCCAAGGGAGGAGCGCGGCCCGCATAGATGGTTGCGGAAGGAACGAGAAACAGATCAATGTTCGAGGACGCGGACCCTTCGTTCGACGGCTCGATTGCGGCGGATCCGATCCGCTCCTGAAATTCGCCGACCCGTGATTTTCCGAAGATCGCGCTGACGTCGGAGGGCCGGTCAGCGCCGTCATTCCATGCCGTGTTCGATTGAACCAAGGCTTCTGGAATACCCGAAGGATTCGTCGGCGAAAAATTACCGTGGCCGTCGTTGATCAGGACGGCGACGGGCTGTCCGAGCCATGCGGTGGCGAAGACAAGGTCAATCGCGTTGTCACCGTTTACGTCGCGTGCTTCAACCGATAGTCCACCTTCGGGTGCGGCGACGCGAATATAGCGCCGGCCCGAGTCGGAGAGTCTTAACCGAATCAGATAGCCGCTGGCCGGGTTGGAACCGGCACGCGCATCCTGCACGGACGCAAGATCCGGGCGGTGATCGCCGTCGAAATCGGCAACTGCGAAACTTAGGCCGGGACCGGGGTTTCGGCCGACCGGACGGCCGGCTTCGGCACCACGCGCGAGCGCCGGGACCCCGGCGCAAAGGATAAATAACCAAAGGCAGCTGAAAAATGAGATACCCATCGAGCGAGGGGGTTTGGCGCAATCAGAACACGGAGCCGGCTTGTGCGGGGCTACTGGCATGAACCATTGTTCGTCCCCACCACGGGTCGAACAATTAAATTATCTCGTAGCATGTCTAAAAAAAGAAGGGGCTTACGTCCGGAAGTGCTGGAAAGGCCTCAGAGCCGATCCTCGCCAACTGGGGCAGCTAGGCAAGAGCTCGCGGAATCGCCTCTTTCCAGCGTCGCTGTGATTTGAGGATCAACTCGACGACTTCCCGCGCCGCGCCGCGCCCCCCGGCGGCCTTGGTAACGTAGTGCGCGACCCGCTTGACCTCATAGGTTGCATCGGCAACGGCGACCGCCAGTCCCGCGCGCTCGAGCAGTGGCAGATCGGGAAGATCGTCGCCCAGGTAGGCCACTTCGTCGTCTGTGACACCGGCTCGCGACAATATTTCTGAATAGGCTTGGAACTTCTTGGGCTGGCCCTGAAATACAAACTCCATTCCCATTTCGCGCGCACGCTGCGCAACGGCCGGAGTGTCCCGTCCCGTGATGAGGCCCGCGCGAATTCCCATGATGGTCGCTAGTTTCACACCCGCTCCGTCATGCGGATCGAAAACCTTCATCTCGGAGACGCTGCCATCCGGAAACGCCTGCAAACAAACGACGCGTGGAGTGAGCGTCCCGTCCACGTCCATCAGAAAGACGCGAATCTTGCGCGCGCGCTTCATCACCGACGCCGGGAATTTGGTATCGCGAATGGGCAAGGGCTGGCTCCTGTCGAATACTTCGATCGAACTCTCAAAATAATTGCAGCGACCACAAATCGTGAATGTGCAGGACGCCTTCGAGACGCCCGCTCGCGTCGACCACCAGCACGGCGGTGATTTTCTTCTCTTCCATCACTCCGAGCGCCGTTGCGGCAAGCTCGGTACCGGCGAGCGTCACGGGATTGCGCGTCATACAATCGGCCGCAGTCAGACTGAGCACGTTTTCTTTTCGCTGCATCACGCGACGAAGATCGCCGTCCGTGATGATCCCCAGCAGCTTGCCATCGGGCTCGGTGACGGCCGCCAGACCGAGTCCTTTGCGGCTCATTTCGTAAATCACATCCGGCATTTTTGCCGTAGGAGCGACGCGCGGCGCCTGTTCCCCTGTATGCATGAGCGCGGCGACGCGACGGAGCTTGGTGCCGAGTCGGCCACCGGGATGGAGCGCCGCGAAGTCTTCCTCCTTGAAGCCGCGCCGTTCAAGGAGTGCGATCGCCAGCGCGTCGCCCATCGCAAGCGCGGCCGCGGTCGAAGCGGTCGGCGCAAGATTCAGCGAGCATGCTTCTTGTTTCACCCCGATGTCGAGGACCGCATCACTGGCTAGAGCAAGCGTTGAGCGCGGCTTTCCGGTGAACGTGACCAGACCGATCCGCAACCGCTTCACCGGCTCGAGCAACTCGATCAACTCTTCGGTTTCGCCGCTCGAAGAAATGGCAAGCAGCACGTCTCCGGAGGTCAGCACACCAAGGTCGCCGTGAAGCGCTTCGCTCGCGTGCAGAAAAAATGCCGGTGTGCCTGTGCTCGAAAACGTAGCGGCGATTTTCCGCCCAATCAGGCCTGACTTGCCGAGGCCGGTGACGGCCACGCGCCCCTGGCATGCGAAGAGCATCTCGACGACCTGCTCGAATCGGCCGTCGAGCCGATCGATCAGCCCGGCAATTGCTTCCGATTCGATGCGCAGCACGCGCTTGGCCGTATCGAGGCTCATCGCAGGAACAGTAATGTGTTCAGGGACGTTCGTCAATTTGCGTCTCGCGGGGAATTTCTGAAAACCGACCAAAGGCGGGTAGAGCTACATCTTATAGCGGCCAAGATCCTCGTCGCTAAGGTTCTCGAGCCATTTGCGCATCTCTTCGCTGGAGCTCTTTTCGTTGATCACGCTGGCCATCTTCGAGTTCTTCAGGACCTCATCGCTCACGAAAATCGGGCAGTCGAGGCGCAAGGCCAAAGCGAGAGCGTCGCTTGGACGCGAATCGAGCGAGATCATTTGCCCTTCGCGCTCCATCCAAATCAAAGCGTAAAAGGTGTCGTCCTTCAGATCGCAGACAACGACCTTCTGGACATGGACGTTGAGACCCATCAGAACGTTCTTCAGAAGATCGTGCGTCATCGGGCGGGGCGTCTGGACTTTTTCGATTTCAAGCGCGATCGCGTTGGCTTCGTAGATGCCGACCCAGATCGGCAGTACGCCGCTGCCTTGGGTCTCCTTGAGGACTACCACCGGCATGTTTGTCACAGGGTCCATCATCAGGCCACGGATTTTCACCTCGAGTTCCATGGTGCCCTCCTGGTCCCTATGTTGGTTCAGCGACAAGGCTGTTCGGTCCGGCGCGGGTTACACGGACCGAGACATACTCGCCAAGTAGATTCTCGCGCGGTGAAACAAAATTTACAACTCGATTGCTCGTTGTTCTTCCGGCCCACTGTCCGCGCGCCGGGTGATAGGCGTCAACCAACACTTCATATTCCCGGCCCACGAGTGTTTCGTTCCTGGCCAATTGAATTTCCCGCTGGCGCTCCTGCAAGATGGCGAGCCGCTTCCGCTTCTCTTCTTCCGGCACGGCATCCGGCATCGAACTTGCCGACGTGTTGGGACGCGGCGAGTATGTAAACGAAAAGACGCCGTCGTAGCCGACCTCGTCAAGCAAGGTGATGCTCTGCCCGAAATCGTCGGCTGTCTCGCCAGGAAAGCCAACGATCACATCTGTTGTGATGCTGAAATCCTTCTTCGCGCCACGCAGCCAGAGGATTTTGGCGAGGTATTCTTCGCGCGTATAGGTCCGGCGCATCGCGCGCAGGATCGGCGTCGAGCCCGATTGCACGGGCAGGTGGACGTGCTCGCACAGTTGCGGCGTGTCTTCGATGGCTGCGACGATGTCGCGCGTAAAATCGTTCGGGTGGGACGTTGTGAACCGCACGCGGCGAATTCCCCGCACGGCAGCGACTTCCCGCAGGAGGGAGGCGAAATTCAATCCGAGCGGTGAAGGATCGCGATACGAATTGACCGTCTGACCTAGAAGCTGAATCTCGGAGTAGCCCGCTTCAGCCAAGCGCCGTGCCTCGCCCAGAACCGCGTCGCTTCGCCG
>Ga0210401_10002533_pt1 | contig 20207 bp, 29 predicted proteins | sample IncBWH32MmetaG_FD_150866 | JGI IMG/M metagenome (GOLD analysis project Ga0210401, IMG submission 150866) | Forest soil microbial communities from Barre Woods Harvard Forest LTER site, Petersham, Massachusetts, United States - Inc-BW-H-32-M | ecosystem: Environmental > Terrestrial > Soil >... | reverse complement strand
AGGAGGTTAGTGATTGTCACGAGTTGATAGTCTTCGATGACAAAGACAAAATAGCTAACTAGTGCTGTTGCTGTCTGTTGAGACTGGGCATTAGCAAAAGTGTGGCTACGTCCTTGGGGAGTGCCGTATTCAAGAGGCACGGGGATCAGTGTGTTATCGCTAGGCTTTTTATCCTAACTTCTTAAACTTTCTTAGATAGGTTGCGGTCATTTCAAGTCTTGTTATATCTTCTTTGGCGAATCCTACTAATGGATTGCATCGAGTACATAATAAGGCTCTTACCTGCCGAGTTGTATGGTCGTGGTCTACATGAAGTCTACGTTTGAAATTAGATTCATGTTCTCCACAACAAGCACAGCTATTGCCTTGAGATAGGAGCATTTTATTGTATTGCTCAGGAATAATGCCATAGTTTCTTTTTAAACCTCTGACAAACTCTTTATAAGAACGACATTCTTTACAATAAGGCTGTGTCGTTTTCTTACCTCTAGAGATGCGACTAAATTCTTTTTCGTCTTTAGTTTTATTGCATCCTTGGCATATCTTTTGTTTAAGCTCAGCATACATCATAAACCTCTTGGGTTTCCGGTCACTCTTGGTACTATTTTATTCTAACATATCAAGTAGTTAGTTTCAAGTACTACGCGTTACACTGTCTCAAAGTCGTTACTATCTGAGATTAGCACGGTATTAGCGTTTCAGCCTCCACCGTTTTTGACCAGTTTTCTGCTAGCTATTACTAGCTAGTGGTACGATATCCATACTTACCTGCAAAACCGTCCATTTATGCGCAGGTAAAATTACCGAGAGACCCAACGGTTACTTAGAAGGACTCTCGTTTTTAGGCACTAGTGCAAGGAATGGATTTTCCTTATACACTAAATCTTTCATGTATTCCTTGTCATCGGTATACAATTCTTTTAAAGCTGCGATTTGATTCGCACTATTGGCATAAACTGCTGCCATTTGTTTTTCCTTTAATTAATATTTTTACGTTGTAGTCGAAATGAATACAATCGTATGTCTCTCAACCCTCTTACTGCGCTGTTATACGACTCACAGGGGTGTTTTAAGACTTAAGCTCTCCTTTAAACGCTAGTAACGCTCTATCTCTCGCGCTAAGCTGCCGCGTTGAGCTCGTAGCATTTGTTAAGGTTTTCATTTGTGGCTGCGTTTTGCTCAAGGGTGTCTTCCCAGGAGCGTTTGTCGAGGCTGTTGCACCAGCCTTCGCCATTCGCTGTTTAATTTTTCCTATGTTTGTAAGCTTCATTGCTTCGTCGATGAGGTAGTTTTCTACCTGTTCAGCGGCTTCCTCGACTGTCAGAAGTACGCCATCTTTGTTGTAGGTCTCTGTAATCAGCTCCACGACGTCATTAACCGAGTTTGTAGCCTTGATAGTCTCGAAGGCAGGGTCGGTATACACCAGCTTCTTTGCGTCGGTCTTGATCTGGTTTACGGCCGCCTGGTAGGCTGCTGTCTGTTGCTCGGCTGCAGTCTTCTGGTTAGTGGTATTCTGTTCCTCTAGAGCCTTGATTTTAGCCTCTAGACGGCTTATAGTGTTCGTTACCCTTGGGTCCTGGGGTGTTTGGCTGGTCGAGACTAATTGTTGAACAGCGTCTTCAATAGGCACTCCGGCATCGACTAGGACTTGGAGGTAGTTTTGTTTGATCTGGTCTTTTGAGTAGTACCCTTGGCGATACTCATTGTCTTTAGCTGTCAGCTGTTCTTCTTTAGCCTTGATGGCCTCTTCACGAGCTCGGATAGCCTGTTCTTGCTGTTGGGCTTTGGCTCTTAGTGCTTTTTCTTGTCTAGCAAGCTGAGCAAACTGCCTCGAGAGTGCTGGATCTTCAGCCTTGGGCTCTGGAGTGGATGCTGTATCTTGTTGATTGTCTTCAGTATTGTCAACTTGGCCGGGAGTTTGGATTGCGCTCAGCTCTTCGACCGAGATGGCATTCTGGTTAAGTACTGGAGATTGTTGTTGATTTCGGCTTTGAGGCTGTTGCTGAGGCTGCTCACTTGTGGGGGCGGCACTCGCTTGGACGAATGCAGCTTTGGCACGTGATGTGCGGGCTGCTTCAGATGACTGGGTTGGTTGAACGGCGTTGGCCGATGCTACTTGAGTTACTCTCATTTGTTATCCTTGTGTGTGAGATTGTAAGTGTAAAATGTCCAGATTGCTTTATACCGGGTGATTTTGGCTTTCAACGATGCTTTAACTTCATCCCAATGCTGTTTTCTGACTAAAGCAGACCAGGAGGTGGCTTTTTGCTTGATCTTAGTCTTTTGTACTTCATGGTTTCTATAACCAATATGAATGGTCTCAATAACAATGTCTTTTGGCTGTCTTTGTCCGCGAGTTAAGTAAAAAGGTTTGTTGAAAAACTTAGTTAGTTTCTGGCGGAAAGACAGGCGAGGTTTCACGACTTCTCGTTGTGGAACGGCATACCATGCATCTATAGCTCTTTCTCGCAGAGAGCGTTCTTTTGTTCTAGATTCCATATTTTCCTTTAGTTGTTGGCGTTTGAGCCTTGGTGAAGGTAATGGGTTGAAGTTTTACTAGAAGTCAGGGCTGTTACCATGTAGGTCTGTTGGTTGTCTACACCTGTGTAGACTTTAGACTCAGACTTGTCTACATGCGTATAGACGCGTTTGGGCTTAAATAAGCTGAGAAAGGCATAAAACAAATACTTCATTATTGTCCGGCTCCGTTTGGCACTAAAGGCGATGTAGGCATAGGTTTGCGCCTATAGGTTAGGTTTTTATTTGATTTCGGATTGTGGCTGGCGCGTATCTTATCTTTTACCCATTGAGGACGTTTGCGGCCTTTAAGAGCAGTTGATGTTTTAGCTCTAGCTTCGAAGCTACGTTTTTTACCAAATTGAGGATTCTTTGCGCCTTTTTTTGCTTCGGATAGTTTTTTACGGCTCTCAGGCGTATGTGATGCGCTTTCTCCGCCTTCGGTTAGATTGTAGCCTAGCGGGGCCATTGTGCTAAGTTCTTTAATGAAATAAATCTCTTTTTTAGTTATCTGCTGTTTGCATTCAGATTCAAACAGTATTTCTGAGGCGAAGTTTTCTGCTCCATATTTTTGAATAGCTTTATTTAAAGCCGTGCAATGAGAGTGCGATTTACAATGTTGGAGGAATCGAATTCGCAAAGAGCGAACTGTCTGCCCCACATAGCTTTTGCCATTGATTTTATTAACTATTTTGTAGACAATCATCGCTGCGAGTTAATCCCAAGTTGTTGTGGAGGAGGAGCTACAGAAGGTTGAGGAACACCTGCTTGTTGAGGCTCTGGCTGCATGGGTTGTGGAGGCGGCTGAGCTGCTTGTTTAATTGCCTGAATTTGAGTAAAGAAATCACGAAGCTTCTGAGCTTTAGACTCTTCTAGTTTGGCTTGACTATATAAGTTGATGTATTGAGTTGTTAAAGTCGTAGCAAGTTGTAAGTCCATAAAAGGATCAGGCGGAGTGTACTTACCTGTTTCGATAATGTCGTCAAGAATTTGAAAAATTCTTTCTTCTCCCGCGTTAGCAAGTTTTTCAATTTGCTCAAGGTCAGGATAATCGAGTAGGCGCCTGCCTTCTTGAAGAGTCACCATGCCACTGGTGACCATTTCAGTCACCTTGGCTAGGCGTCCGGCTGGGTCTTTAGGGAGCGAACTTTGGGTGAAGCACTGGATGACAAAGGTGTCAGCTACGAGGTCTGATTTCTTGAGGTCGATTTCTTTGGTGCTGTTCTTATTAGGATAGACTGTAGAGTAGCTGCCTTGCTCTTCAGTAATGTCCTTGGCTAAGTCTATGATTTGATAGGCTAAATCAATAAACATATTGTCATAGCGACGAGATAGACTAGCAAAACGATCTGTCGAAATATCATCATAAGTTCGTATTGCTTCCCCAGAATCGAGACCCTGAGGCTTTTGTGACGAGGCTTGAAGGGCAGACACCCCTGATTGCTGGTATCCATATTGGATTAGCTTGTCTCTTTCTGCATAAAGGTCTGAAGCGTTTGATTGAGTGACTTCATATTCTGGCTTTACAGCACCACGATACTTTATGATAGTCCCTATCTCATTGTTGAAGGCAGCAGAGTTTACTTTGGAGCTTTCCTCCATAAATATACGCGGAACGCCTACAAGCTTAATTGCACGCGAAATCGTGTACAGGATACTGTTTAATTCCATTTGAGTGCCCATTAACTGCTCTGCCACACCTTGGCTCCAGAAGCCTAATAGGCGAGGAGCGTAATGGAGGAAAGTGAATGGGAAGCGGTCCTTAGTGTACTCTTCATCTATCAGGTAGCCAGAAGAGCAAGCGAGAGTATGTCTGCCATCACTAGCGTTCTTGCCTGAGCGCAGGTGCCAGCCTTCGACTACCATGATGAGGTCAGAGACAGTCTTTGAGCTGTCAGCTGAGTTGTCTGGGTAGGCTTTGGCTGCAATCTCTAGTTTTTGCTTGAATTTAGGAAAATTGGCCATCAAGACGGTTCTGTCGACTAGTTTGATACGGTACAGTTGTCTTGGTTCACCATACATGGACTCGTTGGGATCGACTAAGAGTTCTGTCAATAGAACGCGCTCTAAGCCTACTCTGTTGTCTGGTGTCTCAAACGTATGTAGGACACCTGTGCCTTCGACTAGGGCGTCTCTCATGACAATGGCAGCTAGTTCATAGGCTTTGGTGTGGTAGAACTCACCTAAGATAAAGTTATTGAGCTTCTTAGCTAAGGTACGTTGTTTGTAGTCCCCGTTGTCGGTCAGGAATACTGGTTGGGGTCTGGACTGGGTGATGCGGGAGACTAATGTGTCTGTTACGCTTTGTATTAGGTTGAAGGTAGGACGCTCTTGGGGGAGGCCATAGGTCTGGTCCATCTTAGAAATGTTTGAACCTGCAAAGGAATAGAGGCTTTGGTTGCCATATAAGCGAGCATAGACGGCTGCCTGTCGATACCTGTATTGTTGAGATTCTTTTAGGTAGGCTGCAGTCGTAAGCATATAGGAGGCAGCTTTGTCTGGATTAGAGTCCAGCCACCATTGATGCAACACCATAGACTCAGTAGTCGGCTGAGTCTTGAAGGTAACTTTTGATTTAGGGGCTGGAACGCCAGTGACTTTCATTATTGTCCATCACCCATGTTCTGTACTGACCACATTAAAAGAGCTTCTTCTGTAATCCCGTCCATAGTAGGAATCTTGGTTTCATCTGTAATCCCACCAGGTGTAATAGGCTGAAAGGCTTCGTTGGCTATGGCTTTAGTTTTACGCTGTGGAATCTCCATTTGCGGGCCGAATTGGAACTTGACACCATCTATCTCGATGGTTTCTACGCCCTGCTTACGGCATAGTTGCATAACCTTTTGTAACTGTTTAAGATTTTCGATTTTCATTAGCGGAATTGTCTCTTCATGTTCATTTTAGAGCGGATTTGGCTAATCATGTCGTGTCGATTTTCTTCGTCATCTTCTCTAGAATCGCCAATCTCATTAGAATCTGTAGGTTGGCGCAAGCCATCCATATCACTGTCGTAGTTCTCTTTGAGTGCGGCGTCTTCGTTTCGATTATAATAGCCATTAGGCTGCTCTTCGTTATTAGAGTCAATGTCTACCATACCGCCATCAGCCATGCGAACGGCTTCGTCCATGTCTAATGCACCTGAGTCGATAGCTGCATGCATGCGGTCTCGTCTAGACATTATGGCTGCTGCTATAGAGTTGTGCTTCTCTTCTTCGATTTCATCATTGGGGCTAACTTCACCACCTCTGGCATAAGGCTTTCGGCCTGTGCTGTGTTCGTCTTCCATGTCTGAGACTTGAGGACCTTGTCTATCTTGTTCCATTTCATCATGACTGTCAGCAAACTCAGTGCCTTCGTCTTCTGAAGGAGAAGCGCTAGACTCGAGATGAGCTTCATCGTCACGTTCTGAGAGCTCGATACCTAGGTCTTCAGGCTCCATATCAACCATACCGCCTTTGGCATAAGGTTTGCGGTGATTGCTATGTTCGTCTTGCATATCTGGTACTTTAGGGCCTTGGCGGTCAGGTCCTTCTTCATTGTCATGCTCTGGAGGTTGATGCTGAGGTCCGTTGTTAGTGCTGGCAGATGACTGAAGGTCGTCTTCTTCATCGCGAAGGCGAGTGCTAAAGGCACTCGACGGCACCATCTTGGGGTATTTGATAGGCTGTGTCTTAGGCTTAGGAATCATTGGATTTTGTGTCCAGTCGTCATTCCTAGGAGGTTTATTGCCAGTATTCTGGCTCACCATCTTGGAGTCTTGATTCCGCTCGTTTGGCATAGGACGCTTTTCAGACTTGGCATTTACCATACCGCCGTCTGTATAGTTCATGTCTGGAGAGCCAGACTCGACTGTACCGCCAGAGGCTTTCTTCTTGGGCTTGCGCTTGACACTATAAGCAATAGCCAAGGATTGAGCCTTCGGCTTTCCTGCATTCATTTCGGCTTTAAAGTTGTGTTCAAAGGCAGCTTTTGACTTTTTTTGCATTAAAGGCACTTAGGGCTCCTGAGCAGCTTTTTCATTTTGAGCTGCATAAGTGTGTTTTTCGACGTGCTCGCCTTCTTTGTGGGGTTCGGATTCTAGTATGGTGAAGGCGTCTTTCATAGCGTTGGCTACAGCCTTGGTGTCTCGGGCATGAACTGCTCGGATCAATTCTTCTGCGCAAGCGTCTATAGAGGCGCTAGAGTCGTCTTGTTCAGATTCAGGCTTCTCATCTGGGGTACGCTGCTTGATTATTAGGCCAGCTACTGACTTGTCTTTGGGTTTCAAGAATGGCAACAAAGTGGGCCTCCGAGCTCTCTATTAGTCAATATAACAGTCAAATATCACCCATATCCGCCATTTTTAAGCCAATTTGAGTATTCCATCTCTTTAGAATAGCCTTCGAGTTCTCGTTCCCACATATCATTGCTCTGTTGATCTGCCCACTCCTTCGTACCAGGTTTGGGCTTTTCTTTCTCAGGGGTGTGTGTGTATGCATAAGATGCCTTATAGGCGTATAGGACAGCGTCTATGATGTCAGAGTGGGGCTTTTTCTTAATCACCACTTTGTCAGGCGTACTTCTCTCCCAATCTATCTGTACGAGATAGGAGTCTTGTGCAAACCTTGAGGCAGACTTGGCCTTAAACTTACCTGTACGCAATTCGTCGTTTAGCAGCTCTACGTTCTCTTGCTTTCTAGCCTTGTCTGCTGCTTCTAGAGGGAGGTTGAGGCGCCTACGAAGCTCCTCGGCTGCTTTCTTACCGAGGCCTCCTTCATCTATCACCATCCTAGAAACGCTATATTTCTTGTCAAGTGCCTGGATTTGTTCGCCTAATTCTGTTATACCCTGCTTAGTAGTTATCTTTTCTTCTACCAAGTAAGTGACAGGAGTTGTATCAGACCAAGCCAGGACAGCTATGGCATCAGCATCGTTGAAGCCGATGTCTATGCCCATTACATAACTCCATTTATGCTCTTTAGGTAACTCTTGATAATGATTAGCTTTTTCGTTGTATCTCACCCACAAAGAGTTTACATCTAACACCCATCGATTGAGATACTCTCGTTGAAGAGTAGGATTGTCATCTTGCCACTCATGGTCAGCCTTGACTTTAGCTAGGACTGACTGAGGATCTGGCATGTACGGATTGTCTAACATTGTCCATTTATGGAGGCTATACCCGTATTTGCCGTTTTGCGTGATGTCGAAGTAGTATCCTTGTGGTACAGGGCCAGGCGTGCCGGTTAAAGCTATCCATCCATCGGTATAATCGAATACAGAAGGAGTAAGCACGTCGTCTATAAGACTTTGTAAGTGAGCACCCATATCTTGTGCTTCGTCGATAGCTATGCCGGGGAATTTACGTCCTTTGAGGCGTTTGATGTAGTCCTTGAGGTCTGCACCCATAAGTTTAAGCTTCGCGCCATTGGGGTGCTTCATTTCTAGCCTAGATTCAGTAAATGTACATCCTAAGGCGTATCTGTCGTTAATCTCTTGTAAAATCGGCCACATGATACCGCGCGCTGACTCTTGAGTCAAAGCTAGATATAGGCATTGAGACTTAGGATACTTTTCTAGTGTCTTAAAGAATCTTAATGCAAGGCCGTTGCTCTTACCTGCGCGACGAGAGCATTGTGCGACAAGGAAACGAGAAGGGTCATTTATGAAGGCATCTTGGGAAGCAAAATCTCCTTTTAAGACAACCTTATTGCGGACAGCAGCGGTCGTATTCCGCTCTATCACCTCGGTTAAGATGGCAGTTTTGCTAGGTTTCATCCACGACCACTTTTGCTTGTTCTTTTAGCTGTTCGTCTGTAAGATTCCTGAGGCTGTCTTTTTCTCTTGCCTGTAGGTCAAACAGGAGCTTTACAGTGTCTCTGAGGTCTCTAGCATTGGCTGCATCGAGTTTACCTTTAGAGCTGAGATAAAGTAAGTTCTTGATTTCTCTATAGATTGTCATGAGCCCGTCGTCAATCAAGCGGTCTACAGATATGTCTTTTGGAGACACATCTGCAGGTTTTGTTGATGAAAGGTCTGTCTGTTGATTAGGCTTCGGTACTTGAGCCATTAGAACTCTGCGCTGGAACTAGTGTCGGTTTTGAAGCGGGCACCATATGTAAAACACTCGTGAGTGGCAACATAATCTCGGTGTCTTTTACTTGGAGTCGCAAAAAGCCATCTCCTAATAACACCATGCTTGAGATTCGGTTCGGCTCTAAAGTAAGTGTCGGACCTAAGTTACCCACTAGGTTTGGGACAAAGATACTACCATGGAGGACTGCATATTTGATGTTAACCATTTGTTACCTCTGGTGCAGGGGCAGGTTTGGCAGCGGCATCTAGCTGATTACGAGCAGCTGCTTCTTGGTTCAATGATAAGAGTCTTTGATTAGTCTGAATAAGCTCTTGTTCATACACCTTAATTTGGTATTGAATCTGTCCTGCATTGTTGCAGACTTGTGCGTAGTCTTTCTGAATCTCAGGAAGCGCCCGAGGTACCGAAAGTTGTTTGGGTTTTTTAGCTGATTTGTTTGACATATAGTCTCCTTTGGTTAAATGAAGGGGTTAAATACTGTGTTTTTTAGTTTTGGAAGCAAGTCTTTACCTAGTTTAGTGAGGTGGCTGACAGAAGTAGGATATTGCGGTATTAGGGCTCTGCCTATGCCTTTTTGGCGCCAAGTCGTACCGTCTGCTAGCTTAGAACTTTTTACATACACCCAGTGTATTGTTTGGAAGTCATTGCTTAAAATGCTATAACCCAGGATTACATCTGGATCTTCTTTCAGACAAGCCACTTTGATTGTAGTCTTGGCTATCAAAGCTTCTATAACTAGCTTATAGTTAGCCATGAATATGGCTTTTGGTATCTGGCTAAACCAAGAGTCACCGTAATACAAGCCTCTAAGGAATGTAGCTATAACAAAATTCTTGTCTTTAGGCGTGTAGTCTCTTATGTTGTAAAGCCCGGCGAAATTGGTCATGGTGAGAGATATCTCTTTTTCATCTGTTCTTTTAAGTCTTTAAGTCGTTTTTGCACCCAGTCTCTATTAGTCTTTTTGACTTTGGTTTGTTTGAGAATCAAGACAATGTCCATATTGCTGATGCCATTACTGTGATATTCCCACATAACTTTGTCTAATTCTGTTTCGAATGTATGGTCATTGAGAAAGGCATCGCACATGTTATAGTAGTCTATGATTGATTGCCTAAGAGAAGGATCTAAGCCTCTGGGGGTGCGAGGCTTACAGGATTTTGAGCTGCCATCAGAATATTCAATGTCTTCAAAGCCGCTTTTCTTAAGTTTTTTATACCAGGTTTTTTGAAGTTTTTTAAAACTAGGTTGTCTTGGAGCTGACATCTGGAGTCGTAACCTCTGTCGCTGCAGCTACAATTTGTGCTTGTTGCTGTTCTTGCTGTTTGGTTTTAATGTCTTGGAAAACCTGCGAAGCCACTTGATTGGCGGCAGATTTGAGCATACTCCTGATGAAGTATTGGTCTGCTCTCTTACTTGATTGCGGCGGAAGATGCATAATCTGTGAAGCAAGAGCAAAACGCATAGACGTCTCGTCCGCCAAAGGTCCACAAAGAGTTATAATTCGGGACGACCAGGTATTGAATGCAGTCATGCCGACAGGTAGTTGGCGAGGAAAGTAACTTAAGATTCGAAGAAAAACTAGTTTCATGCGCAGGACTCCTTATATAGACATTATATATGTATTTTATGAATAGTCAACTATTTTTATAATATTTTGACTAAGCTGCTCCCAAAGCTGCTCACTAAGCTGCCCATAAAGCTGCCCACTAAGCTGCCCACCAAGCTGCCCCCAAAGCTGCCTATCAAGCTGCCCACCAAGCTGCCCATAAAGCTGCCCATAAAGCTGCCCACTAAGCTGCCCCCAAAGCTGCTCACTAAGCTGCTCCCTAAGCTGCTCCCAAAGCTGCCAATAAAGCTGCCCATAAAGCTGCCCCTTGATTTGTTTTCTTTTAATCATTTTGAAAGACTCCTGCTAATCCTAGGAATAGCCTCTAATGCAATACCTTCAAGACGATTCGTATTTTCCATAGCATCTTGAAGCAATAAACTCACGTCATCGGCGTCTGCTTCTTGGCATTCTACAATCAATTCGTCGTGGACTTGCATCACTATTTTGCATTCTATCCCTGCTTTTATCAAGTTTTGATGGAATCTAATAGCCGCTCGGTTGATTAAAGATGCCCCTGTGGACTGGATTCTATGATTGCAAGATAAGTTTAATAGCTTTCTGGCCTCATACGGAAGCTCAGCATGCGAGATGTTGCCGTATAATTTAGTAATCTTTTTAGCTTCTGGGATACGCCTAGGACGTCCAAATAAATTAGTCACAAAGCCTTGCTTCTTGGCTTGATCATGCGCTTCTAGCATCATAGTCTTAACACCTGGAAATTGCTCGAAATATTTAGCCATATCTTCTGCAGTATCGTCTATACTCTTACCTGTCGTGGGTGCCAATTGATAAGGGGTGGCGCCATAAGCACTCGCCAGGGCTATGACTTTAGATAAGTCTCGTAATTTCTTATATTTAACACCGAAGGCATCTGGAGAGCCATCTTTCTGGGGCTTTGCATCGTGTTTGTCGTAGACTTCGATGCCTACAACCGAGTAGAAATCACTTGTGCCATCGAAAGCAGCCATGAGTCGAGAGTCTTTGCTATAATAAGCAAACACTCGGGGTTCAAGTTGACTATAGTCAGCTATCACAAACACCTTGCCTGGGCGAGCTATTATACAGTCCTTAATACGCTGGTCGTCTCTAGGAAGGTTTTGAAAATTAGGCGCCTTACTGGAGTATCGGCCTGATGAAGTACCCGCCTGGAGGAAGCTAGGTCGTATAACACCGTACTCTACTCGCTCCTCTATGCCTTTGACATATGTCGACAAGAGTTTCATTTTGCGTTGGTATTCAAGCAGACGCTCTATCCATTTGTATTTATGGGCTATTTTCTTTAAGGCAGCTTTGTCGCAAGCTATATATCCCCACGGCTCTTTATACTTCTTCACTGAGGCTTTCTTGCCGTTACCTATGTAGGCAGGCACGAGGACATTGCCTTTTTCTCGTTCGCACGCGGCGATAAACTCTCTCTTAGCAGGCGCAGTATACGGCAGCCTCATATTTAAGGCCTTACAGATGTTTTTGCCGCCTTTAGTAAGAGTATTGAATTCCAGGCCCAGCTTTCCATATAAAAGCCAGGATAGTTGTGTAGAGGCGCCTATGTTGAAGGTGTTCTTTACTGTGTTGCCTGGGTATTTATCTTTGATGTGAGGAGCGATTTCTTGTTGTATAAAAGCTTCGGCCTCTGCACATTCTGCTTCTAGCGTCTTTTTCAATGCAGTAAGTTTCTTGGTGTCTACTTGCAAGCCAGTCGTATTAAGTTCATAAGTGGGTCCTCTAAGTAGTGGCATTGACTCATCTTTATAAAAGAACACGTCAAGTTTTTGAGCAAATAAACTTGGTATTAAATGATAAAAAAGTCTTAGTGTTAGTAAAGCATCTTGAGCACCATACTTGCCTAACAATGCTGAGTCTGCCTTGTAGAGCTCGTAGTTACTTTTAGTAAGTTGCCCTCCGTTAGCCAATACACTGGTTTTCATCTCAATTTGTTCGTCGGCTGAATGCTCTCCGAATATAGATTTTGCAAGTTCCTTTAGGCCTTTGCGGCGGTTTTCGTCTAATAAGTGAGCCAAAATCATAGTATCTGTATGAAGGCTATCGATGAGTCGTATTTTGAAGAAGGATTCGGCCATTCTACAGTCAAATATGGCATTGTGCATGATTAAAGACTTCTGTACTAACATTTGTATAACAGACTGTGCTGCTTCTTTATTGCCGGGCAGATACTCTAAAGCTTGCGTATCTTTATTCCATTTGGACAACACTACATAATATGCCTTATCTTCTTCTGCGCATACAGAAAAGCCAATAATCTCATCGCTGTTGGTAAGGCCCGTGGTCTCACAGTCATAAGAGACATATTCTTTATCTGACAAGTATTGTTGTAGCTTCTCAATGTCTTGTACTGTGTCGAGGACTATCAGCTGAGGCTTCATTCTGTGCTACTCCTTCCTTGTATGGTACAGATTCATAAGCAATAATCTCAGTCTTTCTGTCTGCCTTTCTTTTGTTGATTGCTTTGCTATTAAAGTACTTGAAAGAAGTGATTTCGTCTTGGGTCATATCTCTCAACAGCTCTGTCTCGCTGTCGAAATACAGCCAATAAGGCACATCTTCTTGGATGACATCTTTTCTGGCTTTCTTATGGCGTATTTTACAAAATTTGAAAGCTGTGACTGTAGGACAAGATTGCTCGTTGTGACAGCGTTTTAGCGGCTGCCACATAGTTATCAAGAAGTCGCAGTAAGATTCAAAGAAGACAGTGCCATAAGCCGCGTCTTTGTTCAACTCCAGGTCACCAATACCGGCTTTTTCTCTTGAGCTTTGCGATTGCATTACAAGTACAGTGTTAGTCTGTACAGCAAAGGCTTTCATGGCATGACATATATCCATAATATCCTGATTTTCGCCTGAGCTGCCTTTTTTCTTAAGAGCTCCGATATGGTCGATTACCACGCATCCGACTTTAATGTTTCGCTCTTTTTGAAATTGCTGAATATAGTCCTTAATTTCGTCGAAAGATAGATGCCTAAAGTTGCCGTCATCATCATAGTTGCTCATAACGTGCACCTTGTCATGCATACTGGTGTCGTCGCCACACATGGTCTTCCATCGGTCTGCTATCTCGTTGGCAGGCTGTTCAAGGGGGATAAAAAAACTATGATAGTCAGGATTTTCCTGAGCAAACCATCGAAACATATTCAAAGCTGTTGCTGTCTTTCCTACGCCCGAGCCCGCTACTAGGCCGATAACTTGCCCTAGACGAAATCCATGCTCTGTGTTATCTATTCGTTTGTGGCATCGAAAAGGCGTGCCCTTGAGTGTATTCCCTGACTTTTGGAGTATCTCCCGGACACTGTTGGAAAGAGACAAGGTTTTCTTATCTTCTGTCAACTCAAAGGTCCATATCTTGTTGACTATGTTCTCGGCATAGCTTGCTCTATGGACAGGAGCGCGCTGTAAGGCCTTAGCTGTATTTACTAGCACGCTCAAAGCTTCTGTCTTAGAGAAACTATTGGCAAACATCAGATGTCCTAAGCGGTAGTCGCTCTTGCTGCGGTCGTCTGAAGTTCCTGCATACAATTCTTTCGCCTCTCGGTTGTTCTGGATAAAGGCACCGAATTTAGGCGGCAAAGTGTCGTCTATAAGTGTTTGATTTTGTTGTATATTATAGGTTCTATCATAATGCTGCTTGCAATAGATTTCGTCTTCTCGTGTGATAGGCGGGAGTAACTTATCTAACTCTTCTGCTGTATATTGAGTATCGGATTCAGCTAGTATTTCACATGGTTTTTGTGCGTCTTGTACTTTGGTATTGACTGTACCAGGTAAGCGCATCAATTGGAAAAGCTGACCCACGGCTTCGTCTGTATTGAATAGGCGCACGAGGCGGCGCTGGAAACGAAGGTAGCTTAGGGCATCTAAGTCTGACACCTGCCAGTAGGCATGAATGCCATTCCCAGAATCTATTATCTTAGTAGGAGGGATATTTTTGTATGCGAGGGTTTCTAGAAATGAGTCTTTTGTGTGGATTCCCTCTTTAGTGTCGCAGTCTACAAACACATAATTAAACATGTCTATCATTGAGCCATCGACTGTACTGCCTTTTTTGTAAGATTTAGGGTGATTTGGTAAGTAGTAAACATTGTAGCCTCGTCGGTTGTGTTCGGCTATTTGTTCTTCTGAGAAAAGGCCTTCTAATACGCGAGGCGTGCCAGGCTCTTTCTTCATTAACCAGTCAGGAGCTATTATGCGCAATAAAGTCATAGGCTCCTTTCATAGAAAAACCTAATCTAGGTAATTATTGCCCTAGATTAGGTTTGTGGTTTAGTTCTTAGCTTTTTTGCCTGCTAGTAGTTCTTCTACCGATCTTTTGTTGCTTCGTGCTGTCGACGCTGCAACAGGCGCCTCATAGTCATCGTCTTCATAGGCTGACCCGAGATCATCGTCTGCATCCTCACCATAGCTGCCTTCTGTCGAAGAAGAGCTAGCCATATTCACTACGATTGTGTTGTCTTTGTCGGCCTCTACCTTATAAGTATACATGTCACCATTGGGTGTCGGTTTAGTACCAGTCGAAGTGATGCGCACCATCACACCTGGGTCTGTCTGACTGAGTTTGCGATCTAAGTCAGTCGTACCCCAGATACCGAGGTTTCCTTTGCTTGTCTGCAAGAAATGTAGGTTGCTTTGTCCTTTCTTGTTTGTGACTGGACGAGAGCCTAGGTAGTATCCTTCTGCTGAAGTAGGATATGCCTTTCCTGTCTTTTTGTCTCGTTTGCCTAGCGCGACTGTGACGTCTGCATCAAGCGTACTTACTTCTTTAAAAGCCATGTTGTCTCCTTTGTTACTGTGTTGTTTTGACGTTTATTTTATATAAAGCCGATGTTACGTATTCTACCTCATTGGCTGCGATAATGAAAGCATTTAATGCCACAACGATTTCATTTGTAATTTTTTTGTCTTTCTTAATAGCTTTTTTAAGTAGCTCCGCCAAATCAGCAGCCGCATTGACGTAGTTCCAGAGTTCCTTGTTTTGCTTTTCCATAAAACTCCTATTTTTTATAAGGCATATCTGGCGGCAAGTAGACTCTATAAGGAAGCCACTCTTCGATAGGTCTGTCATCAAAGTATACCATCGGCTTTGTCATAATCTCATGGACGCATTTTTCTAGACCTAACGCACTTATTACAGAGCCAGCCCATGCATACCCACCTCTGCTCCAGACGACTACATAAGAACCACGATGGTGCTCTTCGCGTAAGAGTCTTACCATGGGTTCGTGGACAACCATATTCATAAATCTCTCGTTTATTGGGTCAAACACTTCTACGCAGGTGACTGGGTTTAAGTTAGCTATAAGAGGATCAAGAGAAGAAAAGACAAGAGTATTATCTATATCAAAGAAAACAGTTTTTTCGTTTTTGATGACTTTCATATACTGCCGCCACAATCTCTACATATGTATTTACCGTTGACAGTTATTCCATTTCGGGTACCTTTAGCACAATTACATTGCATAATAGATTGAGGTGAGAGCATAATAGATTGAGGTGAGATATTAGGAATACCTGATATATTATTGATTTCTTTTGTCTTACTAAACCGATTGTCTGTCAACGTACCTAGTTCTTGTTGCCTGAGAAGCATAGCTATGCATGCACCTACGGAACCTAGATGCGGCTGTCCGTCTTTAGGATCAAGTTCTTCACCATCATTATAGGCGGTCAAGTGTCGCAAAGCTGCAGCAATCAATTGACTAGATGTGTGCCCTTTAGTGTAATTATATCTACCGTACTTCTTTTCGCCGACCATGAAAGCCTTGGCTACTGCTGTAAGAAATACTTGAGGTATTAGACTCAAGTCTACTTTTTCTTGGTCATTCTTGGTGGCGCCTGTCGACGATGATGTATCGTTCATGTGTTTCTTCCCTCCAGTGTTGTATTACTCTACGCGAATAAGCGGTTTGTGTCAATAACTTTACAGAGCCTTGATTGTAAGCCACGATAGTTTTTTCGATGTCGCCGTTGTATCTAAGAAATTGGTATTGAAGGTATTTAGCCGCATAAAAAATGTTTGTCTTCGGATTCAAAAGTTGCTGTTCTGTACCTTTAAAGCCTAAGTCTTTAGCTGTATTCCATTTAATTTGGCAGATACCTATAGAATTTGAACTGCCATCTTGGTAGTGAATGGCAGACACATCGTGTTTTGTCTCTACCCAACAAATAGAATCGAGAAGTCCTTGAGGGAGACTGAACTGAATAGACGCAGCTAGGAATAGTGCTGATATGCTCATTTCTAAAATATAGCACAATTTAGACAAAGAGTCTAAAGGCGACCTATCCAACGACTATTTTTAGAAAGTACCATAGGGATTATATGTGGTATCCCATGAAGAATAACCAATAATGATACAATAGGACGTTTCGGATTGATTTTGTTGTATCCTAATGCAAGACTGTTATCGTTTGCAAGACACCCTGTATGAGCATCAAACATAAGTTTTTCTGGCGTAGATATGTAATTTATTTGGGCTTTTTCGTGAAAATGGCCTTGGCAAGCTGACATACCGTATTGAGAAGCTAGTTTACCTGGGGTGCTTGTTTTGCCATGACAAAAATATACAGGTCCTAATGGCGTTTGTACGATAGTATCAAACACCCACTTCCAGCCTTTGGGCGCATCTAATATGTCATTATAGCTTTTGATAGCCTTTCGAGGTATTTTTCCGACTAAGGCTTTTCTTAACACCATAGAACCATGGTTAGACTCGATCACAGTGACTTTAGGGAATAGTTTGTAAATAGGAGTCAGGCTTTTAATTGCTTTTTGAAGCTCAGCGCCTGCGCTGTCGAGATCGGGATCAGAATCGTGAAAACTCGCGTCATGAAAATCAACTTCATCGCCTATGCAAATAATTGTATCGGGCTTGTATTTAGCCTTTACTGCTTTGAGAAACGGTATAATATCTGGATGCGCATATGGATGGTGCATATCGCTTAATACGAGTATACTCTTAGATTTATTCATTTCTTCTCCTTAAGGGCCTTTTTTAATAGCTTATAAGTAATGGGCGCAGCCTCTTTAAGGCTTTTTAAATACTCTTTTACTTCTTTCTCTTCTCGATACTTGGGTTGTTTCTTTGTTTTCCCCACTCACCCTCCTTTTGGATCATACTTCAGGAGATATTCATAGACTGCCCGGGCACTGACTAGACTATGTCTGCCGACTTGAAACTTATTACACCGATAACAAAGAAGGCCTCTTACTTTCCCGGTCCTATGGTTATGGTCCACTGCAAGACGATTAACAAACGTGGATTCTGGTCTCTGGCATAAAGCACAGCAAGCGTTCTGTGCATCGGATAGCTTTTGTCTCTCTGCTTCAGCTTGCTTGCCTGTCAAATGAGGCCAGTATTTGCGCAAGCCAGAAGGCTTTGATTTACGCTTCTTCATATAACGCACTGCCTTTGTCTGCTAATTCTACTCTATATTGGGTCGTAAATAAAGCCTTTAGCTCTTGAGAATGTTCTACGACAAAAATATTATCGTAGTCTGTTTCCAAAGACTGCAACAATCGGTAGGATTTTATCTTCAGCTGTTCGCTAAAACCGTCAAGGGCCTCATCGATAAATACAGATGAGAGGCTTAATCCGTGATGTTCAGACACTGTCTTCATGACCGATAGTCCGAAACATAAGTTTAGGAGCTTTCGTTGGCCTTTACTGAGTTGTGCGTAAGAGCAATGGTTGCCGTCTTTTTGAATGACTACATCTACTTTGTCCGCCGCTTCGACTTCGAAAGTCACTTGGATTTCTGCATCGAAATACTTAGACAAGAGTCCGTTTATGCGGTTTTGTAGTTCATTTATTGTGTTTTTGACTGAGACGGCTCTCAAACAATCTATTGCATCAGACAACAACTCTAAATCGGCAAGTCGGAGCTGGTTTTCATCTTTAGCGATCTCGTTTAAGTCCATTATCTTTGTCAATTTGGCTATCTCTGCAGTGTTGTTTAGTGTGTGTGGGTTCTTTTCTTTAATAAGAGCATGTAGTTGCTGGTTGTCAGTACTCTGTCGTTGTCGCTCGCGCTTGATTTGCTCTGTATACAAGTTTGGTGATTGTCGGTAAGCTACTATCTCATCTTGGATGCCTTTCACTTGCAGCTCAGTGAGCGGTACTTTAGAATTGCACTCAGAACAGACGGTTGAGTGCTTTAATCGATACTCTAGTTTTTCAATCTTTTTTGCTATGTTGACTGCATAATTAGCCTCAGACACCGCTAGTTTGTTATAGACTTCTGTTTGCTGCTCTTCAAAGTGGTCTCTTGCATACTCCAAGTCTGCAATCTTCTCTTTTTTGTCTTCTTCCCATTGATGCCACTGCTCGTTGATACTCTTTTGTTGTCTGCGTAATTGTTGACATAATTTTGAATTAATGTCAAGTTCGTTACAAATCACATTCAATTCTTGAGTAATTACTTTTTTGTCTTCATCTATAAGTATACGTAATCTCTTAGGTAGAGACAAATCTACAAGTTGCTCACAAAGCAATCTACGGTTTTTGGCATTCGTCGTGAAGAAAGACGCTGTTTGCGAGAATTCATGAAAATAGGCAGCAGACAAGTATAGTTCGGAATCTATACCGAGGTGCTGATTAATAAGCCGCTGTGTGTCTGCCAAGTCTTTGCCTCGTACTGCCTCTGGATGAGGTAATACAGAGTAGTATAAGTCATTTCCTTTGGGTGTTCTTACGCGCGTAATACAGAGAGTCTTGTGCTTGCATTTAACAGTCGCTGTTCCTGTTGTCGGCCCTTCGGCATTCCAACTGACTATTTCGTCGACAGAACCGTTTTTGGCGGTCTTACCGAAGAGAATCCAAGGGACGGCATCACAGAAGGTGCTCTTACCAGAGCCAGTAGGTCCGTGAATTAGAGCCAAGCCTTTTTTAGCGAAAGCAAACTTCAGCTCTTGGTAACTGCCGAAATTGTGGAGTTGTACAGTTTGGATTTCCATAGTTCCTTTACTCGAATTTTTTGCTTTGTAGAGGTATTTTGCATGGAATCAATGATATTGTCAAGTAATACGTTTTGGGTTACAACAGGCGTTATAATACCAATTTGGGTAGGTGTTGTATCTGCCGGCAGAAAGTCAAGTTTCCAGCCTGTAGGCGGCAGGCTTAGAGCATCTGCTACCTTTTGTCTGGATAGAGTGCTTAGCTGCTCCTGGGTGCCGCTGATTTTCACCCACAGGAGATCCGTGGGAAAACTATTTAGTTTATAGTTTTTGAGATTGTCGAAAGGTATTTCTTCGATGGCATGTCGGCGCAATCCAGTAGCTACGAATTCGAGGCTACCATCGTCGTAGAGTATCTGGTAGCCTTTTACTGGGTCTTTTGCTTCGCCCCAGGTCAGTGTGTAGGGGTTGCCTACAAAGTCCCATTGGCCGCCATTTGGAAGAGCGATTGTTTGACGAGTGTGGTAATGCCCGCTTATGATGCGAAGGCCTGCGACATCTTTAGGCGCTAGTGCTGAGTGATCTTGAAAGTAGTCGCCTGAGTTAGAAGACTGAAGGCCTTGATGCATAATACAGGTCTCGCCATCTGGTAAGTTAGATCTATACCGAAGTAGTTCTTCTGTGTTATTAAAATATGCAAACAGGTGAAGATTTGTATCGGAATCATATGTATATCGGTCGACTAAATAGGCTTGGTGCTTTAAAAAATTTAAAGAGTGTTCCTCCGATTTCTCGTTTAGGGAGTCGTGATTACCGCGCATAACAAAAGGCATGTTGTTGCAAAGACTAAAAGTCTCTAACATTGCATTGACGCACTCACCCCGGAGGTTGGCTTTAGTGTCATGTAAATCACCCGCTACAATCAATGGGATGCTCAGCTCATTGGCCCTAGCAATAGCTTGTCGCATCGCTGCATCTGCTAGCTTCAGGGTGTGTACATTATAATGTACATCTGAGATTAGTACTGCAACAGGCTTACTCATCATCGGCCTCATCTTCTAACGACTGAGCAGCACTGATGCCTGCTCCGGACGCGGTAATCTCAA
>Ga0210401_10002531_pt1 | contig 20224 bp, 20 predicted proteins | sample IncBWH32MmetaG_FD_150866 | JGI IMG/M metagenome (GOLD analysis project Ga0210401, IMG submission 150866) | Forest soil microbial communities from Barre Woods Harvard Forest LTER site, Petersham, Massachusetts, United States - Inc-BW-H-32-M | ecosystem: Environmental > Terrestrial > Soil >... | reverse complement strand
TCATCGAGCTTTTCACCATCCGCGAAACTCCCATTGGCATCGAATTCTATTTCCGCCACTTTTCCCCCGAATTGAAGCCCCTGGAAGAGAAGGAAGCTTACCACCTCGTGCTCGCTAAATCAGACGCCGGCGTCTTCCGCTTCGATAACCCCGTCGTCAATCAGTTGAAAGACGCCATCATCACCCGCGTCGACAACGACACCTACATCTCCCACGGCGACATCACCGACCCCGACAGCAAACCCAAATCCATCGAAGTCACCTATCACCGCGTGAAGTGAGGGTTTCTCTTCGCCTTTGCTCAAGACATTGGCTTGACGCAAGGTCGTTTGCGGTTGTTGGGCGGCAATTCGTTTTTTGCCTGGTGACGCCGTTGTATCGGTACGAACCTTCCGAGGTTCTCAACAATGTGATGCGCGATTACCAACCCATTTGGCGCATCCGCTCTAGGATTAGTCCGCTATAGCGATTCATGTGATCGGGGCGTCGCTTCAGGGGCAACGGCAGAATTGCGGCGAGTTGGGCCGCTTGCTCCCGGTCGATACTCCGGGCCGAGTTCCGGTAGTAGTAACGGCACGCCGACTCCGCACCATAAACACCCGGACCCCACTCGACCACGTTGAGATAGAGTTCCAGAATGCGCTGCTTGCCAAGGACCAATTCGGCCACCGGGACAAGTGTGAACTCGGCGACCTTGCGGAGGATGGAGCGGCCGGTTCCGAAGAACAGGTTTTTTACCAGTTGCTGCGTAAGCGTGGACCCACCGCGAATGCGGCCGCCTTCCATATCGCCTTCAGCAGCGATTTGCATCGCGTGCCAATCGAATCCATGATGCTGGTAGAAGCGCTGGTCTTCAGCGGCGATGACAGCATGCTGGAAATCGGGCGAGATTTGGCTCAGCGGAACGAATTCGTATCGTTCGTGATACGGCGTGTGGTGAATCCATGACTGCAAGCGGCGCTCCATGTGCACCGCGGTGGTCGGTGGGTCGATCCACCGGGCAGCGACTAGGATCAGCGCAGCAACCGACCAAAGAAGCACCACTCCGATAAGAAACCATCGAACGAAAGTTCGGAGGGTGCCGTTCCGATGCGGGGTCTTCGGGGGTGTATCTGGATTTTCAGTCACACTTCAGAATAATCGTTTGGGCTGGATTGACATAGCGCCTGACTAGTCCGGTTAGCGTTAGGCAGGCACTCAAGGAACTGGCCAAGACTTCTTTCTCAGCTTTCACAGCGCACTCAATTCTGCGGTAGACCGTTGTTTAGAGCTTGGCGTTGTTACGGATTGACTGTACGACTTGATTGATCGCATCTATGACAACGTCGGGCCTGTCGATGATGACGAAATGCCCACTCTTTTGCGCGATGAGCTGCTTGCTGTTTTGCGACAAGGACAGCAAATTCAGCTGTAATTTGTCGTAATCGGGACTGCGGAACTCACCCGTGCTGACATCAACGAGCGGCTTGTCGCCGAGCGGGTGACTGTGTTCCTTGGCGATGGCGTCGGCTTCCGCAGTACATTCCTGACTTATACCGACATTGGTTTGCAGAGCGGTTTGATTTCGGGTTTGGGACATGGCCCAAAGATGAAGCTCGCGATCGCGAGAGGATAACTTACTGAAGTTTGGATCGCTCTCAATGCCGATTGGTCCTCCGCCGCTGGGAGTTGAAGGCATCGGAGGCGGAGGAGGAGGAGCCGTCGTATCGTCACGAGGGCGGGCGATGAACGTCACACCGAGATGCGCCGCGTGATCGACAAAAACCATGCCCGCTACTTCTTCTGGGTATCGTCCTGCGTAGAGGCGCGCTACCAATGCACCAAGCGAATGCCCGACGAGAACGTAAGGGCCCTTGATCCCGGCGTTTTTCAACGCAGCGTGTACTTCACTGACCCTAAGCGCGCATGAGTCTTTCGGGCCGGAATCGCTCCAACCGATTCCTGAATGGTCGTACGAACAGACTTGAGTAAATTTTGCGACTTCGGGTTGAACGAGGCCCCAATCGAAGGAGAACCCAGCGCCAACGATGACGACGGTAGGGCTCCCCGTACCTGTGCAATAGAGATGCACTCGATAGCCACCGACATCGACCAGCTTGCCAAGAGGTGGAGGCCGGTTCTCAGTGGTTCCCGGGGTTTGCGCGAAGGAAGCGATTGGAAGTAAGCAAACTACGATGAACACAAGAGTAAAAGACTTGCAGTAGATCCTGTTCGACGTTGTGCTCAATGGTCGCTTCTCACAAGCGTTTAGCATCCATTCCTCTCCGACTTCCATCGGAAGGATTGTATCCCCTCTAGATTCGTTGTCTAGCTAATGGATTTGGCAACAAATCGCACTAACTGGCGTTTGCAGCGGCGTGCCAATTGCCGAGTGGTCGCGCTACGGCTCTGGGAAACCGGGGACGGAAACCCGGGGACCAGACGGGACGTTTTCTGATATTTCGTTAGGCGATGGCTAGTTTGAACCCTATTGCAGTCGGTAATTTCCAGTTTTTGACGCTTCCCCAATCCCCGCTTTCATCAGGCACCCTGCTATCTCTCTCCATCCAAACCATTTAAAGTAATCCTTGACTAACTGTACCGAATGTGTAATACTTGTTGGTGTAGTCGGCCCCGCTCGTTCGTGCCTGTATCCCCATGGTCGCCCGCCAGGTAGTCCCTCTAACTCCTTCAGGATCTTCTCATCCAAAAACGTCGCCTTCTAGACAACAGTCCGCCCCCGTAAATCCTTTAACTGCAACACCTATGGATCTCCCCGCAAGTGCTGCAAACAAACGACTTACGCAATCTCTGAATCCTTTAGATGCAACACTTACAAAAAACAGGGGGACGGGGGTCGCTCTTCAGCTTTCAGCCTTCCTACGTTCCAACGTTTAAAGGTGTAACTCCTTTCCTGTCACATCCTTAGCAGCCCCCACCGTGCAACCCCAATCGAATCACATCCTTACAAGAACCATGGGGAGGGGGAGGCACCTGTATTTTCCCGACGTTCCGACGTGTCGTTCGCATCCGTCGACGCTGCGGCCTTTCGACCCTTCCGGCTCTTGCACTCTTGGACTCTTGGACTCTTGCACTCTTGCACTCTTTCACTGTCTGCGCTCCTTCGTTACCTCATTCTTCGTCGTCTCTCAGTGCAGAAAGTGCCTCATGCCGGTGAACACCATCGCCAGGTTCAACCGGTCCGCCGCCGCAATCACGTCGGGATCCTTCACCGAGCCGCCCGGTTGGATCACCGCCTTAGCTCCCGCGGCTGCTGCAGCCTCAACGCCGTCGGGAAATGGAAAGAACGCGTCGGACGCCACCACGCTTCCCGCAAGCGACGATTGCGCCTTCATCACCGCGAGTTTCACGGAATCGACGCGGCTCATCTGCCCTGCGCCGACGCCCAGCGTCGCGCCATCCTTCGCGAACACAATGGCGTTGGACTTCACGTGCTTGGAAACTTTCCACGCAAACCGCATCGTGCGCATCTCTTCCGCCGTAGGCGCGCGCTTCGTCACCGCGCGCAGTTCGCTTTCCTTGATCTCGCCGAGGTCCGGCTGCTGCACCAGCATTCCGCCGAGGATTCGTTTGAGCTGCAGCTCGCGCTCCGGCTCCAGGCCGCCCGGCGGCAATTCAAGCAATCGCAAATTTTTCTTCGCCGCAAAAATGGCTTTGGATTTTTCATCAAAGCCCGGCGCGGCGATGCACTCCACGAAAAGTTTCGCGACCTCTTCCGCCGTCGCCGCATCCACCACGCGGTTGAACGCCAGCACCCCGCCGAACGCCGAAACCGGATCGCTGGCCAACGCTTTCAAATATGCGTCGAGCAGCGATTGCTGTTCCGCCGCCCCGCAGGGATTGTTGTGCTTGATGATCACCGCCGCTGGATTGGAAAATTCCGCCGCCAGGCTTCGCGCCGCTTCCAGGTCCACAAAATTGTTGTACGAAAGTTCCTTGCCCTGGAGCTGCTTCGCCGCGGCGAGTCCTTCGGGCGCCCGCCCCGCCGGAACGTACAGCGCCGCGGCCTGGTGCGGGTTTTCTCCGTACCGCAATTCCTGCTGCCGCCGCAAGGCGATGTGCACGCGTTCCGGCAACACCGGCTTCGCGCCCAACGCCACGTGGCCGGAAGCTGCCGTTAAGCGCCCCAATTCTGTGGTAATCATTCCGTCGTATCGCGAAGTTGTCGCGAAAACCTTGCGCGCCAGTTCCAGCCGCGTCGCCAGCGTAGTGTCGCCATCACTCTCAATTTCCTTCGCCACGCGCTCGAAATCCGCGGGGTCCGTCACCACCGTCACGCTCTCGAAATTCTTCGCCGCCGACCGCAGCATCGTCGGCCCGCCGATATCGATGTTCTCGATCAGCTCTTCCGCCGTCAGCCCCGCCTTCGCCGCCGTCGCCTCGAACGGATACAGATTCACCACCACCAGATCGATCGGCGCGATTCCATGTTCCGCCGCCTGTTTTTGGTCCTCCGCATTCTTCCTGCGAAACAGCAGCCCGCCATGCACTTTCGGATGCAGCGTCTTCACTCTTCCGCCGAGCATCTCCGGCCAGCCCGTAAAATCGGAAACGTCGCGCACGGCCATGCCAGCCTCGCGCAACAGCTTCGCCGTTCCGCCGGTAGAAAGAATTTCAATCTTCAACGCCGCCAGCCGCTTCGCAAATTCCACGATTCCCGTTTTGTCAAACACGCTGATTAGCGCGCGTACCACTGCCATCTTCGGTTCCTCCGCAAATGGAAAAGCACATCAGTGTACGAGTCTAGCGGGAATTGGGAAAGTGCCTGCCCTGTGGGAATCTTCGGAAGAGAACTACGATTTGACCAGCGCTTTCAGCTTGACCTGGCCTTCGATCGTTTCCACGACGTACTCCACATCCTTGCAGTTTTTCTGCTTCTTGAGTTCCTTGGTTTTTTTCAGAACGAATTCGTTGAAGCTCGAGCGCGAAAGTTTTCCGGTATGCTCGCCCGCCAGTTGCTTGGCCTGCAGGAACGCCTCGTACAGCAGTTCCACTTTCTCGGGCTCGCGCTCCGGCTCGGAACACGTCATGCGAAACGCGCTGGGATGAGCGGCTGACTCTTCGGCTTCTTTTTTCTGGCGCGCGGCTTCGATCACTTTTGCCGCCGCGCCGAAGTGCCGCTGTATTTTCCCTTCTTCCTTCAGCGCCACTTTCTTCCGGAAAATGTCTTTGTACTTTGCGTAGGTCTGCGAAAGATTATTGAAGCGGAACCGCTGCGCAAACTTCAGCTCGCCGCCGCGCTCCGCGTAGCGCTTCACCAGCTGATCGATGCGCCACTCAATCTCCGTGGGCGGACGCTTCCTGCCGCCGCCGAAATATTGATCGTATTCGATTTTGAGCTGACGGATGTCCCGTTCGAGCGTACCCAGCTCTTCGTCGATGGTCGCCATGCGCGGAGGAAACCCCCAAACCTCCATGCTAAGAGCACTAAGGGGTGGCGTCAACCGGATGCGCGCGCGGCGATGCGCATGCGGCACGGCTCCCGTTCGAATGGCCTACGCGGGCCAGGAGAGAACGCGGTCGGCATTGCCCGTTGCTGCGGTCTGTGCTGAAATGTTCGCATGGATGCACGGGCAAAGCGCACGGTTTCGAACGAACAGGCGGAGCTTCTGCGGCAGATTCCCTCGGTTGATGAATTGCTGCTTCAGCCGCGGCTGGCGGCACTTTCGAATCGCGTGGACCGCAACCTGGTGGTGGAAGTGACTCGCGCAGTTCTCTCCGGGCTTCGAGAGCGCATCGCTGGGGATTCGAACGGTACGGAGCTCGCTGCCAATTCGGAATCGGTTGAAGAACTCGTCGCCGCGGAAGTGGAACGCATTCTCTCGCGTTCGCTGCAGCCGGTGATCAACGCGACGGGGGTGATCCTACACACGAACCTCGGCCGGGCGCCGCTCTCCGCGGCGGTTGTCGAGGAGTTTCGCCGCACGGCAACGCAGTATTCGAATCTGGAATACGATTTGGAAGCGGGGAAGCGAGGGAAGCGCGATGTGCATACGGCGGAATTGCTGACACGGCTCACCGGGGCGGAAGCCGCGATCGTGGTCAACAATTGCGCGGCGGCGGTGCTTGTGACACTGGCGGCGCTGGCGCGCGGCGGCGAAGTGATCGTGTCGCGCGGCGAACTCATCGAAATTGGCGACGGCTTTCGAATCCCGGAAATCATGGAGCAGAGCGGGGCGATTCTGCGCGAAGTCGGAACGACGAATCGCACGCACCTCGGCGATTATGAAAACGCCATTAACGAGAAAACGCGGCTGCTGCTGCGCGTGCATCCTTCGAATTTCAAAGTGACGGGTTTCACGGACAAGCCTGCGCTTGTGGAACTCGTGGCTCTCAGCCAGCGCACCGGATTTCCGCTGGTGGAAGATCTTGGTTCCGGGTGCCTAGTTGATCTTTCTGAGCACGGCATTGCCGAACCCACGGTGCGAGAGAGCGTGGAGGCTGGAGTGGGCATCGTCACCTTCAGCGGCGACAAACTTTTTGGCGGGCCACAAGCAGGGGTTATTGCGGGAAAGAAAGAACTCATCGCAAAAGTCCGGCGCCATCCGCTCTTTCGGGCTTTGCGCGTGGACAAACTTACCATTGCTGCGCTGGAAGCCACGCTGGGCGCGTATCTGCGCGCGGCGTGGGACGAAATCCCGGCGATGCGGATGATTCGAATGACGCCACAGGAAATAAAGCGCCGCGCGGAAAACTTTATTCGCGAACTGCGTCCCGAACTACCTCTCGACGAAGTGGAGATTGAGATCGCGGACGGAGTTTCTCTTGCGGGCGGCGGCTCCACTCCGGAGCAGTCTCTGCCGACGAAGATCATTCGAATCGCCAGCGCGCGTTATTCCGCCACGAAACTTGAGCAGCGGCTACGCCGTGCGCCATCAGGGATTTCCGTGATCGCCCGTGTGGAAGAGGAACGCCTGATCCTGGACCTCCGGACGGTGTTTCCCGAACAGGAACCACTGCTGGTGAAAACACTCGCCGCCGCGCTGCACTAGCGTATAACTTCGGTCTATCGTATAAACAGATATCAGGTCAAAGAGTGAACAGGAAGGGTGCGTTCCGCGTCGCGGAGATGGAGCGCATCCGAGCATGAGAACAGGGAGATTCCCAGGATGGAAAACCTCCTGCAGGACATCCGCTACGGTCTGCGGACGCTGGCGAAGAATCGCGGTTTTACGATTGTCGCGGTACTCACGCTGGCGCTAGGCATCGGCGCAAACACGGCGATCTTCAGCGTGGTGCAAAACCTGCTGCTTCGGCCGCTCCCCTATCCGCAACCGGAGAGTTTGGTGGAAATCTGGAACACGTATTTGCCCCAGGTTCCCCGAGGGGGATTGTCGCCGGGAGATTACGCGGACTGGCGGCGGGAGGCGAAGAGCTTTTCGGAAATGGGCGCGTATGCGAACGTGTCCCACGGGTTCAATCTCACGGGTGACGGCGAACCGCAACGCGTATTGATTGGTTACGCGAGTTCCTCCCTATTTCCGATGCTTGGGGCCCAAGTGGTGGCCGGCCGTTCGTTTGTCCCAGAAGAAGACCGAGCGGGCAGCGCCCCGGTGGTGCTGCTAAGCCATCGTTTGTGGGAAGGCCGTTTTGGGGGTGATCCACGGGTTGTCGGGCGGGCGGTCACGCTCGACAATCATCGCTACACGATTGCAGGGATTCTGCCCGCAGGATTTCAGTTTTTGCGCTGGGCTGATGTCTGGATGCCACTCGGCCAGTTCGACGACGATTTGACGGAGCACGTGCACCACGCGTTCGCGGCGATTGCGCGGCTGAAGCCCGGGGTGACGATTTCGCAAGCGAGAGAGGAAATCCGCCAACTCAACGAACAATCGGCGATCGCGTATCCGATCGAGCACAAGAATCTCGGCGTGCTGGTAGAGAAGATGCAGGACCCAGCGGCGGAGAAGCTGCGAAGCACGCTGCTGGTGATGTTCGGGGCGGTGGGACTGGTATTGCTGATAGCGTGCGCGAATATTGTGAACCTGCTGCTGGTGCGCAATGCGGCGCGCGAACGGGAAGTGGCGGTGCGAACGGCGCTGGGTGCGAACCAATGGCGGCTGATCCGGCAACTGCTTACGGAAAGCGTGCTGCTGTCGTTCTTGGGAGGCGGGCTGGGACTGATACTTGCCGTTGTGGGATTGAAAGTTTTGAAGTCGTTAGTTCCCGGCGATCTCGCGGTGTTGCGCGATGCGGGATTGAACGGCTGGGTGCTGGGGTTCACCCTGGCAGTTTGTCTTCTGGCAGGCCTGGCGTGTGGCTTACTGCCAGCGCTGCGGACGCTGAGAACCAATCTTGCGGGGGTCCTGAAGCAAGGAAGCAAGGGCGCGAGCGCTGCCGGTCATCACCGGACGCATAGTCTGCTGGTCATCTGTGAAGTGGCGATGGCGCTGGTTCCGCTGATTGGAGCGGGGCTGCTGCTAAGAAGCTTTCAGCAACTGTTGCAAGTGGCTCCGGGTTTTCAAACGGAGCACATCCTGACGATGGAGGTTCAGCAGGCGACGGTTCCCTTTCTGGAATCCAGCCAACTCTCGCAGGAAGATCAGCTCAAGCTGGGGCAGAAGCAGTCGCTGCAATTCGAACAGATTGCGGAGCAAATCCGCGAATTACCGGGCGTGAAAGAAGTGGGCGGAATCGACGAACTGCCGCTGGGCACGGAACTGCGCCAGGCGTCACGGTTCGTAATCGAAGGCCAGCCGGCGGTGGCCGCAGGGGCGCGGCCGCTGGCGCAATTTCGCACGGTCAGCCTGAGCTATTTTTCCACGCTGCAAATTCCGTTGCTGGCGGGGCGCGCGTTTAATCAACCGGACTGGAACCTGACGAACATTCTGATCAACGAAACGATGGCGCGGCGGTACTGGCCGGGCGGAGATGCGCTGGGCAAGCGGATCGATTTCTGTTCGCTGGATAAAAAATCGTGCTGGCTCACGATCGTCGGAATTGTTGGAAACGTGCATCAGTTCGGATTGGAAGGCGAGCCGACCTATGACGTGTACTTCGCAGGGGGATGGACGCCCTATCTCATCATTCGAACGGTGTCCGACCCAGCCGGAGTGGCGGCAGCCGTAACGGACGTGATTCACAAAGCGGACCCGACCTTGCCCGTGACCCACGTCATGAGCATGGATGCTTTGCTTTCGGATTCGGTGTCGCCACGGCGATTTTCGGCGCTGCTGATCGGGGCCTTCGCGGTTCTCGCGCTCATACTGGCCGCTGTGGGGATCTATGGAGTGATGAGCTATACGGTGAGCCAGCGAACTCAGGAAATAGGGATTCGCATGGCGCTGGGGGCACAGCCTCGCGACGTGCAAGGAATGATTCTGGGACATTCGGTGAAGCTGACAGTGATTGGAGTGGGGCTTGGGTTGGCTGGAGCTTTCGCGCTGGTGCGATTCCTGAGGAGCCTGCTCTTCGGAGTGGGCGCCTACGATGCGGTGACATTTATAGGAGTACCGCTTCTGCTGGCAACGGTGGCAATCGCGGCAGCGTATGTGCCGGCGCGCCGGGCCGTGCGCGTTGATCCGCTTGTGGCGCTGCGTTACGAGTGATGTATGCTGCCGAGTGGGTGGGGCCTAAATCCGTCGTGTTATGATATAGGTGCGATATAGGAGTGGAAAATGGCTACGGCGCTGATTCACATGGATTCCAAGCAAAAACACCGGCTGACGCAGCGAGCAAAATTGCGCGGCAAGTCCTTCTCACAGGAAGTCCGCGACGCCGTGGAAATGTACCTGGACGTGCCAGTGGAGAATGAAGCGGAACTGCGCGCGCTGGCGAAAACAGCGAATCATGCGGCGGACCGTATGATCAAGAACCTGGATGAAACGATCGCGTATGTCGGCCGCGTTCTGAAACACAAGAGGAATGGCCGGTGAGTTGGGCGCGGGATGCGGTTGCCGCCATCCGCAAGATCGTGCTGATTGAAGACCGGATGGAAACACTGACGGCGCAGGTGAAAACTCTCGCGGAAAGCTATACGGATATTGACCGCAGGCTGGTGCGGATCGAAGCCAAGTTTGAACTGATTGAAAAGATGGGTGCGGCGAGGCGCCGCGAACTGCCAGCAAAATCACAACGCCAAAAAGATTCACGGAAATCCGAATAGGACCGCAGGTGCTTTCCTTCCGCGCCGCTAACGGAAAATTACGACCAAAGTTGCGGTCATTGCCGAAGCTGAGGCCCGGCTGGGCCCTCATTCGCGTGCGGCTGGCGGGAATCTGCAACACAGATATTGAGATTCTCCGGGGTTATCACAACTTTCGCGGAACGCCGGGGCATGAATTTGTGGGCGAAGTCGCCGACGCTAGCGGAGTTTCAGCCGCAACGAAGAAAAAATGGATCGGCCGGCGCGTTTGCGGGGAGATCAATGTTAGTTGCAGCGCGTACGGTTACAAACCGGTTTGTGATTTTTGCCGGCGGGGGATGAAGACGCATTGTGCGCGGCGCACGGTGCTCGGGATCGTGAACCATGATGGTGCGTTCGCTGAGTATCTGGCACTGCCGCTGGAAAATCTGCACGTTGTGCCAGCTAATGTCACTGACGAACAAGCCGTTTTTGTCGAACCACTTGCTGCTGCCTGCGAAATCCTTGAGCAGGTAGATGCCGAGAAATTCAAGTCCGCCGCGGTCCTGGGGGACGGCAAGCTCGCGCAACTTATCGCGCGAGTGCTTCACACGGCCATTCCGAGCGTGGTGATGTACGGGAAGCACGAAAAAAAGCTGGCGTTGGCGCGGCGCGCTGGTATCGCAACCAGAAAAGTTCGCGGCGATGCCTTGGATTTGAAACGCAGCAAAGAACAATTTCCACTTCTCGTGGAAGCGACCGGATCGCCCACGGGGTTCGCCCTTGCGCAGCAGATGACCGAGCCTCGCGGCACGCTGGTATTGAAATCGACTTTTCACGGGGCGGCTCCGGTGGAGACCTGGCCGACCGTCGTGAAGGAACTGACGGTGGTAGGATCGCGGTGCGGCCCGTTCGCCAAAGCGATTGAGCTTCTCCGCTCGGCTAAAGTGGATCCAACACCGCTCATCACGCGAACATTCCCGCTGGCGGAAGCACATAAAGCTATTGCTTTTGCACAACGATCCGGTGCCATGAAAGTTCTGCTGAAGCCGTCGCCCGTGTAGTTCAAGCCTTTAAGCCTAAGGTTCACCCCGCGAGAGGACGGCGGATGGGAGCCTCACCCCTGAAGGGGCGAGTTACGGGGTTACAAGCGGTTAATGCAAGAGGCGACGCAGGCGGCTCCGAAACCGTTGTCGATGTTGACGACGGTGACGTTGGAGGCGCAACTATTGAGCATGCCGAGGAGCGCGGCGATGCCGCCGAAGCTGGCGCCGTAGCCGACGCTGGTGGGAACAGCGATCACCGGCACGGCAACGAGGCCACCGACGACGCTGGGCAGCGCGCCTTCCATTCCGGCAACACAAATAATGACGCGGGCGTGCGTGAGTTTTTCACGATGGTCGAGGAGGCGGTGAATCCCGGCGACACCGACATCGTAGAGATGCTCGGTGCGGTTGCCCATCATGCGGGCGGTGAGGAGCGCTTCCTCGGCGACGGGCATGTCGCTGGTTCCGGCGGAAACGAGGAGAATCATTCCTTTTCCGGTTAGTTCGGCGCCGCGTTCGATGGTAATCACACCGGAAAGCGCGTGAAATTTGGCGGCGCGATGCAGCTTCTTTACGACCGTGAATTTTTTGGCGTCGGCGCGCGTCACCAAAATGTTTTGCCGTGAATCTTTCTGGCGGAGCATGGCCTTGACGATTTCGGCGACCTGGCGCGGCGTTTTCCCCTTACCGAAAATAACTTCGGCGTATCCCTGGCGCAGCGCGCGGTGGTGATCCACTTTCGCAAAGCCCAAATCCTCGAAGGGCAAATGCTTCAGCCGCTCGATGGCTTTCGCGGGGGCGAGGCTGCCGGCCTTCACGGATTCCAGAATTTTCAGCAGTTCAAGCTGGTTCATATTTTCCGACCGCCGCGAATTCTATCATTGCGCGGTACAATTACCTTACCTTGACTTGGCGCAAGGGCGCTGAGAGACTGAATTCATCCTCGCGGAAAAACATGGCTGAAACGCAAAAACAGATTGTCACCGTAGGTGTGACCGGCGCGAGCGGGGCGATTCTGGCGCAGAAAACGCTGTTGCTGCTGGAGGAAGATCCGCGGGTGGCGCGGGTGCATCTGGTGGTAACGGAGTCAGGCCAGCGGCTGGTTGCGGAAGAGCTGGGAATAACTTCCGGCGATTTGAAGCAACTCCCGAGCCGGATCCTCGGCCGCCCGGCGGCGAAAATCGAGATTCTGCCCAACAAGGATGTGGGAGCTTCCATAGCATCCGGCAGCTATGCCGTCGACGCGATGGTTGTGATTCCCTGCTCGATGAACACGCTCGGAGCGATCGCCAACGGCGTCAGCGAAGATCTGGTGGCGCGCGCGGCGGACGTGATGCTGAAGGAAGGCCGCAAGCTGGTCCTGTGCGTGCGCGATACGCCGTTCAATCGCGTGCACCTGGAAAACATGCTGCGGGCGCAGCAGGCGGGGGCAACGGTTATGCCGGTGGTTCCGGCTTTTTATCATCATCCGAAAACGATCGACGACCTCGTCACGCAATACGTTTGCCGGGTGCTTGCACAGATCAGCTTGCCGCAAGAAAAAATGTACCGCTGGGCTGGCACACCGTCGGCGAGAAAAGCGAAGGCGTGAGGTAGCGCGCAGATCAGAAATGGCCAACCGCATCAAAACCGTACTCGAGATGATCAAATTCGAGCACTCCGTATTTGCGCTGCCGTTCGCGTTGACAGGGGCGTTGCTAGCAGCGCGCGCCACGCGGCACGGCTGGCCTTCACTACGGCAGATTCTGTGGATCATCATCGCGATGGTGGCGGCGCGTTCCGCGGCGATGACCATGAACCGCATCGCGGATTTGCGTTACGACCGCGAAAACCCGCGAACGCAGCAGCGCGCGCTGGCCACCGGAGCACTGTCGCTGGAGTTTGCGTGGTTGTTCACGCTGGTTGCAGTGGCGGTATTTTTTCTTGCCGCCTGGCGGCTTAATCCGCTGGCGCTCAAGCTTGCGCCGCTAGCTATCGCGATTCTGTTTTTCTATTCCTTTACCAAGCGCTTCACGAACTGGTCGCATCTTTTTCTGGGCTTTGCGCTGGGAATATCTCCTGCGGCGGCGTGGATAGCCATCACCGGCGGGCTTGATTTGCGGATGCTTATTCTTTGCGCGGCGGTCACGCTGTGGGTGGGCGGGTTTGATGTGCTATACGCGTGTCAAGATGTGGATTACGACCAGCGCGCCGGGCTTTTTTCTGTGCCGAAGAGATTCGGGATTGCCAAGGCGCTGCTGATTGCGCGCGTGATGCACGCCGGGGTGATCGCGCTTCTCGCGTGGCTGGCGTTGAGCTTTGGCTTGCCGTGGCCGGCGTGGGCGGGCATTGCCGTGGTGGCTGCGCTGCTTGCTTACGAACATTCCCTTGTCAAGGCGGATGACTTGAGCAAGCTGGACGCTGCGTTTTTCGCCGTGAACGGCTATATTAGTATGTTGTTCCTGTTGTTCTGGGGCGCGGCGGCAGCGTTTTGGCGGGTTTGAAATTTTCGACGGATTCGAAATGAGCGAACTGACGATCACGGATGAGCGGTTGAAACCGGTTGCGGAAAGAGTGCTGGCGGGCGAACGGCTGTCCGCGGATGAGGGCATCACGCTTTACCGGTCGCCGGATTTGCTGGCGGTGGGGTGGCTGGCGAATCACGTGCGCGAGAAAAAGCACGGGAACGTGACGTATTACAACGTCAACCGGCACATCAACCCGACGAATATTTGCGTGGCGCACTGCAAGCTGTGCGCGTTTGGGCGCGACCCGAATGCACCGGGCGCTTACAATTTTTCGTTGGAAGAGATTTACGCGCGCGCGGAACAGGGCGCACGTGAAGGCGCGCTGGAATTCCATATCGTCGGCGGCCTGCACCCCGACCTGCCGTTCGAATATTTTCTGGAGATGATTCGAGGACTGAAACAGCGGTGCCCGAGCGTGCACCTGAAGGCGTTCACGATGGTCGAGGTGGGTTATTTTGCGCGCATCGCGAAGCTATCCACTAGAGAGACGCTGCTGAAGCTAAAGGAAGCGGGCGTTGACTCGCTACCCGGCGGCGGCGCGGAGATTTTTCATCCGCGGGTGCGCAGAATCATCTGCGACCACAAGGTCAGCGGGCAGATGTGGCTCAATATTGCGCGGCAAGCGCACGAGATTGGCTTGCATTCGAATGCGACGATGCTTTACGGGCACGTGGAGACGGAAGAAGAGCGCGTGGATCACTTGATTAGGCTGCGCGAATTGCAGGACGAGACGCACGGATTCGTGGCGTTTATTCCGCTGGCGTTTCATCCGGACAACACTGCGCTTTCGCATATTCCGAAGACGACGGGTTATGCCGATTTGCGCAACATCGCGGTGTCGCGGCTGCTGCTGGATAATTTCGAGCACATCAAGGCGTATTGGATCATGCTCACGCCGAGCATCGCCCAGATTGCGCTGCGGTTTGGGGCGAATGACCTGGACGGCACGGTGGTGGAAGAAAAGATTTATCACGACGCGGGAGCGAAGACCTCGGAATTCACGCCGCGCAACGAACTGGAGCGATTGATTCGCGCGGCGGGGCGCGTGCCCGTCGAGCGCGACACGCTTTATCGCCCGGTGGACCGTTCGAAGATGCCGCCGATCCCTCCGCCAACGCGGTCCGACCTCGTCAGCCTGACGTTGAACGTATAGCCTGGGCCGATCCCAGAGTTCCTTCAACACAATTCATGAGTGGTGTTGACTGCTCCACATTATCGCTTTATCGTGGGCATGGGAGGTTTCTGCCATGCGGCATCAATTCGTTCTCGACAAACGTACGAATAAATTGCTCGAGGAACTTGCATCCTACCGCGATGGGAATCGAAGTGTGATTGTGCGGGAAGCGATCCAACTCTATGCCGACATGGAAGAGCGCCTCGACAAGATCGAGGCTGACCCGGCGTTTCAGAAAATGATGGCTGTATCGGACAAAGCGATTCGTGAGGGCCGGGTGACGCCGCACAGCGAAGTGGTCCGAATGTCGCGCGCGCTCTCCAAGAAGAGCAAGAAACGAAAGTGAAGTCGCGAATCGTCTGGGCCGATCCGGTCCGGGACCTGGCCCTTTCACTTCCGCTGAAGGATCAGCAGGAGATTTACAGCAAGGTTGCGCCATTGGCTTATTTTCCCCACATGTATCCTGTTCGTTCGAAAAGCAGGCGCTTCCGGCGGCACCGTTGTTTCTTCACCCGAAAATGGCTGGTCTACTACAGGGTCGTGGACAACATCGTCCATATTCGGGGCCTTTGGCCGGCGCGTATTCCGTGATGGCTCTCCTGAGCAGCCGCTAAAAAATTGCGCGAAGAGGTTGAAAGGCTGGAATACTTTTGCTGACCATTCGGGACCGTGGATTTGACGAAACGACGACTTCGGGGAATGCTCTTCCGTCTGAGCACTTAATCACCTGGGCAAGGAAGGGGGCATGCACCCGGATGCGAACGATACTTTTACTCACGACGTCCAATATTTTCATGACGGTTGCGTGGTACGGCCATTTGAAGTATCGCAATTCCACGTTGTGGAAGGTCATCCTCGTCAACTGGGGGATTGCCTTCTTCGAGTACTGTTTCCAGGTACCGGCAAACCGTATTGGCTCGTATGAATTCTCCACCGCGCAGCTTGAAAACGATTCAGGAAGTCATCACGCTGACGGTCTTTTCCGGATTCTCCGTGCTGTACCTGGGCGACAAGCTCAAGTGGAACTACGCCGCGGGCTTCGCTTGCATTGTGGCGGGATCTTTTTTTATTTTTCACAAGTGGTAGACGGTCGCACTCGCCGTCACGGCGTCTTTCTTGGCGGCCACACGACAACATCCTGCCCGCGCGCAAAATGCAAGAGCGGTCGTGAGTCCAGATGAATTCCCAATGATTCAGCCATGGTGTTGCGTTCGAACTCGGCTTCGCCGCGTTGCAGAGGCCAGGGCGGGTGATGAATTTCGCCGCGAAGGACCCGGCTCTGGCCATCGAGTGCATAGAGGCAATAGCGTTCGGTCAGGAAATGTTCGAGCGTGCCCGGGCGGGAGAAAAACTTCGGACCAACGGCACGATAGCGCCCCAGCAACGCAGCGGGAGCTGCGCCAGAATGACCTCGCTGGCTGGCATATTCGATCCAGCCATTGCGTTCCTCGCAGCGCATCCGCGCGCGGAAGTAGGGCAGGTGAAACCAATCGCGTGCGAGAGCGACCGCCAGCGGATTGCCCGCGTCCAAGCTGAAAAACCACACACCGGGTTTCTCGCCGTAGTTTACGTAGGTGCGCACATTCAGCTCGGGAAACGCCGAAAGCCAGGGAAACGCGGGAGTTCCGCGCAAACGCACGCCCGACATTCGAAATGGGACGACCGCCAGCCAGGCTTGTCCGTCAAAGGCATCTATCTCCAACTGCGATGGAATATGCGAGCGCAACAATTCAATTGACACGGGCCAATGGGCGAAAAGCAGGTCGTGCCATTTTTGTTTCATGATCCATTGGCCAGGAGGCAGAGGCCACGGGCGATGCGCGATTTCGTCCAGAAGCCGGCTCATGGAGGCTCACAAACGAAACTGGACATAGTCATTTTCTGAATATACCTTTTCCCGGCATCCTCGAATCGAATTCTGTATATTCAAACGGAATGAAAAAACAAAAGGAGACAAAAAATGCAGCGCAAAGCATCCGCAGTTTGGCAGGGCGGTTTAAAAGACGGCAAAGGCACAATCTCGACGGACAGTGGTACATTGAAGCAGACGCAATACTCCTTTAGTACGCGGTTTGAAAACGGAGTTGGTACCAATCCCGAAGAGCTCCTTGCCGCGGCGCACGCCGGGTGCTTTACCATGGCGCTTTCGGGGCAGCTTGGCGGAGCGGGATTGACGGCGAGCAAACTCGAAACCACAGCCACGATTTCGCTGGAGAAACTTGCCGATGGATTTGCGATTACAAAGAGCCATCTAGACCTCGTCGCGCACGTGCCTGGAGCGGACAAGGCCAAGTTCGACGCAGCCGTCAAGGCCGCGGAAACCGGATGTCCGGTCTCGAAGCTTTTCAAGGCAGAAATCAGCGTCAGCGCACGGCTTGAATCCTGACCAGCAAGCGATCTGATCCCCACGTTCTCATCGAGCGGTCCAAACAGGTACAATGCCGCACATGATTCCAGCTCCTGGAGCATTCATTGCAGGTGCCGCGATCTTTCTGACCGTGATTTGGGATGCGTTCGAAGCCATCATCCTTCCGCGCCGCGTCACGCGAAGGTTCCGGCTCACCCGCCTATTCTTCCGTTCTACCTGGATCACCTGGAAATTCGTTATGTGTCTGTTACCGTCGCGTAAAGCTCGCGAGACCATGCTCGGCTTTTATGGTCCGCTTTCTCTCCTCGTTCTGGTTGGTGTCTGGGCCATCGGCCTTGTGTTTGGATTCGGGCTCATGCAATACGGCGCGGGGTCGGCGGTGGTGTTAGCGGGAGGGCGTCCCAGCTTCGCGACGGACCTGTATTTGAGCGGCACGACATTTTTCACTTTGGGTCTCGGTGACGTCATTCCTCACTCCACGTTTTCGCGAGCGCTAGTGGTTATCGAAGCCGGTTTTGGGTTCGGTTTTCTAGCGGCGGTCATCGGCTACTTGCCGTTTATCTACGGGTCATTTTCAAAGCGCGAAGTAGACATTTCGCTGCTCGATTCGCGCGCCGGCACGCCGCCAACCGCCGGCGAGCTTCTTCGCCGCCACAGCTACGAGTACGGCCAGGACGCATTGGCCCGGCTTCTGAAAGATTGGGAGCGTTGGTCCGCCGAACTGATGGAAAGCCACCTGTCCTATCCGGTGCTTGCCTATTTTCGCTCGCAGCACGATAACCAATCCTGGATCGCATCGCTGACTGCAATTCTGGATACCTGTGCACTGGTACTGGTGGGTGTCGAAGGTGCTTGTGCGAAACAAGCCGAACTCACCTTTGCGATTGCGCGACACGCTATCGTGGATCTCTCACAAGTTTTTGGGACGCAGCCGAGGGAACTGCCGCAGGACCGGCTGCCTGCGGAGGAATTGCGCCGCATTCGTGGCGTTCTTGCCCAGCATGGCTTAAAGCTCCGCGACGACGAGGAAGCCGACCGCAAACTCGCAGGGCTTCGCAAAATGTATGAGCCGTACATTTTTGCACTGGCGACTTATCTGAATCAGACGCTGCCGCCCTGGATTCCGCTGAAGAAGGGCAAAGATAACTGGCAGACCACGGCATGGGCGCAGACCGCTGGCACGATAGAAAAGGAAGCGGCTTTGATCATTCCGGATGACCACTTCTGAAGTCTCCGATTTGCGGCGTCTTGCCGGGATTTTTGTTAGTGCCACCTTTCGTGGAGAAAACGATGAAAGCCATTCTCGTACATGAGTTCGGTGGGCCCGAAGTTCTAAAACTTGAACAAGTGCCCACGCCGAAACCCGCCGCGGGACAAGTTCTTGTCCGCATCCACGGCGCAGGGGTAAATCCCTACGACACGTACATGCGCGCCGGAACCTATGCGATAAAGCCGCCACTTCCCTACACGCCAGGCTCCGACGCCGCGGGAGTCATCGAAGCCGTCGGCGACGGAGTGAAAAAAGTGAAAACAGGCGACCGCGTCTATACCGCCAGAACACTCACTGGAGCGTACGCAGAGTACGCCCTCGCACTCGAAGAGCAAGTGCACTCTCTTCCGGAAAAGATCAGTTTTGGCCAGGGCGCTGGCGTGTGGGTTCCCTACGGTACCGCCTATCACGGACTTCACCACTCGGCGGAAGCGCGGGCATCGGAGACGGTTCTGGTGCACGGCGCGAGCGGCGGAGTCGGCAGCGCCGCGGTACAAATAGCGCGCGCGATGGGCCTGACGGTTTTCGGCACGGCCGGCACGCAAAAAGGACTGGACCTTGCAAAGCGTGAAGGCGCGCACCAGGTTTTCGATCACAGCAAAGCGGGCTACCAGGAAGAGATCTTGAGGGCTACTGGCGGGCGCGGCGTGGACATTGTCCTGGAAATGCTGGCCAACGTGAATCTCGCCGCAGATCTGAAGCTTCTTGCAACGAATGGCCGCGTGATTATCATCGGTAACCGCGGCGAAATCACGATTAATCCGCGCGACCTTATGCTGCGCCGGGCTTCAGCCCGGGGCTTCACGCTGTGGGGCATCACTCCGGCAGAGGAAAACGAAATTCACGCCGGGCTGATCGCCGGGCTGGAGAACGGAACGCTGCGTCCCGTCGTCGACAAGGAAATGCCGCTTGCCGAGGCTGCGCGCGCGCACAAGGAGATTCTGGAGCCGGGGGCCGCGGGAAAAATCGTTCTCGTGCCGTAGGAGCTGGAGCGGCGTAGGGCTGGTGCGCCGCATTGACTGTCCGCAACCGCGCCTTATAATCGTTGTTTCCCGATTCCGACGCGAAGCAGCGCGCGATCTGTGGATCAACCGAGCGACGTGTACACTACACTCCTACTCACGGCCTCTTTCGCAGTGCAGAATTCCATCAGCCATTATTGGCACCGCATTACGGATAAGACTTTTTCGGGGATTTACCACGCGAATGGCTTTGATCTGGCGATGATGACTCCCTATTTCATCGTCCTGTTTATCCTGGCAGTTTACGGGCTCCACCGTTATTGGCTGGTGTACGACTATTTCATGTATTCGAAGAATGTCCCGGCGACACCGCCTGAAGTGAAAGAATGGCCGCGGGTCACGATTCAGCTGCCCATTTTCAACGAGCGCTACGTCATCGAACGGCTTGTCGAAGCGGTTTCCCGGTTCGACTATCCGCGCGAGTTGCTTGACGTGCAGGTTCTCGACGATTCCACCGACGAAACCCAGCAGGTGGCCTGCGCTTGCGTCGAACGACATGCCGCGCAGGGAATGCCCATCGTTTATATTCACCGGACTAACCGCGAAGGCTACAAAGCGGGGGCTCTCGAGAATGGCTTGAAGACGGCGAAGGGTGAGTTCGTGGCGATTTTTGACGCCGATTTCCTGCCCGAACAGGATTTCCTGCGGCGCACGATTCCTTATTTCATGAATCCCGAGGGCGGCGACAAGGTCGGGATGGTGCAGACGCGCTGGACGTACCTCAACAGCGACTATTCATTGCTGACCAACGTGGAAACGATTCTGCTCGACGGC
>Ga0210401_10002530_pt1 | contig 20225 bp, 23 predicted proteins | sample IncBWH32MmetaG_FD_150866 | JGI IMG/M metagenome (GOLD analysis project Ga0210401, IMG submission 150866) | Forest soil microbial communities from Barre Woods Harvard Forest LTER site, Petersham, Massachusetts, United States - Inc-BW-H-32-M | ecosystem: Environmental > Terrestrial > Soil >... | reverse complement strand
ATTACTGAGCGCCACAGGCTGGCTATCGCGGTTCCTCAGGCGCCGAGTGTTCAGATTCAGTTCCCATCCATCGAAGCGGTAGGCACGGATGCCCTCCGGTCGGCCCTGGCGTACCTCGCGCCGGCAACGGCGCAACACGGCGCGGATCCGTGCGAGCAGCTCGCGCGGGCTGAAGGGTTTGGTCAGATAGTCGTCGGCGCCCAATTCCAGACTCATCACCCGGTCCGCTTCTTCGCGCCGACCCGTGAGCATCACGATCGGGATCGCCGACTGGTCGCGCAAACGACGCACCAGCGCAATTCCGTCCTCAGGCCGCGGCAGCAGGTCTAGTACGATCAGATCGACCACGTCGTTGGCGAGCACCGCCTGCATCGCGCCCCCGTTGGCAACGGTCGAGACGCGGAATTCGTACTGGCCGAGATAGTCTGTAATCGCCTCTCGGATGATGGGGTCGTCGTCGACAGCCAGAACGTGCACCCGCGCGGTCGGCATCGTTTTCATCGAGGCGGAGAGCAACGTTTCCTCACTGGCATGTATGAGCGCGATTGGATTCATTTGATACATTGGGTCGAGTCGAGCGGGAATCTTGAACACTGAATTCCACACGCCAATTGCATCACCGTTGCCGACACAAAACGATTGCACGATGGTGTTGGACAATACCTTGATATCAGGTGCGATTGAGGTCATCGCCTCACTACTCACCGACCTACCGATCTGGGTGGCCAATTTCTGATCTGCCACTGACCGATACGAAGGTATCAGCCAACACCATCGTCTAATAGCCTTGTGCCCAAGCCGCTGATGTAATTCGTCCACTGGATCCAGTGTTCAACCTTTCAAGCGATCCGACAGGCGACTCACGGGATGCGTCCGGTCGAGACACGCGGAGGTTCGCATCCTTGCGGACTCTGTTTCTTATTACTATCGGAGAAGACTCATGAATGTCGAGGCGATCGCCGCACGTCTTGTCGAGCTTTGTCGTCAGGGAGAATTTGAACAGGCGCAAGGGGAACTCTACGCGGATGATGCCGTCAGCATCGAACCGGAGGGGTTGACTCTCGGTGAGGTCGGCAATGTCAAAGGCATGCAGGCCATCTACGACAAAAAGCGTCAGTTCAAAGCAGGCGTCGAACAAGTGGATCGCATCACTATGAGTGACCCTCTCATCGCGGGAAATTGGATTACCACTGTTCTCAGCATGGACGCAACCGCGAAGGATGGCGGACGAGTGAGCTTAAACGAGGTCTGCGTGTACCAAGTGCGAGACGGCAAGATTGCGCTCGAGCAGTTTTTCTACGGCATCGGCTGAACTTTAGCGAGCGGCACGAATATCTCGACCTACTCGACCTGGAGCGTTCCCTTCATGTTCGGGTGCACTGTGCAGATGTAGGCGTATCGGCCGGTCCGGCGCGGCGTGTACTTCCACACCTTGCCGGCGGGGATTTCACCCGAGTCGAACGCCCCTTGCGCAGTGACGGTATGCGGGAACGGATCGTTGTTGACCCAGACGATCGTTTCGCCGCGCTTGACCGTGATCGTCTCGGGCGCATACCTCAGTCCGTCGATGACCACGGTATGCAAGGCCGCCTGCGCTGCGGCCGCCCGATCGATCCCCGCATCAGCGAACAGGAACGCCGCTGCGCAAACCGGTGCAAAGAACTTCACCATGGCATCAACCAGCGAGCTTGGACTGAATCGTCTTCGCGTGCTCCAGGTGGGCCACAAACGCCGGCCGCACCTTGATGATCAGCGCCTTCAGTTCAGCGTTGTTCGCGTTGGGAAGCAGTACTTTGTCGATCGCCTCGAGCACCTGCTCGTGGTACGCGATTTCGTGGTCGATGTATGCCTTGTCGAAGGCGCCGCCGTTCAGGCCTTGCAACGTCGCGACGTTGTCCTCGCCCTCCTTTTCCAGGCTCTGGCTGGTCGGGTTATCTTCCGGCGTGACCTTGAGTCTGGTAGCGAGTGCAACCGCCTGCTGGTTCACGCCGCTGTGATCGGTGATCATCGTTTTGCCGAAGGCGCGCACGTCCTTGCTGTTTGCTTTGGACTGCGCCAACTTGCCGCCGTCGATATCGACCTGATTGGCGGTGACGACGATGTGCGCGATTTGCGCGTCAGTGGGACCTGCGGCGGAAGGGCCGGCGCCTTGTGCAGAAGCTCCGCCGGTTGCGAGAAGCAAAGCGCTTGCGAAAATCCAATTCGACGTTCTCATGAAAACCTCCATGGGTGAATGAAGCGAAGCTTCGGTATCGATCGATACTCACGGAAAGTTGTACTCGGATGGTTCATTGCCCGGGTCGGATGGCTTGCGCGACGAGTCGCTCTTCACGGGGCACTCGACCATCGGGACATCGCGCCGGAAGGCGTCCGGCGACAATCCCTCGCTGTCGGGCCGAGGTTGTCTTTCGAGTGTTGCGACGGCCGCTAGTTGTCCGGCAGGCTTGAAATGGCGACGGAGAAAGTCCAAGAGTGCACTCATGATGGGGTTTCATCCATTCAAGCGATCGGTAGAGCAAATACGCCTGAAGTTCGGCCTCGACACTCGAATTGCATCACTCGCGCCAACCTCCGACCATTAGACGATGGTGTCGACCGGTACCTTGATATCGCTTTGGCGGCTGGCGACACCATCGTGCAATGGTCTTGCGTTCGAACAGGTGGTCCAATGCGCGGCGTGATCAAAACCGCCTCTTGTGTGGGCGATCGAAAGAGACCTCGATGCTGATCCGAGAATCGGCGAGCGGATGTTTTACGCGAGCGGAATGAACCAAATACTTACGGAGATAAGATCATGAAGATAACGATTTTGACGGCGGTGCTGCTCAGCGCGACGTTGCCAGTGCCTGTGCTCGCCCAAACCGCCAGCGACCTCAGAAATGACGCGACGACGCCCAGTAGCGTACTCACGTATGGGATGGGCTATGGTCAACAGCGCTTCAGCCCGCTGAAGCAGATCAATCGCGAGAACGTCAAGCGTCTGGTGCCGCTGTGGTCCTATAGCTTGACCAACAATCTCGGTGAAGAGGGGCAGGCACTGGTCAAAGACGGTGTCATCTATTTGACGGATCACGACAAGACCGTTGCCGTCGACGCGCTGACCGGCAAGCAGATATGGAAGTCTGCTATCGAATATGCACCGGAGACGACCCGGGTCGTGTGCTGCGGCATCGAGAACCGTGGCGGGGCGATGTTCGACGGCAAACTCTATCGCACGACACTCGATGCGTACGTCATCGCCCTGGATACCAAGACTGGGAAGGAAGTGTGGCGAACGAAATCGGGCGATCCCAAGCTTGGCGATGTGATGACCGGAGCACCGCTGGTCGTGGACGGAGTGGTGATGGTGGGAGTGGCGGGCGCCGAGTACGGTCACCGGGGTTATCTCGCAGGCTATGACGCCGCGACCGGCAAGGAGGTGTGGCGGACGTGGACCGTTCCTGCACCCGGGGAGCCTGGATCGGAGACCTGGCCCAGCAACGACACATGGAAAACCGGCGGCGGCAGCAGCTGGCTGACGGGCTCCTACGATCCGGACCTGGACCTGGTGTTCTGGGGGACCGGCAACCCGGCTCCGCACAACCCGCTCAACCGGCCCGGTGACAACCTCTATACCGACTGCATCCTGGCGCTTCGACCGAAGACCGGCGAGATCGTGTGGTACTACCAGGAGGTTCCAAACGACCCCTTCGACTTCGACGGTGTCAACGAATTGGTCCTCGGCGATCTCACCATCGACGGCACTCACCGCAAAGTGGTGATGCAGGCTGCTCGCGATGGCTATCTTTACGTGCTCGAGCGGGCTACGGGGAAATTGCTGGCCGCGCATCCCTCGTCAAGGTAACTTGGGCAGACGGCATCGACATGAAGACCGGCCGTCCGGTGCTCAGCGCCGACACGAAGGCGACCGTCGGTGAGAGAAAGGAGGTGACGCTGTGGCCCTCCAAGACGGGTGGTAAGAACTGGCAGCCGATGTCGTTCAGCCCGCTAACGGGATTGGTCTACGTCAATACGAATGAAATCGGCTGGAAGTATCAGCCGTGGTCACTCGACCGCATCACCAATCTGAAGGTCGGGCAGCCATTCCGTGCCGTCGACTACACCTTCGTTTATGATGATCCCAACACGCGCGGCTACTTGAAGGCGATCGATCCCGTGACCGGAGAGGTCAAGTGGCAGAAGCCGGAACGGAGCCCGAACTGGTCCGCAACTCTGGTCACCGCCGGTTCGCTGGTTTTTACCGGTCAGCTGACCGGCGAGTTCATCGCTGTGGATGCCGCCACCGGGAAGACTTTGTGGCAATTCCAGACCCCGTCCGGGATCACCAGTCAGCCCATCACGTGGGAGCGTGACGGCAAGCAGTACGTAACGGTGGCCAGCGGAACCGGCGGTCTCTACGCAGCCGTCTACGGCGATCCGAACCTCGCGAATGTCCCTGCGGGCAGCACGCTCTGGACGTTCAAACTTTTCGAGGACTGACATGAACGGAACGAGATCGATGGGCCGACTCGCGGTGACCCTGCTGACGCTCGTGGGGGTGTCGTCATCAGTACTCGCCGCGCTGGACCCAGGCGCGGCGAAGGAAGGCAGCTCGCTGTACGAGAACTACTGCGCGACCTGTCATGGGGAGCAGCTGCACAATACGAGCGGAGGTGTGACGTTCGATCTGCGGCGGCTGAGACCCGACGAGCACGAGCGTTTCGTTCATTCTGTACTGAACGGAAAGAACCAAATGCCACCGTGGCGCGGTGTCCTCGATGACAATCAGATCGAGGACATTTGGGCCTATATCCGGGCAAGTGTTGATCCTTAGACGGTCAGGAGAACGGCGTGAGCATTTGCCGTGTTTCAGGGGTCTTGTTTGGCATCGCCTTCCTGCTATCGACGAGTCCTGGGGAGGCAGCCGATGGTCCCGCAACTAGCGAACTGCGTGTCGACGCGAAGTCATTCGGGTGCATCAGGAACTTGACGCATGTGCGTCAATTCTACCTGGGCAACCTGCGCGGCGATCTCAATGCAACGCTGGCCGCCGCGAATTCCAAGACGGGCGCGGTTTATCCACCGGGATCTGTCATTCAACTGGTTCCGACCGAAGTCATGGTCAAGCGCGAGAAGGGCTTCAACGCGATAACGCACGATTGGGAGTTCTTCGAGCTCGACATATCGAAAGAAGGAACGAAAATTCGGAAACGCGGATTCTCCGAGGTCGTCAATCGATTCGGAGGCAACTGCTTCGCGTGTCACATTGCAGCTCGTCCCGAATGGGATCTCGTGTGCGAAACCGACCACGGTTGCGCTCAGATCCCGTTCACCCGTGCGATGATTGGCGCCCTTCAGAGAACGGATCCGCGTTGCGAGAACCAGCCGGTCAGCCCGGCAGATGCGGAGGCGCTCAAACAACTGAAACAAATAACCAAACTACCCGGCTGAGCCATGAGAATTTCGATCAAGCGTGCATACGAAGACGCTAGCCGTACTGACGGCTATCGCGTCCTTGTCGATCGGATCTGGCCCCGCGGGCGCAGTCGCCAGGACCTCGCGCTTTCAGATTGGGCCAAGGACATAGCGCCGAGCGATGGGCTGCGCAAGTGGTTTGGCCATGATCCAGCCCGCTGGCAGGCGTTCCAGGATCGCTATCAGCAAGAGCTCGCATCCCCTGGGCAGCCGGACAGGCTTCACGCGCTGCTAGTTAACGCGGGACGTGGGCCGCTTACGCTGGTCTATGGTGCCAAGGACACGGAGCACAACCAGGCGGTTGTGTTGCGTCAGGTGCTGCTAAAGATGTCTGAACACCAGCGCCGGGGGATGGACCCGCACGCCTAGGGCATGGGTGACACCCTGGCTTCTCGGATCGCTTTCAGAAGCGAGATCTTGCGTTCGGCCTGATGCGACCCAGGATGTTGTTCATCGTGGCGTCCTTGCGGTGGGCGGCCGAGCGACCAGGGCACTAACCAATAGCCGCCGCGCCCACCTGGCAGACCACCTCATCCTGTGAACTCGTACCTCCCGAACAGCCGAGCCCGCCGACGATCTTGCCTTGCACGATCAGTGGGATGCCCCCGCGAGAGGCAACGAGTCCGTCGAAGGTCAAGAGAAATTCCAAATGGTCGAGCTGCATACCATCCTCGAAGACCTTGGTGTTGCGCCGAAAGGTCACTGCCGCGCGCGCTTTCTTTTCGGCGATCTGAATTGAGGCAAGCTGCGCTCCGTCCATCCGTTGGAACGCTACGAGGTTGCCGCCAGAGTCGACTACGGCAACGTTCATTTTCCAGCCCCGCTTTTCCGCCTCCGCCACCGCAGCATGGACAGCGGCCTGGGCGCGCTGGAGCGATATCGGGGCGCCGTAAGGCACATCGAATGGCATATCGTGCGGCACGATATCGAGAGGATTGGCCGCCGCGGGCCGATCGAGCGAAGTGGCCGTCTTCTTGTTGGACATACATGCTCCTTAAGTTCGCGATCGCTATTCAATTGCGATGTAAGCGGATACGTCGAGGCGACTCCCGTTGACGACCGATTTGATCAATGAGCTCCGTTCAGCGATGCGGCCCGCGCGGGTCGTCATCCGGATCCATGTAAGCGAGGCCGAGCGGACCGATCGCCATGACCTGCGTGACGTACTCGCCTGACTTGGCCCAATGGAAGTGAGGCGTGTCACCCGGCAGCACGATGACGCTGCCAGCTGGATACGCACGGAGGCTGTCGCCGTCGAATCGGTCGCCCAGGCCGATGTAGAACACACCCGCCATCACCGTATAGATCCGGTCTTCCGGATGTTTGTGCGGCATCAATTTCACGCCGGATGGAACTTTGACCCGGACCACATAAGGCGCCGCTTCGCTGGGATCGCCGACAAGGACGGCCAGTCGAACCGAAGGAGGGAACGCGGCGAATGGCCTCCAGTCGATCTCATCGGGCAGGATGGACTTGAAATCGGCCTCGCCAGGCTGATGCGCTCGAGACATCACTCCTCCTCATTTGTCCAGGAGCGTTCGCAAGCGGTATCAGACCGCAAGCGCGAAGTCGAAGCTATTGGACGATGGTGTCGGTCAATACTTTGGTGTTGGATCAGAAGAATGGGAGAGAAGAGCTACAACTTAATCAGGGCGATGCCCGCCGAGGCATCGAACTCCTTCCTCAGATGTACCGGGCTCTCCGTCAGCACGACTTCGCATGTCGGACGAACGTGGGCTTGCAGGAGGTGTCCACCATGCGCTGTCCCATCGCGCTTGCCTACTACAGCGTGAGCATGAACTTGCGACTCACCGTCCTTCAGAGCGACGTCGCCGATCAGAGAGAGCAATTCGACTTGCTCATCCAGAGAAACGGATGGTTCATACTGTTTTGTTTCCAAGTTGAGCCATCCGAGCTTCACCGATGAAAGCGCGCCGATCGCTTTGAAGCTTGCCGAAGCGAGCTTCTGCTCGAATGCAAACTCCTTCAGTGCCTGCGCCAATTCATCGTTCGTCTCGAATACCAGAACGAAGGTCTTGGGCTTCTCATCCACCAGTTTGTAACGCATACGTAGTCCTCAACTCACAAATTGGCGCCACTCTGCAAGCACCTCCTGAGGTCTCTCCTCCTGCAAAAAGTGGCCGCAATCTAGAGCCCTTCCCGTTACCGGCGCGGCGCACTTCGCTCGCCAAGTAGCGAGTATGTCCCACAAGACACCGACCGTTCCTTTTGTGCCCCACAACACATGGAGCGGACACTGGATCTTTCTGCCGGCCGCGTCGTCGGCTTTGTCCATTTCCAGGTCGATGCCCGCGGCGGCCCGAAAATCCTCGCAGGTGGCGTGGATCGAAGCCGGGGAAAAAGCGCGGATATATTCGGTCATCTCGACCTGCGTAATAGCTCCGGGAGTCTTATCTAGCCCCGAGAAGATGCGCTCCAAATAAAACTTCGGGTCGAGTCCGATCATATATTCAGGGAGTGGAGAGGCCTGAATCAGAAAGAACCACCACATATATCTGGTGGCAAACTCCTGGTTCGTTTCTTGATACATTGTCAGGGTAGGCGCGATATCCATAAGGCACACTTTTTCAACGCTCTCGGGGTGATCGAGGCAGAGCCGGTGCGCCACACGTGCGCCGCGATCATGAGCCAGAACTGAAAAGCGCTCGTGACCGTAATGACGCATCACATCGACCTGGTCGGTCGCCATTGCGCGAAAGGAATAGTTCTCATGCCGTTCTCCGCCTTCAGGTTTGCCGGAGGCGCCATAGCCGCGCAGATCGGGCACGACCACGGAGAATTGCTCGGCGAGCTGTGGCGCAACCTTGTGCCACGTTAGATGCGTTTCAGGATAACCGTGCAGGAGCAGTAGCGGCCGACCGGTGCCCTTTCTTAAAACATGAATGGTGGTGCCAGTTGTCGCGATAGTCTCAGACGAGAAGCCCGGGAAAAAGTCGCTTTTCACCGTAGAGTGGGCGGCGCTAGTCTCCTCGCCCTTGCTTTCTGTGAACTGCAAGCTCAGGGCTGTAGCAGCTCCCGTCATCACAAATCTGCGGCGCGAGAGACTACTCGCTGAACTGGATGATTCCTGGTTGGAGGCACTCATGGCGGCTGTCCTCAGCTAAGTGAACTGTACGGAGGGGAGGGGAATCACCAGCGTAATGCGTTGATCGTGGACGACGACTATCGCGTCGCAGCCCTCTACGCCAGCGTGAGGTCCGCTGGATCGGCTGGCGGTCTGCGCAGACGTTTGCCAGTTGCCGCAAAAATCGCATTCATGACCGCGGGAACGATGGCGGCCGTTCCCGGCTCGCCCATCCCGCCGGGGGCTTCGGTGTTGCGGACGATGTGCACCTCGATGGCCGGCGCCTCGCTCATCCGCAGGACCCGATACGTGTCGAAGTTGGTTTGCTCGACCCGTCCATCCTTGAGGGTGATCTGTCCGAAGAGCGCGGCCGCGATCCCGAAAATCACGGCACTTTGCACCTGCGCCTGAACGGTGTCGGGGTTGACGACCGTGCCGCAGTCGACCGCGCAGACAACACGCCGCACGTGGACGTCGCCGTCTTTCGACACTTCGACCTCAGCCACTTGCGCCATGTAGCTTCCGAAGACGGACTGCAGCGAGACGCCGCGACCCGACCGCTTCGGAAGCGGTTGTCCCCAACCCGCCTTTTCGGCGGCCAGCCGAAGCACTGCCTTGGCTCTGGGTGATTTGTCGAGCAGCGCCAGCCGGTATTGGACCGGATCCTTCCTGGCCGCGGCCGCCAGCTCATCCATGAAGGTTTCGACGATGAACACGCAGTGCGACGGACCGACGCTGCGCCAGAAAGCGGTTGGAATACCGGGGGGCTCGACGTTCAGGTATTCGACGCGCGCGTTCGGAAAGGCGTAGGCCGTATTGACGGCGCCGTCCGTCGTGTCGGGATCGAGGCCGTTTTTGAAAGCCGGCGGAAAAAAACGGCGGAGTATCGAAGACCCGGCGAATCGATGGCTCCAGGCGACCAGCATTCCATCCTGGTCGAGACCAGCGGACATCCTGTCCACGAAGTACGGCCGGTACATGTCGTGCTGGATATCTTCCTCGCGCGTCCAGACCACCTTCACCGGCCCATCGACCTGCATGGCGATCTGGACCGCGCGGGTGACGACATCGGTCTCCAGCCGGCGGCCGAAGCCTCCACCCAGCAGGTGATTGTGGACGACGACCTTGTCCAACGGCAGACCGGTCGCTTTTGCGGCTGCAACCTGCGCTCGTGCGAGCACCTGGGTGCCGACCCAGACTTCGCAGCCATCCTTGCGCACGTGAACCGTGCAGTTCATCGGCTCCATGCAAGCATGGGCCAGGAACGGAACATGGTAGACCGCGTCGACTTTCGTGACGGCCTCGGCGATGGTCTTATCGACATCACCGACGTTTTGGGCGACCGCTCCGGGGCTGAGCGTTGCCTGCTCGAGCTGGCGTCCGATTTCCTGCGTAGTGAGTGCTGCGTTGGGCCCGTTGTCCCATTCGATGACCAAGGCTGCCAGCCCTTTCATCGCTGCCCCCATGTGGTCTGCCACAACGGCGAGCGCGTCGTCCAACCGCACGATCTGGCGCACGCCTTTGACCTTGCGGGCTGCGCTGTCATCGACGCTCTTTACCCGCCCGCCGAAAGTTGGCGACTGGGCGAGCGTCGCGATCTTCAACCCGGTCGGTCGGACATCGATCCCGTAGACGGCCCTTCCGTTGACCTTCAGCGGCGTGTCCAGGCGCTTGGCCGGCGTGCCGATCAGCTTGAACTCTTCCGGGCGCTTCAGCGTGACCTTCTCGGGCACAGGCATCAGCGCGGCATCGGCAGCAAGGGCCCCGTATTTGATCCTGCGCCGGCTCGCCTTGTGAACCACTTCGCCCTGCTCCGCGTGGCACTCCGACGGATCCACGTGCCAGCGCTTGGCCGCAGCGCCGATCAACATGACCCGTGTGGTGGCGCCGGCCCGCCTTAGCGGCTCCCAGAACGCCCTTATCGAGGTCGATCCGCCCGTTATCTGGTCCCCGAATAACGCCGGATTCCCGTAGCGCTTTGCGTCGGGCGGGGCATGCTCCAACCGCACCTGACTCAGATCCACCTCGAGCTCTTCCGCGATCAGCATGGATATGGAGGTGTAGGTACCCTGGCCCATTTCCACTTGCGGCATCGTCAGCGTTAGCGACCCATCGCTGCCGATTCGGATGAAGGCATTGGGCTCGAAGCTGGCGGGCTCGCCCGCCGCAGCGCGCAGCGCGAAGGTGGGCAGACCGAAACCCAGCACGAATCCGCCGCCGGCGACACCCGCCTTGAGGAAGGCTCGGCGTGAGACCCCGATCGTGTGACCGGCGTCAGCGCCGTCGGTACCAACGGGCCTGAGGTGATCCAAGGTCATCGTCAGTCCTCCTTTCCGCTCGCTGTGGACTTCGCGGCCTGCTTGATGGCTTCACGAATGCGCAGGTAGGTGCCGCAGCGGCAGATGTTCCCGGACATTGCGGCCTCGATCGCGGCGTCGTCCGGATGGGGATTGCGCGACAGCAGGGCTGAGGCGGACATGATCTGGCCGGACTGACAATAGCCACACTGCACGACCTCCAGATCCAGCCACGCCTTTTGGGTCTTCCGGCCGGCGGCCGTGTTGCCGATTGCTTCGATCGTCGTGATCCTCGCGCCGCCGACGCTTTCGACGCTGGTCACACACGAGCGGATCGCGGCCCCGTTCAGATGAACCGTGCAGGCGCCGCACAGAGCCATCCCGCAGCCGAACTTGGTGCCGGTCATGCCGAGCACATCGCGCAAGACCCATAGCAGCGGTGTATCGCCGTCGACATCGACGGTATGGCGAATGCCATTGACGTTCAGCGTGTAAGCCATGTGTCAACTCCTGGCAGAAAGGTTCGCGGCGATCATGCTGCCGCCCTGCAGAATTCGATGCGCCGCTCCATTGGCGAGGAATCCCGCATCGGCACTGTGCGCTCATGCAGCGTCCCTTGCCGTTCGCGCGACGAGCCGCCGCGGCGGCCGGCAGTAATCGCTTTCATTTCGGCGACGATCGCGAGCGCAACCTCGACAGGCGTCTCGGCCCCTATGTCCAGACCCGCCGGGCTGTACAGGCGTGCCAGCTGCGCCTCGGTCGCGACGCTGCCACGGGCCGCAAGGTCCCTAAGCAATCGTGAGGTTCGGTGCTTCGGCCCCAGAACTCCGAGATACCGGACCGGCGTCGGCAGCAGTGCTCCCAACGCCGAAAGGTCCTGGCGATAGTCGTGGTTCATCACCACCGCGAGCGAGTTGCCGTCGAGGCCGAGCCGCTCGACAGCGGCTTGCGGATCCGCTGCCAGCAGACGGTCGGCAGACGGGAATCTGGTCCGCGTGGCTTGGCCAGGACGGGGATCGACTACGGTGACTTTCGTACCCACCGCTTTAGCCAATGCCGCGACCGGTATGGCATCCTGCCCGCCCCCGAAGATCGCGAGCATTGGTGACGGTTCGATGATCTCAAAACATACGGCCAGCGGACCCGCGCCCGTGTGAAGCAATCTCATCGTCGATATTCCCGACGCGAAGACGCTCTGGGCACTAAGCGCCAGCGTCCGAAGCTGCTCGTCATCCTCCATGCCTAGCGTCACAAGCTCTTTGCCTGGACGCCAAACGAGGCGGTGGCACGTCGCGGCGCCGGGTCCGGTCTCCAGAATGGTCACCACAACCACGGGTTCCGATGCGCGCACGCAGTTAGCCAGAAGTGCCATATATGAATCATTCGGGAACAACCGCTCGATCAGAACCTCGACGACGCCGTTGCAGCCAAGCGAATAAGCATCTTCTGCATCATCATCATCATCGCCGGTCGAGTCATACACGAGACGCTTCGGCCTTCCGGACTGCATAACCCACATGGCGTGGCGGCGCACATCCCGCTCCAAGCAGCCTCCGCTGATCGTGCCGGTGACTTCGCCGTCTTCTGTGATGAGCATGTGAGCACCGATGCGACGGTACGTGGAGCCCCAAGCGCCGACCACGCTTGCTAGCGCGGTAACGCGGCCGGTCCGCGACCCTTGTTCATACGCGCGAAGAATGCTTTCGAGCTCACTCATTCGGGATACACCGTTCTTCTCAAGGGCCCCGATCAGTAGCCGTCGACGTCGACGCTGGTCGGAACGCAGCGATCACAACAGAGGCGTCGAGGCGAGACAATTGGACGATGGTATCGGCGGTACTTTGGTGTCATTTGTTTGCTTCGAATCAATGGCGTCGAGTGAAAGTCTGCCTTCAGGACCCTGGAAATCGGACATCCCGCCTTTGCCTTCGCCGCCAGAGCCTGAAACGTCGCCGCATCGGCGTCTGGCACCTTGGCCTGCAGGCTCAAAAGATCGGGCGCGATATGCAATCGCGATCACACCAGAAGCATGGAGGCGAATCCATTGCACGATGGTATCGGTCGATCCTTTGGCATCGGTCGTCGCGACGAGGACGTTCACACTTCCGTTCCGATCACCGCGCGGACACAGCGTGCCAGTCCTTTGATATCGAGTTCTTGAGGAAGCCGCTCGGCACTTCGGGGTTGTCACAGAGGTATCGACCAATACCATCGTCCAATGGTCTTGCGCTCACGCCCTTGATGCAATTCGTTTGCGGCCAACAACCCAACTCGGAGTCAACCCATGATCAAGCATGCTTTGTTTATCCGCCTCGAAGCCAAGCCCGGAAAGGAGAAGGAAGTCACCCAGTTCCTGCAGGCTGGCCTCGGCCTGGCGCAGCAGGAAGGCACCACCCCGGTGTGGTTCGCCCTGCAGCTCGCCCCGTCTACCTTCGGCATCTTCGATGCCTTCGCCGATGAAGCCGGCCGCCGGGCTCACCTCAACGGGCCGATCGCGCAAGCGCTTACGGCGAACGCGCCCAAGCTGCTGGCGCAGGCGCCGTCGATCGAACGCATCGACGTGCTCGGCACCAAGCTGCCCGGCTGAAACCCGCACGAAGCCACGATGAAGCAGGTGTCTCCGAGCCTCTATAGAAGACGCCTGCAGGTTTCCTACCCTGAAGGCCTCTCCGATGGCCCATTGGAGTAGCTTCTCCTTGCGTCATGGAGCCGCGCCGGGGCGCCATTCGGATGCTGCGACACACGCGGAGCGTATATGAGGAATTTGTGATGGTCGTCCGCCCTCTCGTAGCGGTCGTCGATGACGACGAGTCTGTGCGCGAGTCTCTACCTGACATGCTGAGAGAGTTTGGCTTTGCGGCACAGGCATTCTCGTCGGCCGAAGAGTTTCTCGCGTCCAGTTACATCGGGCAGACAAGATGTCTGATCCTCGACGTCGCAATGCCGGGCATGTCTGGACCCGATCTCCTTCGGGAACTGAGGCATCGCCGGCAGGAGATTCCGATCGTCTTTATTACCGCCCGCACGGATGAGACCGTCCGTTCACGCTTGCTCGAACAGGGTGCCGTGGAGTGCCTTTTCAAGCCATTCAGCGATACGGCTCTTCTCGGGGCGATCAACGCCGCACTTCGAGGCAGCTGAGCGATCCGGTGGCACCGTGTACATCGCGCGAATTCTGCCGAAGCGATCCGCGGCCGTATCTAATGGAAAGATGTGATTGCATCGAGGCCGGCAATGGCATTAGTATGTTCGCGCTTGCTGAGCATAGTGCACGTTATGCGGTGTTCGCCAGATGCGCGGAAAGCAGGCCGGAGCAAACCACGGCTGCTTAGGTGGCATGAAACGAGACCACTGATGAGTCCAGCGAACTCGCTCGACGATGAATCGCGGTCATCACCCGCGTCGCACGTCACGCCGATCGTGTTTATTGTTGACGATGATGTCTCGGTTCGCGAATCGCTGGAATCGCTGATCCACCGCGCAGGGTGGCAGCCGGAGACATTCGCGTCCGCAGAGGAATTCATCGCCCATCCACGACCCCTTGCCCCGAGCTGCCTGATACTTGACGTTTTGCTTCCGGACCTTAATGGTCTCGATCTGCAGAAGCGCGTCGCCGCCGATCGGAGTGAGATGCCGATCATCTTCATCACGGGCTATGGCGATGTGCCGATGACGGTCCAGGCGATGAAAGCGGGAGCTGTCGAGTTCCTGACGAAGCCATTCGACTACGACATGCTGTTGAACGCAATCCGCAGTGCTATCGAGCGCAGCCGAACCGCACTTGGTCACCAGGCGGAGATGCGGGCGCTTCGAGACGGTTATGCGTCACTCACTCGTCGCGAACGAGAGGTCATGGCGCTGGTCGTCTCCGGCCTGCTGAATAAGCAAGTCGGTGGCGAGCTCGGCATCAGCGAGATCACAGTGAAAGCACACCGAGGCCAGGTGATGCGAAAGATGAAAGCCGACTCTCTCGCTGACCTCGTGAATATTGCCGCGAAACTCGGCATCGCAGCCAAGGAATGACTGTCGAGGTCCCGCAGTCATGCTTTAGCTGGTGCTGGGTTGAACTCCGTCCTAGCGCAGTTCAGAGCTTCCCGAGGATAAGGCCCACCGCTTCGCGGAGCTCGTGAGAATGGCCGCGAGGCGCGACCTCCGGCTCGCCCCGCACACCTAATACTAAGCTGATCACGGCCAGCGATGGCTCGCGCCGCGAACTGCAAGATCGATAGTCTTGACGGTCGAGCTGCCGTGCATTGCTTACATCTAATACCAAAGTATCGACCAATACCATCGTCCGATAGATCGCGTCCACGCATCGGCTATACAGTTCGGCCAAGGGTCGGCAGCCCAGCCAGAAGGAGACCATCATGCCTTACCTGTACCGCAATGTTTCCTGCAGTAGCAGGAGCATTCCTTCCTCGAAAGGCACTGTGATGGCAGCGCTTGGGTTCTTGTCGGTGGGCCTTGCGCTGGTCATGATGAAGTCCGCATTTTCGTCGGAGCGGACCGCGTCTGCGTCTTCACAGCCATCGCAGACAACTGCCTATCACTACGCGGTGCCATTTACTCTTGCGCTTGAGGCCGCGACCGAGGCTGTTCGTGTGTGCGCCCAACATGGATATCTGGTGACCGCAACAGTCGTGGACATGGATGGAGTCGTGCAGGTCGCGCTTCGCGGCGATGGAGCCACCGTCCATACGGGCGAATCGAGTTTCGAGAAGGCGTTCACGGTGGTCACACTGGGGCCGATATTCGACTTCGATACGTCCGGTAAGTTTTTCGATCTGGTGAAAACCAATCCGTATGCACCGCGGCTTGCAACTGTCCGCAATGTCATGGCGCTTCCGGGCGCAGTGGCGTTCAAGTCGAAGAACGCCATCGTGGGCGCCCTTGGCGTTGGAGGGGCTCCCGGCGGAGACAAGGATGAACTCTGCGCACGTGCCGGCGTGGCGAGAGTCGCCGACCGGCTTCCAAATTGAGTATCAAGCGTCTCCGTCGAGCACGCGTGAGGGGCAGCTTCACGTAGTCTGTGCCGCTCGCCGCGAGCGACCCGACGTTTGGCGGCGTGCTTCAAAATGTCGTCATTCGGGGGGCGTTGACGGTTCTGTCACAGCAGGCGACGGCGATTGGCTGCTTGGGTCTGTCCCATCGTTATCCACGCTTTGAAGATGACGCAGGGTCTATTGGTGGCGGTAACGCCGGTCTCAAACGACACTAAATAAAGGTGTGATGGACGTCGGGTCGCAGAGTGAGGTATCTTGACCTTACGGCTAGCTGTTATCAGGGGACCGGAGTGTTGAACGAACTCAGCCGGGTCGTCGATGCTCTTCATGGATATTGCGCTACCTGGGAGGCATCGGCACGACGACCGCGCAGATCAGTAGTTCGCATCATCGACGTGACAGCAAGAGGGTCAGCCGCTGGAGGCGCCCGGTAGAACGTGGCTGTATGGAGACCCGCGTGGCAGGAGTTCCGGACGGGAGGAGTCCACCATGAAGACGTTCGCGGCACCAATTCCGTTTGCCGGCTCCCAGCTCAGGGAAGCACGTCACGTATGCGCATTCTTCAACAGCGACGAAGAAGAGTATCGCGTGTTGCTGCCGTTTATCAAGGACGGGTTCGAGTGTGGCGACAAGGCGGTTCATTTTGTCAGTGCGGATCAACGTCGCGAGCATTTGCAACAGTTGGCTGCGGTTGGCATCGATGCGGCGGCGGCCCAGCAGACTGGGCAATTCGAACTTCGGACCGACGCCGAAACATACCTTAGAGACGGCCACTTCGATCAGGATCGGATGCTGGAAGTGTTCGAGCAGCTGGCCAGCGGCAACGCCAAGGGAGGATTTCGCCTCAGTCGCATTGTCTGCCACATGGACTGGGCAGCCGAGAGTCGGTCGCACCTCGAAAATCTCGTCGAGTTCGAATCGCGTGTGAATGATGTGTGGCGGCGCCACGACGATGCGGTCGTCTGCGTGTACGATCTTGCGAAATTCGGAGGCGGGACAGTGGTCGACATCATGCGTACGCATCCGATGATCATCATCGGCGGCATCCTCCAGCAGAACCCGTTCTTTGTACCACCTGAGAAGTTCCTGCACGAGCTTCGCGAACGGCTACGCGAGTAGGGACTGCGTCGGCCCCGACGGTGGTCTGACATGGGTGTGCAATCCGAGCATCCAGCCGAGGAGATCGAGCGCCTTCAGCGCTGCCTTAACGATCTGGTCAGCGTCCTCGCTCTTCCTGCAATGTGGAGTGGCCGCGACCCATCGCAGATTGTTCACACCTTGCTTGACGCGCTGTTGAGCATGCTCCGCCTGGATCTCGTCTATGTGCAGTTGAAAGATCCGGTCGGCGAGGCACCCATCGAGATGGTCCGGGTCGCTCAATCGCAAAAACTGACGGCCCGGCCGCGAGAGATCTGCGAGGTGCTCAACCGCTGGTTGGGATCTGACGCGCGGAAATGGGAATCGCTGGTACGGACTCCTTTTGGCGACGGAGCTATTTCGATCGTGCCCTTGGGACTGGGGCTGCAAGGTGAAATCGGGGTAATCGTCGCGGGATCTCAGCGAGCGGACTTTCCCGGGCAGACCGAAAGCCTTCTTCTAAGCGTAGCGGCGAATCAGGCGGCAATCGGGCTGCAAGAGGCGCGGCTTCTGGGCGAACAGAAGCGGGTCGCCGCCGAACTCGATCAACGGGTCGCGCAACGAACCAAGGAACTTGCTGCAGCCAACGAGAAGCTGCGTGAGGAGGAGAAAGAACTGAAGCGCAGCGAGGCGCGCAAGGCAGCGATCCTGGATTCGGCGCTCGACTGCATTGTGACAATCGATCACGAAGGCCGCATTACGGAGTTCAATCCGGCTGCGGAGCGCACCTTCGGCTACCGTCGGAGCGAGGTCGTCGGCAAGGACCTGGCCGACGTGATCATCCCGCCATCACTCCAGGAGGAGCACCGGAGGGGATTCGCCCGGTACCTGGCCACCGGCGAGGCGCGAATGCTTGGGAGACGCATCGAGACGACGGCGTTAGGCTCCGACGGGAGTAAATTCCCTGTCGAGCTCGCGATCACACGCATCCCGTTTGACGGGCCGCCATCCTTCACCGGCTACCTGCGTGACATCACGGAACGGAAACAGTCGGAGCAAGAGTTGCGGCGCAGTGAGGCCTTTCTGGCAGAAGCCCAACACCTTAGCTCAACCGGCAGCTTTTCCTGGTGCGTGGCGACAGACGAAATCACGTGGTCAGCGCAGCTCTATCGCATTTTCGCGTTTGACCGGAGCGTGCCCGTGACACTCGAGCTGATCAGTACTCGAGTCCATCCGGATGACCTCCAGTTGCAAAATGACGTGATCAGCCGGGCACGGAGCGCCGCCAGTGACTTTGAATGGGAGTTCCGCCTGCTGATGCCGGACCAATCGATCAAGTATCTGCACGTGATAGCTCACGCGGTTCACGATGGACATGGTCGACTGGAGTACATTGGCGCGGTTCAGGACGTGACGGAACGTCGACTCTCGGAGGCGACGCTCAGCAAAGTCAGATCGGACCTTGCGCACGCGACCAGAGTCACGAGCCTTGGCGTGTTGACCGCGTCGATCGCGCACGAGGTCAACCAGCCACTGTCCGGAATCATCACCAACGCCGGCACCTGTCTGCGGATGCTGAACGCGGATCCTCCAAACGTTGATGGCGCGCGTGCAACCGCACTACGCGCGATTCGCGATGGCAACCGTGCGTCTGATGTCGTCACGCGATTGCGCGCGCTGTTTACCAAGAAGGCGGCTGCGGCCGAATCGGTTGACCTGAACGAGGCCACACGCGAAGTGCTCGCTCTTTCGCTGAGCGAACTTCAGAGAAACCGGGTCATTGTGGGGGAGGACCTCGCCGAGAACCTCCCCCCGGTCAGTGGCGATCGTGTGCAGCTTCAGCAGGTCATCCTGAACTTGGTCCTGAACGCTTCGGACGCGATGAGCGACGTTAACGATCGTCCACGTCAGTTGGTTATCAGAACAGAACGAGAGGAAGGCAATCGCGTGCGCCTGAGTGTGCAAGATGCGGGGATAGGTTTTGATGCGCAGACTGCGGACAAGCTCTTCGATGCCTTCTACACCACTAAGAGCGACGGAATGGGGATCGGGCTGTCCGTAAGTCGCTCCATTATCGAGAGTCATGATGGCCGCATACGGGCGACACCCAACGATGGTCCGGGCGCGACATTTTCGTTTTCTCTTCCGGCCGCTTTCGAGGCAAGTCCAGGCTGACCAGTCTAACGCGTCGGTCGCGCGCGTATTGGGGTGTGACGTTCGATCACCCGCCGGGGTGTTCGACCCTGGGTCCTGGGTTCGTATCGAGTTCGCGTGGGATCCAGGAATCGCCCTTGTGCAGGTACGCGCCGTCTTCGGTGCGCACAACGGCTCCGAGCGTCAACAACCAGTCGAGCTCGTCGGGACCATCGATACGCAACGCGGTCAGGTTGCGATTGTCGTCGGTGACGAGTCTTCCGGTCTTGAACCCGTAATAGTCGGCCAATCCATACGTGCTATCCGTGTGCTGACCGCCGACCGCGGTGATGTAGTGCGAGTTTCCGTGCCTGGAGATCTCGTTAAACACGAAGCGGCTGAGATCGCGACCCGAAAAGCGCGCCTTGTACTGAGCAATGTTCTGGTACACGCGCACCGCCTGCGCCACTTTCCGTAGTCCCAGTTCATAGATGATTTCCGCTTTTGAATCGACGCCATACGGGGAACCTTGTTCATCGTTGGCCAGACTGCCAACTGTGTAATAGGCGGTCGCGACCGCGCATTGCACGGCGTCCGCGTCGGTGCGGTTTTGAGGACAGAGCGCCAGCGCGTGGGAGACGTACTGGCCGGTTGCGTGATTCGGATCGCGCGCCATGGACGAACTCAGCATCCGGGACAGGACAACCGCCTGACGCACAGGGACGTCGTTGCCCAGCGTACGTTCGACCGAAAGGATGCCGTACGCGTCGGCAGCCGCTTCCTGGGCGAGCCAAGGAAACACACTGGCATCGGCGGCGCTACCGTCAGGTCGATTCAAGAACGCGTCACGCACCTTGCAGTGCCCGACTTCGTGTGCCAGTGCGAACATAGCCTGCACCTGCGGCTCGATGCGGCCGCTCAGGAAGCGCCCGAGGGGCTTCACGGCCTCTCCGATATCCGGCGACGCGCGCAGAATGCATTTCAAGCGGTCGCCTTCGACGCGCGACACCGAGAGCGATCCGCTTTGCGAATCCCAGAAGGAAATCTCGACGTTAGGATCCAGTTCGTGCGCAAACGCGGCAGCCGCTTGCATGTACTCGTCAGGCAGACCGGTTGGCACAGAAAACTCGGTGGCCTCGTGAGTTTCTGCCATTGCATCGGAAACGATCAACCCCA
>Ga0210401_10002529_pt1 | contig 20237 bp, 11 predicted proteins | sample IncBWH32MmetaG_FD_150866 | JGI IMG/M metagenome (GOLD analysis project Ga0210401, IMG submission 150866) | Forest soil microbial communities from Barre Woods Harvard Forest LTER site, Petersham, Massachusetts, United States - Inc-BW-H-32-M | ecosystem: Environmental > Terrestrial > Soil >... | reverse complement strand
CCTGAGAAATCAAACCGTGGCAAACTTGCCACGAAATCGCCAAGAAAAATTCTAAAATCGCCCCCTTGAGTGTATCCTCGACTAATTCCCCTGGATTTGCGCCGGTTTTGGCAAGTTAAGATTGATGTCGTGTCAAGCAGGCGCAAGCATCGGAGCACCTTCGACTGAAGTCGCTCCCTACCATACAAGCCCCCAGTTCGCTACAGCCTTGGTCTGTCACTTTGCCGTTCCAGGCGGCTGGAAGCAGCAGTTTACGCTGCCGCGAGCGTGAATAATGGCCCAATGCTCTCACCACCAAGAGTAATCTGAGCGGCACGACCGCTAAGTCAGATAAATCTCATCTTCCTCCGGCGAGCGGGCTCCTGGCGAGAAATGCTCCACTACCGGTTCGAGCCTCCGCGGAGTTTCGGGCAACCCGGACAGATGAGCAACGGAGGTTTGCACGCGAAGACAGCGGTCCAAATAGGGGGCGAGCAGCTTGCAAACCCAGCGTGCGTTCCTGCGACCCGGTTTGGTGCGGTTGTCTCCTGTCCATAGAGTGACAAAAGTCACCAGTCTTGGTTCTTGATCGGAGACCATCACGAGGTATCCTGCAAGCCCGCTCACGCCCTCGATTGCTCCGGCAAGCTTCGCTGGAATGATACTTTCCACTCTCTGAGCTTCCTGAGGCTTGGCAACAAACTCCACAGTGAGAGCGGTGACGCCCAACGATGTTGGACATCCCCCAACAACTTCCCCGGGGTTCTTGGTGCGGAATTGCGACAAGGGCGGTGTAAGATTTCCCGGCGGACTTGTCTTTCGCAGTGGACTTACAATACCTCCATAATCTTTCGCGTTCACGTAATTTGCTCCTTGGGACCTCGGCTCCGGTGAACCGTAATTTTGGAATGGCATGGAGGGGAGGCGAAAAAGTACTCGGTCCAGCCCCCTGCTCCGGTCCATGTTGTGTCCCCGCCCTTCCGGGCAGCATATTAGGTACCAATTGGACTAGGCGTCTGTTCCTTTTTGAACAGTCCCGACGAGAAGCAGTACGAAAGCACCAATGCTCAAAGCGAGGGAGCATCGTCAACTGTTTTTATGGAACTGGACCTTAACAATGCAACGGGGAAGTGACGTAGCAAATTTCCAAGGAGGAACGATTTTTGACCTTCGCGGACTTCGCTGTGCAACTCCTCATCGGTGAAAACGTTATCCCAGGATGGCGGTGCATCCGCGGGTAGAGTAATGCAGTCGTACTTCCAAAGACGCTCTTGCCCGTCCAGGTCGATCTCGGCAGTGGGCCCTGCAAGCCATTTCGGCGCAATGACAAGCGCCCAATCACTCCCATAGTGGCGAAGAAACGCGACAACGTTCTCTGAACGGTTGCCGATTACCTCCACTCGCCGAAAATCACCATGAGAGAATAATTGGCAAAACGTGCGCCGAAAAGTCAGCGCTTTCCAGATCAGGAATAGTTTGATGCGTCCGTCGCGCCAGTTTGCGTGTAGCTCTCTAGCAAAATCGACAGATTTCGCCTGACCAAACTGTTTAAGGCGCTGCAGAAGACCAATGCGCGATGTGAAATCGACGGGCTCTCGATTGTCTGGATCGACGAGCCGAAAATCCCATAGCTCCGACCCCTGATAGAAGTCCGGAATTCCAGGAGAGGTAATCTTGAGCAGAGTCTGACTGAGACTATTCATCATTCCGTGAGCGGCAATCTTCTTCTGAAAAGGCACAAAATCTTCAAGAAAAGTTGCGTTGCCGCATGGATCGAGAATGGAGGCAATAAATGCCGTGAGGGCCTCTTCATGAGCGAGGTTCGGTTGAGTCCAACGTGTGTGAACCATGGCCTCGCGGGTGGCTTTCACAGCATAAGATTGCAGCCGTTTCACAAGGTTTTTGAAGTCCCCATCTTCCAAGGGCCACAGCCCGAGGAGCGTCTGGTACAGGAAATATTCTTCATTGCGATCGGGCACCAACGAACCGTCGACTTCCGTCTTGTGTCTAACGTTTTGTTGGGACCATGAATTTAGGCGGGTCTGCCACTCTTCGGGAATCTCGGAAAGTACGTTGATGCGCGCTCGGATATCCTCGGAACGCTTCGTGTCATGGGTAGAGCTGGCATTGAGGGAGTGGGGCCATCGCTGCTGCCGTTCAGCGATGAACTGATAAAACTCGTCCTCCGGGATAGCTGACGGATGCGGATTGCCGCCCACCTCATTCAATGAGAGAAGCGGATGGTACACATAGAGCGCAGTGTCTTCCAGACCTTTTGCGACAATAGGGCCGGTGAATTGTTGCCAGCGCAGCACGAAGATCAGCCTTGCTTCCCGTTGGTCGGGAAGAACATGCGGAGGATTTAGAAGCATCAGGACATCGCGCAGAAAATCAAAAGCGGCGGCATTCAAATGTGGCCTTCGCGTGCGCGCCTCTTTCAGCGCATCCTCCAAAAAGAGTTTTGCCCCGGGGAGCAGGTCGAGATTTCTGATGTAAGTACGGTAGACAGAAAAACAAGCGGTAATTTCAACCAGGGCTTCCGACAATTCATGGCGAGGAAGATCACGAGCATAGCGATCTTGTCCCGCCAACTCTCCCAGTTGACGGCCTAAGGAGCGCATTTCCACGCCCAGGAGAGTGGTCATGACAAGCTTTTTTTTCTGGTACACCACATCCGCAAACTGCAGCTTCTTATCGATGAATGTGGAGTAGGTATCTTCAATACGCTTCGCTCCCTCGGGTTTCACGAAGATCCTGTTCGTGAAATTGATGAAGTCGTATCCCGTTGTCCCAGAAACAGGCCAATCCTGCGGCAAGTGCTCCTCACGTGCGAGAATCTTTTCCACAAGTATATATGCCCCTGACGCCGCCGACGCCGGGTCCGAGCCTGCAACACGTTCCTGAAGCCGTTTCAAATAAGCGAGCGGATCCCGCAGACCATCAATGTGGTCGATGCGTAATCCTACAATGGCGCCTTTTGGGAGTAAGCGAAGTACCAGATTATGAATCGCTTCGAAGACCAGGGGGTCCTCGACGCGCATGCCAACAAGATCCGTAATCGTGAAAAAGCGACGATAGTTGATGGTTTCGTTGAGGTTCTGCCAATAAGCCAGAGTGTAGTATTGCTCACCGAGTAGCCGCTCTAGATTGCAAAAGCTGGCCGGAGCGTCCTTCTTGCCGTTGAATTCCTTGAGGATATCCTGAACAAGTTCGGCTGTCTCTCTACTGCCGTTTACGAGTTGCCGCAAACGCTCTCTGACAGCTTCAAATTTCAGGTGTGTGTCAGCGGAGACTTCCATCGGGACCGCCCCGCGCTCAGAGAGTGCCGAAAGCGCCGAGATGATTCCTAGGTATTCTTGATACTGTGCAGATTCCCCACCCAGTGATTCTTTCAAGGCGTCCAAACCATGGTTCAGAAGTTGACGGTAGGTCCTGGGCGCCAAGGGAAAAGAGGAATCGTAATATTGGACGACAAATTTGCCGTCTTGAAAAGTAACCTTGAGTTCGCCGTTGTCGAGAGCTTCCCCAAATGGGCGGCCTAGGACAGGAAGGAGTATTTTGCCGTCTAGATTGCGTGAAGGGGGATGCCAATCGATATCAAAATAAGAGGCAAAAGGCGAGCCAGGTCCATTTTCCAGGACATCCATCCACCAGGCGTTCTCACTGCTCGCTGCCATGTGATTTGGAACGATATCAAGCAGAAGACCCATCTCGCGCCTTTGTAATTCTTCTTGAAATACTTCGAACTCTTCCTCCGTTCCCAAATCAGGATCAATGCGCGTTGGGTCCGTCACGTCATAACCGTGCCGGCTGCCGCGACGGCTGGTTAGAATCGGGGAGGCATAAATGTCCGTGATGCCGAGATCCCGGAGATAGTCAAGGATTTTGCAGCTATCCGTGAACGTGAAATCCTTATTGAGTTGCAGCCGATACGTGGACAACGGAACCCGAGTCGAATACATGGTTTGCCTCTGTGCCGAGAATGCGAAGGTTCTCACGCAACGCAGACAAATCGCTCATCCAGTTTTGGGCAACTGCATCTCCCTTCTCTAAATCCTGACGATGTTCTTCCGCAGCCTTGATAAGGGGACGGTAGGCAATGTTTTGTGCCTGCCACAAAACAACCGGGAAGGGAAGAGAACGGATGATTTCCAATAATTTGATCAGTGCTTGCACAGTCTTCGCATCGCCGGGATGCGCGGCAAAGTCATTCGCCTCTTTCTCGAGGCGCTGTCGAATCACGTATTCCAGTGTAGTAATGTCCAAAGTAACCTGGGTGTTGGCCGCCTCCCTAAGGTAACCCTGGATACTCTCTCTATCGAGTTCGGTCTGCTCGAAGGCCTGGCGCATTTGGCTATTCAGGGCAATATCCGCGGCTGCTTTGAAGGCAGGCGGAACGGGGATCGATAAACCATTGAGGAAGCGAAGGAGCGGCGCCTGATTTTCGTAAATGGTTCTATATGCGGCGGCGGCCGAATAGAGGGAGTCCTGCAGAAGGAGATCGACGATTTTCCGCTGTTCGTCACGGAATATAGAGCGCAATGAAAATGTACTACCCTTAAATTCTTCATCTAGGATGCGTATGACCGCTGCCGTATCGGCTTTTGAGAAGGAATCAGTGAGTTTGCTTTGCAAATTCTGATAGTCCGCGGGTTCGCAAGAGCATCGAACTCCGCCCATAATGTTGTGATCGCCGAGATGAAGAACTCCGAAGTTCAAAGTCGCGAACTCCCGCGTTATCTCTGAACTGAAGCGCGCGCTGCCGATTGCCAAACGTTGTTTTCCTTCCGCATCCAGAGAATATTCCTGACGTTCGACGTGATAGCAGTAAACGCGGGTTTTTTCGTCGTAGTTCTCAAAAAGAGAACTGATCGCGTAATGCCCCGCGACCTTCTCAATATTCAAAAACGCGGGTCTGACCCATTTTTCATAGATACGGGCGCCATCGCCATGCTCAGGCAGGTTGCTCTTTGCCAGTCTCAGGCGCTCCAAGAATTGCGATTCCACCTGCGGACCCAAGAATTCCTGCGCCAACTGTACGGCGCGACCGGCGTAATGAATGATTTGAACGGTTTCAGGGCCGGAGAGTTCGTCGAAGAACCAGCCGCAGCTCGTGTACATGAGGAGGGCATGCCGTTGCATTTCGAGCAGCTTTAATGCGGTCACTTGCTCGCCGGCGTTCAGCGGATGAGTGGCATGCTGGGCGAAGAACGCCGCGAGGCTTTCGTCAGAACGATCGATAATCACGCGGATGTATGCGTCCCGAGCCAACCACGGATCCTGGAGCAAAGGAGCAGCCTTATCCTGATAGGCCAGGGCCAAGGCATCCCGCAGCCAGTCGAGTGCGGCGCGAAGCGGCCCTCTCCATTCCTGGTTCCAGCCTGCGTGGCCGCCGGAATTGCATCCGCAATTCGAGCCCCAGCGCTCCAGTCCGTGGGCACAGCTCCAGGAGCTGTTTTCCACAATCTCGACGAAATGATTAGCGGGGTGACGCTCGAGGAACTGGCCATAGTTGGTGAGTTCCGCGAATTTGTTAGCTTGGATGTGCTCAAGAGCATAGGTCAATGCCATTTCCCCAAAGTGATGATGGTGTCCGTAACTCTCGCCGTCGGTTGCAATATGAGCCAATTGAGGCCAATCCCTGTTATCGGAAAAGCCGGTCAACAGGCGCTCGGCAAAACGCTTCCCGTCGTTGAGGAGCCCTTCGAAGGCCACACCTTGCGAGATTGGTCCATCGTAGAAAAAAACGCTGATCTTTTTTCTCGAGGCTAAAGTCACCAAATAGGCACGACTCGGATCAATGCGGTCACCACTCATATCTTTCCAGCTCCGGCTACCCTTGCGGCGCACACGTTTTGCCTGACGAGGGGCTAGAATCGTGAATTGGATTCCATTTTCAGCCAAGACCTCGAGGGTTTCCATATCCACGGCGGTCTCCGGAAGCCACATGCCCTCGGGACGCCTTCCGAACCGATGCTCGAAATCAGAGATGCCCCATTTCACCTGGGTAACTTTGTCCTGCCTGTTTGCCAGTGGCAGAATCATGTGGTTGTACGCTTGGGCAAGAGCGGAGCCGTGGCCGCCGAAAGCTTGCTGGCTGACTTTGTCGCCTTCGCGAATCGCTTCGTAGACCGCGGGTGCCTTGGCCTCCAGCCAGGAGAGAAGTGTGGGACCGAAATTGAAACTCATACGCGAGTAGTTATTGACCAACTGGATGATGCGCTGCTCGCTGTCGAGAATGCGCGAGGTCGCGTTCGGGGCGTAGCATTCCGCGGTGATGCGCTCGTTCCAGTCATGATAGGGATAGGCGGAATCCTGCAACTCAACCGCTTCAAGCGACGGACTCTCTCTTGGTGGCTGATAAAAATGACCGTGAACACATACGTATCGCATGTTTACTCCAGCGCGGAATTGAATAGCTCGAAAACGACAAAAGACTGCGCTTGCAGCTCCAACTGGCAGGCATCCTCGACTTCCATTTTCGCGGGCACGGAGCCGCCCGGACCGAGCCATTGGGAGTCCGCGGAATCGATTTTTTTTGACCAAATGCCTTTCGGCAAGGTCACACAGCAAAGCGCGGGTGCATCACCGAAATGGAAAACTGCGGCAATGGACTTGGAGGTGGCCGAACCGACCAGGACTAGAGCGAGGGAGTGCTCGTCCTCCGTCACTTGTAAACAGACTTCTCCGTCCACCAGGCAGTCACGCCTGATGCGGAGCAATTCCTTGTAAACGAGCTGCAGCGTGCGGTGCGGTTCTTGTTCTCTCAGATGGTGATTCAGTTTGGACTCAACGAATGTCAATTCATCTTGCGGATCGGGAGCCTTCCCCTGCCAGGCGAACGCTGAAAATTCCTCGCGCCTCCCGCGGCGCACCGACTCGATCAGAGCGGGATCGCCGTGGCTGGTGAAGTATTGAAAAGGAGCGCTTTCACCATACTCTTCGCCCATGAACAGAAGTGGGGCAAAAGGGGAGAGCAAGGTTATTCCCGCACTGAGTTTGAGTCGCTCAAAGTTGACCAGTTGGCTCAGCCTTTCTCCTCCTGGGCGATTTCCAACTTGATCGTGATTCTGATTGTAAACTACAAAATTGGAATGCTTGAGGCCCTGTGTGGAATTGCCGTGGCTACGGCGGCGGAAGTTAGAGTATTGTCCGGCGTAGTACCACCCGTTTTTCAATGTCTCAGCTAAATGATGAACTTCCCCGAAGTCGCGGTAATACCCGCCTTTCTCGCCGGTCAGCAAGGAATGCAACGAGTGATGGAAGTCATCGCTCCACTGGGCGTGCAAGCCATAGCCGTCGCACGCGGGCGAACGCAATATGCGCGCATCATTCAGATCGCTTTCCGCGATCAGGTGAATCTGCCTTCCCAAACGAATTGCCAAACACTGGACTGCTTGCCCAAGGTCGGCCAGAAAATGTAATGCTCCGAAGTCATAAATCGCGTGAACAGCGTCCAAACGCAAGGCATCGAAGTGATAATTCTCGAGCCAGTAGATTGCATTCTCAATAAAGAAACATCGCACGGGACCGCTGTCGGGGCCATCAAAATTAAGCGCTTTTCCCCAGGGAGTCCGATACTTGTCCGTAAAGTATGGGCCGTACTCGCTAAAGTAGTTGCCCTCCGGTCCGACGTGGTTGTAGACAACGTCCAGCGCTACCGCCAGACCCTGCGCGTGAGCTGCATCCACAAATTTCTGGAGGCCATGTGGGCCTCCATAGCTCATGTGAGGCGCAAAGGGATAAACGCCGTCATATCCCCAATTGCGAGATCCAGGAAATTGTCCGATGGGCATCAACTCAATTGTGGTGATTCCAAGATCGGAGAGAGCAGGTAAGTGACTGATGAGGGCCTCGAACGAGCCTTCTGGAGTATAGGTGCCCACGTGCAGTTCATAAAAAACACTGCCCGCCAATGAACGGCCCTTCCACGCGGAATCGGTCCACTCGAATTGACGAAAATCCACAATTTGAGATGGACCGTGGACGCCCTTTGGTTGAAAGCGGGATGCCGGGTCCGGGAGCTCACGCCCGTCTTCAACCCGATAGAAGTAACGCGCGTCCGGTTCAATCTTGTCAATCTCCGTCGCGTAGTAACCCAGACCATTCTGGCGCATGGAGAGAAAACGTTCGCACTTACCTGGCAAGTGAAGATCCAATTTGCGTGAATTCGGCGCCCAAACGAGGAATCGCCAGCCTCCATCGGCTGACGGAGTCGCCCCTAAGCTGGCGCTTCGAATGTGATCAGTAGTATGCAACCTTAACGCCTGGCAACACAAAGATCTCGTGCCATCTGGCGGAGCCGTGGAACAGGCGTGCAAAAGAAAACGACTAACTCTCCATCCATCCTCTACGGCCACGCCAGGCTCCGTCTGTTCACTATGATACATCCCCGCACCACGGGCGTTAAAAGTCGGTTCGAGGCGCGGGGGAAATCGCCGCACGGGACGGGAGTACAACGATGCGCGGGACGCATTCAGATCGTATGTTTTTGGGCCGCTATGAGAGTTCCCGCGACTATTTGTGAACTTAGGACCATCGAAGTGGATCAGCGGCTACCTGAGAAGAGGTCGGGAGTCTTAGCGCGTGCTTGCCTAATACAAAACCAACACCAAAGTCCCTTACAGCGAAACACTGTTTCTCGATCTTTGTGCCTCCTAGAATAATCCAGGATAAATCTTGGATCGAGGTTTCCCTCAGTCATCAGGGTCGAGCCGTTTGCACGAAGTCGTTGGGCGCCCCGTGGAATAACCAGTGAATACCGGCACAAAATCCGGCATTGCTGCTCGCACGTCTGCAATCCATTCCGTGGCAAGCCACTTGAACTAAAAAGTTTAGAGGCGTAGCTCAGTGGTAGACCAGCGGCCTTTTAAGCCCGTGTGAAGCGCTTCTGGTGAGTTCTGGCTCCCCTCGCTGAATGCCCGCATTGTTCTGAGAGTGCCTCTACTAACCAATGGCAGCTGGCCACGGTCCGATAAGCCCGATTATCAGCTGGGATGAGAAACAGCGCTATCGTAATGTGGATTTCTTCCTCATGACGGATTCTAGGCCGCATACCGATGATCACTATTCTTATACTTTCTAAATCAAACGCCGCCAATTTATCTGACTATGGTTATGCGCAGGCCATTACAATCACTTTTTGGAAGCCGATGCCATTGCGGGAACGCAATCGTGCGAGGTTGGCACGAAGGCGCCGAATCCTTTTGCAAACCGCCGAACTAGCAAAGGAACCCTAACCGGCCGTGCAGCAGGTTCCAAAGAAGTTGCGCGTTTGGTTGGTTCGGGAAAGAAGCCCGTCGCGCGACTTCTCGATCTGGCGACGGAGTCCGGTCAGGTCAACGCCCACGAGTTTGCCCTGCCACTTCATGACCTTGCCGGCAATGAATACATGTTCGACGTTGCTCGTATCCATCAGCGTCACAACCGTACCGGGCACGTTGTTCAGCGGAAAGGCGTTGATCCGCTCGGTCGCTAACAGAATGATGTCGGCTTCCTTGCCCGGCGTGAGCGTACCGACCTTGCTGTCCACGTGAGCCACGCGCGCACCTGCGATAGTGGCAAACTCGAGCACGTCGCGGCATGTCACTAGGGGAGGCAGGTTCTGTTCACCGGCCAGCGCGCGATCGTTCACCAGCGCACGCTGAAGAGTGAAGGCCGTGCGCATGATCGAAAACATATCCGCGGTCATGTTGCACTCGACATCTACGCTCAGGCCTGGCCGGATGCCGTGATCGAGCGCCGCCTGAATGGGAGGCATTCCGTGCCGCATTTGCATTTCGATAGCCGGCGCGATTGAGACCTTGCCGCCCGTATCCGCGATGGCTTTCCAAATTGTTTCGTTACCGGACCGCGTGCAGTGGATGTATTCATTGTCCGGTCCCATAAGTCCCGCCTTGGCCAGCGGCTCAAGAGCGCTCATGCTAACGATATGGGAAACAATGGGCGCGCTCACCGAACGCGCCAGCTTCCAACGGTCGGCATTGGCTTCAACACCCATGGCCAGAGTCAGCAATTGATCGTCGGACGAAAAATACTGCTTTCGCAGCCGGACGATGTCTTGCGGAAACTGGCTCTTATTCCCTGGGCCGGCGGAGTATGCGAACAGAGCCCGGCGCCCAGACTGCTGCAGGCCGGCAATGCAGGCGTCCGTGTGCGCAGGCGTAAGGGAAACCTGCGATGTGTCAACCGTCGTGGTAACGCCCGCGCTCATCTGGCTGAGCGAGGCCACCAGCTCGCCGAGACGCGCATCCTCTGGCAGATAGGCCGGAGAGAAAGTGCCGAGGATTTTTCCCTGGTAAGTGCTTCCGGTGTCTCCGGCAACACCCAGCAAACCATCGGAGAGAATGCTGCGCAAAGGGGTCTCAAACTGATGATGGTGCGTGTCGATGAATCCCGGCATCACGATCATCCCTGCGGCATTCACGATCAGGGCGTGAGCTGGCGCGGCGACGTTTGAACCAACTGACACGATCTTCTTTCCCTGGATCAGAACGTCGCCTTTCTCGAAATCGCCCACTTGGCTATCCATGCTCAGGACGATGCCGTCCTTTAGCAGAATCGGGCGGCCGTTGGCGTTCCTGAGGTTTTCTAGGGTCACGGCGGACGCGGCGCTTTGCTGGGCCATAGCACGTCCAGGCAGCCATTGTGCCGCGGCGACGCTAGCGACAACTCCCACGCTCCCTTTCAGAAAGCCGCGGCGGGAGTTACCTTCGCGCTTCTCAACAAGTTCCTTCTTGGGTTTCATCGTTGGCATCTCCTTCCCTTTTTTTCCCGCATCACGGGGAAGTTCTTAGCACACCGTGTATTCTTACGAAGATGTACTGCCTCCCCCTTACAAACCGGACTTGGTTTCCTGCTCGCGCATCGTACCCCTCTCCTGCCCAGGCCACAACGAACCTGTGGATTTGACGAGGTAAGACCTCCATGCAACAAGAATTGTGATGCAGCCGTGTCTTCATGGGTGTAGCATCCTGCCAAACTGGCGGGAAAAAACAGAAATTCCGGTTCTCACAGTGGCGTGGCACTCGATCGAAGGTTGCTTGCCAGTTTTGTTGCTGGCTCCAAGTCTTTGTCGAATCTTAGGAGGCCGCATGCGTAGTGCTAGGCTGTTCCTAGTCTTTTTTTTCTTAACATCCTCGACCGTTTTTGCGGCAACCAAGGCTATCAAGTTCGGCAAGCTGGTGGATGGGCAAAAACGGGTCTTCACGAATGCCGTCGTGATTGTTGAAGATGACCGCGTGCGAAGTGTCACAAGCGGTAATGCGTCAATACCGAGCGGCGCTGAGGTCATTGATCTTTCCCGATACACCGGCGTTCCAGGCTTGATCGACGCACATACGCACATCATGTGGTATTGGGACGGGATTACCACGCCACGCTCCGAGCTTCCTCGCCATCCGGCGGTCACGGTATTTCTTGCACAGGAGAACGCGCAGAAGGCGCTCGAGGCGGGCGTGACGACGATTCGAAATCTGAACGCTCCGGATGGGACGGATCTGGCGATGCGCGATCTGATAAACATGGGCAAGATGATTGGCCCTCGCATGTTCGTGTCAGGCCTCGGAATCCGGATCACTCGAAACACCGCGCCTCCCGCGCCCATCGGCATCATGGCCGATGGAGTGGATGGTGTCATGCATGCGGTGCGGCAAGTCCTCGCGTCCGGGGCCGATTGGGTGAAGATGTATGGATCGACGGGTGGCTTCGACGACGTGAGCGGGTTTCAGACGTTCACATTCGAGGAAGTGAAGGCAGCGGTCGACGTTACACACGCGCTCGGGAAAAAGATCGCAATTCATTGTTACGGGCCGGGGTGCGCGCGCGATGCCATCCGCGCGGGCGTCGATTCGCTCGAACATGCGACGGACATGGACGATCAAACGATTGCGGAAATGGTGAAAAAGAAGATTTACTACGTACCGACAATCGACCACAACCAGTACTACGTCGACTACGCTGACAGTGTGTACCACTTTCCGCCCGGAGCGAAGGAGCGCCTGCTCGATTACATACAACGCAATTTTGAAACCGCGAAGAAAGCGTTCCAGGCCGGCGCGCGCATGGTCGTCGGCTCGGATGCCGTTTACAACGGCTGGGGCTTGAACATGCGTGAGCTCGACTGGTTCGTGAAGATGGGAATGACGCCCGCGCAGGCGCTGAAGGCGGCTACGACCGAACCTGCTGCCATGCTTGGGATGGAGAATAACCTCGGCGCCGTCGCGCCGGGTTTTTACGCCGACATCGTCGCTGTTGAAGGCGATCCTCTTGCCGACATCTCCGCAGTTTCCAGGAGGGAAAACGTCCGTTGGGTGATGAAGGCCGGCCGCGTCATGGTCGACAAAACGAAAAGTACGGGAAAAACGAACTGAGCGCGCGGTCTTAAACCGCCTGCGACTGATGTATTACCACGCTAGCGAGAAATATTTTCCCGCGTCGGCGCGGAGCCAGATAAAGATCGGCGGAGCGCTCGGACTTGCTGGAATTCAAATCCGGCCGGACTGAGAAAAATGATGACCGGTGCGATATTTCTTGATGGGAATTCTGTCATTCGGTCCTACTGCTCTTGTCGCTTTTGTTGGTTTTGCTGTTTTGATCTGGTTTCGTGGCCTCGATCCGAATTTTCTTGAGCAGTTGTGCATCGCGCGAGAGTTCCGTCTCGCCGATAGGAAACTTGTTTACATCTAACACGTACGCCAAGATGTCGGGAATCGCATCGCGGGGCACCGATCCCGGATTGTTCATCGGCATGGTCTTGCGAATTCGTTCAAATAAGTCGCCGAGGGTGGAGCCGGTCCAGTTTGAGAGGAAATCGCCTCCAACGAGCGGAGGGGTCATATCCGAACCCGCCAATGTTGCAAGGTGACATTCTGAACAATGTGTGGTGTAAAGCTCTTTGCCTCGATCCGCTTGTTTCTTGGTGAACACGCCGTCCCACACTGTAAGCGTTTCCGGTGCTGCAGTTTCCTGGGGTAAGAACCGCGGCTGTTGTGCGCCAATGCCAGAGTAGGATGCGCATATCGTCGCTAAACCGATTAATGCCGCAGCCGCGCCCTTGGTTTTCATGTCGCCTCACTCGAAACGAAGCACAATACACGAACAGATTTTTCCCGATAGGATTATTGGGCTTGCTTCAAACGCATCAGCGGAGATAAACGCCTGCGGACGCGAGCTCTCTAAAGTCCCTCTTATCCCCTTATTGCGTCGAAGGCAGACTAAAAGCAATGTAATCGCCAGAGTAGTTGCCGCCACTAACGGCAACGATGATGTATTGCTTGCCATCAACAGTGTAGGTCATGGGAGAACCGCTTTGCGGGGCTGGCAGCCAGACCGCCCCTACTTGTTGACCGGTTTGCTTGTCATAGGCGCGCAACATGGCCCCGCGCGGATGGTCAGCCGTCGTCGAAATCTGGGGGTCACCCATGATGACCAACGTCTTGGTCACCACCAGCCCGACATTGCCTTGCTGGCCAGTCTTGGGAATGTCCAGCCCCTTGAGCGCCGGGTTATTTCGAATTGAGTCCGGCGTATCGCCATGCGGCACCTGCCAAACCATCTCGCCACGATCTAAGTTAATTGCGCTGAGAAGGCCGTAGGGCGGCTTCACAAGCGGCAGGCCATCGACGGTTGTGCCGATCGGCGGAGTCTCTGGAGTATTCGCGTTTGATTTCGCCAAGATGGCATTCAGTTTCGCTTGAGACTCGCTAACCTTTGGTGCATCTGAGGCGGAGCCGAAACCAGGGCCTTCGTTGACCCTGAATTTCTGGCCCGCGATTCCGGCAAGGTATCGAATATCGGAGAATCCTTCCGGCGGCTCGACCAGCCCCAGAGGCGCCACGCCCGCATTCGCTGCCGGCGCGAAGACTGTGTGGGATTCTGGGTCATATCCTGCGCCGGGCCAGTTGGTGCCGCCGCCCAAAGTTCCGATGGTCAGCGCCGCGACCGGACCCGGAAGCCTGCTGACAACCGCGCTCAGGAACATGGGGCCCATCTTGTAATGCTTCACCAACTCAAGCGCTTTCGCGTGCAGCTCTGGTGTGAAGTCAACGAGATCGTTCATCGTGATGGCCTGACGCGCATAGGCTGGAGGTTTTGTTGGAAACGGCTGGGTGGGAGAGTACCACTCACCCGGCACATCGCCCTGTGGAACCGGCCGTTCTTCAATTGGCCAGACCGGCTTGCCCGTGACGCGATCAAAAACATACAAGAAGGATTCCTTGCTGGGCAGAGCGACAGCCTTGATCGCCTGGCCATTAATGTTGATGTCGGCGAGAATCGGCGGGGAAGAAAGGTCATAGTCCCAAATGGGATGATGCGCCACCTGGAAATACCATTTCATCTTGCCCGTTTTGAGATCGACGCAAACCAGGCTATCCCCGAACAAATTGTTGCCTGGCCGGTGTCCTCCATACTGGTCGGAAGTCGGATCTTCCACCGGCAGATAGACCTGGCTCAGTTCTTCATCCACGGTGATTCCGGTCCAGACACCCGTATTGCCATTGATTTCTGCCGAGTTGTTCAGCCACGTGTCGTAGCCAAACTCCCCTCTTTTGGGGATCGTATTGAATTGCCAAAGCATCTTCCCCGTCCGCACGTCGTAGGCCCGCGCAAATCCTTTGGTGTTGTCGTGTGTCTGCGGTTGCGTGCCTTCCTTCATGGAAGAGCCAACGATTACCACGTCTTTGACTACGGTGGGAGTGGTGTGCAGGCCAAGCTCCCCTGTCTCCAGGTCGATCTGCTTGTTCACGCCGGTCACGGCGCCAACCTTCATATCGACGATGCCACCTGTGCCAAACGTCTCGATCGGCGTGCCAGTCCTTGCGTTAAGTTCGACCAATCGATAGCCGGTTGTTACGTACAGGATGCGTTCATCGCCATTGCCATCGGTCCAATACGAAACCCCGCGTCCCGAGAGTTGCCGCGGAGCAATCGCCGCGCGGTGACCTTCATATTCACTATGCACCCATTTCAACTCGCCCGTTCTTGCATCCAGCGCAATCACCGCTCGCCGCGATCCCGCCGTCGTGTACACCACCCCATTGACTTCCAATGGCGTTCCCTCGAGCTTATATTCTGGCCGCGCGCCCAGATTGTCGGTTTTGAAATGCCAGGTGACCTCAAGCTGATTGAAGTTGGACGCATTGATCTGATCCTGAGGGGAATATCTAGTTCCCTTGGCGTCGGCGAAGTAATAGGGCCAATCGCCTTTTTTCGTTGAAGGCTGGCCTGCGGTCTGAGCCCACGTCTGTCCCATGAAGAAAATGATCGGGAGCACCACGGCTGCTACGAACGACAGAGCCCGTTTCAGGAGCCGAAAATCGAACATAGATTTCCTCCTGGATCAAAATTAAACGGAATTTCCGATTTGGCCCGTTATCTTGCGCATCATAACCTCGCCCTGCTCTGGACACAATTAACCTGCTCAGGAGAAGGCCTTAATCCGGAATGCGATGGAATTGTCTCCAATCCTCTTCAGCGAACAGGACATGCGAGGAAAGCGAGCGTTGCGAAAGTGTCATATTCATTTTCCTTGCCGGATGAATTCGATGATCTGTTGGCCAAGCTGATCGTCGGCGGTGTTGATCGACAAGGTTGTCGACTGGTGATTGTGTCCGGCGAGGCGCAGAAATCGAGGACACTTTGAGCGCGCCTCGCACATTTTCGCGAAGAGCTCTGCGCTGTACACGTCGAGAAAAGGGTTATCGAATTCCGCGATTACGATAAAGGTAGGCACCGGCGACCGGGCGCCGAAATTCACGGGCGATCGCTCCGCGTAAAGACTCGTGTCCTTTCCAAAGTACTCCTCCACGCGCTGTCCATTCGGATCGTCGGCGCGATTGTCGGCTTTGAGCCGCCCGCTGATCAGCACGACGCCTGAGACTCCTGGTCCGGCAGCGCCGTGGATTTTTGGATCGAACGCCCAGGTCGCGGCGTGCAAAGCGCCCGTCGACCGCCCAATCAGATAAATGCGCTGCGGATCTCCCCCAAAGCGCCTCGCGTTCTCCTTGGTCCAGGAGACGACGCTCCCGATATCTTGGGCTGCCGCCGGATACACGTACTTAGGGGCCAGCCGGTAGTTGGCATTAATACCCAGGAACTCGTGGCGCGCAAAATAGTAGAGAACATTGGAGTGGACCTCCTTGTTTTCGTTCTTGTCTCCCGTCGTGAGCGCGCCGCCATGGACAAACACAATGACGGGAAGATCCTTCGCCCCCTGCGGTTGGTACACGTCAAGAGTCTGCTGGGGATTGGTGCCATAGGCTTGGTCCGCGGTGACAGAAACGCCCTCTTTTGGCCCCGCCGCAAGCAGAGATGTAAATAATTCAATCGTTTGCGGACCATATTTGCGTATGTTGCTTTGATAGAGGGGATTGATCTCCGCCAACTTCTTCTGAATTGATTCCGGGAGGCGGGAAACCTGCGCGCGTGTGGGCTTGGCGGCGAGTGCGAGTACGAGACTCGCAACAAACATGGATTGCCGTTTAAACATCGGGCAACCTCCACCTAACCTGTCGAGACCATCAACGATAACCCGATAGGTCCTGATTACCTTGATTGTCAGAATGTAGGAATCCGACCCGCCCACCTCGTATTTCATCGCGAGAAGAGGGCTTTCCGAGAATCGAGGGCGAGCCTTTTTTCTCTTTCACTTTACCGCGATTCCCAACATCTCGAAATGTGCTCCGCCCAATAGCGGCCCAGAGCCCAGGAACGCCCTTGGAGGAAGTTCCTTCGAAAAATATGAGAGATAAACGGCATTGAATTTATTGTATAGGGAAAGGTCCGGACAGTGCACCTGAACCATCACTACATCGTCCGTCGTCATTCCGCCTTTGACTATCGCAGTCTTGAAGCTATCAAGCAGAAACCTAATCTCCTGCTCTACGTCCTGCGGTATAGCTCCGCTTTTTGGGTCAATGCCAGTCCGGCCTGCCACATATAATGTGTTACCTACGAGCACGGCATCGCTGTAAGGAACCCGCAGCCCCTGCCGCTCAAGTGACGGGTTGCTGGCCTTAAAATAACGCCGCTCTGGCGGCTTCTGTGCAGTTCCTGCTAACGCTGCTCCCATGACGAATCCGATCAGCAAAGCAAGTGATTTGGCTCTCATCCGGCGTTCTCCTGGCGGAAAAGACTTGGACTCCTGATTTGCGCATCCTACGCTTCTCCAGACCTCGACGCAACGAACCAGAGGCCAAATCGTGAGAATCGGAATTATCGAAGTGTGGGAATTAGTTCGCATTAGGCGCAAAAAGCCACATTCCGATAAGCGGACTTCACAGGACTTGGCTCCGTAATTGTCCTTAGCGCTCCCTTAGAACAGCCATATGGCGTTATACTCTGCCAATTCTAAGTTAGCGGAGACCCATGGCGATCCTCCCCGGCAGACGCTTAGGGCCCTACGCAATACTCGCCGCTATCGGTGCGGGCGGAATGGGAGAGGTTTACAAAGCCCGCGATACACGTCTGGAACGCACAGTCGCCACCAAGATTCTACCCGGTCACCTTGACGATCGCGCTAATCTCCGGGAACGCTTTGATCGTGAAGCCAAAACCATCGCCAGCCTGAACCATTCATTACACTGCGGAATGCTTCTGGTGCTGATTCTTAGCATCCTTAACTATGGATGCGGAGGCGCGGGAAGTTCTCAGCTTCCGCCGGCCATTCGTGTCTCAGTTTCTGCGGCCTCACCGAATGTGTTGCCGGGCGGGACTGATCAAATCACTGCGGTGGTGATCAACGACTCGGCCAATATGGGAGTGTCGTGGAGCGTGACGTGCCCCATAGCGCCTTGCGGCAGCGTTTCACCCCCTACGACGGCGAGCGAGGTCGCCACAACCTACACTGCGCCGCCAAGTCCACCGGTGGACGGTGAGACAGTAACTTTGGTCGCAACTTCCGTTGCAGATCTTACCCAGAAAGCAGGGACGACAGTCACGGTTCCCGCATTGTTAAAGATTTCCACGGTTTCGTTGCCGGATGGCACTGTCGGCGTTCCGTATTCGCAGGCGATTCAAGTCACGGGAGGCGAGGCGCCCTTCACGTTTAGGACAGCCGGTATTGGGGGGGGCAACGGTTTGGTGCCTCCTGGCCTGAGCATGGGAACGAACGCGGGTATCCTCTCTGGTACGCCGATCACTGCGGGAGCAAACTTCCATTTCTTTATTGACGTCCGAGATGCGAACGGCCAAGTGGCTACTCAGGGTTACATAGTGAGCATCATAGCCGCGGTCGTGCAAACTAGCAGCGGCCCCATACAAGGGAATCTCGTTGCGTGCGGGTTGCCGGAATGCGCCGCAAGCAACGTACTGGAGTTCCTCGGGATACCCTACGCCGCTCCGCCTGTAGGGTCTTTGCGTTGGAAGCCTCCCCAGCCAACAACGCCTGCACAAACCCAGCAACCTGGGGCCAGGTGCATGTCAGTCAATGGCAGCGGGGTAGTAAAGGGCCAGGAAGACTGTCTCTACTTGAACGTTTTCATTACTCCGCAGACGATCGGCGGGCTGCCGCAGCCCGTGATGGTCTACATTCATGGCGGGGCCAATCGGATTGGCACGAGCAATCCCGGTTTAGATTTTTCTGATCCACCGGAACTGGCGACCCAGGGTGTAATCCTGGTGACGGTCGAGTACAGGCTCGGCATCCTGGGATTCTTCACGAATCCCAGCTTGGACCTGGAGAACGCAGGTTCCTCCGGCAACTACGGCTTGAGGGATCAGATCGCAGCCCTCGCCTGGGTCCATCAGAACATCGCAGCCTTCGGCGGCGATCCCACTCACGTCACAGTTTTCGGCATGTCATCAGGTTCGTCAAATATCGAGGCGTTGCTGTCTTCACCTTTAACGCAAGGGCCGTCAAGCCAGTGCGGCGCAGGCCAGCAATGCTTCTCCGCGGCGATTATGGAGGGCGGCTCGGTGGTCCACAACCAATACCTCTTGCTCGCGGATAAGGAAGCCCAGGATGCACCGCTTGTCGCTGGGCTTAATGGCTGTGTGGTTACAGACATTTCATGTCTTCGGGGCGTGCCAGCGGCCACCCTTGTTGCCCCGTGCGTACCTCCAGCAACAACGGGCTGCAACCCCAACGTGGCCTATTCAACCTGGTATTCACAAACCGATCCCGTGCTCATCGTTAACCTGGAGCCTGACGTCGTTCCGGTGAATACTTACGACTGGCTGCAGGACCCGCTGCATGGCGGTTCACCGGTGCCGATCCTCCTGGGTTCGAACCGGGAGGACGCTGCGATGGCGGGAATTCCGAGTTGGTGTGCGGGGGTCGCTCTGCCGGCGCCCCGGTGTCCCAATGACGATCCGACCAGTTCAGTCATTGATGAGAACGGATTTGATAGCGCGATTCACGCTGAATTTGATTCACTCGTCACAGCTTCAGGCTCCAACAGTATCGTCAGTCTCTATCCGGCAGATAATGTTCTTAGCGCGCCGGTTTGGCAGCTAATTGCAGTGGATAGCGACCTGACCGCCGGCGCGGCCTGCCCATATCGCCAATTTGCCCGCGCCGCTGTGGGCACTAGCGGAGCCCCCGTCTGGCGCTACGTCTATACCCACACGTTCGAAAACAATGATCCTAACTTGACGCCCTATCGCTCTTTCCACGGTGCCGAAAAGCACTTTGTATTCGGCGATCCCTCGTTCGCGGATCCCGGAAATTACACGCCTACGCCGGCCGAACTCGCGTTATCCGGGCAAATCATGGGTTATTGGACGCGCTTTGCCGCCACTGGCAATCCAAATGGAGCACAAGCGACCGTCTGGCCGCCCTATAACGCAACCACCGACCCCATGCTCCAAATCGACGATGTTTCTGTGCAAATCCCCGGTTATCGTACGCAGCAGTGCGATTTCTACGATGCAAACTCAACAGCCCTCTCAAACGTTCAATAAGGCCGCGAACTTGGTCGTACTTTTCTTCGATCGAGAGCGACACAGATTCGTCGGTTACATCCCTAAAGAAACGTTCCGAACGGCCGCCTTTGGTTACATTGCTGCAGCGATTTCGGTTGTGGGACGTCGGTACGGGCCAGACGATTGTGACCTCTCCACCCTTTCTTCCGATCCTAAGAATCGACCCCAGCCTGGAGTTAAGCGCCAACGAGGGGGGCTGTCCTCGTTTTCTGGAGGTCGCCATGGGTAACGCAGCCTATTTATGTCTTCTCGATTGCTCAAGTCCTTCCATGAGAAGGCCGGTTAGTGTCAAGTCGGTTTTGCAGTTGCCTTTGATTGTCGAGTGGTCTTCTTAG
>Ga0210401_10002525_pt1 | contig 20256 bp, 14 predicted proteins | sample IncBWH32MmetaG_FD_150866 | JGI IMG/M metagenome (GOLD analysis project Ga0210401, IMG submission 150866) | Forest soil microbial communities from Barre Woods Harvard Forest LTER site, Petersham, Massachusetts, United States - Inc-BW-H-32-M | ecosystem: Environmental > Terrestrial > Soil >... | reverse complement strand
TTCGATCAATTCTGGGGCACTGCGCGCGGAGACATCGCGCTGGTCGGAGACTTCGACCCGGGCCAGGTGGAGCCGCTGCTCGTGGACCAGTTTGGATCCTGGAAATCGAAAGCACCGTACGAACGCTTGACGAACGAGGTGGTGGACGTGCCGGCGACGCGCATCTTCGTCGATACGCCCGACAAGGAAAACGCGTTCTACCGGGCGCGCGTCAACGTGACCCTGCGCGACGACGATCCGGACGCGCCGGCCCTGGCCTTGGCGACCCGCATCATTGGAGGCGGCTCCGGGCTGCACAACCGGCTGGTGGACCGGGTCCGGCAGAAGGACGGACTTTCGTACGGCATTGGCGCCGCCTTGCAAATCAATGGGCGCGATCGAGCCGGATCGTGGGGCGTTGGTGCCATCTCGGCGCCGCAAAACGTCAATCATGTCGAGCAGGACGTCAAGGAAGAGCTGGATCGCGTGCTGCGCGATGGTTTCACCGATGACGAGATCAAGCAGGCGAAGCAGGGCTATCGCCAGGAGCACGTGCTGGCACGCTCGGACGACGGGGCGCTGGCGGCAGGTTGGATCGTCAACCTTGACCTGGATCGGACCTACGAATTCAGCCGGCAGTTCGAAAACAAGGTCGAGGCCGTCACCGCCGAGCAGCTGCTTGCGGTCGCTCGCAAGTACCTGGATCTGTCCAAGATGACGGTGGTGGTGGCGGGCGATGCCAAGAAAGGAGCCCATTAGAGAGCCAATTGAAACCCTCACCCCCGACGACCCGCGCTCCCTGCACGCGCGCTGGTGTCGACGTCAGGCGGCCAAGCGGGTGAGGCTCTGAGTGCTAGCGGTGGCCCTTGGTGCGCGCGCCCAGCCCGGCGGGACTGGCGGCTGCGCCGTCGATCATGAATTCAAAGCGCCGGTCCGAACTGGAGTCGGGGTTGGCCGGATCGAACGAGCGCTCGACAAAGCTCACCAATCCGTCGCGGCGGACCGTCACCACCGTCGTGGCCCGGGTGCCGTAGCCGTTGGCCCGGATCTGAATTGCCGAAAGGGCGCGTTCCCAGTCGCGCGGGATTCCGGTCGACGGCAACTCCAATTCGCCGGCCAGTTCCCGGTCCGCCATCAAGTTCAGCAGGTTATCGATGCTGACCCGTTGCGCGATCTGGCACGAGAACGCGGTCACGCCGCGCGTGACCTTCGGCCATGGCGTATCCAGAAATGCATTGGACAGGCCGAATACGCCCGCCTGCAGCCGGTGCGCGGAGTCGTCCAGCCGATTGCTCAGGTACGCCAGGTCTGACCCGGCGCCGCGTGATCCGACACCGACCGGCTCGGCGACGACCAGGTTGAAGCCATTGAAGGAGTGCGCGCGCGACATGCAGTCGTCGACCCAGGTGCGCATCGGTTGCGAAGTCTGAAGGGCCGACAGCACCAGCAGTCCGCGCGACGTGGCATGCGGATTGCGCTCGTTCGGGGCGCGCACGTTGGTGACGACGGCGAAGCGCCCGCGCCGGTTGATTCCGAGCCAGGTGCCGCCCGCTTCTTCATCGCGCCCGGCCAGCAGCGAGACGGCCTGCCCCCACCAGCAGGCCGGCCGTGTGCGGCGGGCATAGAACTCGTCCCGATTGGCCGCCACGATCAGCGGGTACTCGGAGTGAGCCTGCCAGGCGAACAGGATCAGGCACATCGTGCAACAGCGGTCGAACCGGGAAGGTCGGCCGCAAACTCCTGCAATTTGTGTTGGCCACGCATCGTGGTACGACGCTACCGATCAGGCAGTTGGGTTGATCATTGGGTAAGGCACCTCACCCAGGCTTATGTGGCTCGATTGTGCCTGCCCGATACGAAGCTGCGCGGTACCCAGTGTAGTCGGGCATTCGAGCAAAAGATCGACCCCTCCTTCAGGGGACGCGGCGGCCATCACGACGGTCCCCACCGGGCCACCGCTGTCGTCGCCGCCACTTGCGTCCTGGAACAGGTCGTCGCCTGGAGCCGCCTCGTCTCCATGGCCTCGCACCATCCGACGACGCAGTTTGCCCAGATACTGGCTGCGCGCGACGACTTCCTGCCCGGGATAGCAGCCTTTACGGAAATGCACGCCCCCCAGCACGTCCAAGTTCAGCATCTGAGGAAGGAAGCGCTCCTGCGTCGCAGCGAACACATCCGGCAAGCCGGCATCGACCTTGGACCACCACCACACCCCCGGATCGACCTGGCCGAGGCTCGCCAGCTTCTGCTGGTAAGGCGCCGCGGATGCATCCGGCGCGAGCAGCATCAGCCGCGATCCCGCGCGCGGGGAGCCGGGAACCCGCACCAACCGCCCGCCATCGCCGAGCGGCCGACTGGTCCAAGGCTCGTCCGGACACGACAAGCCGGCGGATTGCACCGCCTGCTCGATGCCGGATCCGGTTAACCCGAACGCCCGCCACTGGTCGGTGACGTTCTCCAGCTGGACTTTGGATCTGAGCACGAAGCGCGCAAGGCGGGACCGCAGTGGCTCCAACATCTCAGACGGCAACAACAGGAAGAACCCGTCGTCGGCTCGCCACATCTCGAACAGTGCGACGACGCGCCCCTTGATCGAGCAGCAGGCGCCCAATTGCCAGCTCTGAGTGCCGATCGCGGTGGCATCGATCGTCAGTTGCGAGTTCAGGAACTGGGCCGCATCAGGCCCGCGCGCCGCCAGCACGCCGAGCCCCGACAGGGGAGCCATCACCGGTTGTCGCAACGCCAGCTGCAATTGCTCGCGCGGGGCCGACCAGGCGCCTTCGCGGGTACTGGAGCGGGGATCTTCAGGCATCAGAATGCACCGTTCCTTCTGAAGCGCGCCTTCAATGTAGGCGCCGCTGTCGTCATTATATGAACCCCGTAAAATCCGCCAATTCGTTTCGACGCGTTTCGACGGATTACATCGTTGCGGATTCGGAACACATTGCGTGCATGGCCGTGGGGGCTACTGGCCGGGGTGGTCATCATCTCGGTGGCGGCGGCGTGCGCGTACCTGTGGCGCGGCTATGACCGTCCGTTCAGCATGAGCGAGCCGCAGGTGGAGGTGCGAATCGCCAAAGGTGCTTCGGCGCGGACCATCGCGCACGCGATCCGGGCGGCGGGCGTCGACATCAACGAGCTCGAATTCGTTGCGGTGGCGCGCGCCAGCGGCGCTACGCAGTCGCTGCGCGCCGGCCGGTACGCGATCGAAAATGGCATGTCGATGCGGTCGCTGGTCGAAATGATCCAGCGCGGCGAGGTGGTGCGGGAGCGCCTGACGGTGGAAGGAACGACGTTCCGCGAATTGCGCGAGCAGTTCGATGCCACGCCCGAGCTGCAACATCAGACGGCCAAGCTCAGCAACGCGGAGCTGCTGCGAGCGATCGGTGCGGCGGAGAAGGCGCCGGAAGGGTTGTTTGCGCCGGATACCTACCTGTTCGACCCGGGCTCGAGCGACCTGGAGCTTTATCGCCGCGCCTACCGGATGCAGGCGGATCGGATTGCCCACGCCTGGGACGCGCGCGCGCCCGATCTGCCATACCACAGCCCTTATGAGGCGTTGATCATGGCCTCCCTGATCGAGAAGGAGACCGGGCAGGCTTTCGAGCGGCGGCGCGTCGCGAGCGTGTTCGTAAACCGGCAGCGATTGAAAATGCCGCTGCAGACGGATCCCTCCGTGATCTACGGGCTGGGCGACCGCTTCGATGGCCGGCTGCACCGCAAAGACCTCGATACCGATGGCCCGTACAACACGTACCAGCGCGCGGGTTTACCGCCGACGCCGATCGCTCTGCCGGGTCAGGCATCGATCGAGGCGGCGTTGAATCCCGAAACAACCCGGGATTTGTATTTCGTGGCGCGCGGCGACGGCACCTCCGAGTTCTCGGCGACGTTGGCCGAGCACCAGCGCGCGGTCGACCGGTTTCAGAAGACCGGGGCCAAGCCCGCTGCATCCGACGCGCGCCGCCCGGTCGGCAACTGAGCCGATGCGAGGACGCTTCATCACCTTCGAAGGCATCGACGGAAGCGGCAAGAGCACGCAGCTGGCCGCGACCGCGGCGGCGCTGCGAGCGATCGGCATCGACGTGCTGCAGACGCGCGAGCCGGGAGGCACTGCCCTGGGAGAATCGCTTCGCGCGCTGTTGCTCGAGCGGACGATGTCGCCGCTAACCGAGACCCTGCTGATGTTTGCCGCACGCGTCGAGCACATCGACGAGGTGATCGTGCCCGCGCTCGGCACCGGCCACTGGGTGCTGTGCGACCGCTTCACCGATGCGAGCTACGCCTACCAGTCGGGCGGCCGCGGCATCCCGGCCGAATGGATCGCCAGCCTGGAAGCCTGGGTGCATCCGACCTTGCAGCCGGATCTGACCGTGGTGATCGACCTCGATCCGACCCAGGCGGCAATGCGCCGCTCGAAAGTGCGCAGTCCGGACCGCTTCGAAGCCGAAGACGCGGCCTTCTTCCAGCGAGTGCGCGAGGTCTATCTGGCGCGTGCTCGCGCGGAGCCCAATCGCTTCCTGATCATCGATGGGGCGCAACCCGCGGCCGAAATCCTGGAGCGCGTCGTTGCGCGCGTGAAGCCGTGGCGCGGCTGAAGGCGCTGCCCTGGCATGCGCCTGCTCGCGCCCTGATCGGGCAGTTGCTGGCGCGGCAGGTCCACGCGGTGCTGGCGCATGGCGCCATCGGCATCGGCAAGCTGGACCTGGCGCTCGACACAGCGGACTCGCTGCTGTGCGAACAACGACTGCCCGACGGTACAGCCTGCCAGCGTTGTGCGGGTTGCGCGCTGACCGCCGCCGGCAACCACCCCGATTTGCGCATCGTCCGCCCGGACGCGCTGGCCGACCCGGATCTGCGAGCGGCCGCCGGATCCGCCGACGACGCCGGTGATGGCCATCCCGTTGCGCCCGCCGCCGAATCCAAATCCGAATCTAAATCCCGAAGCAGCCGCGAAATCCGCATTGAACAGGTTCGCGATCTGTCCGAGTGGGTCACGCTCACCACGCACCGCGGCGGGGCGCGCGTGATCGTGATCGAGCCGGCCGAGTCGATGAACCTGCCGGCCTGCAACGCGCTGCTCAAAGTTCTGGAGGAGCCGCCGCCTCGAACCGTCTTTCTGTTGGTCAGCAATCGCGTCGAGGAGACGCTGCCGACCTTGCGCTCCCGTTGCGCGCTGTTGCGGATCCCTTTGCCGCCCACGGCGATGTCCGTGGCCTGGCTCGAGCAACAAGGCGTCGCCGAGGCGCGCCAGCGGTTGATCGAGGCAGGTGGAGCGCCGCTGCTGGCGGCGCAAACCGAACGCAGCGGCCTGACTGCCGAACTGCGCGCCCGACTGCTGTCGATGCTGCGCAAAGGGGCCCACCTGACGGCGGCCGAGGTCGTTGCGGCGGTGCCGCGTGACGCTCCGGTGGCGGGTTCAGTCGCTTTGTTTCAGCGCTGGGGATGGGACTTTTTAGCGTTTAGCCTGGCCCGGTCGGTTCGCTATCATCCGGACGAGGTAGCGGCCATGCGGCAACTCGCGGCCACATGGAAGGTCACGCAGGCGTGTGCTTGGCTGACAGAACTGAGAATTGCACGATCGTTTGCCGACCATCCGCTCAACGCCAGGCTGGCGATCGAGGGTATGCTGCTCTCTTATGTCGGGTCGATTCATGGGACACAAATCATCGCCGCAACGGCTCGTCCAGGCCAGTGAGTCGTCAATGAATTCGAAGCGAGGCGCCACGTCATGAACGCGAACGCCTCCTTTGCGGCGCAAGTCGGAAGTGCGGGAGCGGCGCAGGCCGGTCGGCCGGCGGTGCTGTCGCTGTCGATCAAAGAAAAGGCGGCGCTGTATGCGGCCTTCATGCCGTTCGTGAAGAACGGCGGCATCTTCGTACCGACCAACCGCCCGTATCAGTTGGGCGACGATGTTTACCTGATCCTGACGCTGCTCGATGACCCGACCAAGATTCCGGTAGCGGGCAAGGTGGTGTGGATCAGCCCGTCGGGAGGAGGCGCCTCCAAAACTCCGGGGATCGGCGTGCAGTTTCCGGCCGACGATTCCGGCTTCAGCGCCCGCAAGCGGATCGAGGACGCGCTGGGCGCCGCCCTGCGCTCGGCGCGGCCCACCCATACGTTGTAGGGTCGACCCACCAGCGCATCGCGCGCTGCCGCAACGGTTCGTTCCATTTTTATCTGGCATGCTACGGCGCGGGCTCCGTGCCCATCGTCGGGCGGAGCCGGCCAGCGCATGTTTGTCGATTCGCATTGCCATCTTTCCTTCCCGGAGCTGGTCGCTGATCAGGATGCAGTCCTGGAGCGCATGCGGCAGGCCGGCGTCAGCGCGGCGGTCAACGTGTGCGTCCGAATGGACGAATTCGAGCAGATCCTGGCCCTGGCCGAATCGCAGCCCGATATCTTCGCAACGGTCGGCGTCCATCCCGATCAGTCGGAGGGCGAGGAACCCGGCGTCGAGCAGCTGGTCGAGCGCGCCGTGCACCCGAAGGTGCTCGCGATCGGCGAGACGGGATTGGACTACTACCGACTTAAGGAGCCGCTCGATTGGCAGCGCGAGCGCTTCCGGGTGCACATCCGAGCGGCGCGCGAGGCCGGCAAGCCGCTGGTCGTGCACACGCGCAGCGCGCCGGACGACACGTTGAGGATTCTGAAGGAGGAGCGCGCCGACCAGGCCGGCGGCGTGATGCACTGCTTCACGGAATCCCTCGAGTTCGCGCTCGAAGCGCTCGAGCTCGGCTTCTACATCTCGTTTTCCGGCATCGTGACTTTTCGTAATGCGGGAGCGCTTCAGGTCGTCGCGCAGCGCGTTCCGGCCGACCGCCTGCTGATCGAGACCGACGCGCCGTACCTCTCGCCGGTTCCCTACCGCGGCAAGGTGAACGAGCCGGCGCGCGTGGCGGTCGTGGCGCAGAAATTGGCCGAGTTGCGGTCGCAGCCGGTGGAGGCCATCGCCAGCGCGACCAGCCAGAACTTCCTGACGCTGTTCCGGCCTCCGGCTTCGGAAACCCTACCGTTCGGGATGTTCCCAGCGGGCGAGGGAAACCGGATAATGCAAGGCAGAGGTTGAGGCAGCAGCATCCACGGCCGTAGCTCGCGTCCCGTGGATTCGCGCGCACGCATTCCAAAACGAGTCTAAATCCGCTCCAAGGGGGATCAGTGATGTTGAGTGATATCGAAATTGCCCAGCAGGCCCGGCTCAAGCGCATCGCCGAAGTGGCGCAAGAGAAGCTGGGCGTGGCGTCAGAGCACTTGCAGCCGTACGGGCACACCAAAGCGAAAGTGTCACTCGACTACCTGGACTCGATCCACTCGCGCCCCGATGGCAAGTTGATCCTGGTCACCGCGATGTCGCCGACGCCGGCCGGCGAGGGCAAAACGACGACGACCGTCGGACTGGGTGACGCGCTGAACCGGATCGGCAAGAAGGCGATGATCTGTCTGCGCGAGCCATCACTGGGACCGGTGTTCGGAATGAAGGGCGGCGCAGCCGGGGGAGGGTATGCGCAGGTCGTGCCGATGGAGGACATCAATCTGCACTTCACTGGCGATTTTGCGGCCATCGCAGCGGCCAACAACCTGCTGTCGGCGCTGATCGACAACCACGTCCACCACGGCAACAGCCTCGGCATCGACGTGCGCCGCATCGCCTGGCGGCGTGTGCTCGACATGAACGATCGCGCGCTGCGCGACATCACCGTCGGGCTGGGCGGCCCGGGCAACGGCTTTCCGCGCCAGGACGGCTTCGATATCGTGGTCGCGTCGGAAGTGATGGCGATCTTCTGCCTGGCTTCAAGCCTGCGCGACCTGAAGGAGCGGCTCGGCCGCATCGTGGTCGCGTACACCGCGGAGCGCACTCCGATCATGGCGCGCGACCTGCACGCCGCCGGCGCGATGACGGTGTTGCTGAAAGACGCGCTGGCGCCGAACCTGGTGCAAACGCTGGAGAACAATCCGGCGTTCATCCACGGCGGCCCCTTCGCCAATATCGCGCACGGCTGCAACTCGGTGCTGGCGACGGGCAGTGCGATCAAGCTGGCCGACTACGTGGTGACCGAAGCGGGCTTTGGGGCGGACCTGGGAGCCGAAAAGTTCATCGACATCAAGTGCCGCAAATCCGGCCTGCGCCCAGCGGCGGTGGTGCTGGTGGCGACTTTGCGCGCGCTGAAGTATCACGGCGGAATCGAGGTCAGGGACGTCTCCAAGGAGAACCTGCCTGCTCTGGAGCGGGGACTGCCGAACCTGGAGCGGCACATCGACAACGTGCAGAAAGTCTACGGCCTGCCGTGCGTCGTCGCGATCAATCACCGCAGCCACGACACCGATGCCGAGCTGGCGCTGGTTACGGAACGCATCGCCAAGAAGGGCAGTCGCGCGGTCGTGGCGCGCCACTGGGCGCACGGCGGCGCCGGCGCCGAGGAACTGGCGCACGAGGTGGTGCGCCTGAGCGCCGGCCCCAGTCAGATGAAATTCGTGTACGAGGAACGCGCCTCGTTGTGGGACAAGATGCGCGCGATCGCGACCCGCGTATACGGTGCCGCGGACATCTCGGCCGACAGCAAGGTCAGAGCCGAAATCGAGCGCCTCCAGCAGGCCGGCTTCAGCCATTTCCCGGTCTGCGTCGCCAAGACCCAATATTCGTTTTCGACCGATGCGACGGTGCGCGGAGCACCGTCCGGGCACGTGGTCGATATCCGCGAGGTCAGGCTGTCTGCCGGCGCCGAGTTCATCGTGATGATCTGCGGTGACGTGATGACGATGCCGGGACTGCCCAAGGTGCCATCGGCGCACGCGATCGATATCGACGATCATGGGCGCGTGGTCGGCTTGTTCTAACGCTGCCCGGCGCGTGCCGGTTCGGGGCTGCTTCGGCTCGATCGTGGTCGAACACGCGCGAGTCGCACCAGGCGCCGGCCGATCGACTCGACCGCATCTCTGAGGGCATCGGGCGACCACACCTGAAAATCGAAGGGCAGCCGCGCCAACTGCAGCGCAAACCAAGCCAGATCATCGGCCTGGCTTCTCAACAGCACGCCGTCGCCGGCCCATTCGATAACGCCGAATCCGGAAACCATCTCCCGCTGCGCGGTGGCAAGGTCCGTCGCCAGAACGACCTCGATCCGGTGCGCACGCGGAAGCGAGGCGATGGATTCCTTCAGATACGCCAGCGCGTCGAAGCTTGCCGGCCTGTCGAAGCGCGCTTTCAGGACCGCAGCAGCACCCACTCGATCGAGGCGGAACGAACGCAATCCCTTCCGCAGATGGCACATCCCAACCGTGTACCACCGACCCCCGCGATACACGAGTCCATAGGGATCGAAATCGCGCTGCGTATTCTCGCCCTGCGGCGTCAGGTACTGCATGTGGATTCTGTGACGCTCCTGAGCAGCCGTGGTCAGCAGCCCGAGCACGGTTTCGTCGATGGAAACCTGCGGCCGGGTCAGCTCCAGCGCGACGGACTGATCGACGGCGTTCAGGCGTGCTCTGAGGCGCTCGGGCATCACCCGGCCCAGCTTGGCCTTGGCGGTGGCGACCGCCGGCATGGCCCGCCCGAGTCCCAGGCCGCGCGCGGCCAGCAGGCCCATCGCTAACGCCACCGCCTCGTCGTCGGTGAACATCAGCGGCGGGAGCTTGAAGCCTGGGATCAACTGGTAACCCCCGTAGCGCCCCTGCGACGTCATGATCGGGATTCCAAGCTCCTCGAGCGTCGCGATGTAACGGCGCAGCGTCCGGCGGTCGACTTCCAACGCCTGCGCGAGTTGCGCCCCGTTGGTCGAGCCCCGCGCCTGCAGAAGCTCCAGCAGTCCGAGAACGCGAACGGTCGGCCGTGGCATGTTTGCAGTGTCCGGTTCTTATAGGGCAGGAACTGTCCTAGTTCGAGGGTACTCTGCCTGCGAAGTCCCCGCCACGGTGAACCACAGGAGATCGAAGATGGATCAGCCCTACAACCGCATTTCGGAGAACGTGCTGTTCATACTGCTGCTGGCCGCCCTAGTCGGATGGGTCGTCCATTAACCGCCTTCGTGTGACCCCGGAGATCGCGGTGGCACGAGCGGACCGTTGCAAACGCAAGTGCCCCTTCCGGATCCTGTGCGATGCATCGATGGAAACATCCGGGCCTGTGCAACACCGGGTGAGTTCGTCCCTGCTGCTGGCGCCGGAACGCGATGATGGTCGGCGGGCTGTGGAGCATGAGCTCCATGACCGCCGGCCTGACCGCGAGTAGCTCGAGCGCCGTCGCTGGCGAGCGCCGACGCTATCGGCTGACGTTATCGAGACCCACGCCTGGACGCGAGGTAGTCGTCGGCGGCCTGAACCAGCACCGCCTTTTCGGCCAGCTGGAAGCGTGCCTCTTCCATGCCGCGCGCGATCACAGGGGCCATGTCGGCGGGCACCTGCGTCTTGATCCACGTCTCGAGCTGGTCCAGCGCCACCGAATTCCAGAAGATCTGCGGGACGTACTGCGCAAGGATCAGCGCGCGGTACTGCCCGTGTGGCGCCATCACCGGGCCGACGTTCCGGTTGAAGGTGGCCCAAGCAAGCTGCGGGTTCTCGTCGTTTAGGCTCACCATCAGCTGCAGGCGCAGCGCGGCGGCCTGGGGCGGGATCTCCTCGGACAGGGCAATCTTCGCCGCCTGCGCCGCGAGCTGCGGGTCAGCCACCTGCATCGTCGCGGCGAAGTACCTGCGCAGCTCGGTTTCGTTGGCGGCGCCCCGCGCAACATCGTGCAGCTGCTCGAACGCGGCCGCGTCGGCATGGCGCGCGACGATCGACAGAACCATGGCCTGATCATCTGCGCTCAAAGTGCTGCGGTCGGCGACGAACGAAGCGAAGCGCTTGCGCGCCTCGGCGATGACTTCCGGGTCACCCCAGGCGCCCAGGTCGCCGATCACGGTGCGCCGCAGCTTGCGGATGCCCGGTGTGTCTGCCGGCACTTCCTGCCAGCCCAGACGGTCCGCGACCGGCTTCAGGATCGAGCGCGCGTAGGCGGTAAAGGCCTCGTGGCCCGGCGTGCCGCGCTCGTCGTATTCGATCGAGCCGAGAGACCGCGCCACCTGGCTCCACGCCCGCTCGTTGATGTCGGAGGCCATCGCCTCGACGAGTGCCAGGTAGCTCGGCAGCTTCTGTGCGCCTGACTCGACCAGCGCCCACTGGTCGTCGAGCAACGCAATCCGGTCGCCCCAGGACAGCGAGCCGAATTCGCGGGTGTTGCCCTGCAGCGTTTCGCGGTCGTATTGCGTGCGATAGAAACCGACGCCTCCGGCGTTCAGGCTCAGCGTCTGTCCGCAACGACCGGCCGGCACAGTCTGGCCATCGTGCGTCAGCAGCACGGTCTGCGGCGCGGCGTTCGGCCCGGATCGGATCTGCAGTGGAACCTGCCAGCGGGAACCGCTCACATCGTGGCCTTCCAGCAGGAAGCGCTTTTGCGACAACGCGACGGTTCGGCGGCCCTCGGCATCGCAGGTCGGCATCACGGTGACCAGCGGAAAGCCGGCCTGCTCGGTCCAGCCCGTTGCGATCTTGCCGATCCCGCGGTGACTGACGCCTTCCAGCGCGTTCCACAGGTCCGCGCTGCTCGCATTCGAGTAGGCGTGAGCCTTCATGAAAGCGCGGATGCCGTCGCGGAACGCATCCGGGCCCAAGTAGGCCTCGAACATGCGCAATACGGCCTGCCCTTTCTGGTAGGTGATCTGCGGATCGAACGCGTTCTGCACCTGGACTTCGCTCGCAACGTGCTGTTCGATCGGATGTGAATGGATGCGTGCGTCCGCGCGCATCGCGCCCTCCTTGCTCTCGTCCTGCACCTCCCACCAGCGCCAGCCGGGATTGCGCAGATCCGTCTCCTCGGCCGCGCGCCAGGACGCGAAGCTCTCGTTGAGCCATAGGTCGTCCCACCACCCCATCGTCACGAGGTCGCCGTTCCATTGGTGGGCCATCTCGTGGGCCTGCACGCTGAAGACCGTCTGGCGGTCGTCGAGCGTGCTGGACGGCGTCACCAGCAGCAGCTGGTCGTTGTAGGTGATCGCGCCCCAGTTCTCCATCGCGCCGGTAAACCCACCCGGGATTGCGATCGAATCCAGCTTGGGCAGCGGAAACGGGGTGCCGAAATAGGCGTTGTAATCGGCCAGGATCTGCTGCGCGTTGGCCAGTGCAATGGCGCCGTCCCTCTGCTGTCCGCGCGCCGCCCAGATCGCAACCTTGGTTCGCCCGACGTCGGCGCTGATCCGGGCCAGGTCCCCGCCGGTGAACTCGAGCAGGTAGGTCGGCATCTTGGGCGTGCGCTGGAAGGTCGACGTGGCGAGGTCGCCGCGCTGGACGCGCGTGGCCAACGGCATGTTGGACACCGTCGCCCAGGCCGCCGGCACCGTGACGGCCAGCTGGAAGGTCGAGCGAAACGCCGGCTCATCCCAGCACGGAAACAGACGCCGTGCGTACGTCGGCTCGAACTTGGTCGACAGCAGCAAGCCCTTGCCCCCACCCGGAGCGACGAACTCCTGAGCGAACAGACCGGGCGGATGCGCCTGGATCGTGCCCGTGTAGGCGAGCTTCAACGTGTGCCGGCCGGGTGGGGCCGGCTTGGCCAGCGAGACCGTGACGAGCTGGGCGTCCGCGTCGGCTTCCACGCTCTTGACCGGCTGGCCGTCGAGCAGCGCGCTCGTGATTTTCTGGTCGAGCGAATTGAAAACGAGGGTGGCGCTGGCCTGTCTGAACTGCAGGTGCACGGATTCCTGCCCGGTGAACGTGCGAGCCACCATGTCCGGCGTGATCGAAATCGAGTAGTCGAGCGGCACCACGTTCTTGGGCAAGCGACCGGGTGCGGCGTCGAACGAAAACGGCGATGCCGTGGCGGCCGGCCCGATGCAGCCGAGTCCGAGCGCGCAAGCAAGAACCGTGAGTGCACGAGCCGCGACGCGTGCGTCCATCGGCCTATCTCCTTCAACTGGATGGGTCGTACCGCCGGCGCGCGCCGGTCGCGCACGCCGAGGTGCCGCCACTGTAGCGAGGGCGTGCCACTTCGTCGCCGCGCCTGCGACGAAGTGCAGGGTGGCGGGCCAGAACGACGAATCGGTTGCGCGAACGGTGCGCCGCAGCGGTTGCAGCACTCCAGCGTCGGCTTGGGGCGTAGAGCAGGGAAGGATCCGGCCTACTCGAGCTTCCAGACGTACTCGATCGTCGTCCAACTAGGCACAGGGACGCCGTCGACAGTTCCAGGCTTGAATTCGCACTGCCCGATGTACGCCACGGCCGTTGCATCGAGCAGCTTGTGTACGGGGGTCTCTCCGCTGCTCTTCAGGACTCGCGCTTTGCTCACATGACCGTCGCCGTCGACTAGAAACCCGATCGTGACCGTGCCGGTAGCCTGCTTGCGTCTGGCCAGAACGGGATACTCCGGCGTGAGGCATGCCTTTTTGCCAGCTTTTGCCTCCGACGGACCCGGAACCCATATGTGGGGAGGTTCGGTTGGCGCTTTTTCCGTCAGCCACGTCGCTGGCACGCTCGAGCTCAGGGCGTTCAGCCAGTAGGTCACGTCGGCTTGCTCCGCCGGAACCTTGCCTTCGGCAATCTTGTCGAGATCATCACCAAGACACGACAGCCCAGCAGCGGCAACCTTCGAGACGAAGTAGCTGCCGTCCGAATCTGCCAAGAGTGGCTTGCCTCTCACCAACCCGTTGGCGATCGCCTGAATGCGCTCATTGATCTGGAGGTGACTGGCGGCACACGCGCACATCGCCGACACCCGCTCCTGCGGGAAGCCAAACGGCGAGTTACCCGCCTCAGTCATCTTGTTACACGCGGCGACGACGGGTTGCTTCGGATCGACATTCGAAGGCGCCGTCCCCTCGAGCAACGCGTAGGCCGCGTTCGCGACTTCATCAATCTTCGCATTCGTCGACGACGCGGGCTGCGATGAGGGCACGACTTTGTCCGGAACCACACCATCCCGATCGAGCGCGCTTCCGCTGATCTTGAAGATGCGCGCCGTGGTCAGCCTCAGCCCCGTCCGGTCTGCGAGGGGGAAAACCGCCTGCACAGTTCCGGACCCTTGCGTGCGTGCACCGATCACCTGGGCGCGATGATTGTCCTGCAATGCCGCCGCCACCACTTCAGCGCCCGAGGCCGTAGCATGGTCCACCAGCACCACCATCGGTATGGCCCGAATGTCGGAGGGAAGGGTTTTCAGGAACGTGGCCTCCCCCCTTGGCACATAAAGCTCGGGAAAGGCTTCGTAGCGCTGGTTGGCTTCGTTCGCTTGTCCTCGAGACGTCGCTATCAAGGCAGCGCGGTTCAGCAACATCGCCGCGGTGCCGAGACTGGAATTCAAATCCCCACCCTTGTTGCCTCGCAAGTCGAGGATCAAGCCGCTGGGCCGGCCGTATTCGTGGGCGACCCGCAGCTGCTGGGCGAACCCGCCCATGGTCGAGTGATCAAAGCGATGAATCTGAATCAGGAAGAATCCGGGAGCGAGCAGCTGACGGTCGATGCCCGGCGGAAGGCTTATTCGGCGGCGCACGAGCGGGACTTGCAGCGTCCCTGGGCTCCCCTCGCGGTCTATTGTCAGCGTGACATTCGATCCGTCCGGGCCGCGAAGCCGCTCGATGATTTCCATCAATGGCACATCCCGGGTGGGTGCACCGTCGATTTTGACGATGACATCTCCATGCCTGAGACCACCTTCCTCGGCCGGAGTGTTCTGCATTGGGGCCTCGACGCGAGGAAGGCCGGCGAGCGTCGATAGCGCGACACCCACGCCCGCTGCTGCGTTCGGACCGCCTCTTCCTTGCAGCAAGGCGACCTCCCCCTCATCGAGGTAGGCCGATTCGCGCCCCAACGTCATCATCATCCGAGTGATGCAAGCTTTCGCCAATCGGGCAGATTCTTCGGCAGCCAGTCCGGCCGGTTGCATGGCCGAGAACTCCCTCTGGATTTCCTCGATGGCCGCACTCGTTTCATAGGGTCCCGTGCCGCGCATCTGCGGCGGGGTGCGGGCTCCCGGGCGCGCATCGAGCACACCTTCGCGGCACCCGCGCACCAACATGGCGTTGTCCACCGGATCGACGTAGCGGAGGTTGACTAATCGAACGGCTTCGCCAATCAACTCGGCGGGGCTGCTTCGGGCGGGCGGCCCCGAAGTGCAGCCCCAGGCCATGAAAATGAGTGCAAGGCCGACCGGCGGCACGAATTGCGAGGCGACGCCTTTCGCTTGCTCACACCGGAAGAAATTGCTCAAGGTCATTTTGACTCAGCGAATCAAGATGGCCCGGAAGTCGTTTACGTTGGTCAGCGTCGGACCAGTCACCACCAGGTCGCCGAGCTTTGAGAAGAACGTGTAGCCGTCGTTGTCGGCCAGGAAATCCTTGGCCCGCAATCCCAGCGAGGCGGCGCGCCGCAGCGAGTCGGGGCCGGCGATGGCGCCAGCGTTGTCCTCGGTGCCGTCGATTCCATCCGTATCGCATGCGATCGCCTGGATGCGCGGATGTCCCTCCAGGGCGATCGCCAGCGCGAGCAGGAATTCGGCGTTTCGCCCGCCGCGCCCGTGGCCCCGCACCGTCACGGTGGTCTCTCCACCCGACAGCAGGGCGCAGGGTGGACGCACGGGTTGCCCGCGGTTGGCGATCTGGCGCGCGATGGCCGCGTGCACCAGCGCCACGTCGCGCGCTTCGCCCTCGATCGCGTCGCTCAGGATCATCGGGGTAAAGCCGGCGGCCTCGGCCAGCTCGGCGGCCGCCTCGAGTGACGCTTGTGGCGTGCCGATCAACGTGGCTTCGGCCCTCGCCAGCCGAGGGTCCCCGGGTTTGGGTGTCTCATCGTGCCCGCGTCGCAGATAGTCGAGCGCCGCCGCCGGCTCGGCAATCGAGTACTTTTGCAGGATCGCCAACGCCTCGGCGACGGTGGTCGGATCGGGCACGGTCGGACCCGATGCGATCACCGACGGATCGTCTCCCGGCACATCGGAAATCAGCAGCGTCACCACGCGCGCCGGAGCGCACGCCGCAGCAAGCCGCCCACCTTTGATCGCCGACAGATGCTTGCGAACGCAGTTCATCTCGGAAATGGTGGCTCCCGAGCGCAGCAGCGCGCGATTCACCTGCTGCTTGTCGGCGAGCGTCAACCCTGCAACCGGAAGCGGCAGCAGCGCCGATCCCCCTCCGGATATCAGGCACAGCACCAGATCGTCCCGGTTCAAGCCTTGAACCAGCCGCAGCATGCGGGTGGCTGCATCCAGTCCTGCCTGATCGGGCACTGGATGCGCTGCTTCGACGATTTCGATTCGCTCGGTCGGAACCTTGTGGCCATAGCGAGTCACCACCAGGCCTTCAAGGGGTTGCCCCCAGTTCAACTCGACCGCTCGGGCCATTTGAGCGGAGGCCTTGCCGGCTCCAATCACCAGGGTGCGTCCGTGCCCAGGCGTCGGAAGGTGCGGCGGCACGATCCGCATCGGATCGGCCGCTTCGACCGCGCCTCGAAACAGGCCCATCAACACGTTTCGATCGCTGTCCACGTTCATCGCCGCTCCCTGCGGTGCCTTGGATGACGGCCGCCATTGTGCGGCCTCATCCTCGAAGGCCAAATATGTTACGGTTTACTTATTTGGAAGTCTCGATTCATAAGCGATCTTGATGGCTCTGTGAAAAAACTCTGACTATTCCAGCACTTGGTCTGCCTCTACTCTGCGCGGTGACAATAACGGCTCCAGCAACGGAACCGTGTGGGCCCAGCCGGCCCGAGGAGAAGACGTGTTTGACCCGAAACGCCTGATCGCTCAAACCGACCCCGAACTGTGGACTGCCATGGAGCACGAGTTGCGGCGTCAAGAGGACCACATCGAGCTGATCGCCTCGGAAAACTACGCAAGCCCGGCCGTGCTGCAGGCGCAGGGTTCGGTGCTGACCAACAAGTACGCCGAGGGCTACCCCGGCAAGCGTTATTACGGCGGTTGCGAATATGTCGATGAAGCCGAGCGCCTTGCGATCGAGCGCGTCAAGCTGCTGTTCGGCGCCGAGTTCGCGAACGTGCAGGCGCATTCCGGCTCGCAGGCCAACGCGGCCGTCTACATGTCAATGCTGGCGCCGGGCGATACGATACTGGGCATGTCGCTGGCGCATGGCGGCCACCTGACGCACGGTGCGACCGTGAATTTCAGCGGCAAGTTGTACCGCGCCATCCAGTACGGCTTGCACCCGGAAACCGAGCACGTCGACTACGACCAGGTCGAGAAGCTCGCGCAGGAACACCGCCCGAAGATGATCGTCGCGGGCGCTTCGGCGTACTCGCTCGAATTCGACTGGCACCGCTTCCGCGCGATCGCCGATCGGGTCGGAGCGTACCTGTTCGTCGACATGGCGCATTACGCAGGGCTGGTCGCGGCCGGCGAGTATCCGAACCCAGTCGGCATCGCGCACTTCGTCACATCGACCACGCACAAGACGCTGCGCGGGCCGCGTGGCGGGATCATTCTGTCGAGCGCCGAATTCGAGAAGCCGCTGAACTCGATGATCTTTCCCGGCATCCAGGGCGGCCCGCTGATGCATGTGATCGCCGCCAAGGCGGTCGCCTTCAAGGAGGCGCTCAGCCCGGAATTCAAGGTCTACCAGCAGCGTGTGAAAGCCAACGCGCGCGCGATGGCAGCGACGCTGACCCAGCGCGGGCTGCGGATCGTGTCGGGCGGCACGCAGAGCCATCTTTTCCTGGTGGATCTGCGCCCGAAGAAGATCACGGGCAAGGATGCCGAGGCGGCGCTCGGACGTGCGCATATGACGGTGAACAAGAACGCAATCCCGAACGATCCCGAGAAGCCCTTCGTCACCTCCGGCATCCGCGTCGGGTCGCCGGCGATGACGACGCGCGGCTTCGGTGTCGACGAAGCCAACCAGGTGGCGCACTTGATGGCCGATGTCCTCGAGGCGCCTCAAGACGAGCGCGTGATCGCGCGCGTGGCGTCCGAAGTGCAGCGCCTGTGTGCCCGGCTTCCGGTATACGGTTGATCTTAATACGGTTGGTCTTAGTCGAGAGCACCGAGGTCAATGTCAAATCACAAGGAGGCACGGATGGCTGGTCGCAATTTTCTGTTCGTTCCGGGTCCGACCAACGTTCCGGACAGAGTGCAACGTGCGATGGTCGTCGCGATGGAAGATCACCGCTCTTCCAAATTTCCCGAGCTGACGCTCGGCATCCTGAAGAGCCTGAAACGGGTCTTCAAGACCACCACCGGGACCCCGATCATCTTTCCGTCGTCGGGTACCGGCTGCTGGGAAGCCGCGCTGACGAACTGCCTGAGCCCGGGCGACAGGCTCCTTGCCGCCCGCTTCGGCCAGTTCAGCCACTTGTGGATCGACATGTGCCAGCGCCTCGGGTTCGAGGTCGAGGCGCTCGACTGCGAGTGGGGCACCGGAGTCCCGGTGGAGCGCTACCTCGCGATGCTCCAGGCCGACAAATCGCACAAGATCAAGGCGGTGCTCGCGTGCCACAACGAGACCGCCACCGGCGTGACCAGTGATATCGCAGCGGTGCGCAAGGCGCTGGACGCAGCGAAGCATCCTGCGCTGCTGTTCGTCGATGCCGTGAGCTCGCTGGCGAGCATCGACTTCCGGATGGACGAGTGGGGCGTCGACGTCTGCGTTTCGGGATCGCAGAAGGGCCTGATGCTGCCGGCCGGACTGGGAGTGTCCTGCGTCAGCCCGAAGGCGCTGGCCGCGCGCGAGGCAGCGCGCCAGCCGCGCTGCTACTTCGACTACGGCGACATGATCAAAGCGAACGAAACCGGCTACTTTCCGTATACGCCCGCGCTGCCGATGCTGTACGGGCTGAAGGAGTCGCTGCAGATCCTGCTCGAGGAGGAAGGCCTGGATAACGTGTTTGCCCGCCACAGCTATCTCGCCAACGGGGTGCGCGCGGCGGTACACGAGGGCTGGAGGTTGAAGCTGTGCGCGAAGGAGCCGAAGTGGCACTCGGACACGGTCTCGGCCATCGTCGTGCCGGAAGGCATCAACGGGGCGCACGTGATCGACGTCGCCTTCCGCCGCTACAACCTGGCGCTGGGGGCCGGCCTGAGCAAGGTCGCCGGCAAGGTGTTCCGGATCGGACACCTCGGCGACCTGAACGAGCTGATGCTGATCGGAGCGCTCGGTGGCGCCGAAATGGCGATGCTCGACGTGGGCGTGCGGATCGAGCCGGGCAGCGGAGTGGGGGCGGCGCAGCGCTACTGGCGGGCCAACGATCCGATCGAGAAGAAGAAAGTCGCGCGCAGCGAGGTCATCTACGCATCCCATTCGACCGGCTCAACCGAAGGCGCGCACGCGTGACATGAAGTTAGGTACAAAAGACCCAAACGGCCCCTCACCCCTTTTCCGGCCTTCGGCCGGAAAAGGGGCAGGAGGAAGAGAACGAGGGGGCTGGGCTGGCCCCCTCGTGCTCCCCCAGCCGATGTAGTAGGTAAGGGGAGAGGGGAACGAGGGCTGGGCTGGCCCCCTCGCGCTCCCCCAGCCGATGTAGTAGGTAAGGGGAGAGGGGAACGAGGGGCTGGGCTGGCCCTCTCGTGCTCCCCCAGCCGATGTAGGTAAGGGGAGTCGGGGGTCTTACTGGAGCTGATTGTATGAACGAGCACGTTGTTTTCCTGGAGCGCCAGTCCGTCAAGGCCAACGTCCGGCGTCCGCGCAGCGCTGCGACCTATGTCGAGCACGAGAAGACCAACACGGACCAGGTGATCGAGCGGCTGCGCGATGCGACGGTGGCGATCATCAACAAGGTCGTGCTGCGCGACCCCGCGCTGGCCCAGCTGCCGAAGCTGAAACTGATCGCGATGGCCGCCACCGGATACGACTGCATCGACATCGAGGCCTGTCGCAAGCGCGGCATCGCGGTGGCCAACATCCGCAACTACGCGGTGCACACGGTGCCGGAGCACGTGTTCGCGATGGTGCTGGCGCTGCGCCGCAATCTGCTGGCGTACCGGCAGGATGTCGAAAATGGCCTCTGGCAACGATCGGAGCAATTCTGCTTCTTCACCCATCCGATCGGGGACCTGTTCGGCGCCACCATGGGGATCATCGGCGAGGGCGCGATCGGGCAGGGAGCGGCAGCGATCGCGCGCGGCTTCGGAATGAAGGTGCTGTTCGCCGACCACGAGCCACCCAAGGCGCCGGGCGTCGAGTTCACGCCCCTGCAGCAGGTGTTGGAGACATCGGACGTGATCTCGCTGCACCTGCCGCTGACGGCGGGCACGCGCAACATGATCGGCATCGAGCTGCTGCGCAGGATGAAGCGCAATGCGCTGCTGAT